>Ga0206930_1036_pt2 | contig 29599 bp, 18 predicted proteins | sample Alteio_BWOrgHeat_20_FD_152939 | JGI IMG/M metagenome (GOLD analysis project Ga0206930, IMG submission 152939) | Enriched cells from forest soil in Barre Woods Harvard Forest LTER site, Petersham, Massachusetts, United States -... | ecosystem: Environmental > Terrestrial > Soil > Temperate forest >... | reverse complement strand
TTGATCGTCGAAGTGGAAAAGGATTTCACGCACTACGGCGACGAAATCACTTTTGGCGGCGGAAAAGTGATTCGCGACGGCATGGGCCAGAGCAGCGGCGCGGTGCGCGAAGGCGTCGCGGGCGGAAATGGTGGTGCGCTCGACCTGGTGATCACGAACGCTGTGATCATTGATCATTGGGGCATCGTGAAGGCGGACATAGGCGTCAAGAATGGCCGGGTCGTGAAGGTGGGCAAAGCGGGGAATCCCGACACAATGGACGACGTGGATCCGGAGCTGGTGGTGGGCGCGGCCACGGAAGTGATCGCGGGCGAAAACCTGATCGCCACGGCGGGCGGCGTAGATAGCCACATCCACTTCATTTCGCCGCAGCAAATTTACGAGGCGATTTCGAACGGCATCACGACGATGATCGGCGGCGGCACAGGCCCCGCCACGGGAACGGCGGCGACCACCTGCACGCCCGGCGCATGGAATCTGGCGCGGATGCTCGAGGCCGCCGAAGCGTGGCCGATGAATTTTGGCTTTCTCGGCAAGGGCAACGCCGCTGCTACAAAGCCGCTGGCCGAGCAGATTGAAGCGGGGGCATGCGGACTGAAGTTGCACGAGGATTGGGGAACGACGCCGGCGGCGATTGACGCCTGCCTCAAAGTGGCCGACGAATTCGATGTTCAGGTGGCCATCCACACTGACACCATCAATGAGGCGGGATTCCTCGAAGCCACCGTTGCCACCATTAATGGCCGAGCGATTCATACCTATCACACGGAGGGAGCGGGCGGTGGGCACGCGCCGGATATCATTCGCATCGCGTCGTTTCCCAATATTTTGCCGTCGTCGACGAATCCCACGCGGCCTTATACCGTCAACACGATTGCCGAGCATCTAGACATGCTGATGGTGTGCCACCACTTGAATCCGCTAGTCCCGGAGGACGTGGCGTTCGCCGAAAGCCGTATTCGCCCGGAAACCATCGCGGCGGAGGACATCCTGCACGACATGGGCGTGCTCAGCATGCTATCGAGCGATTCGCAGGCGATGGGGCGCATCGGAGAGGTGGTGACGCGCACGTGGCAGACGGCGCACAAAATGAAGGCGCAGCGCGGGCCTTTGCAGGAAGATTCCGGCCGCAACGATAATTTTCGCGCCAAGCGCTATGTGGCGAAGTACACGATCAATCCGGCGATCACGCACGGCATGGCCGGCGAAATCGGCTCGATCGAGCCGGGGAAACTGGCAGATATCGTGTTGTGGAAGCCCGCGTTTTTTGGAGTGAAGCCGGAGATGGTGGTGAAGGGCGGATTTATCGCTTGGAGCGCGATGGGCGATCCCAACGCGTCAATTCCGACGCCGCAGCCGGTGATCTACCGGCCGATGTTCGGCAGCTTCGGGCGGGCCACCACCAGCACGAGCGTTACGTTCATGTCGCAGGCGGCGCTTTCCGTAGGGCTGCCGCAGCGGCTGGGCCTGCGAAAAATGGTCGCGCCCGTGCGCCATTGCAGGAAAATCGGGAAGAAGGACATGATTCACAACAGCGCGACGCCGAAGATCGAAGTGGACCCAGAGACGTATGAGGTCCGTGTGGGTGGGGTGCTGATCACATGCGAGCCGGCACGCGTTCTTCCCCTCGCCCAGCGCTATTTTCTTTTTTAGCGGTCTCTTCTCGAAAAAAAATGCATCGTCATTCGGAGCGAGGCTTTTCGAGGAGTTTATAGATTTCGTTTGCGGCTTGGAATTCCTGTTCCAGGTCCTTGCTGGCGAGACGTGTGCGGAGATGGTCCACGGCCTGGGCCAGGCGGTCGAGGGCGCGCGAAACGTTGTCCTTATTGGTGAGGAAAATATCGCGCCAGATGTTGTAAGGGCTTCCGGCCAGCCGCAGCATGCTGTGGAGGCCGTGTCCCGCGAGGGAGATCGGGAGGCCTGTCTCGTCTGTCTCGTCGAGGACCACGCGGGCAAGAGCGACGGAAACGAGCTGCGGAAGATGCGAGACGATGCCCACCGCCCAGTCGTGCGTGTCCGCATCGAGCCACACGGGTTGAGCGCCGATGGCGCGAACGACGGCGGCAAAATCGCTCACACGCTCATCGGGATCATTTTCCTGAGCAATTAACGCGTACGGCGCGCCACGGAAAAGACTCGCGTCCGCGTTATCGATGCCCGAATTCTCCTTGCCCGCCATGGGATGACCGCCGAGAAAAAGTGTGCCGCCGCGAAAATACTCCTTCGCCGCGCGGCATAGGGCGGCCTTGGTGCTGCACGCGTCCGTGACGAGCGCGCCCGGCTTGGCAAGTTCGGCAATCGCAGGGAGGATCTCAATCGCGGCTCCGATGGGCAGGGCGATATAGACGAGGTCCGCGCCGCGAACGGCACCTGGAATATCCGCTGCAACTTCATGAATGGCGCCCCGCGCGCGGGCGCGCTCGGCCCTGCGGTCGCGATTGTATCCAACGATGGAAATTTCAGGAAAATGTTCCCGCAGCGCGAGGGCGAATGAGCCGCCGATCAGGCCCGTGCCGAGCACGGCGACGCGTCTAAAGGGGAGTGTGCTCGCCATCACTCAGGCCACGCGAGCGATCAAGCAGCGCGCTTTGGAAACGAGGTTTGGCTGCGCGAAGAAGGGAATCAATTTGGAAAATCCTTCACTTGGAGCCTCGCGCCGCGGTGGTTTCCGGCTTCAGCCACGACATCTGCTTGCGCAGCTCTTCGCCGACCTTTTCGATGGGGTGGTTCTTGTCGCGTTCGAGGAGTTTCGTATATTGCGGCCGCCCGGCCTGAGTCTCGAGCACCCATTCCTTGGCGAAGGCCCCGGATTGAATTTCGTCGAGCACCTTCTTCATGTTTTGGCGGACGTGCTCGTCAATGATGCGCGAGCCACGCGTGATGTCGCCATATTTCGCCGTCTCGCTGATGAATTGGTGCATCTTCGCGATTCCGCCCTCGTAGATGAGGTCCACGATCAGCTTCAACTCGTGCAGACATTCAAAGTAGGCGGCCTCGGGCTGGTATCCGGCGTTGACCAGCGTTTCCCAGCCAGCCTGGATTAATTCGCGGCAGCCGCCGCATAGCACGGCCTGTTCGCCGAAGAGGTCCGTTTCGGTTTCTTCCTTAAAAGTGGTTTCGATGACGCCGGGGCGCGTTCCGCCGATGCCGTGGGCGTAGGCGAGCGTTCGCTCGAATGCGTGGCCGGAGGCGTCCTGCTCGATGGCCAGCAGGCAAGGCACGCCGCGGCCCGCTTCGTATTGACGCCGCACAAGGTTGCCGGGGCCCTTCGGCGCGACCATGGTGACGTCAATATTTTTGGGTGGCGTAATCTGTCCATAGTGAATATTGAAGCCGTGGGAAAAGAGAAGCATGGCACCCGGCTTCAGGTTGGGAGCAATTTCGTTGCGGTAAATTCCCGGCTGGGCCATATCGGGCGCGAGCATCATGATGAGGTCAGCGCCTTTGGCGGCTTCTGCCGGCGAGACGAGCGCCCAGCCATCCTGTTCGGCCTGTTTCCAGGAAGGCCCGCCCTGCCGCAGCCCCACGACGACATTGAGCTTCGAGTCGCGCAGGTTCAGTGCGTGGGCGCGGCCCTGGCTGCCGTAACCGATAACGGCGATACGCTTGCCTTCGAGCGCCTTCGGGTTTGCGTCTGCTTCCCAGAACATCTTGGCCATTTTATTTTCTCCTTGGAGTTTCGCGAATTTTTATGACGCGGTCGTGACCGCCCCTTCGGCCGCGGACGAAACAAGCTTGGCGTACTTTGCCATCACGCCGGAGGTGTAACGCGGCGCGGGCGCGCGCCATTGGGCGCGGCGTTCCTCGAGATTGGCATCCACATCGAGGCGCCGCGCGCGAACATCGAGCGTGATTTTGTCGCCATCACGCACGAGTGCAATGGGCCCTCCGCGCGCCGCTTCCGGCGCCACGTGCCCGACCATGAGGCCGTGCGTGGCCCCGCTGAAGCGGCCGTCGGTGATCAAGGCGATGGATTCGCCCAGTCCCTGGCCCACGAGTGCGCCCGTGACAGCGAGCATTTCGCGCATTCCCGGGCCGCCGCTGGGCCCTTCGTAGCGGATCACGACCACATCGCCGGGCTGAATCTTGCGTTGCTGCACGGCTTCAAATGCGGCTTCCTCCGAATCGAAAACACGTGCCGGGCCGCTATGGAAAATGCGCTCGTGGCCCGCGAGCTTGACGACGCATCCTTCCGGGGCAAGAGAGCCGCGCAGGATGGCAAGGCCGCCGTCCTTTTTAATGGGGTTCGAAAGCGGGCGGATCACTTGCTGGCCCGGCGTTTCCTTGGCTTCGCGAATTTCGTCAAAGAGATTCCGGCCCGAAGCGGTGGGGCCGTCCTGAAGCAGCCGGGCTTCGAGCAGGCGCTGCGCGAGCAGGCGCATGCCGCCGGCGGAAAACATGTCCGGAGCAGTGAAGCGGCCACCGGGCTTAAGGTCAGCCAGCAGGGGAGTCTTCGAGAAGATTTTATCGAATTCGTCGAGAACAAGCGGGACGCCCGCATCGCGCGCGATAGCAAGCAGATGAAGGACGGCGTTCGTCGAGCCCCCCGAGGCTGCGACGGAAGCGATCGCGTTGTGAAGCGACGCGTGAGTGATGATCTGATTCGGACGAATGTCCTTGGCCAGGAGCCGCATGACCGTGGCGCCGCAGTCGAATGCAACCTGCGCCTTGCGCGGGTCCGTGGCGGGAACTTCGTTGGCACCCATGGGGGATATGCCGAGAAACGTGATCGCCGTGGCCATGGTGTTCGCGGTGAACTGGCCGCCGCAGGCTCCTGCACCAGGGCAGGCATGGTCTTCGAGCTCGTGGACATCCTTCTCCGTCATTTTGCCGGTTGCGAATGCGCCGGGCGCCTCGAACACGTCCTGAATGGTGACGTCGTAACCGCGGAAATGTCCGGGCATGATCGAGCCGCCGTAGAGAGAGAGGGAAGGGATGTTGAGGCGCGCGAGAGCCATCACCGTGCCTGGAATGGTCTTGTCGCATCCGCAGATGGCGACGACGGCGTCGAATGCGTGCGCGCGCACGAAGAGCTCGATGGAATCGGCGATCACCTCGCGCGAAACCAAGGAGCACTTCATGCCTTCCGTTCCCATGGTGATGCCGTCGGAAATGACGATGGTGTTGCACTCGATGGGCGTGCCGCCCGAGGCGCGGATTCCTTCCTTGATTTTTTCGGCGAGCGCGCGAAGGTGCAGGTTGCAGGGGGTCACGTCCGACCAGGTATTCGCGACGGCCACGAGCGGCTTGGCCAGATCGGCGTCCGTAAGGCCCGTGGCTTTCAACATGGCGCGCGCCGGCGCTCGTGCGATTCCTTTTTTTATAGCGTCGCTTTGCATTTTCGAGTGGCTCGTTTCCCTTTTGGCGGCAATAAAAAAGCCCCGCAGCCTGTTTCGAGGCGCGGGGCGCATGGCGTCTGAGCGCGGCTCAGACGGGCGGCCCGCACCGAAGTGTTACAGCTACGAAAGGCTGAATCGGTCCCGTAAAGGTGCGTGTGATAGAGTAGTTTTTCATGTCAAAATTGACAATCGCTTTCCGCTGCCTTGGGGAACGCGGGATTCCTGCAAATCGTTCCGCAAGACGTCCATTAAATCCGAAACTCGCCGATAAGTCAAATTTGTAATAATTGCGAACGTCATAAATTGCGCTTATGAAAGCGGCGGAGGGGCGGACCGCTTGACGCCGGCCAGGGTCCTCTATATAGTGCTTCTCGATTGGTGCTTCCAGCAAACAGGAAGGACCTTCGGAACCGCGCGATGCGCATGTATCATTACCGTTTCGCCTTTACGTGGCGTTTCCCCTTCGAGGGGAGGCGGGCCGGCGAGACGCGCGCGGACCTGATGTAGGCTCCCAGAGCCGCACAAAGTTTCAAACGACCCGCCGCGAACCTCGAAAGGGGAACGCGGCTTTTTTGTTGCCGGCGTAAAGGCGGTCGGGCGGCTGAGGAAGAGAACGAAAAAACTTGGTTGCCGGGAAGGACGATCCCTCTTATGAAAATCGAGGACTGGCGAAGAAAAATTGATGCGATTGACACCGCGCTGCTGCAACTGGTGAATTTGCGCGCGGAACTTGCCGTGGAGGTAGGCAAGCTGAAGAAGGAGGAGGGGCTTTCGGTCCGCAACCCGGAGCGGGAACAGCAGATACTTTCCCGTATGAAGAGCCTGAATCCGGGGCCGCTGCCGGACGACGCTGTGAGGAGAATTTTTCGGTTGATTTTGGATGAGGCCATACGCACGGAGGAATTTCATTGCGAAATGCCGCAACAGGGACACAAAAAGAAGCCCGCGCCGCGGAAAAATTCGCGCAAGCCGGGACGCCGATGAAAGTCGCGCCCAATGCGCGCGTGGCGTTCCAGGGCGAGCGGGGAGCCTTCAGCGAGGAAGCGGCGATCAAGCTTCTCGGTGAAAATATCGCCCTCGTGCCGCGCCCGACGTTCGATGCGGCGTTCAGCGCCATTCGGGACGGCTCGGCGGAATATATTCTCGCGCCGATCGAAAACAGCCTGGCGGGCTCGGTGCACCGGTCGTTCGATCTGCTGGTGGAAAGCGATCTGCATATCATCGGCGAGGTGATTATTCCCATCGCGCACAATCTGATCGGGCCGCCGGGGGCATCGTTCGAGGATGTGGCCGCGGTCGAATCGCACGCGGTTGCGCTCGCGCAGTGCGAGCAATTTTTCAGCGCGCATCCGCGGATAAAACGAATTGCAACGGAAGATACGGCCGGGAGCGTGCGCGAGGTTGTCCGCTCGGGCGACCGCTCGCGCGCGGCGATCGCGGGGCGGCGCGCGGCGCAGATTTATGGCGGCGCCATCCTGCGGGAGCATCTTGAGGATAATCGCGAAAACTACACGCGATTTCTGCTGCTCTCCACGTCGTCCGAGGCGCCGGAAAAAGCGGACAAGCTTTCGCTGGTTTTTGAACTCGATCACCGCCCAGGCGCACTGCTGCATGCGCTCGAACCCTTCGCGCGGCGAAACGTGAACATGATGAAGATCGAAAGCCGTCCTGTGCACGGCCGGCCATGGCAATACCGGTTTTATATCGATTTGCAGGCGTCGAAGAGCGATCCCGAAGCGGCGGCGGCACTGGCCGAGCTGGAGAATCTGGTGGTCGAGTTGCGGGTGCTCGGGTCGTATCCTTCGGCTTCGGATAAGAGCGATACGAAGCGACAGGCATAGTGAGGATTCGAGAATGATTGTCAACATGCGGGCGGGCGCGACGGAAGAGCAAATCAATCATGTAGTGGAACGCATTAAGGAGTGCGGGTATCAGGCGCATCTGATTCGCGGTGAGGAAAGAACAGTGATTGGAGTGGTCGGCAACAGCGACAAGCGGCGAAGCGAGCTTGAGGCGCTGAGCTCGGCGGCGGGCGTGGAAGAGATCGTGAAGATTTCGCATCCCTTCAAGCTGGCCGCACGATCGGTCCGCCCTGAGGGCACGATTATCGCATTGGGGAAGGGCGTGACGATCGGCGGAGACGAGGTGGTGGTGGCGGCGGGGCCGTGCGCGGTCGAATCCGCCGAGCAGATTTCCGCCATCGCCGCGCGCGTGGCGGAGGCTGGCGCGAAATTGCTGCGAGGAGGCGCTTTCAAGCCGCGAAGCTCGCCCTACAGCTTCCAGGGATTGGGCGAAGAGGGCTTGAAGCTGATGCGCGAGGCGGCCGACAAGAACGGCCTGCTCGTGGTGAGCGAAGTGATGGATCCGTCGCAGGTTGGATTGATGCTGCCATACGTGGACGTGCTGCAAGTGGGCGCGCGCAACATGCAGAACTACCATTTGCTTCGCGCGCTGGGGGAGATCAAGAAGCCCGTGCTGCTGAAGCGCGGGATGTCCGCCACAATCGAGGAGCTGCTGCTCAGCGCGGAATACATTATGTCGGGCGGAAATTACAATATTATTCTGTGCGAGCGGGGCATCCGCACGTTCGAGACGTATCTGCGCAACACCTTTGATATCGCCGCGATTCCGGTGATCAAGAGCCTTTCGCATCTGCCCATGTTCGCCGACCCTTCTCACGGAACCGGCCGGCGCGACAAGGTGGCGCCGATGGCCCGTGCGGCAGTGGCCGCGGGCGCGGACGGACTGATTATCGAAGTCCACTCTGATCCCGAGCGGGCGCTTTCCGACGGCGTGCAGTCGCTCTATCCGGATCAATTTGCGCAGCTCATGAAAGAAATTCGCGCGATCGCACCCGCGGTCGGGCGGCGCGTCGCCTAGCCGGCGCGCCTCTGCTTGCGCAGCTCCCCGTCCGGAAGTACAGGTTCATTCTCATTTCCTCTTTCTTTTCAAGGCCGCAACATTTCAGAGGCACTCGTGTTCAATCAAGTGAGGCGCACAAGCGGCCTCTCTCCGCGAGGAGATGCATTCATTCTGAAATTTAGATAAGGAGAAAGACCATGAAAGCGAAGGGACTCATACTGGCTATGGCCATCGTAATTGCTTTCTGTGCGTCGTCGGTTTTCGCCCAATCGCAATCCGGGAGCGATTCGTCGAATCCGCCGACCATTCAGCAGCGCAAGGACAACCAGCAGGACCGCATCGCCAACGGCGTGCAGAGCGGGCAGCTCACCGCCGGGGAAACGAAGAATTTGGAGACGAAAGAAGCCGGCCTCAACCATGAAGAGCACACCATGCGGTCGGAAGACGACGGCCATCTGACCGCCGCGGATCGCGCCAGGCTCAACAATCAGCAGAACCACCTCTCGAACAATATTTACGGGGACAAGCACAATGCGGCCACCGCGCACTACGGCAATAACGAAGTGGGGCAGCGCCGTGAGAACCAGCAGGACCGCATCGCGCAGGGTATCCGGAGCGGCGAACTGAGGCCCGGCCAAACAGCACGGCTTGAAAACCAGGAGCAGGGCATCAACCGCGAAGTGGGCGGAATGCGCCAGGCCAACGGCGGCAGACTGACGAACGCCGACAAGCGCGTCGTGAACCAACAGCAGAACGCAGTTTCGAGGCACATCTACAGAGACAAGCACCAGTAGCCGATCTAAAGTGAATCGCGAGCCGGTGGGAGGGAGCCTCGGCTGGGAGCCGGGGCTTTCTTCTGCCCGCGCCCCGGGGACTTGTCCCGATTAGAACCTCAATTTTGATTGATGGCAAAGGGCTTAGGTTTATTTCTAATCGCCCGTGGGACGATTAGAAATTCAGTGGCGAGTGATTAGTTGTGAGTGGCTAGATCCGTCTCTAAATCCTTCGTATTCAATTGTCAAAGAACGAACAGGCCCTGGCCTAGGGCCGCCGGGAATACCCCGCCTATGACGGGCAGACCCGGAAACGACTAAGTCCCTTTATTGTCAATAAACAAATGAAAGTATAACATAGTAAACATAGAAAAGCAAGGGAAATAATGAAAGGCGCGTGATTTTGGTATGGGGCCACGGGGGGGCACGGAGACATGGAGGATCGAGGACAGCGCGCGGCAAGGGCGATGTTATACTGGTGCTTCGCCCGGAAACGGGCGAACGGTAAAAAGTCCAAAAGGGGGCCGTGAGGACTTTGCGGCCTCGCCCCGCTTCGCCTCTTGTTGGCACCATCAGCAAGGAGCGGTTTGGGCCCGGTTGCTTGCCGCTCCTTGGTGATAACCGGGTACAAGAGCCGGACTCGGCCCCCACGGATTTTAGGCCTCTTTCCGAAAGGACGCCTCGAACGGAGTTGCCGCTTTTTATAGGTGGCCTACTCTCCCGGAAGCACAGCAAATCGAACGTGGTCCCGCAACATCGTCGTTTCGTCCGAATCCCAGGTTCCGCTTAGTGAAATTGCAATCGTTCGCTTGATGGGACGGGCGTTTTTGGCAGCGACTAGAATTTCAAGCCGGTACTCGCCGGGGCCGATAATATGATTGCGATTATTCGGTGTTGCTATGAGATCGAAGGCCAATGAGGTTTGCTGTGTTGCAAGGTGGAGACGCGGGTTGCTTTCGCGCATGTGATGACGTGAGGCGGGGTCAGTGATGTGGCCGACGTCGCAATGTTTGCCCATCTCGGGGGAGATGCTAGGGAATAGCATGGCTCGTATATTCGACCAAACGAGATTCATATTCGGGAACGACGACACAGTTTCCCACCTGCCATCCTCCCTTTGACGGTGCAGCTCTTTCGCATATACCTCGACGCTCTCGGCCGTGGCATTTCCAATATTCTCAACCCAGATGCGAAGATAGATTGAGTCCGCGATCCGACCCCCGTCTTTGTCAGTGAAGGGGACAGCTACGCAGTCTGGAGGTTCCGCCTTAGTCGATACTCGAAAATTTGGCCGATAAAATCGGGCGCGAATCGAATCTTGGAACACGGCGACGACGGCAACGATCAATGTGCCCGTGGCAACGAGCCAATCGGCAACTGTTCCCCATCGCACCCAGCAGATCCAGGATAAATCGGACATTGCTGGACGATTATACTCGGATACCGCTCGCGTATGAGATCCACCGTTCTCAGCGGCATGGGGCTCTGGCAGCATTTGGCGGGGCGATGACCGAAGCCCCGGTTCTTTTCCTATGCTTTTCTTGCTACCCACGCATTAGTAGTAGATGTTAACAGCCAGGCCCTTCTCGTCATGCTCCGGCGCGCAGACGCATTGTGCTTCGTTGCGATGCCATCTCAAGGCGGTCCAAGCGGCCGCCGCCGCATCTAGTAAATCATCAGTTCCGACGGCACGTGGCCGATTTGCGAGGTGCATTTCAAGTTGCGGGAAGATTCGGTGCAGGAGAGCGATGCGATCTGCCACGCCCTCCTTTTTCTTCTTCTTATGCTTCATCGGGCGGCGCTGGTTGAGTGCCCAGAAACAGACCTCCGGGTGAACTTCCAACACCCATTGCTGGCAGTCTGGCGTGATCGCATCATCCACCTGCTTTATCTTTGGTACGATGCCCCATGCCTGCCGACTCAGCCCCCTTTCCGTCCCCCGCTGATTGATGGAGCTTGCCTCCGGATGGCTCTGCGCTCCCAATGTCGCTCGGCATGGCGCGGCGAATACGCTACTTCCGCGAGGCTGACCAAGCAGCTTTCGGGCTGCTTTGTCGCACGCCCTCGGACCATCGAGCAGCCCGATGGGGATGTCGATTGCAATGCAAGAGAGTTCATCTGGACGTTTTTTTAGCACTTCCGGTAGAGCGAGTAATTCGACGGACGTTGTAAGCGAAGGGACATCTACGCGGAACGCGACCCATCCTGCGCGGCATCCATCTACTCCGAGGACATTCATATATGTTGAGCCTTTGCAGTAGCGACCCACTAGCAATTGGCGGTGCTGTCCCAATTCAAATATGTGTGGACCTGGGGTGAATTGCTTACGAAGCCTTCTTAACCCCAATAAGCTCAGGGTGCTCGACTAAGCAATCGAAAGCATTCCTATCTATCATAAATCCTTGCACTTCAACTTCGTGCACGATGCCGCGTTTTTCCAAGCTCTTTGCAATATGATGATGCAAATGTCCAACTCGAAAAGCCATTTGTCGGTTCGTAATGGGATACTGGAGGACGAGCTTGTCGTCGCTGCCCAACGACCCCAGTTGCTTCCTGAGATTTTTGTGCATGCTTCGGCTAAGAATATGTCGGTCTGTCGCGGCGATGATATGGCGTGTGGGGAGAAAGCAAATGCAGAACAGGCCAACTCCATACACTAAGACCAGATGAGCGTTCGCCCATTGCCCTAGTGAGGAATTGGGGAACATTTTTGCAAACATCAGAAACAGCGCAGCCGAAAACAAGCCAGCCAAGGCAATCCTATCCGTAAGAGATTTGAGAATGACTTCTACGAAATCGGCAAGGGGAGACAAGGTACCAACATACTACCTAATGGCAGTTTTCCTTCCAAATCAAAGGTTACACCTAAGCCTTCGCGCCAATTGGGGCGGTGCCAAGTGCGCATTCCGATTGACAGAATCTTTTGGGGGGGCTAGGATATCTAATCAGATGCTTATGAATTGCATGCTGCCCAAGGCGTGTTGTACCTGCTGTTGTACGATGCGCGGGTGTGCGCAGCCGGGGGCGTCTGGATTCATGAGCTAAGTTCGCGATACAAAAGAGCTTGAATTCAACCCGCCCTCGGAGAAGAGCCGAGAGGCGGTTTTTTTTTATTATGAGGAGTTTGGTGATGGGGGCTGTGTTGATAGCCTTGCCGTTCGCGGAATCGAAGAGGGATTCTTCGACTGCGTCCCGCGCCCGCCAAAAGGGCGGCGGGAAGCCCAAGAACGCGGGACTTCGCTCAGAATGACGTGGTGACGTTTCTTGTGGAAATTAAGGCGGCGCTAAGCGCGCGGGACTGGATTATTTAACGATGGAACTAAATGGCAAATTCGATCATCTGAAAGAGCTCGAAGCGGAGAGTATCTTCATCCTGCGCGAGGCAGCGGCTGAATTTGCACGGCCAGTGATGCTGTACTCGATCGGGAAAGATTCGTCGGTCATGCTGCGCCTGGCGCAGAAGGCGTTCTATCCCGGGAAGATTCCGTTTCCGCTTTTGCACATTGATACCAGCTACAAATTTCCGGAGATGATCGAATTCCGGGACTGGTACGCGCGCCACGTGGGCGCCGAACTGATTGTGCACAAGAACCAGAAGGCGCTCGACGATGGCGCGAATCCATATTCCTTGGGCACGCAGAAGTGCTGCGGCTTTCTGAAGACGCGCGCTTTGCTCGATGCGCTGGCGGAAGGCGGGTTCGATGCGGCCTTCGGAGGGGCGCGGCGCGACGAAGAAAAATCGCGCGCCAAGGAGCGCGTCTATTCCTTCCGCGATGCTCTCGGGCAGTGGGACCCGAAAAATCAGCGTCCCGAACTGTGGAGCCTTTACAACGCGCGGCACCATAAGGGCGAAAGTATCCGCGTGTTCCCGCTTTCCAACTGGACTGAGATGGACGTCTGGCTGTATATCCATGCGGAGAAGATTCCGATTGTGCCGCTGTATTTCGCGAAAGAGCGCGAAGCCGTGGTGCGCGGCGAATCCATTCTGGTGCTGCAAAACGGCGTGCGCCTGCTTCCGGGGGAAAAGCCGCAGAGCGTGATGTGCCGGATGCGGTCGCTCGGATGCGTTCCGTGCACGGGCGCGATCCGCTCGGACGCGGATACGGTGCCGAAAATCATCGAAGAGATGATTTCGTTCCGGCGTTCGGAGCGCGAAAACCGCGTGATTGATCACGACGAAGAAGGCTCGATGGAAATCAAGAAGCGTGAGGGGTATTTCTAATGTCTACCGCGACGCCTGAACCCACGGCTAAGCCCGCTGAAACCGGCGGAGTGTTCGCGGTGGGCGAGAGCTTGCTGCGATTCACAACGGCAGGCAGCGTGGACGATGGAAAATCCACGCTGATTGGGCGCCTGCTCTACGACAGCCAGGCGGTATTCGAGGACCAGCTTGCCTCCGTGCGCAAGAGCAAGATCAACCGCTCCGGCGGACCCATTGATTTTTCCCTGCTGACAGATGGATTGCGCGCGGAACGCGAGCAGGGCATCACTATTGACGTTGCCTACCGCTATTTCGCCACACCGCGCCGCAAATTCATCATTGCAGATACACCCGGCCACGAGCAGTACACGCGCAACATGGCGACGGGAGCGTCCACAGCCGATGCCGCCGTTGTGCTGATGGACGCGACTAAGGGCGTGCTACGGCAATCGCGCCGACACGCTTATATCGCGAGCCTGCTGGGCGTGCAGCATATTCTGGCCGCGGTGAACAAAATGGATTTGGTGGGTTTTTCCCAGGAAGTGTTCGAGCGGATCGCGGCTGAATTTCGCGAGTTCGCAGGGCAACTTGGCGTGCGGAACATTTACGCCGTGCCGGTGAGCGCGCTCGAAGGCGACAATGTGGTGCGCCGCAGCGCGCGCACACCCTGGTATGAGGGTCCCGCGCTTCTGGAATATCTGGAGACGCTGCCCGTCGCGGATATCGCTGCTTCCCAGCCGCTGCGCTTTCCGGTGCAGTACGTGATCCGCCCGGATTCGAGCTTCCGCGGCTTTGCGGGCCGAATTGCGTCGGGCGTGCTGCGCCCCGGAACGAGCGTCGTGGCGCTGCCTTCGGGGGTCAAGACGCGGGTGAAGTCCATTGTGGCCTTCGAGGATGAATTGGAGGAGGCGGGTCCGGGAAGCTCCGTGAACGTGACGCTCGAGGATGAAATTGATATCAGCCGCGGAGACGTGCTGGTGGGCGATGAGCAGCGCCCGCGCGTGGGAACGGAGTTTCAGGCGACGGTCGTGTGGATGCACAGTGATCCGCTGGACGTGCACAAAATTTATCTGCTGAAGCACACCACGCGCACCGTGCGCGCGCGCGTGAAGCAAGTGGTGCACCGCATCGACGTGAATACGCTCGAGAAGTCGCCGGCCACGAGCCTGGAGATGAACGACATCGCCGTGCTGGACTTGAAAACGACTCTGCCGCTTTTTTTCGATCCCTACCGCGAGAACCGCACCACGGGAAGCTTCATCCTGATTGATCAGCATACGAATGCCACGGTCGCCGCCGGAATCATCGAGCGGGCCATCGAGCCGGGGCCGTCTTCGCGGGCGGGAATCGCACCCGTACATTCCGGGCGCGCTACAAAGCAAGAGCGCATTCTTCGCGCCGGCCATCCTTCCGCCGCCGTGTGGCTGATGGGACGTCCGGGCGTGGCGGAACTTTTGGAGCGCACGCTTTTCGACGAAGGCTGGAATGTGCAACTGGCGGGGCCGAAGGATTTTCTGCCGCACGAGCTGATCAGCGTGGCGAAGGCCCTGCGCCTTTCGGGCTGCGTCGCGATTTTTTCGCCGCTCGACGATGGGACGAACCCGTTGCAGGCGGTCCGCGCCATTTTCGGCCCGGATGCCTTCTTTGCCGTGAAAGGCGAAGACAAGACCGATGAAGATGCCGCGGCGCGCATCGCGGAGATATTGCGCAAGTGGCGGGACAAGCATTCCGATCCCTCGGGAGGGAAGGCATGAGCCAGCCCGCGTTCGCTGAAGAATTCGAAACGCTTTCGCCCGATGAGGCGGTTGGCCGCGCGCTCGCCGAGAACAAAGGGTCCGCCTGCATCACGTGCAGCTTTCAGGCGGAAGACATGATCGTGCTCGATCTGTTGCGCAAGCGCATACCGAAGATTCCGGTGCTGTTTCTCGACACCGGCTATCATTTCGCCGCGACCTATGAGTATCGCGACCGCATGGCGCAGGCTTGGAATTTGAACGTGCGGAATCTGACGGCGAAGAAGACTGTCCCCGAGCAGGAAGCGGAGTTCGGGATTCTCAACCGCACGGATCCGGGCCGCTGCTGCCATCTGCGGAAGGTCGAGCCGCTGTTCGAGGCGCTCGAGGAATTCGATGTGTGGTTCACCGGGCTGCGCCGGGAGCAATCGCCCACGCGCAAAAATCTGAAGGTGGCGGAGCAGCACATATTGCCTTCGGGGAGGGCGCTGTTGAAGGTGAGCCCGCTGGCGGCATGGACGTGGGGAGATGTTTGGAAATACACGGCGGAGCAGAAAATCGCCTATTTGCCTCTATACGATGCCGGATATCGCAGCATCGGCTGCGAGCCGTGCACTTCGGTGCCGCTCGATGGCGCCGACCCACGTTCCGGGCGATGGGGCGGAGCAAAATTGGAATGCGGAATTCATACGGAATCGAAGCGGAGCTAAATACTGCAAATGTCCCATAACGTGATCTACCTTATCTGCATCACGCTGTTCGCTGCGATCGTAAACGGCGGGCTCGGCTACGGCTTTTCCTCCATTACGGTTCCGCTGGCCTTGCTGTTCCTCTCCAATCGCGTGCTGAATCCGGCGCTGGTTCTGATTGAGGTTGCGCTGAACGCGTACGTGTTGTTCGTCAATCGCGGGGCAATTGGCTCCGTATGGCGGAGAGTGCTGCCGATCATTTTTGGATTGATTCCAGGAGTGATTGTGGGAACGCTGATTGTTTCACGCGTGAGCCAGCCCTGGCTGAAGCTGTGGACTTATTTCGCTTTGCTGCCGCTGATTTTGGTGCAGGCTGCCGGGTTCCGCCGCCCGATTAAGTCGGAGCGTTCCATCGGGCTTCCCTTCGGAGCCGGCCTGGGCGTTCTCTATTCGGTCACGACGGTTTCGGGCCCGCCGTTGGCTTTGTTGCTGAACAATCAGGGGCTGGCCAAGCGCGAGTTTCGTGCGTCACTGGGGATGATCCGTCTTGCCGAGTCGGCGTTTACGGCCATCGCATATTTGACCGCGGGGCTATTCACAAAGACTTCGATTGCGCTGATCCCGCAGATTGTGCCGAGCGTGCTGATAGGCGTCCCGATTGGAACCTGGCTCATCGGGCGCATGCGCGCGGAAACTTTCCGGCGGATATGCATGAGCTTCGATGCGTGGGTGGTGGGCTTTGGCGTTTCGACCGTCCTGCAAGCTCTGAAGATTGTCGCGGGTGCCAAGGCATTTCTCTTTCTCGGAATCGTGATACTGATTGACGCGTGGCTGCTGTACCGCTTTTTCTCCAAGCCGGCTGCTCAAGTCACAGCTTCTCTTCCAGGAACGGCCGCGCACACACCCGGCAATTACGGCCCGTAAGCCATTCCGCAAAACTCCAAAATACAAGGAAACGACGATGGCTCAACGAGCTTGACAGGATTCGTTGACAGGCCTATGTTTTGAGACAAGCAGGTATGTCCCTATGCGAAAATCTAAACAGTGCCGTTTCGCACCGAGAGCCATAAACGGAGAGAACTGGCTTTGTCTCCACGATTCCTTCGGCAACTCTTTGGATTAGTAGCTTTTTCATTGGGGATGGCCACGCCCGCCGCACCTCAGGCTCCTCGATTTCCGAAGCTCACCCATGTGAATCAAATAAGGCAACTTAGCACTGATGAATCGGCGCTGTATTATCCGGTAAGGATTCGCGGCGTAATCATTCAAAACCTTTCCCCTCCTGATTTTACGGTGCAGGATGCTACGGGAGGCATATTCGTCGTAGGAAGCCATTCGCCTACGTTCCCGCACCATTTTGGCGATCTGGTCGAACTCCAAGGTGTGACGTGTCCGGGGTCTTTCGCTCCGGTAGTGTGCGAGCAAGGCCTGCGCGTGCTGGGCGCGGGCACGCTGCCGAAAACGCACCTATATTCCTTCAGCGAACTTGCGGATGGCCGGGAGGATGGGGAGTGGGTACAGGCGCGGGGTGTTGTTCGTTCGGCTTTCATTGACCCCAAGGTTTGGAACCAGACAACGCTGGCCATGATTGTGGTATCGGGAGGTGGCCAATTCGACGTTCGAGTCCCCGTCACGAGCGGAATGGATTTTTCCTCCTGGATCGACAAGGAAGTATTGATCGAGGGCGCCTGCGGCAGTTTGTTCAATAACGAGCATCAACTGGCCGGCCTGCTGTTCTACGTGCCCGGACTGAGTTTCATCCAGGTTTTCGAACCTCCGTCAAAGATCGTGCCATTCGCCGAGCTGCTGCGTTTTCCATTACACGAGGGCGAGGGGCGCAGGGTGCGTGTCCGAGGCGTGGTCGCCTATCAGCAGCGTGGGAATGCGCTGTTCCTGGAAAGCGATGGGAAAGGACTGCGCGTGCTGACTCGCGAAGATACCGCCGTTCAAGCTGGGGACCTGGTGGACGCCGTTGGTTTCCCTGTGCTGGGAGAGTCGGCGCCCGTGCTGGAAGATTCCGTGTTTAAACGCTTGGCCCATCAGACGCCGCCCCAACCTGTCGAACTCGATCTGGCGACGCCTTTGGGAAGTCGTTCCTGGACACACTACGACGGCGCGCTGGTGAGTGCAGATGCCAAGCTGCTGCAATACCAGCAGCGGGCCGATGGTCTGGGCCTGCTGCTCCAGAACGGCAACGTTATGTTTGATGCGACGCTGGATGCAATCGCGTCCTCAGATCAGTCCCGATCCATCGCGCCCGGCAGCGAATTGCGAATCACAGGCATCTGCCTGGTACGCAGCGGAGGGCCATGGCACAGCCCTGAGTCATTTCGCCTGCTGTTGCGCTCGCCCAGCGACATTACCGTGCTGCACACTCCTTCATGGTGGAATCTGCGACACACGACCTGGCTGCTAGGTCTCATCGGGGCGGTTTTGCTCGCGGTGCTTGCATGGGTTGTTGTCTTGGGGAAGCGTTTGCGGGAACAGATGACGATCATTCGCCAAAGGCTAAGCAGCGGGGGGGTGCTCGAGGAGCGCAACCGAATCGCCCGCGAATTGCACGATACATTCGAGCAGGAAGTGGCGGGTATCACCATGCAGTTGGATCTCGCTGTTGATTGCTTCCAGAATTCCCCGGAAGTGGCCCGGAGCGCGCTGGAAATGGCACGCAACATGAGCCGCCACAGTATGATTGAAGCGCGGCGCTCGGTCTGGGATCTTAGGTGCCATTTGCTTGAAAACAGCGACCTCGCGGCTGCGATGACGCAGGTTGTGCAACCACTTGCCTTGGGCGATGGTGTACAGATTGCCGTGAGTGTCGAAGGACAACCCACACGGTTGGCGCCGCGGATCGAGATGAACCTGCTGCGCATTGGTCAGGAAGCGGTGACGAATGCGGTGAAGCACTCCGGCGCCCGGCACATCACCGTGGGGTTGGAGTTTCATCCGGATAAAGTGCGCGTGTGCGTTAGCGACGATGGCCGGGGTTTTCAGTCGGATGAGAGAGTTTTATGCGCAGGCGGACATTTTGGCTTGCTCGACATGCGCGAGCGCGCCCGGTTTCTCGGCAGCCACCTGCAAGTTGACAGCGAACCCAATTGCGGTACGCGCATTTGGGTGGAAGTGCCGATCGAGTCACAACAGCCCTCCTATGAAACAACCAAAGTTAATACGTATTCTAGTCGTTGACGATCACTTCATGGTGCGGATGGGCCTTTCCGCATCACTGAATGTGGAACCAGACTTAGAGGTAGTAGCCGAGGCAGAGAGCGGCGAGGAAGCGCTGGACGCATACCGCCGTCACTCGCCCACCATTGTGATCATGGACGTCCGCTTGCCTGGTATGAGCGGGGCTGACGCCAGCGCCGCTATCATTCGTGAATTTCCCGGGGCGCGGATCCTAATGCTCTCGACCCATGCGGGAGAAGAGGAAATCTACCGCGCGCTGCAGGCCGGTGCGCGCGGATACGTGCTAAAGAGCACCGTCCGTGAGGAGCTTCTTCACGCGATTCGCGAGGTCTCCGAGGGGCGGCGGTTCCTGGACCCCGTGGTCGCCCCGGTCCTGGCCGAGCGGATGTCCCATCGTTCGCTGACCAGCCGGGAGCTTGAGGTGCTCCGCATGGTGGTCAAGGGGCTTGGCAACAAAGAAATTGCAAACACGCTGAATCTTTCAGAGACCACCGTTAAACTGCACGTGAGCCACGTGCTGGCAAAACTCAACGTGGAAGATCGCACACAAGCGGCGACCGCAGCGATACGACGAGGCATCATTTTGCTGGAATAACCACCACCGCCTTTCTGTTCGACGACCATTAGTCCTTGCGGGTTGGGTGGAGTCGAAAGCGTAGCCTTTCCAGTGTTTTTGGCCGAGAACAGGGGCAAGTAGGCTAAATTCCCTCGCGTGCCTATAGAAAGCATCTCCACGGATGCAATGGAACGACCTTCCGCGCTTACTATACGTAAGTAGTAGAAATACATCATCCCCCTGTGCAGTAGATTTTGCGACAACTCTTCGCTATAAGCCTTCATCAAGCTTTGATAAAGGGTGCCTAAATCCGAAGAACCATTCAGCTCAACAGCAATATCCTGGGATCTCGCCACTTGATTGCTGTGCAAGGCGCTCGGAAGCTTAGAGGGTGACCCGCAGGACGCCCTAAACAGCCGAAGGGGTTTATACGCAATCCTATCGCAGCTTGGGACAACATGTGCTCACGTTCGCCTCAGTTGACGATAAATCCATGATGAGTGGGATCGAGACCATCTAAATGGCAAGCGTGAGTCCTGCATTCAAGCATGGGGAGACTGGGGATTGCCGCTATTTCTCGGGCGTGTCATCCCTTATAGATGTCAGGGGGCTGGGCGCCGGTTCCGGAGAATGCATTTCGGGGGCGCCACTCGATGTGCCAAGAGGCCGATCAGCTGACAGCATACCGTACGAAGGTAAGGGAAATAAGCTCTCCTTCTGGGCAGTAGATTTTAGGTCACACTTCCGTTCTACTATCCGACATTCTACAGCGGCATTATCCAGCGCATGGTTCGCACATCTGGACATTCGGGTTGGGGCGACGCAATCGATCAATGAGGAGGAAACAATGTTCCAGGGAATGGTTCGGTCGCTTCTCGGGCTCCGCATGCGGCCGGCGGCTTTGCAGATGGGCCGAGTGTGCGCCTTTCTTTTGGCGGTACTCGTAGCGGTAGGCTCCTTAACGGCGCCGGCCCATGGCCAAGTGAGCGTCTTGACGCAGAACTATAACAACGGGCGCAGCGGGTCCAATAACAATGAGACGATTCTGACGCCAGCCCTCCTCACGGCGACACCAACGACGTTCGGTAAACTCTTCACAATCACTCTCGATAACAGAGTTCCTGGCATGCCGCTGATCCTGGGGGGGCTCAACATCCCAGGACAACCTACCAATATTCTTCTTGTCAAAACGGGGCTCGACGCAGGCCCAACGGGAACGGCCAGCCTCTGGGGTTTCAACGCCGACACAGGGACGAAACTGTGGCAACTTGGCCTCGGCTCCAATGTAGGAAACACCAGCGCCACTCCAGTAATTGACCCCACCGTGGGGACAGACGGTGCCATCTATGTGATGACCTATGTGGGTTCGGTCTCCAAACTTCACGCGATCGATCCGATTACAGGGACCGAGCTGGCCGGCAGCCCCGTTACGATTGCGGCCTCCGCCGGCGGGGTTTCGTTCAACAATTCGGGACAGCAGAATGCCCGGCCAGCTCTGCTGCTGTTTAACGGAGTCATTTATGCGGGATTTTCGCATGCGCTAGACACCGGTACGTATCATGGCTGGGTGATTGGCTATAAATACACTGCGGGATCGGGTTTCACGCTGAGCGGCGCTTTCTGCGACACTCCCTCCGGGAATCAGGGCGGAATCTGGCAAGGCGGCAGTGGGCTGATCGCGGACGCTTCAAACATTTATACTGCTACGGCCAACGGGTCATTTAGTGCGAATACGGGCGGCAATAACTACAGCATGAGCGTTCTGCGGCTGGTTCCCCCCGGCTTGACTGTCGCGGACTGGTTTGCGCCTTCCGACGAAGCGAGTCTCAGCAATGGCGACTCTGATTTGAATGGCGGAGGCATGACCCTGATTCCGGGAACCACGGATATTTTCCTGGGACCCACGAAGTTCGGCGCCATGTTCCTGGTGAATACCACGAACCTGGGCCACTTCCAGGTGAGCGGCCCCATCCAGAGATTCAGCGGATTTGGCTCCGCTGTAGGCTTCAACCCGATTTCTTGGGATTCGGGCAACGGGATATTCGCCTACGTTTGGTCATCGGGCAAAGCCATAGATCAATTCTCCTATAACACCTCAACCGGCCAGTTCTCCCCGGCGGGCGTCTTCAAGGCTTCCTCCTTCACCGGCGGCGGAACACTCACCATCTCATCCAACAACGGCGCGAACGGCATCCTCTGGGCTGCCGGGGGCACTGAGTTGCACGCCATGAACCCGGCGGATGTGTCAGCGCCGGACTACTGGAACAGCAACATGAGCTCCGGCGATGCACTAGGAGGAAATGTAGGGGCTAAATATCAGTTCATCACGGTGGCGAATGGCAAAGTTTACGTGGCGACAAGCTCCTCCACGATCGTTGTCTATGGCACGAGCGGGACGCCGCCGAATCCGCCCACTAATTTGACGGCGACCGCGGTTTCGAGTTCGGGAATCAATCTGAGTTGGACGGCGAGCACGACGAGCGGAGTCACCTACTGCATCTTCCGCAGCACCACGTCCGGATTCACGCCCTCTGGCAGCAACCAGATCGCCTGCGGCGTGAGCGGCACGACGTTTTCGGATACGGGTCTCGCGGCATCGACCACGTACTTCTATCTGGCTGAGGCTGTGGACTCCGGCGGCTCATCCACGCCCTCCAACCAGGCGAGCGCCACCACGCAACCATCCACTTGCACTGCGGCGCCGACGGCTCCGAGCGGATTGGGCGCGACGCCCGTATCGTCGAGCTCGATCAATCTAATCTGGACGGCCAGCAGCGCCGGCACGGGCTGCTCGATCACGTACAGCGTGTTCCGCAGCACGACGAGCGGTTTCACGCCTTCAAGCAGCAATCAGATCGCGAGCGGCCTGACTGCCACATCGTTCTCGGATACCGGCCTCGCGGCATCCACCACGTACTTCTATTTGACTGAAGGCGTGGACGCCGTCGGTTCCTCCGCGGCGTCGAACCAGGCGAGCGCAACAACTAACCCCATCACCGGATCGTGCACCATCCTCTGCATCAATGGAGGCGGGCCGGCGGTGAGCCCATTCGTGGCCGATGAGGACTTCACGGGCGGCGCGACGATTGACCACGCCAACACGATCAACACGAGCAAGGTGACCAACCCGGCTCCGGCAGCAGTGTACCAGTCGGCGCGGGTGGCGGCCACGGCCGGTGCGGGCACCACGTTCAGCTACACGATCGGGGGCTTCGCGGCGGGCTCGAGCCAGTTGGTACGGCTGCACTTTGCCGAAACGTTCCACACCACGGCAGGGTCGCGTGTGTTCAACGTCTCCATCAACGGGACACAGGTGCTGACGAACTTCGACATCTTCGCGACGGCTGGGGGCGAGAACATCGCCAACATCCAGGAGTTTACGGAGAATGCGAATTCGAGCGGCCAGTATGTGATCTTGTTTACGACCGACGTCGATAAGGCTCTGATCAGCGGGATAGAGATTGACTCGGTCGCTTCCTGCGGTGCAGCTCCGACAGCCCCGAGCGGACTGGCGGCCACGGCAACATCGTCGAGCCAGATCAATCTGAGCTGGACGGCCAGCACAGCCGGCACAGGCTGCTCCATCACTTACAACGTGTTCCGCAGCACGACGAACGGCTTTACGCCCTCGAGCAGCAATCAGATCGCGAGCAGCGTGAGCGCGACAACGTTCTCGGATACGGGCTTGGCGGCCTCGACCACCTACTACTACTTGGTCGAAGCCGTGGATTCAGCCGGTTCCTCCGCGGCGTCGAATCAGGCGAGCGCAATGACTAACCCCATCACCGGATCATGCACCAGCCTCTGCATCAATGGAGGCGGCCCGGCGGTGAGCCCATTCGTGGCCGACGAGGACTTCACGGGTGGCGGCACGATCAACCACGCCAACACCATCAACACGAGCAACGTGACCAATCCGGCGCCGGCAGCGGTGTACCAGTCGGCGCGCGTGACGGCCACGATGGGTGCGGGCACCACGTTCAGCTACACGATTGGTGGATTCACAGCCAATTCGAGCCACACAGTGCGGCTGCACTTTGCCGAAACGTTCCACACAACAGCAGGCTCGCGTGTGTTCAACGTGAGCATCAACGGGACGCAGGTGCTGACGAACTTCGACATCTTCGCGACGGCTGGAGGCGAGAACATCGCCAACATCCAGCAGTTCACGGAGAATGCGAATGCGAGCGGGCAATACGTGCTCGTGTTTACCACGGACACGGATAAGGCCCTGATCAGCGGTATCGAAATAGACTAACCATGTTCCATCTCACTGGGGGAGATCTTCGGATCTCCCTGGTGAGTGAGTGTTCGGAGGCTGGGCAAGAAGGCAGCAAGCTACTACTCTTCGATGAAAGCGAGAATCGGAATGAACAATAGCCGTGCAAGGTGGACCCTGATTGTCGTCTTCGCATTAGCAGGCATTCTTCTTGCAGGGCGGTGGACCTTGTTTTCCCACTTGTCTTCCGTGAGAGCCGCTACCCCCAGCGATTGGCTCCAGTTTTCATTCGACGAGGAAAAAACCGGCAACAATCCAAATGAGACCACGATCTCGACGTCGAATGTAAGCAGCCTCAAACAGATCTTTTCGATTACAGCTTCAGGCAAGGTGGATGGAGCTCCCGTTCTCTTGACGGGTGTCTCCACCGCCAGCGGGACAAGGGACCTGCTTTTTTTCTCCACCTTTGGCGGCCAGCTAAATGCCGTCGATGCCCACACCGGGACGACGATTTGGACACAAACGGTGACGTGCTCGGGCTGCCAGAGCAACTCCAGCCCGGCCCTCGACCCGAACAGGCAGTTTGTGTACATGTTCGGGTTGGACGGCTTCATTCATAAATATCAGGTTGGCGATGGCGTGGAAATCAAGACGGGAGGATGGCCGGCGAACGTACTCGGCAGCAACTCCACTAAGTCGCATGCGGCGCTGGGCTTTGCCACCGCGGCGAACGGCAATACGTACCTCTACGGAAACGGCGGAAGCTTTGATATCCATGGTTTTGGCCACGTCACGGCAATCAACTTGAGCGATGGCTCGGAGAATACGTTCAACTTCACCTGCAGCAACGTCTCTGGGATCATCGGCACGGGCGGCCTCACATGTGGGAATTCCGGCGCAGGAATCTGGTCACGCGGTGGATTCGCATATCATCCTGGCACGGATCTGCTCTACACGGAGACCGCGGAATGGGGTGCTTTTTCTCCCCCAACGCGGTGGTCGCAAAGCGCTCTGGCGGTATCCCCGGATGGTACCCATGCCCGCGCGGCTGCCAATGGAAGTCCGGTGGATAGTTACACACCCACGAATTTTGCGGCCGAAATCAGCGCGGATCATGACCTGGGCAGCACCCAACCGGTTGCCATGCCGGATTTGCCGGGAACGGCAGGTGGCAAGCACTACGTGATGGTGAATGCGAAGGATTCCATATTGCGCATCCTCGACGGATTGAATATGTCCGGACAGGGTGGGCCCGGGCATACCGGTGGCGGCGCTTTTACGATGTCCCTTACCGGCATCGGAGAGGTCTTCTCCAGTTGCGCGGTGTGGACAGACCCAAGCACCGGCAACGTTTGGATTATTGTGCCGGGCACGACGGGCTATGCCGGTTTAACGTATTCGCTCAATTCCAGCGGCATCCCCACCGTAGCCGAAGTTTGGTCACATTCGAGCAGTTTTGAGTCGTCAGCGGTTGTTGCTAATGGCGTGGCGTATTTGGCCTCCGGCGGTGGTTTGAGCCCCAGCTCGACCGATAGATTCCTAAGGGCTGTGGACATCAAAACGGGAACCACGCTTTGGTCCGGTGCTTCAGGCTCAGGGAGTGCCCACTGGTCGAGCCCCATCGTGGTCAACGGCATGGTGTATATGTCGAATGCGGCGAGCGCGAGCACAATTACTGCCTACGGCGTGGGTACCGTGGTGAGTGGACCGCCGGCAACGCCCACGGGCCTTGCAGCCGCGCCTGGGAACGCCCAGGTGAGCCTCTCTTGGGCCGCCTCGTCCGGCGCCACAAGCTACAATGTGAAGCGCAGCACGACCAGCGGCGGGCCGTATTCCACGGTCTCCTCTCCCACGACGAATAGCTATAACGACACGGGTCTCACCAATGGCACGACGTATTTCTATGTGGTCAGCGCCGTGAATTCGAATGGAGAGAGTGGGAATTCATCCGAGGTGAGTGCGACGCCTGCTGCCGTAACCTCGATCGAAATCGATTCCGGATCGACCACGGCGGTGAGTCCGTTCGTCGCGGACGAGGACTTCTCGGGCGGCGCTACGATTAACCACGCCAATACCATCGACACGAGCAAGGTGACCAATCCGGCGCCGCAAGCGGTGTATCAGACGGCGCGCGTCGCGGCCACGACCGGTGCGGACACCATGTTCAGCTACACCATTGGAGGTTTTGTTCCTGGATCAAGCCAAATGGTCCGGCTGCATTTTGCCGAAACGTTCCACACCACGGCAGGGTCGCGCGTCTTCAACGTCTCCATCAACGGCACGCAGGTGCTGACGAACTTCGACATCTTCGCGACGGCTGGGGGCGAGAACATCGCCAACATCCAGCAGTTCACGGAGCCGGCGAATTCGAGCGGAGAGTACGCAATCTTGTTTACCACGGTCACCGACAAGGCCCTCGTCAGCGGGATCGAGATTGAACCTTCAGCGAGTTGCAGCGCGCCGACAGCGCCGAGCGGACTGGCGGCCACGGCGACATCGTCGAGCCAGATCAATCTGAGCTGGACGGCGAGCTCTTCGACCTGCGGCGTGACCTACAACGTGTTCCGCAGCACGACCTCAGGCTTCACGCCCTCAAGCAGTAACGAGATCGCCAGCGGCGTGGCTACCACGACGTACTCGGACACCGGGCTGACGGCTTCGACCATTTACTACTACCTGGTCGAGGGAACCAACTCGGGCGGCACGTCAGCGGCGTCAAACCAAGCTAGCGCAACCACCGGCGCCTCCTCGGGATCATGCACCAGCCTCTGCATCAATGGAGGCGGCCCGGCGGTGACTCCATTCGTGGCCGACGAGGACTTCACGGGTGGCGGCACGATCAACCACGCCAACACCATCAACACGAGCAACGTGACCAATCCGGCTCCGGCAGCGGTGTATCAGACGGCGCGCGTAACGGCCACGGCCGGTGCGGGCACCACGTTCAGCTACACAATTGGTGGCTTCACGGCCAATTCGAGCCACACAGTGCGGCTGCACTTTGCCGAAACGTTCCACACCACGGCAGGCTCGCGTGTGTTCAACGTGAGCATCAACGGCGCGCAGGTACTGACGAACTTCGACATCTTCGCGACGGCTGGGGGGGAGAACATCGCCAACATCCAACAGTTCACGGAGAATGCGAATGCGAGCGGCCAGTACGTGCTCGTGTTTACCACGGACGTTGATAAGGCCCTGATCAGCGGCATCGAAATTGACTAGGAGCAGGAGCGAGAGGAATGGCGGCAAAAGCACGCTAGCCGGTTGTGGCGTTGGCCGCGAAGAGACCGGAACATGTGGTTGCTTTGGACTTTGACTAGGGGAGGCGGTTCAATGAAGAAATGCGTACTGGCTTTCCATGCTGTGTGTTTGCTTGTGCTACTCGCCAGCCTGCCTGTATTCGCGCAGGTAAGCTATACGACCGAGCACAACGACAATCAGAGAACGGGAGCGAACCTGAGCGAGACCGTCCTCAATCAGTCCAACGTGAATGTGAACACGTTCGGCATGCTGTTCAAGCTGCATGTGGACGATCAGGTTTATGCAACGCCTCTCTACGTCCCCAATCTGACCATCAACGGCGCGACGCACAACGTGGTGTTTGTGGCCACGGTGAACAACACCGTATACGCATTCGACGCGGATACAGCCGGGGCCGCGCTCTGGTCACGCAACTTCGGCACGCCCACGAACCACACAGTGGTAGGCCAGGGGGGCTGCGGCGCGGGCAACTACAACGACTTCCAAGGGAACATCGGCATCGTCGGCACGCCGGTGATCGACACCTCCTCGGACATGATGTTTTTTGTGACTCACACACAGAGCGGCACCACACATACGCAGACGCTGCATGCGATCAGCATTCTGACGGGCGCCGACCGCTCCCCCAATGGCTCCGTGGTCGTTTCGGCGAGCGGATTCAATTCGACGACCAATAACCAGCGCCCAGCAATCACCCTCAGCAATGGGACCCTTTACATCGCTTGGTCGTCCTATTGCGATACGGCTCCTTACCATGGCTTCGTGATGGCCTACAGCGAGGCGACGCTGGCACAGGATGCGGTCCGCAATGACACTTCCACTGGCACCCTAGGCGGCATCTGGCAGGCAGGCCAGGGCCTCGACGTGGACTCCAGCGGAAACCTCTACGTCATGACGGGCAACGGCACGTGGGACGGCTCCGCGAACTTCGGCGAGAGCTTCCTAAAACTCAATCCCTCCAGTCTGGCCGTGGAGGATTACTTCACGCCTTCCGACTTCGGCACATTGAATAACGGCGACGTAGACTTGGGGGCCGCCGGGCCGCTCTTGATTCCGGGAACCAATCTAATTGTTGGCGGCGGAAAGGCCGGAATCTTTTACCTCTTGAATACGAATAGCATGGGCCATGAGACGGGCGGTGACACGGGAGTGGTCCAGGAATTCCAGGTTAGCTTTGCGGGTGGTGGCTGTGGGAATGCATTCATTCACGGCAGCCCGGTTTATTACAACAGCTCATCCCTGGGTCCTCTCATCTACATTTGGGGCCAAAACGATTTCCTGCATGAGTTCAAATTCAATGGCTCGACTTTCCCAAGCACCTCTCCCTTTAAGAACAGCAGCATGCGCGCGGCCACATGCGGTGAGCCCGGCGTGTTTCTGTCCGTTTCGGCGAACGGGAACAACGACAGCACGGCCATCGTCTGGGGTAACGCCACACTGAGCGGCGATGCCAACCACGGCACCGTGCCCGGCATCATCCGCGCCTTCCCCGCCACCGACGTCAGCACCGAGCTTTGGGATTCGCAGCAGAACGCCGGCCGAGATAGTTGCAACAATTTCGCGAAGGACGCCTACCCGGTCGTCGCCAACGGCAAGCTGTACGTTGCGAGCTTCGGAACGGCGAATGCCGGCAGTGGCCAAATATGCGTCTATGGCCTGGTTGCCCCACCCCCTCCTTGCGCGGGTATTATCTGCATCAATTCCGGTGGGCCGGCGGTGAGCCCATTTGTGGCGGATGAGGACTTTACGGGCGGTGGCACGATTAACCACGCCAACACGATCAACACGAGCAAGGTGACCAATCCGGCTCCGGCAGCGGTGTATCAGACGGCGCGCGTGGCGGCCACGGCCGGTGCAGGCACCACGTTCAGCTACACGATTGGAGGCTTCACGGCGGGGACGAACTATCTGGTGCGTCTGCACTTTGCCGAAACGTTCCACACCACGGCAGGCTCGCGCGTGTTCAACGTGAGCATCAACGGGACGCAGGTGCTGACGAACTTTGACATCTTCGCGACGGCTGGCGGCGAGAACATCGCCAACATCCAGCAGTTCACGGAGCCGGCGAATGCGAGCGGTCAATTCGTGATCTTGTTTACGACGGACGTCGACAAGGCCCTGATCAGCGGGATCGAAATTGACACGACCAGTGGCGGGTCCTGCACCGCAGCGCCTACGGCGCCCAGTAATCTGGGTGCCACGGCCATATCGTCGAGCCAGATCAACCTGAGCTGGACGGCCAGCACCGCGGGCACGGGCTGCTCGATCAGCTACAGCGTGTTCCGCAGCACGACGAACGGCTTCACGCCCTCGAGCAGCAACCAGATAGCCACCGGCTTGACTGCCACCTCGTTCTCGGATACCGGCCTCACGGCTTCGACCACCTACTACTATCTCGTCGAAGGCGTGGATTCGGCCGGTTCATCTACGCAGTCGAATCAAGCTAGCGCAACCACGAGCCCCTTGTCCGGATCATGCACCAGCCTCTGCATCAATTCCGGTGGGCCGGCGGTGACTCCATTCGTGGCCGACGAGGACTTCACGGGTGGCGGCACGATCAACCACGCCAACACCATCAACACGAGCAACGTGACCAATCCGGCTCCGGCAGCGGTGTATCAGACGGCGCGCGTAACGGCCACGGCCGGTGCGGGCACCACGTTCAGCTACACAATTGGTGGCTTCACGGCCAATTCGAGCCACACAGTGCGGCTGCACTTTGCCGAAACGTTCCACACCACGGCAGGCTCGCGTGTGTTCAACGTGAGCATCAACGG
>Ga0206930_1043_pt1 | contig 29666 bp, 20 predicted proteins | sample Alteio_BWOrgHeat_20_FD_152939 | JGI IMG/M metagenome (GOLD analysis project Ga0206930, IMG submission 152939) | Enriched cells from forest soil in Barre Woods Harvard Forest LTER site, Petersham, Massachusetts, United States -... | ecosystem: Environmental > Terrestrial > Soil > Temperate forest >... | reverse complement strand
CAGCCAAAACCGCCGGAGTTCACTATGATGATAAATGGGATAAGGATAATCAATCCATCAATACCAACTTTAAAATAGGTTCGCTTGCGGTTGACGGGACGAATAATACGCTATCTCAAAATGTAATACCGCTATATGGTGCAGTAAATGGCAAAACTGACCAAAGCTCTCACAATTTTATATCCAGGGAAAAGCTGGATGTCACTTACCAGATAAAGCTTGACACTATGCAAACCCTGAAATTTAGTGTGGATGGAACCAATAAGCACAGCAACACGGTGAGCCATTACGCACAAACCCAGGTGCAAAAAGAAACGGCAGACAGCCTGACTAACGAAACACGCGATATCACCAATACTGTTGACGGCAAAATATTTGATGGCAGCGTGCTTTACACCAAAAAATTCAAGAAGAAAGGCCGCACATTTTCATTAAATGTAAGTGAAGCATATAACGACAGCCAGGCCGACGGGTTCCTCAAATCAGACCTGACTACTTATACTACCGCCGGAAAAAAGGACAGCATAGTGGACCAGAAAAAAGTGAACGACATTAAAAGTTCGATATTGAATACCAATATGACCTATACTGAACCTCTGTCGAAATACTTTTCCGTAATTTTTAATTATGGAATTATAGTTAACAATAGTTCGGCCAACAGGAAATCATTCAATCAATCTGCACCGGGTGCATATAACCTGCTTGATAGTTTATACAGTAATGATTTTCAATTGAACCAGCTATCAAACCAGGAAGGAGCGGTGATCAATTACAAAAAAGGCAACACCATTTTTAATTTCGGTACCAAGGTAAGTGAGGTTAACTTTAAGCAGATAAACGAGTATACGGGCGCAATTTTCGAGCGGAACTTTATCAACTGGAACCCACAGGCACTTCTTCAGCATAAATTTTCACAATACTCAAGTTTGTATGTTAACTACTCTGGCCATACCACCCAGCCTACTGTCGACCAGATACAGCCGATCCTGGTAAATACCGACCCGCTGAACCAAACCATAGGTAACCCCTTGCTTACACCATCGTTCATCAATCGCATATATTTATATTACAACTCATACAAAGTGATCAGTGATAAATCGCTCTGGATCAATGGCGGCTACACCTTTACCAACAACCCTATCATTTCCAGCTCAGTTACTGATACCGACCGCACCAGCACAACCTATGGTAAAACCACTACCAAGTTTGTGAACGTGAACAGGGTGCCACACACGTTTAACGCAAATATCAATTATGGCCGAAAATTGCCGGGAACTGAGTTGAACATCGGCCTTAGCCTTGGCGCCAATGGAAGCAAAAGCTACAGTATGTCAAACGATGAGCTGAATGCTATCATCCTGAATACTTACAGGGTAAGCCTCAGACTGTCGAAATATGTACAAAAGAAATATGATTTCAACTTATCATTTGGCCCGACTTATACCGTGGGTGGTTCGTCCTTACTTCCTAACCTCAACAATAACGGGCACGGGTATGCAGGCGATGGCGGATTTACCGTTTATCTCCCTTTAAAGTTCCAGATCAGCTCAGATGCTGATTATCAATACAATTCAAAAACCGAGACATTTAACCAGGATTTCTCACGCTTGCTGTTGAATGCTTCAATCGCTAAGACGTTCTTTAAAGGGGATGACCTGAAGATATCCATCAAAGGGAATGATCTGCTGAATCAGAATGCTGGTTTTAACCGGTCTGTGAATGGCAACCTGACATCAGAAAATACTTATACCACTATCAGGAGATATTTTATGCTTACTGTTTCGTGGGATTTTAATAAAGTGGGCGGAGGCGCTGCTAAAAAATAACAATCATGAAATACACCTTTATTATTTGCACCTTTTTGCTTTTAAGCATCGATACATTCGGGCAGCATGCCCATTTTACTACGTCGGGCACTATTCAGTATGATAAAAACATCAATATGTTCGGCGTGATCAAAAAAGAGATTGGTAAAAATACCGACGGAATATGGGGACAGGCTTTTGAATCGTACAAAAAAAATAACCCCCAGTTTAAAACCTTGAAAAGCACCTTAACCTTTTCGAAAACCAGGTCTTTATTTAACCCCGTTATCCCTGAAACCACCATCAACAATGGTTTTTTTGGAGATAATCCTATGGCCAACCAGAACAATGTGATTTATACTGATTTTGCTACTAATACTTCCATTAGTCAAAAGAAGGTTTTTGAGGAGACTTTCCTGGTGAAAGACAGTACACGCAAGATCAGATGGAAGATCACTGATGAAACGCGTGAGATAGCCGGCTACACCTGCCGCCGGGCCAATGCCATTATGATGGACTCGATATACGTGGTGGCATTTTACACTACGGAGATCCCTATTTCTGGAGGACCGGAGTCATTTTCTGGGCTGCCAGGCATGATATTGGGTGTAGCTCTGCCCCACGACAATGTAACCTGGTTTGCCACCAAGGTAACTGATATGACGCCGCCTGAAAATGCCTTAAATCCACCCAAAAAAAGGAAAGGCCACTGATAACAAAGGACTGAATGCCACGCTTAAATCCGTGATGAAGGATTGGGGTGATTATGGGCAATCCTATCTGAAAGCGTTCCTGCTTTAAGGTTATATTAAAACCCTAATTTATTCTTCAAAAACTTCTCTGGTTAGGGAAGTTTTTTTGTTTCTGTTGGATTTGTGATGAAAATTTCATTACGTCACGTATTTGCGGCAGGTAGTCAAGTATTTAGGTCACATCATATAAAGTCAAAAATAGCAGTAGTTATAAAATTTAAATTTGAAATCAAATCCCTGGTCTACAATTAATTATTGCGTTACAATAATCATTATTAATTAATCCAGAGAAACATGAAAAGCATTAAAATCTCCCTGTTATTCGTAGCCGTAAGCGCTATGATTTTCCCATCTTGCTCAAAGAAGAGCACCGTAAAACCTATCATTCCGCCGGCAGTATTAACGGTAAGTACATTGGCGGGCAGCACCACCGTGGGTCACCAGGACGGCGTTGGCATAGCTGCCGGCTTCAATAACGCTTCATCAGTAGCTATTGGCAACGATGGCGCCTTGTATGTTGGCGACTGGGCAAACAACCTGATACGTAAAATTAACATAAGCACAGCGGCGGTTACCACATTTGCGGGAACCGGGGCCGTCGGTCACTTGGATGGAGCCGCGGCTTCTGCGGTATTTAACGGTACGGCCAATATTGTATTTGATAAATCAGGTAACCTATTTGTTGCTGACGAAGAGAACAACATGATCCGCGAAATAACCACAGGCGGAAACGTAGTCACCATAGCCGGCAGTGGCGCAATGGGTGCAGCAGATGGGATCGGGGCCGCGGCTTCCTTTAATCATCCAGAAGGCATGGTGATTGATGCCAACGGCAATATGTATGTGGCTGATAATAACAATACGATACGCAAAATAGACCTGGCCACTAAACAGGTAACTACCTATGCAGGTACCGGGGTACGGGGCTTTACTAACGGCCCCGTTGCCAGCGCAACCTTCAGCAGCCCATACGGTTTAGCAATGGATGCCAACGGCGATATCTATGTGGGAGACATCGTGAATAATTGTATACGCAAGATCACTATATCTACCGGCACCGTAAGCACTTTTGCAGGTACAGGAACGCAAGGATTGTTCAATGGCCCGGCATCAAGCGCAACATTCTATTTCCCTTGCGGAGTAGCCTTTGATTCAAAAGGCAATTTATTTGTAGCCGAACTTAAGAACAACACGATACGCAAAATAGCAACCGATGGCACCGTAAGTACTTATGCCGGAACCGGCCAGAAAGGCTCAACTGACGGGCCAGCAACAACAGCTACTTTTTCGCAGCCGATCGGCCTGGTTATAGATGGGAGCGGCAACGTATTCGTAGCGGATGAGTATAATAGTGAGATCAGGGAGATAAGTTTAAAACAACCATAAGAAACTTGTAGGGTGAAGCGTATCAATCAACCTCATTGCTACAGGCAGTGAATTTAATTGCCCCTTATATCCATATCATAATTAAATAAAATACCCTTATTAAGGGTATTTTTAATTTTAATAGATAACATTTTAATAGGCTATAAAATTAAACCATCGAAGGCTCAACAAGTCTTATCATCGCTATCAGGTAATTATGAGAAGGTCAATAACAATTTTCATCTTCCTCTTAACTTTTGGTTCTGCCCGGCAGCTATTGGCGCAACAGGTTATTTATGCAGGTATACCGCGGGAAAACTTCAATTACTACGCCTCATCTCAACATAACTCCAACTGGTGCTGGGCCGCATCGCTGCAAATGATATTTAATTATTACGGCATCAATATTTCGCAGGAACAAATAGTGGCGCGCAGCTATGGGATTGACCCTAACGGCGAACTGCCGAACTGGACAGGCAACTTTGAGGTGATCACCGGAAATTTGAATAATTGGAGCGTTGATAATAACGGCAGGCAATATGCTGTGCGCGCAACCTTCAACATGGGGGCTCCAACGCCTGCATATTTAATACAGCAGCTATGGTTGCATAGACCGGTTTTGATCGGTTATCAGTCGGGCCCGAACACTGCTCATGCCGTGGTGATCACCGCTTGCAGTTACATCGAAAGTGATGAGGGGCCAATTATTCAAACCTTAATAGTAAGGGATCCCTGGCCCAGTGAGGTTAATGTAGCCAATGAGGGACGGGTGGTGTACCGCGGCTTTGAAATAGCCAACTCGATACAAGCGCATTGGTATATTGTGATACAGTAAGAATCGATTTATTTTATCCTGTTTAGGTTTGTATCAACATGAACAGGGTATGAATTTTCTTATTACCTGCCACATCATAAATTTGTAACAATATTACACCAATTCAGTCTATGATTAGCATGGAAGAGCAAACACAAGGAAAAAAGCTATTACTACGTATCCTGTTTACAGCATTGCTCACAGGTTCTATTGATGCCTTATTTGTTGTGCTCCCTGGTTGTCAGGCTTCGGCAGCTGCGGTATTCAGATGTATCGCCAGCGGGGTTTTTGACACTAAGGCGTTTACCGGCGGAAAGGAAATGGTGTACTATGGGGTGCTTTTCCATTACTATTTTGCATTAGCCTGGACAGTTGCCTTTTTACTGTTCTACCCGGCACTTTTTAAAATCACCAAAATAAGGGCTGTTTTGATCTTGCTGACGGGTATGGTTATATGGCTGGTAATGAATTTTATTATCGTACCACTAAGCCATATTCCGACATGCGAAAAGGGGGGTATTTTACGCATCGTCAAAAATTTGGGAGTCTTAATATTAGCTTATGGACTGCCTTTTACTATCATTGCCGACAGGTATGGCAAAACCAACAAGGCTAAACCCCTTGAAATGCGCTAAAACTCACCATAGAAATATACTTTCTGGTTGGATAATTTTACACAATTTACCTTTTAAGGCTTTGTAAATCTTATTTCGTCCCAACTGGTAAAGGCGGAGGCACTCCGTTCACCGCAAAATGATAAATACCTGAACCAACCTTTAGCCCAACATATCCATTTTCAATCTTGCCAATAGTAACACCTCCCGATGAGGCTAATGGTTTACCTTCTTCACTTATATCATCAGCCTGTGTGGCTGGTAAAAAAATATCGGCTTTGGTATTTGCAGGTATCTCGATGTTGTAATAAGTTTTGCCATCCTTAACTTCCCATCCGGAGCTTAGGTTGCCATAATAGGTTTGCAGGTTGGCGGTTGCATTAGTGAAACCACCTCCGGGATGTGGCATAATGCGAATATGCTTGTAACCCACACCATCATCATAAGTATCCATACCGGCCATTACCCGATACATCCAGTCGCCGATGGCGCCGTAGGAGTAATGGTTAAAGGAGTTCATGCTGGCAGCCTCGAAGCTTTTATCTGGCCTGATGCCGTCCCAGCGTTCCCATATGGTGGTGGCGCCCATCTTTACAGGGTACAACCATGATGGATAAGTATCCTGTAGTAGTAAACGGTAAGCCATATTGGTTTGACCGAAACGGGTCAGTACATGGCACAGGTATGGTGTGCCCAGGAAGCCTGTCGTCAGGTGGTCGCCATAGGCATGGATGTTATCAACTAATCTTCTTACTGCCTGGTCACGCAGTTCAGCAGGCAACATATCAAAATTTAGTGCCAGGGTATAAGCAGTTTGTGTGCCCGATACCAGACGACCGTTCGGTGTTACATACTCCTTAAAAAAGGCGTCCTTTATACGTTTCAATAATGCGGTATAGTAAGTTACATCGTCCTGTTTGTTCAGCGCGTTTGCCGCGTTGATCAGTAATTGGGTGGAGTATGCGTAAAAGCACTGGGCAATAAAGTATTTATCAGTAATGGCCGATGAGCCGTCTGTATCATCATCAACACTATAAAACAGCCAGTCGCCAAAGCTGTTGCCGGTTTGCCAAAGGTCGTTCCTGGCCTGGTGCTGCATATAATCAACCCAACCCTTCATGCTGCTGTATTGATTCAGCAATATCTGTTTATCGCCATAGGCCAGGTACATGTTCCATGGAATAACGGTTGCTACATCGGCCCAACCAGTACTTCCCTGCGTATAGCCCAGGCAATTCGGGATCACCCAGGGCACCAGCCCGGCAGCCGACTGATCGGCAGCAACGTCCTTCAGCCACTTGGCAAAAAAGTCGTTCACATTCATATTGAAAGTAGCAGTGCGCGAGAATACCTGTGCGTCTCCCGTCCATCCCAGTCTTTCATCACGTTGCGGGCAATCGGTAGGCACATCCAGGAAATTCCCCTTTTGTCCCCATTGTATATTATGCTGAAGTTGATTGATCAGCGGATTTGAAGTAGTGAATGTCCCGGTAGGCTTCATGTCTGAGTACAGGGCTACTGCTGTAACATCTTCGGGTTTAATGATATCCCCAGGGTAACCCTCAATCCTGATAAACTGGAAGCCGTGAAAAGTAAAGTGCGGTTCGAATGTTTCCTCGCCATCGCCTTTTAAAATATAAGTATCCTGTGCCTTTGCAGCGCGAAGATTCTCGGTATAAAAATTGCCTGCCTTGTCCAAAACCTCGGCATGTGATACCGTGATCTTATCGCCTGCCTTGCCTCTTACCTTTAATATTACCCAGCCAACCAGGTTCTGTCCAAAATCAATTACCTGCTCATTTTTGGGGGTTTTGAAGATGCGCTGCGGTTTAAAGGTCTCATGCTTTTTTATCATTTCGTTGTACGTAGCAATGAGTATATTTTTAGGATAGTCCCTTACCTGCACACTACTCCATTGCGAATCGTTGAAGCCTGGAGTCGTCCATCCTATTTGCTCCTTGTTATGATCGATGGTTTCACCGTTATAAATTTCACTGTAAATTACCCCGCCTGTGGATGACTTCCAGCTCTCATCAGAAGTGATTACTCCAGTAGTGCCATCCTCATAAGTGATATTCAACTGAAACAACAATGAGATATCCTTTCCATATACATTCTTGTGGTCGCTAAAACCAATAATACCCCTGTACCAGCCATTGCCAAGCATTACGCTGATAGCATTTTCGCCTTCCTTCAGCAAATCGGTAACGTCATACGTTTGGTATTGCAAGCGATGGCTGTAGCTTGTCCAGCCGGGTGTAAGGTAGGCATCTCCCATGCGCTTCCCGTTTATACTTGCTTCGTACAAACCGTGTGCGGTAACATACGCCACAGCAAATTTTATTTTTTTGTGCGATGCAAATTGTTTACGCATCAGCGGACTCGGGCGGTTTATAGTATCTTCTGTATAACCCGGGCTTATCCATTTGGCCTTCCAGTCATCAACATTCAACAGGGCCGTTTGCCAGCTTGCCGCCGCGCTCCATTGAGATGCTTTTCCTGAATTATCCCATACCCGCACCCGCCAGTAATATTTTTTGCCAGATTGCAGCGGCTTACCCTTATAGATAATGAAAACAGATGAATCTGACGATATTTTGCCTGAATCCCAAACATGCCCGCTGAAGTTAGCGTTCGTGCTTACATCAATACGATAGGCAGTTTGCATCACACCGCGTTTATCAGCTGCCAATTTCCAGCTAAAGCGTGGATGAGTAACGTCCAGACCAATTGGGTCGGTACGGTTTTCACAAAGCAGGCCGTCAACTTTTACCTGTGCACAACATATGGTAGCGGCAATTTGCAGAGCAAATAAAACACAGAGGAATCTCATGAATTTAATTATTTTAGGTTAACAGGGGTATCCTACCACAACATCAAAACCAAATCTAATTAAAACAGATTGTATAAACCATCCTTAACTGTCTTTTTACAAAGGACCCCTCCCAACCCTCTCCGTTGGTTAGCGGAAGGGCTTTAAAAAGGGTTGTTTAAGTGGATTAGGTTTAGTGCACCTTTCCATGCACGACCTCGGTTGACTCACCCCCTGCCCCCTCTCTGCTACGCAAAGAGGGGGTGTTATAAAAATAATTTAATAAATCCTCTTTACGGCTTGCCGTTGAGAGGGTGGTCTAGCGTAGCAAAAACCGGGTGAATCAACGATGTTTTAACTTGATCAACAATTATTACATTTACGATATTAACCACTCACTTAGTCAACCCAATCAACCACTCACTAACTCATGAAGAATTACCTCAAAATTGTGAAGATCGACGAGTATTCCATTACTCCGAAGTATTTACAATTGATCAATTCTATTTTAAAGGGGGTTGCGGATGGCAGGATAGAAAAGGATGATATATTACCTTCCATCAATGATTTCAGCGTAGCGCTTGATACCTCACGAAACACCATTGAGCGTGCGTATAATGAGCTGAAAAAAAATGGGGTGGTCAACTCGGTTGCTGGCAAGGGTTATTTTATTGCGAACACAAAATTCAATCAGCCTGTAAAAACACTTTTGCTGTTCAATAAGTTAAGTCAGCATAAAAAACAGATGTATGATGCATTTGCCGCCACGCTTGGCAGCAATGCTGCTATCGACTTTTATATTTATAACAACGACTTCAATTTCTTCCGCAAACTGATCAATGATAAGATTGATTACTATTCCAAGTTCGTGATCATTCCGCATTTTATTGAAAACTCTGAAAAGGCTTTCGAGGTGATCAATACTATACCAAAGGAAAAGCTGATTTTAATGGATAAACTGGTACCAGGTGTAACTGGCACTTTCGGTGCCGTGTATGAGGATTTTGAGCGGGATGTTTATTCCGCACTGGAGCAACTGCTTAAGAAATTAAGCAAGTATCACACCTTAAAGATCATCTTCCCGGAAAATACCTATCATGCGAAAGACATACTTACGGGCTTCTCTAATTTTTGCAGTCAATATACCTTTGAATATGAGGTAATTCATTCCATTGCCAATGAAAGTTTTAAGAAAGGCACAGTTTATATCAATTTGATGGAGGATGACCTGGTAGCGCTGATCGAAAAAATAATTGCCCATAAACTAAAACCTGGTAAAGACATTGGCGTGATCTCTTATAATGAAACGCCGATAAAGAAGATCATCCTGGAGGGGATTACTACCATTTCGACCGATTTTAAGCTGATGGGTGAGAAAACGGCCGAATTGGTTCTAAAGAATTCAACGGAGCATATTGCCATTCCGTTTAGGGTTACTTTGAGGAATTCGTTGTAACCAAAAAATGCAAACCAAAGGTCTGCATTTTCAAATATATGTTGATGGGTTGAAAGCGTTTATTCTGTTTTAATACTATCTACAGGGTTTGCTATCGCAGCTTTAATTGACTGAAAACTTACTGTTAAGATCGCTATCAAAATAGCCATTATACTCGCTGCCGCAAAGGTCGCCCATCCTATATTGATACGGTAAGTAAAATCCTGCAGCCATTTGTTGGCGGCCCACCAGGCTATGGGGACGGCTACAATAATTGCAATAATTACCAGTGCGACGAACTCCCGTGCCAGCATTTGGGTGATACCTGCTACGCTGGCTCCCAGCACCTTGCGGATGCCGATTTCCTTGGCACGATTCTCGGCCATGTACGATGCAAGTCCAAATAAGCCCAAACAGGAGATAAAGATAGTAAGACAGGCAAATACTGCCGCGAGTGTTCCGGTTTGCTGCTGATCATTAAATTTCTGCTGATACTCCCTGTCTACAAACTGGTAGGTGAAAGGGTATGCAGGGTTGTATTTTTTAAATATCTTTTCGGCTACCTGCAGGTTTTTGGCCATATCATTTTGCGGATTGAACCTGATCACTGTATTATATATCCAGTGTTTTGTGGCAAATACAATCATAGGTCCCACATTAACATAGGGCGACCGGATAATAAAATCCTTAAAAACTCCTACTACCTTAATAGGGAAATTACCGCTCTTTATAAAATTGCCTATCGGGTCTTTCAGCCCTAATTGTTTAACTGCTGTTTCATTAAGCATACATGCCACGCTGTCAGACGGATAGGCATTGAAATCAATATCCCTTCCTCCTGTCAGCTTAAGACCCATGGTTTTTATGAAATCGCCCGAGGTGCCAAATCTCGAAAAGGTAATATTTTGCTGATCCTTGTTTGATCCGTCAATAGAGTACCCTCCGCCTGTTGCGCCATCAATGGTTACATCTATACTGGTTTGGCACATGGCTGTAGCTGCTCCTGAAGCAAGCAGATCGTTTTTGATGAGCTGGTAGTTTTTACGTATATCACCTTCAACCGGAACCTCCGCCAGGTTATCAATATGGTAACCGGTATCCCTGCTTTGCGCAAATTTGATCTGACGATAAATGATGATAGTGGATATTACCAGTACAATAGCCACTGCAAATTGCATCACAACCAGCACCTTACGGGGGTTGAATGTTGCTCTCACAGTGTTCAATTTGCCTTTAAGTGCTTTTACCGGGCGAAATGCCGACAAGAAAAATGCAGGGTAACTGCCGGCAATTATACCCGTGATCAGAATAAATCCTAAAAATGCCATCCAGTATAGCGGATCGCCATAATTGACGAACAGGCTTTTTGTAGTTAGCTGGTTAAATGCAGGCAGGCACAATTGAACCAGAACCAAAGCGAGAAGTCCCGCTATAAGTGTAATAGCAAGTGACTCTATCAAAAACTGGCTGATCAGGCTTATCCTGGCTGCTCCCATCACTTTGCGTACACCAACTTCCTTTGCCCTCTTCTGGCTTTGTGCCGTGCTCAGGTTCATAAAGTTAATGCAGGCGATCAATAAAATAATACCCGCAATGGCAAGCAACAAATGAACTGTTTCGATACGCCCTCCCGCAACCTTCCCATTTTCAAAGCGGCTGTACAAATGCATTTTGCTGAAAGGATACAAAAAAACTTCGGTGTTGGCATTATCAGAAGAATGTTGCTTAGCTAAATTCTTGATCTTCTGGTTTACCTGGTTGATATCCGCATTTGGCTGTAGCTGAACGTAAGTATAATAGCTGTTGCTTCCCCATGAATTATCATTGTTAAATGCCCCGGCAGTAGGTATTGGTAGCAAATACTCGAAATCAAATTCAGTATTATTGGGCAGTTCATTCAATACACCGGTTACCTTGTAAACCTGCTTATTGTCCAGCTTAACCAGTTGATTTATCGGGTCGGCATTCTTAAATATCTTTTGAGCCAGGTGTTTTGTTATTACGATGCTGTTTATATCATCAAGCGCATGAGCCGCATTACCTTCTGATAACGGAAATGTAAACATGGTTAAAAATGCCTTATCCACTTCATTGCCCTTCGCCTTAATGGATGCATCCTTGTAATTGAACAGCTTGTCTTCACTCCAGTATATCCTCGCTGCGTTTTTTACTTCAGGGAAGCCCTGCTTAAGCGCATCTCCCAACGGACCTGGTGTAACGTCCTGTGTACCTGCATAATCCTTGGTGACGAAACGGAACCATACCTTATAAAGCGTTTTATTATTGGCATGGAAGGAATCGTAGCTATACTCATTCTGCACCCATAAAAAGATCAGTATGGCCCCAGCCATGCCCACAGCAAGACCGGTAATATTGATGACTGAAAATGCCTTTTTAACCTTCAGGTTGCGGATGGCGATCTTAAAGTAATTCTTCAGCATAATTGCGACGTTAAGTAATCATTCAGCATAATAAACATGCCATTTATTTATAGGGCTAATTATCAATTATTTACGATAATCAACCCTATAAAAATGTGCGGAAATGAACAGTTCGCCGTGCGGAAGTATTACAACCAACCGCTCAAAAATTATTTATCATCACGCACAGGCAGCATATTGTTCACATCAACCGGCAGGCTATCATATTTATGATAAAGCTGCAAATATTTGGCAGGATCAATGGGCTGCTCACTCAATATTTCGTGTAATCCATAAAAAAAACCCTCCCGGTGCTGGCCCGGGTTAAACATCAGGGTGACGATTACCTGTTCGTCCGAATTATTGCTGAACCCATGTGGCGTAAAACGCGGGATGTAAACAACCGTTCCTTCGCCTGCTTCGGCCTCTCTATCTGAAAGCTGAATTGTCAGTTTGCCTTTATTGACAATGAACGTTTCGTCCATGAAGCGATGATAATGCAGGCGCGCACCGATAGCTTTTGGCGCCAGCATGATCTCATATATACCAAGTTGATTGTTTGAAATGTCGCTGGTAACCTTTAGCGTGATTTTGCTGCCACCTATTTCCAATACCTCGCCCTCACCGGGATTGAAAATGAAGGCATTGTTTGAAAGCGTGTCGGTTAAATAACCCCTGTCGATGATCTCATTGTTCTGTGTCATAAATATTTATTTTATTGTTGACACAAAGCTCTGCAACCTCAAAAACAAAAACATTTACAAATGTTGAGGTATTAGACTATTTTTCTCCTTACCCTAAAAATCTTTGCGCTTTAATGTTCAACGTCAGTCTGTCCGTCCCGTTTCTGGAAGCTATAGATCAAATAAACCAAAGCAGGCAATATAAATATGCTGCCAATAAGTAGTGCCATTCCAAGCGCATTGATCGCCTTATCGGCACCCTTGTTTTCAATTAGTGACAGGTAGCCCCCCGTTTTTCAGGATCACGATATTGGGATAGTGTTTGTAAGTGGTAGTAACCAGGATCATGGTGATCTGGAAACCTGCCAAAAGACGCAGGGATTTCGAACGCCCGTTATAGATGAGCCACCATAGAATGACAAGCGATATGGTAGCCGCAGTAACAGCAGTAATGCCAACCCAGTTGCCAAAAACCCAGTCAACCAAAGGTATCTTATCATTAATGGCCGATACAAAAACCAGGGCCCCGAATACCACGGCAGCAATATTCATTTGGACAGCCTTGCGTACAAATCTTCGTCTTTCAATAGGTTCTATAGCTTCGCCGATGAGGTAGATTGCAGCTATGAAACCGCAAAGGCTCACAGTAAAAAATCCTATCGATACTGAGAACCAATTGAGCCAGCTGAAGATGTATGCTGATAAAAAAGTATTAGCATGTATATCAACTTTGCCTGAGACCGTACTGCCAGCAATGATGCCCAGAAATAAGGGAGTGATGAAGCTTGAATAAACAAATATCCTGTTATACACCTTCTGCATATTATCAACTACGGCGTCGTAATTACGGAAAGCGAACGCCGTTCCCCGTGCGATGATACCCAGCAGCATGATGAGGAGCGGGATGTGCAGGTAGATCGACATGGTAGCGTAGATGTTCGGGAAGCCAACAAAGAGGATCACGATGGCGATAATGAGCCACATGTGGTTAGCCTCCCATATCGGGCCGATGGCATTATACATGATTTTGCGGGCCTTCGCTTTGTTATCGTAGGAGGTAAACAGCTCAATAATACCCGCGCCAAAATCGGCCCCACCAAGTAGCAGGTATAATAAAAGTGCTACCCATAAATAAACGATCACTACGTATAGCATAAACCTCTCCTAAACGACGTCAGTCCTCATGAACGCCTTAAAAAATCATTAATATTGTGAATAATCCTCTCCTGAAGGAGAGGACTTTTAATTGTTAAACAATCAGCCTCTTAGCCCCTCTCCCTCGGAGAGGGGTTGGGGTGAGGCAACGTCATACATTTTCGGTACCATCTTTATCTGCCTGTATAGCATAAAAACCACCACCAAACTTAACGACAGATATACCGCTGTAAACAAATAAAAGGTATACCTTATGCCCGGCATAGGCGTTACCGCATCGGCAGTGCGCATTACACCCTGGATGATCCACGGTTGTCGGCCTACTTCGGTAACTGTCCATCCCGCTTCAAGGGCGATAAACCCAAGGGGTATCGCAGCTACAAATAATTTCAAAAACCATGCTGCACTAAACCATTTCTTCCTTTTGAACAGCGCAAAAAAGTAAAGCAATGCAAGCGCAAGCATCAGCATACCCAAACCCACCATAATTTGAAAAGCGTAATGCACAATAGGTACGGGTGGCTGATCTTTTTTGGGGATACGATCAAGACCTGTTACCTCGGCATTAAAATCATCATAGGTCATAAAGCTCAATAAGCCGGGGATCTCGATGTCATCGTTCACCTTTTTGGTTTTCATATCCGGCACACCACCAATGATCAATGGTGCAAATTTTTCAGTTTTAAAATGGGCCTCCATTGCCGCAAGTTTGGCCGGCTGACGCTTGGCTACATCCTTTGCCGAGATATCACCGCTTAGGGGTTGCAAAATGGCGGCTACTGCCGCAAACACAATAGCGATGCGAAAAGCCATATAATGAAACTTGGCGCTCTTCTTCCTGATGATCATCAGCGCATGTACACCTGCTACCGCGAAACCTGTTGCAGCAAATGCAGCTATCGACATATGCAGCGCCTGCTCAAACCAGGCTGAATTGAACATGGCCTTCATCGGGTCGATATTGATGTATTGCCCGTTCACATAATCAAAGCCTGCGGGGCTGTTCATCCAGCTATTGGCGGCAACCACCAGTATACCCGATACAATACCACTTACCCCCACGATGACACCTGTAAACCAGTGGAACCAGGGATTGAACTTGTCCCATCCGTAAAGAAAAAAGCCAAGTGCAATGGCCTCTATAAAAAAGGCAGTACCCTCCAATGAGAATGGCATGCCAAAAATCGGTCCTGCATTTTTCATAAATACGGGCCATAACAATCCAAGCTCGAATGACAAAACCGTGCCTGAAACTGCCCCTGTAGCAAAAAAAATCGCTACACCCTTGCTCCATGCCTTGGTGATGTTCTTATAAACCGGATCCTTGGTTTTGAGCCAGTAAAAATGAGCTATCGCCATAAAAAATGGCATCACCATCCCGATACACGAAAACACAATATGAAACCCGAGCGACAACGCCATCTGAGACCTGGCGGCTATAAAATCATCCATACTAAGGTGATTAACAATGCCGAACCGATGAATTGTTCTGCATTAAATATTTAGTCCGAAGATACTGAAGAATGGAATAATAACTTATTGACCAATTGAGCTAATTGCAATTTATTTTGAATATAAATTGGTTGATCAGGTCAGATTTAGTTGGTTTTGTTGAATGGTTTTGTTATTGATAAACCATCCCTAAATACCCCACCTGCCAAATTACCCTTGTTACCGATTATTTTAAATAACTGGCCGATTTTGTATCGCCGTCATTTTGGTACAATCCTAATTTTGTGTTGAAACAAAGCAGATAATACTTAAAATCATGACTGAAAATACCCCCCCTTACCAGCCTTTGCCGGCCAATAATCCAGTGCTTGTTTATGGTTCGAGCCAGTTCGATATGGCATCTGAGATCAGTGGTAGAAACTATCGCATTTTTGTATTCAAGCCTGATATACCTCCTCCGGCTTCGGGTTACCCGGTTGTAGTGGCAACCGACGGGAATATGACCTTTCCGATAATGGCTACTATGAGCGCTACCTTTGCACTTACGGGGGTAGCTGCCCTTGTGGTCGGTGTGGGTTACCCTACTGACGATCCTATAAGTCTATTCAGCCTGCGATACCGCGATCAAACACCGCCCACGCCTATTTCCAATATCCAGCAAAGACCCGATCTGCCACCCGTCAACCCTGATGATTACGGCGGTTCCGAGAACTTCTATCGCTTCCTTGTTGAAGAGTTGCGCCCATTGATTGCCGGCAGCTTCCCTGTAGATGCTAACAACCAAACCCTCTATGGTCACTCCATTGCGGGGATGTTTACGCTTAGTATCCTATTTAACCACCCTGAGTCGTTCCGTAACTTCGTTGCTTCCAGTCCTTCAATTTGGTGGAATAAGCGTTCAGTGCTTAACGATATTCCCGACTTCGCACACAAAATAGAGGCAGAAGAAGCTGCTCCAAGGGTACTGGTGCTTGTAGGTGATAAGGAGCAGGAAGTTCCCGCTAAACTTCCGCCACAGATGACCAGTGTACTGATAAAAAAGATGCCGTATGTCCCTTCCGCTATCAGGAATATGATTGCCAGGATATTTGTAAAGAAAAAGATGCTTGAGTACCGAATGGTGGATAATGCCAGCGATGTGGCTGCAACATTACAGCAAATCAAAGGGAGGTCAGAGTATGTTGCCCGTTTTCATGCCTTTGCAGATGAGGATCATCTTACTGCTCTGCCAGCTTCTATTAGCCGAACTCTGTCGTTCGTGCTGATGCCTTAGCTTTAGTTGATTATTCACCAACCCTTAATTCGCCTTTGCCAGCACTACTGATCTTGAGGCGAGGTAGTTTCGGAGTGTTGGGAGGCGATCGGTATTGATCAGGTCGACACCACAGGTAAGCAGTTCGTCCCAAACCACTTTCTTTTCGGGTGAGGCCCATAGCCTCACCTTTTCGCCCATTTTATGCGCCATCGCCACAAACTGGCATAGCCTGCTCTTTTCTTTGGCCGAAATACTGCCCTTGCCATCCCACCTTATCAATTTTGAATATTTACAGCTCGCCATAGTAAACACATTGGTGATCACCGAATCGCGCGATACCTTGCGCAGGTCCTCGTCTATAAATGCCAGTCTGTTTTGTTCACTTTCTATCAGCCTGTATGGCTTATGGCCCGACAAAACAATGGTTACAGCCCGGTTTACCACCCTGCCGTTTTCATAACTGGACAATATAGAACGATATTTTTCGAGTATCGGCTTAAGCGCCGCATAGGTTTCCTCCGCATTTGTTTTAATATCGATCATTAAAATAATCGGGGCATTATAATTTGCATATACGCTGCCGTTATTTTGACTCACACGTTCAAATAAAGGTTGCAAATACAACGATTCAAGAGTTCTTTTATGCTTAAAGTAGGGGAATATGTGGGCGATGATCAGCCTGTTATCCTTCAAAAATATATCAGCCTCAATATTGGTGAACCCATTGTCGAGCGCATCATATAGGGGGTGCTTGTGGCAATAATCGTTGTGGGCGAAACCGTTAAGCAGCGGGGTTGATTGTGCGTAACAGTTAATTTGGGTAACTGTAAACAAAACGAAGAGAAACAATTTAAAGCTGCATACTCCAGCGGGTTTTGATTGCATTTTGATTAGGGGATATTAAAATTTCATTACACAAGTTTACCTTTTCACTATATCTATATTTTTAAGCCCGTGTAAAGAAATTCTTAAATTCAGGGTACTTAATATTAACTTTTCCTTAGAATAACCGGAGCATCAGCAGTAACAGCCTTTTATACGATTACCCGCACCTGTGGGTTAGGCATGTTTATAACTTATTTTACTTTAATTAATTATCAGCAGGATTTATTTATTTTAGAGGCATAAACCAGGTTATAATGCTTAAAAAAGGCGAACATATAGAAGGCATACCCGCCGAACTCGAACTGCTGCTGGCACAGGATGCGGGCGCCAAAGCGTTTTTCGAAAGCCTCTCCAAATCATACAAACAAGGCTACTGCGATTGGGTAGGTTCGGCAAAGCAGGCCGAAACGCGGGAGGTTAGAGCTGTCAAGGCCCTCACCATGCTGCAAAACGGGCAAAAAACATTGAAGACCTGATTTTGTTAATCCTGTAACTTTTTACTTACACGTCAATTTATTTGATCGCGGTGAGTATAATTGATCAATTAACGCAAAATTGCAGGTATCTGGGTGATTTAAAAACTGTTCTGTTTATCATTCGTTTTAATCATAACCTAACAGGGATCATCCAACATAACATTATCTATTATGAAAACAGAAGTACCAGGAAGTTTCAGCGACGACATGATGGAGCGCCGGTCGTTTTTGCGCTATGCGGGTGCAGGTGTAGCATCGGCAGGTTTGCTGGCCGTTGCATCCTGCCACAAGGATCACCCTATCAACATTAATCACGGTGTTGATATCGGAACCGGAGATACCGCCATACTGAACTATGCCTACGCGCTTGAGCAATTGGAGGCAGCCTTTTATATACAGGTGGTTCTGACCCCTTATACCGACATCACCCCTGCCGAAACTACTTTTTTAACCGATATCCGCGATCATGAAGTTTGTCATCGCGAATTTTTAAAGGCCTCATTAGCCGGTAGTGCTATCACCACGCTCACTTTTGATTTCAGCAAGATCGACTTTACCAGTCGTACCGCAGTACTCGGCGCCGCCAAAACTTTTGAAGATACTGGCGTGCAGGCTTATGATGGTGCCGCATACCTTATCCAGGATAGAAATTTGCTGGGCATTGCAGCCAAGATCGTATCGGTAGAAGCACGCCATGCTGCCCTCATCCGCAACCTCATCAACTTTGGCGACTTTGGAGGGCCGGATATGGTGAGCGCCACTACAGGCCTTAATTCAACACTTACTATAGCGCAGGTACTTACTGTTGCCAATGCCTATATGAAAACAAAGGTGAGCGCACAGAACTATAATTACATCGCCTAAAAACACATCGCCATGAATTTACTGAACATTATAGAAGAGATAGAAAAGGTTGATCCCGAATTTAACGAACGGATAAGCCCCCGGCGTGATGCGATCAAAAATATAACCAGCTTCGGCTCAAAGGTAGCTGTGGCTGCATTGCCCTTTGCATTGGGAACCCTGTTTAACAGGGCCTATGGTGCTGCTATCCCTACAGACGTGACAGGCGTACTTAATTTTGCCCTGACACTGGAGTACCTCGAATCAACATTTTACACCCGTGGATTGGCTGCCAACATTGTACCCGCCAGCGACACCGCTTATATCACCAGCATAGCAAAGGATGAGGCAAACCACGTAACCGCACTGCAAGCGCTCATCACCTCGTTACAAGGCACTCCGGTAACGCCACCCACATTTGATTTTACAGGCGGAAACGGTGCTGACCCCGGGCCATTCCCTGATGTGATGACCAACTATCAAACCTTTCTCAGCCTTGCCCAGGTATTTGAAGATACCGGCGTACGGGCCTATAAGGGTGAGGCTCCTGCGCTGGCAGGCAACCAGGCGGTGTTAACAGCTGCTTTGTCCATCCACGCGGTTGAGGCGCGACATGCATCGGCAATCCGCTACCTGCGTACCAAAAGCTACGGTGCATCAGTAACCCCGTGGATCACCAGCATCACCACGGGTAACGATACCGGCATTGCCGCTGCCGACGCCAACTATTCAGGCGAAGAAAACACCATGCAGGGAACCATCGACATTACCCAACTCAGCAGCGCAGCCGGTAGCACCACTTCTGTCGCTATAGCAACCGCCGCCTTCGACGAGCCCCTCACGATGGTGCAGGTAAACGCCCTGTTACAGGGATCATTTATTGTAGGGGTGTTTACACTGTAGCCTCACCCCAACCCCTCTCCGAAGGAGAGGACTTTTAAATCGCGCAAAAACAAAATAATACTTCATTAAGCCCCTCTCCCTTGGAGAGGGGTTGGGGTGAGGCTTCACTTACCCATCACCTTCCGCTCAATCCTTCTATCCGGTATAAACCACATTACCGCTACCAAAATGTAAATGCTGAAACCCAGGTAAGGTTTAACAAACGACAGCCCGATACCCAGCGCATAGAGCCCCATCGACACTTTACCTTTCCAATCGGCGCCAATAGCCTCGGCAAGTTCCGAATTTTTGGCGCAATGACTGGCCAATATAAACTGCAATATGATGTAGGCAATACCGCAGGTGAAGAGCAAACAACCGTATGCCACCACCGGCCATTGCGAAAAATGATTATCGCCCATCCACGCCGTAGCAAAAGGCAGCAGTGAGAGCCAGAACAGCAGGTTAAGATTGGCCCACAGCGCTCCGCCGGTAATGCGCTCAACCAGGTAAAACATGTGGTGATGGTTGTTCCAGTAAATACCCACGTTAATGAAACTGAGCAGGTAACTCAAAAAGATGGGCAACATAGGCTTCAGTGCCGCCAAATCACCCCCGTGTATGCCTGAGGGTACCTTAAGCTCAAGCACCATAATGGTAATAATAATGGCGATTACCCCATCGCTGAAAGCCTCCAAACGTTCTTTCTTCATTTATGTATTTGGTTGAGACTAATATAATGATTTTTTGCAGGGAGCATGGCGCATGGCGGAGGATTTGAAAAGCAATTTCCTGAGTGCTTCGGTTGCGGTAGCCCCGCTCCAAAGGAGTCCTTTGGACTATGCTATCGGGTTTAGTTTACGTGGGGCAGTGGTGTAAATGCCAAAACTGCCACTGCCACCCTCAACTGCAACTACCAGGAAACTGTCCTAATTTAAGGGTGTCCCATTTAGAGAGTGGAACACCTGGAACACTTTGGAACAGTAACAATAGTTAATAAAATTAACTTAAACGAAGTAGGAGGGCATTTTGAGATGCAGGGCGCACAACAAATACAGCATCTTAAATTAAAGCATTAACTTTAAATTTTTCATCGCTTCCTCTACTATTTTACTGTGAGCTTCAATATTTTGTATAATTTCTAAAGTAGTGCGATTATCCATCTTAACAACCGCATTTGGATTAACTGCCTTTAAATCAAAAACCTTAGCATCAATATCAGATGCTATCGATTCCGCATCACGAATTGATTTTTCCAGTGTGTATACTTTCTCTTCTGATTCTTTAATGTCGATGACGCTTTTTTTCTCCTTCTTTAAAGTTTTTAATCTCTCTTTTAGAAGAATGACTTCCTCTTTCATTGTTGCAGCCCGATCAATATGTGGTTGTATGCTTGCCTGGGCTTCAGCTCTGCGGGCAGCAAAATCAACGGTCCACGAATATCGGCTTTCCGCTTGCGGTGTTCCGATGTGTGTCAGCATTTTTGCGTAAGAGGGAAAAGGCTTATCTGCATTGTTTTCGTCACTCAACCAATCGCCAGTAAGTGTAGCCGGTGCTTACTATTGTGAAGTATGTTTCCGGTTTTATCAAAGCCAAAATGAGCCAGCGTCATTGGGGTTTTCTTGCCGACTTTTACATGGGACAGATCATAATACCATATCTTTTCCGTCCTGTTGCCTTTCGTAAAGAAAATCAGGTTTGTTTTTACACCTGCGCCTGCTGTGGAAAATACACCACCCGGCATACTTACAATAGCCCATATATTACACTCATCAGCCAGTTTTCGTTTGGTTTCAACAAACGCGCTTTCGTTGGTGCGGAACAATAAACCTTCGTCCAAAACTACCCCACAACTCCCTTGGGGCGACAATAAAGAGATCATTTCCTGCACAAAGAGTACCTGTGTCGAGCCTGTTTCAAACGCGTATCTTTTCTGCGCATCGCTGCCCTCTTTGCCACCAAATGGGGGGTTAGTAAAAATATAATCAAAAGTGGCCGGTGCGCTATCAAACAACGCGCCGTATGTAGGGCGATTGGTTAAAGTATTACCATGCCAGATATTCGGCTGATCTATGCCGTGCAATACCAGGTTGGCTAACGCTATCGGAAACACCAGGTTTTCCTTTTCTTTTCCAAAAAAAGTATCATGCTTTAAAGTATCAATGTCGGTACTGGAGAGACCGGTGCCTGATTTTTTATACAGGTATTCATAAGCCACTGCCAGGAACCCACCTGTACCGCAGCACGGATCAAATACCGTTTTGCCCGGCTCGGGCTTCATGGTAAGCACCATTGCCCTGATCACTTCCCGGGGGGTAAAAAACTGCCCGCCGTCGCTATTTTTCTCACCCATTTTCAGCAGCAAATCCTCATATACCTGCGAGAGCGTAAAAAAGTGGGTATTATCTACATGATCAGTATTTAACTGATGGACCTTATCCAAAATATCACGGAGGTTTGTTTCGCTATCCACACGCACACGCTCGGCAGCAGTCATTGTGCGGCCGATAATGCGTTGTTTGCGAGAGGCATTAGGATTGGGCTGCCCGGTTTGTTGGTCTATATCCAATCCATGTAGATAAGGCAGCAATTCGTTGTTGATAAAATCGAACAATTTACCGTCGCCGCTTGCAAATAGTTCCTGGCGTTTCCAGCCATAAGGCAGTCCTTCCGGCGTTTTGGGATGGCCAGGATCATCGCTATATGCAGCAGCCCAATCCTGCCAGCGGTAAGGGCTTACAAGGGCGGGGGAATAACTATTACCTAATGCTTCCGCCTCTTCCGCTTCCCTTTTCTCCTGCGCGTCCAATATCCGTAAGAACAATATCCAGGTTAATTCGGGCACATATTGCAAAGCGCTGGCACAGTTCGACCGGCGCATAATATCGCAAATAGATTTTACGTAAGAGGATAGAGATTGCGTAGATGATATCTTCTTCAGCTGGCTGACCTTCTTATTCTTTTTTAATTCTATATTTTCAACTAAAATATCGCTCACTTTTTAATAATTTTTAAGCTTCCTGAAAAATATTGGATAATAACTTATTGGGAATTGCAGCAATTTCATCAAGCTGCTTTTTCAATTGCGCCCTTACTGGTTTAAGATTTTTAAGCGCCTTGGAAGCTTCAGCCTGAATAGCGTAGTCAGGTAAAATTATCTCGCCTTCAGCCAACCTATTAAATAACATTCTTTCTCTTACCGCACCTCGTGCCAAAGAACTAATACATTGCTGCCCTAACGGTGAACGCAGCCAGTAATAAAACCAACGTGAGTCAAGTATCCCTTTTTTTCCCTGCAAGACAACATAATCAGGGCTGGTTATGCCGGTTACATCTTCATCATCGGCGAAAGCGATGGAACCGATTAAAATACGCATAGGGTTGTAGAAAACGGTGCCCGCGACGACAGGTTTATAGCTTTGTGGCTTTTTACCGGGCGGCTCTTTGGCAAGCGCTATTCCAGCACGGGTAGCGCCAAATACAGGATGATCTTTCCAATTTGCGCCTATACCTTTTTTTACTTCATCAAGCACGTCAGTCAGTGAGTGTTTATGAGTTTCGTTCTTCCTGATGCTTTCATAAATAATAGCGTTGGCAAGATTATCAATCTCTTTAAGTTGTATAGCCATAGCCTTGCGTGCTTTTTCAAGCTCTGAGAATTGTTCTCGTAATTTACTGGATATGCTAATTTGATCAGATAAGGACTCAGGATATCGGATTTCAAAATTTTCAAGTGAACTCTTAGAAACTTCCAAAAAAGTGGAACCACTTCCTAGATCTTGAATATCTTTCATTCGATATTTCAAATAATAATACAGGTATAAAGGATTTAATTTGGCATTGCAAACAAAGCTTTTACAACCTTGATTTGTGTAAAGTTCAACTCCACTGAGTCCCAAATGACCTATGGGAGCGCGTGATGACATTACCACAGAATTTGTCGGAATTATTTTCAGATTACTATCTTTAATACCCTTATCTGTTAAGCGCCGTTCACTTGAAATAATGTTTATGTTATCTAATTTTCCTAAATCAGTCGAAGTTATCCAGATATTAGAACCGTCCCAATAAGCATTGGTTCCGGAATTTGGAGTTGTTCCACTAATTATTTCAGTTAAAGTCCCTAGTTTATCCTTTATCCAACTCATATGCCAAATAACCTTTCTTTCGCATCTTTCATTATGGCATTCGGAGACCCTAGTAGCCTCAATGCATTTAAACCACCAGCTATTTTTATTTCCGGCACTTCCCAAAGCGCTCCTGTTTCCAAAGCATCTGTGCCCCCTAATGCAAACTGGTGTCCAAGGGCCTGTAATACGATAGCGGCATTTTTATCAATACTATCAAACCATGTTCTATTTTCATCAATATAAAACTCACCGCGCTCTATACGCTTTAAAGCTCTGGCTTTATAACCTAAGTGGCTAAAAAAGTCGAACAAATCGTAATCAGTCATTTTATCTACATCCTGTATTACTTCCGGCGAATAGTTTGCGTTAACTAAGTGTGTAATCAATAACTGCCTTTTCCGAGTTTCGATCCAAAGCTGCTTGAAATCATTTAAGTTATGCGCTTCGTTCAATACCCGTTTAATGATTTCACTACGATATTCGTCTATTGGTATCGGCACTTCTTTGCCATCTCTGCTACCTAATATAAAGCGCCCTTGCGGGGTAATTTGTACTGTATGGCCGAAAACTTCACCTACAGCAGGCTGATCGTTGCCGCTACCTCCGCCAGCGCCTCCCTCATCGCCGCCTCCGCTTCCCTCACGTGGTTTGCGGGGCTTTGAAATAAACTCCGTACCGAACAAATCAGTCACACCAGTATAATCGTAAAGCCAGAATTTATATTTTTCCGTTTCTTCATGTATGCGTGTGCCGCGTCCCACCATTTGGTAAAACTTAATAGCAGATTTGAGATACCGGAAAAACACAACGGCATTCAGCCGCTCGATGTCAACCCCAGCCTCTAACAAATCAACCGTACAAGCAATAAATGCCCTTTCGCCCGAACCACGCATCGGTTCGATCATATCAGCTCCGTTATTAGGGCCGCCCATGCATTTAAAAGCATAGTGATCTTTCGGAACTTTATTATTCGCCTTGCACCATTTAACGTACAAGTTGCTCATATACATCACTACCCGTTCTGCGTGGATTTCTCTGTTGCAAAAAATGATCGCCTTTTGTTCCGGGCCGCCATTTTCGCAAAGCTGCTGAAACAGGTCGTCGCACATAGCTGGCGTCCGCATTTCGAAAAACAATTCGTCATCAAAATCTTTCCCCGTATATTCCTCTTTAGTAAGGTCGGCTTCTGTCAAAGGGCGCCCGGTTTTGATATTGAGAACTTTGGCGTTCAGTATATCCTGACGGGTAAAAGTTCTCGAGTCTATATTCGGTTTACGTTTTACAATTTCGCAGGCTGCCAGGTAACCGTCTTCCTGTGCCTGCACCAACGTATATTCGTAAACCGGTTCGCCAAAATAATGTAGATTGTTTGCCGTAATCTCAGCGTCCTCAGCCGGAAGCTGTTTTGTACCCGACAGTTTGCGCGGGGTAGCTGTAAGACCGAGATGAATAGCATTGGGATTTCTTATTAATACTTCTGACCACTTGCCCCATGCAGAACGATGGCATTCGTCTATAATAATAATGCTGAATGCATCATTTGAATAATGTTCTGAGAGGAAACTACCTAATTTTTCATCGGCGGTCTCTTCATCCAAACCGAGGGTTTGATAGGTCGCGATGTGAATACGGGCATTTTTAGCTGCATTTTCGCCTTTCTCTGTTTTTACTATGCGAACATTGTCACCAAATGCGGCACTCAATTTTTCATAGGCTTGTTCTCGTAATTCATCCCTGTCGCAAAGAAAAAGAGCCGGTTTACCTAATTGACCAGCTTCGTTTAACCTCCACAGCAAATTAGTGGCGATGATTGTTTTACCTGCACCGGTGGCTAGTGACAACAAAACCCGCGGAGGCTCACCTTTTTGAACGTCTAAAATAATTTTCTCAAAAGTCGCCCTGATGGCCGCATCCTGATAATATCGTGTTCTGCTCCATGCAGGACTATCTGGCATAAAAAGCATTTTCGCTTCGGGAGCAGATAAATTTATGCCGGTATTTCTTGCGTAGCGTGCCGTTAAGTCTGTATGGGTAATGAAGTTTTCTAGTGGGAAAGTACCTGCCTGTAATTGAGTAAATAAGTCATATTCGCCATACAGATGCCCGTTGCTTGCGAATACATATTTAACTTCAAACCGCGTGCATTCGGCATAACTTTTTGCCTGCTGCATTCCTTTAAGCGGGTCCTCATCCTCCTTTTTCGCTTCCAAAACAGCTACAGGTAAAGGCTTGGGCATATTGCCCACTTGAACACAAAGCAAGTAATCTGTACGTCCGGCGCCTTTTTTTCTGCGACCTTTAGCACCTATTGGCTCCACTGGCGCTGGTGTTTCACACTTTAGCTTAGTAATATCGTCATAACCTTTAGTCCGCAAAATCGGGTCTATTAAATGATAACGGGTTTCCTGTTCGTTCATTCCCATAATATCAAATTATCTATTGATAGAGTTTAGTATTTCCCATTTTTTTACCTTCTACGCAGGGATTCAAATCTATGAAATATCCCGACTGAATTAAAACATTTGTTCCGGCAACTTCAACATTCGGTGTTGAACATTCAGTGTTCGATATTAGCTATGGACTAATACAAAACAAGAAAGCCCTTGTGTTTCCACAAAGGCTTCTTGCTTAAGATTTGGCACCGACCTACTCTCCCACATTTTACTGCAGTACCATCGGCTCTGGCGGGCTTAACTTCTCTGTTCGGAATGGGAAGAGGTGGACACCGCCGATATAGGCACCTGAATTTCTTTAGTCATTGGTCATTGGGTCATTAGTCATTGGTATTTGCATACGGTTTGGCTATTAGACTTTTTGGGCCGATAACTTATTTTTTATTTGTTTATTGGTCATTAGTCATTGTGTCATTAGTCATTAGGCTAAGCACATGAATGAAAGATCAAAAAACTAAGACAGTATTAGAAGAAATGATTGATTGAAGAGAAAACAACAGCATTATTACATTTATCTGTTGATGTTCGTCATTGGTCATTTTGTCATTTGTCATTGGTATTGCTACTAATGACTACTGACTGATGACCAATGACATTATTTCATCACGAAGAAAGCTTCGGGCAATTAGTATTACTCGGCTATGATGTCACCACCTTTAGACCTGTAACCTATCAACGTAGTAGTCTGCTACGACCCTCAATGGAAGTCTCATCTTGTGGCTAGTTTCGCACTTAGATGCTTTCAGCGCTTATCTATTCCCAACGTAGCTACTCTGCAATACAGCTGGCGCCATAACAGATTCACCAGAGGTTAGTCCAACCCGGTCCTCTCGTACTAAGGTCAGCCCCACTCAAACTTCCAACGCCCACAACAGATAGGGACCGAACTGTCTCGCGACGTTCTGAACCCAGCTCGCGTGCCACTTTAATGAGCGAACAGCTCAACCCTTGGGACCTTCTCCAGCCCCAGGATGTGACGAGCCGACATCGAGGTGCCAAACCTCCCCGTCGATATGAGCTCTTGGGGGAGATCAGCCTGTTATCCCCAGCGTACCTTTTATCCTTTGAGCGATGGCCCTTCCATGCAGAACCACCGGATCACTATATCCGTCTTTCGACCCAGATCGACTTGTCTGTCTCACTGTCAAGCAAGCTTATGCTATTGCACTCCACGTACGGTTACCAAGCGTACTGAGCTTACCTTTGAAAGCCTCCGTTACCTTTTTGGAGGCGACCACCCCAGTCAAACTACCCGCCAAACAATGTCTCCCGCTACGCAGGATTAGACACCAGATACAGAAAGGGTGGTATTTCAACGTTGACTAACTGACTCCTAGCGAAGCCAGATCACAGTCTCCCACCTATCCTACACATCCTGTATCCGATATCAATGTTAAGTTGTAGTGAAGGTGCATGGGGTCTTTCCGTCCCGTTGCGGGGAACCGGCGTCTTCACCGATACCACAATTTCACCGAGCTCATGGCTGAGACAGCGCCCAGATCGTTACACCATTCGTGCAGGTCGGAACTTACCCGACAAGGAATTTCGCTACCTTAGGACCGTTATAGTTACGGCCGCCGTTTACTGGGGCTTCGATTCAATGCTTCGAATTGCTCCTAACATCCCCTCTTAACCTTCCAGCACCGGGCAGGTGTCAGGCCTTATACGTCATCTTTCGATTTTGCAAAGCCATGTGTTTTTGTTAAACAGTCGCCTGGGCCTTTTCACTGCGGCTGATATTGCTACCAGCGCCCCTTCTCCCGAAGTTACAGGGCCATTTTGCCGAGTTCCTTAGCCATGATTCACTCGAGCACCTTAGGATTCTCTCCTCGACTACCTGTGTCGGTTTACGGTACGGGGTTTTATAACCTGAAGCTTAGCAGGTTTTCTTGGAAGTCTGATTACCTGAACTATCCCATCCCCCGAAGGTTCAAGGTACTATCAGCTTTCAGCAAGTCCGGCGTACTTAACTACCAAACCTATACCTACGGCCTTTAACGAACTATTCCGTCAGTTCGCGTCAGTTTCACTACTCCGTCACTGCATCGCAGTTATAAAACGTACTGGAATATTAACCAGTTGTCCATCGGCTACGCCCTTCGGCTTCACCTTAGGCCCCGACTAACCCTGATCCGATTAGCGTTGATCAGGAAACCTTAGTCTTTCGGTGGGCGGGTTTCTCTCCCGCCTTATCGTTACTTATGCCTACATTTGCTTTTCTAATTCCTCCACAGTCGGTTGTCCCTCCTGCTTCGCCGGCAATTAGAATGCTCCCCTACCAGATGCATTGCTGCAAATCCATAGCTTCGGTATACCATTTAATGCCCGTTTATTATCCATGCCCGATCGCTCGACTAGTGAGCTGTTACGCACTCTTTAAATGAATGGCTGCTTCCAAGCCAACATCCTAGCTGTCTGTGCAATCGGACCTCGTTAGTTCAACTTAATGGTAATTTGGGGACCTTAGCTGATGGTCTGGGTTCTTTCCCTCTCGGCCCTGGACCTTAGCACCCAGAGCCTCACTCCAGCGTATATTAACAAGCATTCGGAGTTTATCTGGATTTGGTAGGATTTGACTCCCCCGCACCCAATTAGTAGCTCTACCTCTTATTAACTCAACCGCCAGGCTGTTCCTAAAAACATTTCGGGGAGTACGAGCTATTTCCCAGTTTGATTAGCCTTTCACCCCTACCCACAGATCATCCGGAAACTTTTCAACGTTTATCGGTTCGGTCCTCCAGTACCTGTTACGGCACCTTCAACCTGTCCATGGGTAGATCACAAGGTTTCGCGTCTACCCCCACTGACTGCACGCCCTTTTCAGACTCGCTTTCGCTTCGGCTTCGGGTCTTAAACCCTTAACCTTGCCAGTGAGGAGTAACTCGTAGGCTCATTATGCAAAAGGCACGCCGTCACCCAATTACTCAGGCTCCGACCGCTTGTAAGTACACGGTTTCAGGTTCTATTTCACTCCCCTGTTCGGGGTTCTTTTCACCTTTCCCTCACGGTACTGGTTCACTATCGGTCTCTCAGTAGTATTTAGCCTTACCGGATGGTGCCGGCAGATTCCCACAAGGCGTCTCCGACCTCGCGGTACTCAGGAACTCACTAAGTTATTATTCATTACCCGTACGCAGCTCTCATGCTCTATGGCCGGGTTTCCCACCCCGTTCCGGTTCTGTTTAATATACTATATCGTGGTCCTACAACCCCCACTATGCCGTAACATAGTAGGTTTGGGCTGTTTCCCTTTCGCTCGCCACTACTCAGGAAATCACTATTGTTTTCTCTTCCTCTGCTTACTTAGATGTTTCAGTTCAGCAGGTTTGCGCATTTATGCATCCATTCTTCAAATGGATAGGTTTCCCCATTCGGAAATCTGCGGATCACGTTATATTTGCTAATCCCCGCAGCTTATCGCAGCTTATCACGTCC
>Ga0206930_1042_pt1 | contig 29869 bp, 23 predicted proteins | sample Alteio_BWOrgHeat_20_FD_152939 | JGI IMG/M metagenome (GOLD analysis project Ga0206930, IMG submission 152939) | Enriched cells from forest soil in Barre Woods Harvard Forest LTER site, Petersham, Massachusetts, United States -... | ecosystem: Environmental > Terrestrial > Soil > Temperate forest >... | reverse complement strand
AATCCACATCAAGCGTTGTTTGCGCAAAGGCTACCGCGCTTGTAAAGAAGGATAAAAGAATAAGTAAGTAAAGTTTTTTATTCATAGAAAGATGGTTATTCAACTGTTAAATTGATGATCCTGCTGTTCTTGCTACCCTGGAACGGATCAGTAAGCAGCGAAAATAGCACTACATATTTACCTTTTTGTAGCGGGGTTGTAAATTTAAATGCATAATGTGCCTTCTCCCCCGGTTTTAGCACCATTTGGTGAAAATCCTCACCTGCCTGCTGCACCTTTATCAATTCACCATCCTTAAATAAACAACTCTCAAGCGCCACTCTGTGTTCATAACCCGTATTGCTAAAATTTATTGTGTCGGGATAAGGATTTTCTATAGTCAGATCGAGAGATAAATTCTCACCCGGCCCTCCCTTTATCTTGTAGTTCTTAGCCTCTATTATCACTTTTTGATAAGTACGCACATCATTCAGCCAGCCTCCATACCAGGTTCCACCAGTTGTGTTTAATGTATCGGTGGTGATTCCTTTTATAGGGTACTTTACCAAATAATAGGCCTTTTTGTGTTGAATATCCTCTTCAATGGGCCATATGTCAAACTGGGTAAGGCGATAGTATCGGGTATCATAAGCGAAACCCTTAGTGCTATTGTTATAAAAATCATACTTGGAGGCATTCTGGAAGCCATCATTCATGATCACATAATTATCACCTGCCTTTTGATTGATCGTTTTCGCCCATTCTTTAAAACCAAACAGGCCTTTCACCTGCCCTACTTTCCTGATCAATGGAGATGCTGTGATAATAGATATTCTGATTAACAGGATAAAAACCAGGTTCACTATAGCCAGCCAGCCAAACCAGGGTCGCCAGTTACCTTTTTGTTTAAAGCGGATGAGCGCCAGCACAACCAACGGTGAAAATGCAATAAGCGTCCATTGCGGCTGTACTTCGCCCTTCATACTACTGATCAGGAAAAATATAAAAGTGCCGATGCCGTTCACCATTAATCCGCGGATAAAGGCATCCTTAATACGGGTTGAAAAAGCATTATAAAACAACAGCCAGCCAATAAATGGCCCGGCCATTAAAAGCTGCCCGGGGAAATAAGTATAAGTTTGGGAAAATTGGTAATGATCTGATGATTGCTCAAACAAGTGGTAGTTTACAGATGGGTAACCATGATTTGCCTGCCATAAGATATGTGGGATATACAGAATAACAGACACTATGACTATCCCCCAAAAAGTTTTGCGCTTAAATAAGCCGATGTTCGATAGCACGGTAAAACCAATTAGCAGTATCCCGTGATATTTACTGTATAACAAGCAGGCAATGATCACCGCGAGCAATAATGCCCATTTTATATGATCCTCTGTAATATACTTTTGATAGATGAAATAGAACAATACCGTAAATAAAAACAGGGGCGCATCGGGCGTGGTGGTAAACCCGTAGATATGGAAAATGAATATTCCTGATACTACCAGGATGAACCATTTTGCTTCAACCGCATATTTTTTTATAATGAGCCATAAAATATAAAGAGATAGCGTACTGGCAAGCACAGTCATTAAGCGGACACCTAACTCGCTATGAACAATACTGTCGCCAATGCGAATAAATACCGCCACCATGGGTGGGTGATCAAAATAACCCCAATCTAAAAAACGGGAGTATAGCCAGTAATAGGCTTCATCAGCATGGATCTCTAAGGTGTAGGCCTGTACCAGATTTAGAATTGTCCAGCAAATCAGAAAATACCAGATGGGTTTGTCTGATGATTTTCCGTCAATCGGCGGATTATTTGTAGGGGACAATCGCATTCACAGTATTTTGGCAGGCAAATTTAGTCAAAAGCCCCCTCTAATCCACATCAGCCTTTTAGTTAAAAAAACGGGACCGTCATGGCGAGGAACGAAGCCATCTCTAAACTATGCAGGTCAATTAAACGATGTTATTTCCTATTACCAATATTTAAGGTAATTTGATGAATAGTCTTTGAGCTCTATCACACTAACGAAATTCTTCACATTTGATTTGCAAGCGTAAAGATGGCTTCGTTCCTCGCCATGACGCCTAGTTTGTTATTAGGGTTTATCATTTTGGCAAAGCAAATGCCACATATGCATCGTCAGATTTGGTGCCTAATTTACCTCCGCCGCAGGCAATCACCAGGTATTGCCTGCCGCCAATGGCGTAGATACTTGGTGTAGCAAATCCTGAGGCAGGCAAGTCGGCTTCCCAAACTAATTTGCCATTGCGCTTATTAAAGGCCCTGATCTTTGCATCTTTTGTTGCTGCAATAAAAACAAGCCCGCCAGCGGTTACCACCGGGCCGCCGTAATTTTCTGTTCCGGTTGCTGGCCGTCCTTTTTGCGCAAAGTCAGGGTCGTCGCCTAACGGTATCCGCCAAATCATTTTCCCGGTATTCAGGTTGATGGCATTTAGCGTACCCCAGGGTGGCGCGATAGCAGGATATTTTTCCTGTGATAAAAATTTATTATAGCCGGTCATCTGGTAAGGGATATTCAAATATGGGTCAACAGCTTTGTTTGAGGGCACAAAAGTATTGGTGCCGGTGCTTGCATTATTTGTGATAAACGAAATGATAGCCTGCCGCTCCTGTGCATCCAATTGTTTAAACGATGGCATCATCCGCCGGCCGTTTTGCAAAAGTGAGGTGATCTGGTCATCCTTATATTTTGCTCCGATGTTGATAAGTGAGGGGTAATTGCCCGTGCCCTTCCTGTCCTGCCCATGGCAACCCATGCAATTGTTGGTATACAAGCGTTCGCCTGCTTGCCTGAAGTTCTCTGCCTTTGGCTCAAAAGGTTGCGCGTCAATCATAGTCATTATCCATGCCATTTCGTTGGCGTTAATGTATAGCAGGCCGGTGGTTGGGTCATACGCCGGGCCGCCCCATTCGGCTCCGCCATCAAATCCGGGAAAAATAACAGAGGGCTTTTTACCCGGCGGCAAAAACATGCTGCCATAGCGGTAGGTATGCAGTCTCTTTAATATTTCTTCCTTAGAATCTGCTGAAAGATAAGGGTTGATATCTTTATCAGTAAAATGCTGCCTGGTAAATGGTACGGGCAATTCAGGTATGGGCTGGGTTGGCCAGGGTTTTTCGCCCTTTAATTCTGAAACTGTTGATACAGGCGTTTCCTTAACCGGGAACAACGGTTTCCCGGTTGCACGGTCGAGCACAAATACAAATCCATGCTTGGTTGGCTGGGCAATGGCATCAATATCTTTTCCGTTTTGTTTAACGGTTACCAGCACAGGGGCCGTCGGCAAGTCCTTATCCCAGATATCATGATGAATCACCTGGTAATGCCAAATCAGTTTGCCGGTTGCTGCATCGATGGCCAGCAGGCAGTTGGCAAATAAGCCCGCTCCTAACCTCTTTCCACCATAAAAATCATACGCGGCCGAGCCTGTTGGGGCAAATAATACACCTTTATCTTCATCCATACTAAAACCGGCCCAGCTGTTGGCCGAGCCAATATGCTGGTAAGCCTGTGGGTCATCCCAGGTGTTATAACCGAATTCTCCGGGATAAGGTATGGTATGGAATACCCATTTCAATTTACCTGTACGCACATCGTATGCTCTTATGTGGCCAGGTGCGGCATCAGCAGTTTCATTCACGCGACTGCCGATAATGTAGGTGTCCTTGTAAATAATGCCTGGCGTTGTGGCAGTTACATATAGATCTTGTGCATATTTCCCCAGGTCGTTATGCAGGTCGATTTTGCCGTCGGTCCCAAAACTCTTAATAGGCTGGCCATCTGTTGCATTGATGGCGTATATATTCGATCCTGCAACATACAGTATCCGTTTATCATCACCACTTTCCCAATAAGTTACACCCCGGTTATTATTTGTGCCGAAGCTGCCTGGTGATGTGTTGGCGTTACCTACAGGATCAAAAACCCATTTTCGCTGACCTGTTTTAGCATCAAGGGCAATCAGTTTCAGTCGGGGTGTGGTGCCATAAAGCACTCCATTTACCACTATAGGATTGCATTGTATCTGCGAATGAGCTGCATAATCGGCATCTCCGGTGTGGTATACCCAGGCAGTTTTTAAATACTTTACATTCGAGGTATCTATTTGTGTTAATGTTGAGTAATGATCCGATCTTTTTGAGCCACCATAAACCTGCCACCCGGCATCTGCTGCCGGCACGCTGGTAAAGGCTCCGTTTTCACTAGTAGCTTCGTTGGATGAATTAGTCTGCTTGCAGGAATATATTATTGCGGTTAGAATAAATAAGCAAATAAGCGCTTGTCTGAAAGCTGTCATTTCAATTAATTTAGGCAGTGGGTTGAGGTGCTAATTTATTGATAATATTTAGAATTGCCCTATATTTACCCATCATGACCAAACAAATTGAAATTATACGAAAACCACGATTCATGCTGCTGGATATAGTCCACGATCTGAGTACTGAGCAATTAAACAAGATACCTGAGGGCTTTAATAATAACATTATCTGGAACCTGGCGCACCTGGTTGCCATGCAGCAAGGGGTATGTTATTTAAGGACCGGGCTGCCAACCGTGGTGGATGAAGCATTTTGGTTGACCTATAAATCAGAAACTAAACCCACTGAAATTGTGGATAGCGCAGGGGTTGAGCATATAAAAAAGCTATTGGTTTCAACAATGGACCAACTGGAGATCGACTATAACAATCAAATATTCGGCAACTATGCCCCTTGGACCACCCGCTCTGGCATTGAACTGCGAAATATAGATGAGGCCCTTAGTTTTATACCTATGCATGAGGGTTTGCATATTGGTTATATTATGGCGCTCAAAAGGGTGGTGAAGTAATTAGGTTACAACATTCATTAAAACTAATTCCTATGGACTTGAAAAGACTCTTGGTATTTCCATTTTTATTTTTCTCGGCGCTGGCATTTTCACAGACGGATACCTCCGTTGTAAAGTTTCTTAATCCCGCTTCGGTATCAGCGCCCAGGGGTTATTCCCATGCTGTACAAATTGATCTGGGTACCTGCAAAATGATCATCATTTCGGGGCAGGTGGGTATTGATAATAAAGGCAACCTTGTTGGCCAGGGCGATTTTGGCAAACAAACCGAACAGGCTTTTCAAAATATCAAAAGCATTGTTGAAAGCGCCGGAGGGACAATGGATAACGTAGTTAAGCTCGGATTTTATCTTCTGGATGTTAACAATATACAAACCATGAGAACAGTAAGGGACAAATACATCAATCTTAAAAATCCACCAACGAGCACGCTTATGCAGGTTAGTAAATTATTCAGAGATGATATTTTAGTGGAGATTGAAGCGACGGCTGTTATTCCCAATAAAAAGTGAGAAATAGCCGGTAAAATCCAGGTAAACAAAAAACCCGGCATAACCGGGTTTCAATATTAATTAATCAAAGTTCCTTATTCACTTCGCAGGCTATTTACAGGGTTTGCTAAAGCTGCTCTTATTGAATGAAAACTGATAGTTATCAGTGCAATGACAACTGCTACAGCACCAGCCGCCGGAAATAACCACCATGATACTGTAACCTTGTAGGCAAAGCCCTGCAGCCATTTATCCATGGCATACCAGGCTAAGGGAGAAGCTATAACGATTGATATCAACACCAACCGCAGAAAATCCGCAGAAAGCATAACCATAATGTTATAAACAGATGCGCCTAATACCTTGCGCACGCCAATTTCCTTTGTGCGTTTTTGTGCCGTATAAATAGCCAGTCCGAGTAAGCCAAGACAGGCAATAGCTATGGATAGGAAAGCTGCCAGTCCGAAAAAGGATTCAAACTTTTCTTCCTTTACGTATTGCTGCTGAAAGTCCTCATCCATAAACTTATAATTAAACTCATAACCCTTGAAAACCTGGTTCCACTCATTGCGCACAGCATTTACCACATTGTGCGAATCGGTACCGCTATACCTGATGGCAAAAACACCAGCACCGTTACCAATACCAAGCACAACAGGCTTTATCTGATCCTGCAATCCGTGCTGATGATAATCCTTTAAAACACCGATCACTACACCTTCTTTACCTGATGTGCTGAGCTTTTTGCCTATTGCATTGTCAGCACTTCCCCAGCCAAAGTCTTTTACAGCAGCTTCGTTAACGATTAGATTTTTTTGCTGATCTTCAGCGCGGTTAGCTATAAAATCCCGGCCTGTGCTTAGTTTCAGCCCCAAGGTTTTTACATATTCATTATCCACTGGTATATATTCAACTATCGATCCCTGTTCCTTGGTTCTTCCCTCGGGGTATGCAAACTGCCCGTTCCACCCTGTACGGCCGGGTACTGCCCAGCATGCCGAAATACTTTGTATACCGGCATGTTTCAGCACATCGGACTTAAAAGCATTCGCATTACCATTTCTCAGTGCCCAGGGGATTTTAGTTGTATTTACGAGCAATATTTTATCCTTATCAAACCCAAGATCCTGCTTTTGCATAAACTTCATTTGCTTCCATATTACCATGGTACTCAGAATGAATGCGATTGAAATAACAAACTGGGTTACTACAAGTACCTTTCTGAGTAAATTGCCCGAATTGGTATGCGAAAAGCTCCCCTTTAATACTTTTATTGGCTGATAAGCCGACAGCACCATTGCCGGATAAAAACCAGCAATAGGTACGATCAGGACAATAATACCCAGCATTAGTGATATATTGGCGGGAGAAAGAAGCATTGAGATCATAAACGTTTTCCCGGTAAAAGCATTGAATACCGGCAGAAGAAACGCAACCAGGAGGATGCTTAAAATAACCGCTGCAATGCAAAACAGGGCCGATTCGGTCAGGAACTGCCAGATGAGCAGCCTGCGCCCGCTGCCCAGTACCTTTTTTATCCCTATTTCCTTTGCGCGTTCTACAGATTTGGCAGTAGTAAGATTGATAAAATTAAGGCAGGCAATGATCAGTATAAAGAAGCCGATCAGCGCAAAAAGATTTAAAAATTTTGCACTTCCTATTGGCCCCGTACCTGTGGGCATTCCAGAGTGCAAATAGATGTCTTTAACAGGGCGCAGGAAAAGTTTTATTTTAAAGCCTGTAGCAGCAACTGCTTCCTTGCCATCCCGTAGAACAAGGCCCTCTATTTTTTGTGTTAAAGCCCCGGGGTTAACATTAGGCTTAAGCTTTACATAATTATATACGTTTATGTCAAACCATCCCGATGAAAATTCCTGGGCCACATTTTGTGAATTTCCGGTTAAAAGGCTTGAGAAAGAGCCCAGCATATCAAACTGCAGATGTGATTGTGCCGTTTGCTCTTTTAACACACCCGTAATTTTATAGGGGACGGTATCATTCAGCATTAATACTTTGCCCAATGCCTCCTTCTTTCCGAAATATTTTTCCTTTATCGCCTGGGTGATCACCAGGCTGTACGGCTCTTTGAGAGCGGTAGCAGCGTTTCCTTCCTGCAATTCATATCCAAAAACATTAAAGAAATCCCTATCTGCATAAAATGATTTTTCATAAAACTTATTGCCATTATAGCTAATAATAGGCTGCCAGCCCGCCATATAGGTAAGGCTTTCTATTTCGGGATATTCTGCAACCAGGGCACGGCCTACGGGCCAGCCTACGGTGGGCATAGATGAAGATGAGCCATCTCTTTTGGTAGAATTGGTTTCGACACGGCAAATACGGTCAGCCGATTTGAAGCCTTTGTCAAAACTCATTTCGTCCTTTATCCATAGCACAATAAGGCAGAAAAAGGTAAGCCCCAATATAAGGCTGATCAAGCTGATGGCACTATGCGTTCGGTTCTTAACCGCATTTCTCCACGCGGTCTTTATAAAATTGCGAATCATATGATTATATCTTTGAAAATTAACTAATCGATTTTCTATATTGTTAGTAAATTTCGTGCCATTATTTAAATTATTAATAATCAGCACCATAACAACGAATCTATGTTCACTTTCGTTACATTTTGTTGTGCGGTAGCGATACATGTAAAATGGTAGGTCAAAATAAAAAGCCAGCATAGCTGGCTTCAAATAATTGGCTTATAGTGATAAAATAACTGCCTGAAGGTCGGCTATACGTTGGAAACCTTTATCCATTGTGAACAATGGCAAATCAAAATAAATTGCAGTAGCGGCAATGACAGCGTCGGGCAGCTTGATCTTAAATCTTGACCTTATATCTATAGTAATATCTTTAATTGCTGGTTCAATGTCAACTATATAGCATTCTGACAGGAAACTTTTTAATAATTGAGAATCTTTGGGGGTAATATTAGGGAAACTTAAAACCTCAATTTCGGAAATTATTGAAACAAACAGGTTGCGGTTAATGATTAATTCCTGAACTTCTTTTACTCCGTTAAATAAATTGATGATCAAAGAAGTATCAACAACAATCCTATCTCCATTCATCCCTTATTTTTAATTGATAGTCCAGTCCATCTACACCAAAATTTATTTTACCGAAATATTTATCCAGGTTTATTGGTGTTTTTTTCTTTGGAAGTTTTGTTAACTCTTCATCCAACTTATTTCGGTCGGTTGATTTATTAACTTCGATTATCTTTGCCATATACAAATATACTTATTATCCTTAAATGCCAATATATTGCTGCACAACAAAAAAACCCGGCATAACCGGGTTTCAAGTATTTTAAAAGTTAGAATTACACACCTAACAACAACCTGGCAGGATCTTCCAGTAATTGCTTCACTCTTACAAGGAAACTTACTGATTCCCGCCCGTCAATAATGCGGTGGTCATAGGATAGCGCTACGTACATCATTGGCTTGATCACCACCTGCCCGTTTACTGCTACCGGGCGCTCGATAATATTGTGCATACCCAAAATAGCTGATTGCGGTGAGTTGATGATCGGTGTCGACATCATCGAACCAAATACACCGCCATTTGTAATGGTAAAGGTACCACCTGTCATTTCTTCGAGGCTTAATTTATTATCACGTGCTTTTACAGCAAGTGCAGCTACGGCTTTTTCTATTTCGGCCAGGCTCATGGCATCTGCATTACGGATCACAGGAACTACCAGGCCTTTCGGTGCAGATACAGCGATAGATATATCGGCAAAATTGCTATAAACTACTTCTTCGCCTTCAATACGGGCGCCAACGGCCGGCCATTCCTTTAAAGCTTCGCAAACGGCTTTGGTAAAGAATGACATAAAGCCCAGGCCCACACCGTGCTTCTCTTTAAATTTATCCTTGTACTTAGCACGCAGTTCCATAATGGGCGACATATCCACCTCGTTAAAAGTGGTGAGCATGGCTGTTTCGTTTTTCACAGCAACCAGCCTGCGTGCAACAGTTTTGCGCAATGGCGACATTTTTTCGCGACGCTCTCTGTCTGAGTTTTGAGTTTTTGGTGCCGAGCCCGCGGTATTTATCTCGACTTTCGCACTTGCGGCTTCCGGTTTTCTTCCACCTTGCGGGTTTTCTGAAACTAAGTCCGCAGTAACGGCAGTTAATGCGTCAGCCTTGGTAATCCGGCCATCAACCCCATTTCCGGGAACTGATTTTGGGTCGATGCCCTTTTCTGCCAATATTTTTGCAGCCGCAGGCGATGGAGTGCCTGAAGCGTAGGTTTTTTCTGAAGATGTGTTAGAAGTAGTGGCGGTAGCAGTAGCAGGTTCAGTCGCTTTCGGTGCTGAAACCTGCGCCGATGCCCCCGCGCCATCAATTGTGCAAACTACCGCCCCAATTGGCAATACATCGCCTTCTTTGGCTATTGTCTTTAAGGTTCCAGCTTTTTCGGCAGTAAGTTCAAAAGTTGCTTTGTCTGATTCCAGCTCGGCTATAGCTTCATCCATGGCAACAGCATCGCCATCCTTCTTTATCCAGCGCGACAGGGTTACTTCGGTAATAGACTCACCAACTGCAGGTACTTTTACCTGTAACGAGCCGCTGCCGTTAGTAGCGGTCATTGCAACAGGTACAGGGGCCGGGGCATTAGCTACCACTTCGGCTTGTGGCTGCGGTGCAGCTGGTGCAGCTTCTTTTGCAAGAGCAGGTGCACCGCCATCTTCAATACTGGCAACAGCAGCGCCTATGGCAAGGGTGTCACCCTCTTTAGCTATTGTTTTTAAAGTCCCGGCTTTTTCGGCAGTAAGCTCAAAGGTGGCCTTGTCTGATTCTAACTCGGCAATTACTTCATCCATCGCAACGCCGTCACCATCTTTTTTTATCCAGCGTGACAGGGTTACCTCGGTAATTGATTCGCCAACCGGCGGAACTTTTATTTCTAAACTCATAGTTAGTTGGTTGTACGTTTTATGTAATACGTTTTACGCTTTTCTAATATCTTAATTAAATAACATTCGACGTATAACGTTATTAATCAGCGGCTACGTTAGCCATTTTTTCAGTTGTCTTTTTTATTTTTTCCTTTACGACCGGGCCAACAGGTGCATCAAATGCTTTGGCAATGACGTACTGCTGCTGCGAGATATGCTGCTTGGCGAAACCTGTCGCGGTACTGCTGCTCTCGTTGCGCGAGATCACATCCAACTGCAATTCGCTTTTACGGAACTTGCGGCACATATACGGCCATGCCCCCATGTTCTCAGGTTCTTCCTGCGTCCAGATAAATTCTGTAGCCTTGTTGTATTTTGCTTTTATTTTCAACATTTGCTGAATAGGTGTAGGATACAATTGCTCCACGCGAACAATTGCAACATCCTTACGCTGGTCAGCCTGTTGTTTTTCAAGCAGGTCATAATATATCTTGCCTGAACAGAATAATACGCGCTTTACCTTTTTAGCCTCAGCGTAGTTATCATCAATCAGTTCCTGGAACTTGCCCTCTGTAAAATCTTCGATCGGTGAAACACATTTTGGTGCACGCAGTAAGCTTTTTGGCGTAAAGATCACCAGTGGTTTGCGGAACTCACGGTGCAGTTGTCTTCTTAAAACATGGAAGAAATTAGCCGGCGTGGTACAATTGGCCACCTGGATGTTATTATCGGCACAAAGCTCCATAAAGCGCTCAATACGTGCAGATGAATGCTCTGGACCCTGCCCTTCGTAACCATGTGGCAGCAGCATTACCAAACCATTACCACGCTGCCATTTGGTTTCGGCACTGGCTATGTATTGGTCGACAATGATCTGCGCGCCATTCAGGAAATCGCCAAACTGCGCTTCCCATATGGTCAATGCGTTCGGGTTTGCCAGTGCATAGCCATATTCAAAGCCCAGAACACCGTATTCTGATAATAAGGAATTGTATATGCTAAACTTAGCTTCGGTACCTAAGGTATCAAGCGGAGTATATTCCTCTTCAGAATCTTCCAGCGTTAAAACTGCATGACGGTGCGAGAAGGTACCGCGTTTTACATCTTCACCACTTAATCTTACAGGATGGCCTTCTTTCAATAGAGTGCCGTAGGCAAGCAGCTCGCCCATGGCCCAATCCAAAGAGAAAGTTTTGGTGATCATTTTGCCGCGTTCTTCAAACAGTTTTTCTATCTTCTTGAAGAATTTTTTATCCTTTGGCAATTCAGTAATCTTTTTACCGATCTCTGTCAGCTCTTCTTTCGAAACAGAAGTATCAACCGGAGATGTAAAATCATTATCGGTAGCTAAATGCAATCCTCCCCAGGCTCCTTCAAACATTTGAATGGTATCGGTGAACCTATCCTCGGCCTTTGACTCGTCCAGTTTCTTCTGCAAAATATCGCGGAAGCTTTTTTCCATGGCCTTCGCCTGCTTCTCATCGATGGTACCATGTGCAAGCAATTGCTGATAGTATACATCCCGGGGATTGGGATGGGCCTCTATCGCCTTATATAGCATCGGTTGGGTAAACTTAGGCTCATCTGCCTCATTATGGCCGTAGCGACGATAACATAATATATCGATGAACACGTCGTCATGGAACGTTTGTCTGAATTCCATTGCCAGGTTGATGGTGTATACCAGAGCTTCCACATCGTCGCCATTCACATGGAAAACGGGCGATAAAACTGTTTTAGCAACATCTGTACAATAGGTACTCGATCTTGCATCCTTAAAGTTTGTAGTAAAGCCTATCTGGTTATTGATCACCAGGTGAATAGTGCCGCCTGTGCTGTAGCCATCCAGCTTTTCCATTTGCAGCACCTCATAAACAATGCCCTGGCCCGCTATGGAAGCATCGCCATGGATCAGTATCGGGGCTATTTTCGTATGGTCGTTATTATATTTAAAATCGATCTTAGAGCGGGTAAGGCCCTCAACAACAGGGTCGACCGCTTCCAGGTGCGAAGGATTTGGGCAAAGGCTCAAATGCACCTTATTGCCACTCGTCGTGTCAATATCAGTTGAAAAACCAAGGTGATATTTTACATCGCCGCCATGAGCTGAGTCTTCATCATAGTTTTTCCCTTCAAACTCAGAGAATATCTCTTTGTAAGTTTTCTCCATGATATTGGCAAGCACATTTAAACGCCCGCGGTGCGCCATGCCTATAATAAATTCCTGTATGCCTAACTGTGCGCCCTTTTGAATTACGGAATCCAATGCAGGTATCAGGGCTTCTGCACCTTCTAATGAGAAGCGCTTCTGACCAAGAAACTTCGTTCCCAAAAAGCTTTCGAAAATAACTGCATGGTTTAGTTTGTCCAGCATCTTCAGTTTTTCATCCGTGGAGAATGATGGTGTGTTACGCTTGCTTTCCATGCGGTCCTCAAACCACTTTATTTTTATTGGGTTGCGGATATATTTGTATTCGGCGCCTATAGACTGGCAATAGGTTTGCTCCAGCATATCGCGGATATCCCGCAATTTTGATGGGCCCATACCAACCTCTACTCCGGCGTTAAAAACGGTATCCAGATCGGCATCACTTAAACCAAACGTTTCCAGTTCCTTACCCGGAAAGTATTTGCGGCGCTCACGAACAGGATTTGTTTTGGTGAAAAGATGACCGCGTGTGCGATAGCCATTGATCATGTTGAGCACATTGATCTCTTTTAGAAAATGCTCCGGAGTTTCACCACCAGATGTTGAGGGAACAGGTGTTTCACGGCCGAAGTCAAATCCTTCAAAAAATTTTTGCCAGCCAAAATCTATTGATCCTGGGTCTTGTTTGTATGCTTCGTAGAGTGTGTTGATGTAGGCAGCGTTCCCGCTGTTAATATAATTGAGGCGATCCATTTGAAAACCAATCTTAAAGATGGTACAAAAGTAAGCATATCGGTTTAGAAACTTTGAAATTTATTTATAAAACTTATCGGTATATTAAATATTGGTTAATGCTTATGCATCAGTTTGCGCAGGAAATCGCGCAGATAGGATAACCCCTCGAAGAGTACTGCAAGTACCCCGATGATGATCGTATATTGCTCGAACGGATTCATAAATTTGGTCTTACTAAGTTAGACGAAACAATTAGAGAAATGTTACATGCCTCCTTTATTTATTTCATAAAGCATGGGCATGCTCCAGGCTATTATCATCGTTATAAACTTCAGGGAGCCATATGTTTATAAAATCGCTGTTTGTTTCAAGTTCTGCCGCTTGCTTCAGCCCTGCAAAATAACGATTATCCTTAGGGTCGTTGCCTACACCGGCAATAAAGGCCCAATTGCCCCAATTGCTCGCAGGCGAATAATCGATCAGTTTTTCTTCGAAATAGAATGCTCCCAGGGTCCAATCTACCTTTAACTGATTGGCCAAATACCCTGCTACTATTTGCCTGTTAAAATTGCCGATGTATCCTGTGGCATTCAGCTCATGCATACTGGCATCAATAAACGGAACGCCGGTATGTCCTGTTTTCCATTGTTCAAAAAGTTCACCCTGGTTGGCAGCCAATTCAGGCATCTCATCCTTAAACCCTTCAGGCTTAAAGAACTGCCTGCCGTGTTTTTTAAACATAAACCTGAAGTAATCGCGCCACAACAATTCCAATACCAGGGGGATGTTTGACGTATGACTGCCATGACCATGACTGATCATTTCATGATAAACCTTACGCTGCGAAAGGCAGCCCATGGATATCCATGAGGAAAGTTTTGATGCATGATCATTCGCCGCACCATGTTTTGTGCCTTTATGTGATACTATTTGCTCAATATTCAGGATATATTGCTGTAGCTGCTGCAATGCAGTTGTTTCGCCACCCTTGAAGTGCAGCGCAGCGCGCGGGTCATCAACCGGTTCAGTAAGGCCCAGATCGGCAAGGCGGGGAATGTTACCGGCATCGGTAATAATGGGTGTATTAATCTGTTGCGGCGTTTCAATACACGGCCGTACCTCACTGTCTCTCTCCACCTTTTTCTTGAAAACGGCAAAACTATCCGGGATATCTCTTATAGGGAAGGGAAGGTCCTCCTTATTATATAAGGTGTGGCCGATGAAATGCTTCAGGTTGAGCTTTATCTTCCAAAGCGCAGTTTCTACCTCTTCTGAAATTTCGGTTTCCTCGAAGGCGACCTCGCGGTGATGGTATACCTCGCTTACCTGGTATTGCTGTGCCAGTTGAGGGATCACTTCAGCAGGGTTGCCAATCCTTACGATCAGTTCCCCACCTAATGCCTTCAAATTTTGCCTCAGATCAGCAACAGATTCCAGCAAAAACCGGGCTCTCAGATTACCTGTTTTTAATAAGCCTGACGAAGTGGTTTTGAAGTAAAAAGGGTCAAAGCAATATACAGGCAGTACTTTATCAGCCTTTCGTGTCGCTTCAAACAATATTTCGTTATCATGAACACGCAGATCGTTCCTGAACCAAACCAATATCGTTTTTTCGCTCATTATATTATTCCCCTGGCAGCAAGCTTTGATTAGTTAACCCACAAATTTGCAAATATTTAAGCTTATACCATAATCGGGTATAATTATTTGACATGAAGCTAACATTTTTGAACATCCGCGGGATAACTATTGATGCCATAAAACATCCTTAACAAACAAGCGTTTAATTATAGATAAGCATGACACTTGATAACCTCATAAGTCATAATTTTATAGCTTAAATCATTTAATACTTACATTATGGCCACTATTGAAAGCATCCAAAAGGCATATGTAGATTATGTGCTGACCGAAGGCGCTGAACCAAAGTCGGTATACATCTTTGCGAAGAAAAACAAGATGACCGAGGCGGAATTTTACAACTATTTCGGTTCGTTTCGCGCACTTGAACAAAATATATGGGCAGATACCGCCAAAAAAACATTAACTGAAATTAAAGAGCAGGAAGTTTGGGCACAGTACTCTGCGCGTGAAAAGGCACTAAGTTTCTTTTATGCGTTTTTCGAATTATTAAAGCAGCAGCGAAGCTTTGCAGTTTACAGTGTTAACAAGCAGCCCCGCACGCTCTCGACCCCGCCTGTTTTTGCTGAGTTGCAGGAGGCATTTGAAAATTTTTGTACCGAAATATTAAATGAGGGTCTTGAATCGGGCGAGCTATCAGACCGTAAGTTCTTTAGTAAAAGATATAAGGATGCCTTGTGGGTGCAGTTCGGTTTTGTGCTTCACTTTTGGATAAACGACAGTTCGACAGGCTTTGAAAAGACTGATGAGGCTATCGAAAAGGGCATCAATGTAACGTTCGACCTGTTTCAGCGGTCGCCTATTGATAACCTGTTTGAGTACGGTAAGTTTTTAGCCAAGAACGGCGGTATTAAAGAAAAGATGGGTTTTGGCGTCTAGCCTCACCCCAGCCCTCTCCAAAGCAGAGGGAGCAAAAGACGAAAAAAATAAAGTCCTCTCTTTTGGAGAGGATTTAGGTGAGGCGGCGGGATTCGCCGTCATTTTCGATATGGATGGCACCCTGATCGACAATACTCCCTATCATTTTAAATCGTGGCAGGCACTTTATAAAAAGTACGATAAAGGCGAGTTAAGCAAGCAAACATATTATACGCAAATTAGCGGTGTGCCGATAATGGAAACTTTAAAAGGGCTTTTTCCTGATCGCGATGAAGCCGGGTTAAAAGAATTGCTGAAAGAAAAAGAAGAATTTTACAGGAAAGAATATGCGCCATACCTGGCGCCTATAAACGGCCTTGTGAATTTTTTAACAGCACTAAAGGATGCCGGCGTAAAAATGGCCATGGCAACATCGGCCACAATAGATGATATTGATTTTATACTGAATAAAATCCCAATCCGGGGTGATTTCGATGCGATCGTCAATTCATCCATGGTGAGCAAGCCAAAGCCCAACCCGCAGATATTTTTAAAAGCCGCTGAAGAGTTGGGTCATGATCCTGCAAAATGCATTGTATTTGAGGATTCGCTGGCAGGGATAAAGGCAGCAAACAGCGCGGGTATGAAGGTTGTAGCCATCACTACAGGCCATACGGCTGAAGATTTACATCCGGTTGACCTGGTGATTAATGACTATGCCGGACTAACAGTGCAACGGATGGCCGAATTATTTAATAAGAACAAAGATGAGTGACAATACTGCAAAGGAACAAAACAGCATACCAACCAGCAAGGTTGAACGATCAGCAAAGTTTGTGAAGACGGGCTTTAAGATAGGCGGCAACTACATCAAGCATTATTCAAAAAAACTGTTCAACCCGGATATGGATAAGTCCGAATTGAATGAGGATAACGCTGCCGATATCTACGAATCATTGAGTGAACTGAAAGGCAGCGCACTTAAGGTGGCGCAGATGCTCAGTATGGATAAAAATCTGCTGCCACAGGCTTACACTGATAAGTTTTCGCAGTCGCAATACAATGCTCCGCCTTTATCGGGCCCGCTGATTGTGCAGACATTTAAAAAATACTTTGGTAAAACACCGGATAAGATATACGATAAATTTAATCCGCGTTCGTCCAATGCCGCATCTATAGGGCAGGTGCACCAGGCCGAACTGAATGGCAAGAAGCTAGCGGTTAAGATACAATATCCCGGCGTGGGTGATTCTATCTCATCCGACCTTAAATTGGTAAAACCATTTGCCTTCAGAATGCTTGGCATGAGCGAAAAGGAACTGGATATTTATATGAAAGAAGTTGAGGAGCGCCTGCTGGAAGAAACCGATTATGAACTTGAGGTACGCCGCTCTATTGAATTTTCAAACGCTTGTTCGAATCTGGATAATGTGGTGTTCCCCAAATACTATCCCGAATTATCAAGCAAGCGCATCATCACCATGGATTGGCTTGAAGGCCAGCACCTGCGCGAGTTTTTGCAAACCAATCCATCGCAGGAATTGCGCAATACTATTGGTCAGGCCCTTTGGGATTTTTATAATTTTCAACAACATGAGTTGCGCGCCGTACATGCCGACCCTCATCCCGGTAATTTCATGATCACTCCCGAAGGCAAACTGGGCATCATTGATTTTGGTTGTATAAAAGAGATGCCTGAGGATTTTTATTACCCCTTCTTCTCGCTTACGGCCACCAACCTGCTTGAAAATAAGGAGGAAACCATTAAGGCATTCCGGCTGCTGGATATGATCCACCCTGACGATACACCTCAACAAATAGAATTTTACTACAAAATGTTCAGGCAAATGATCGGCCTGTTCGCAAAACCTTATACTACCGATCGTTTTGATTTTGGGCAGACCGCCTTTTTTGAAGAGCTCTATGGCTTTGGCGAAAAGGTTTCCAAAATGCCCGAATTTAAACAGGCCCGCGGCGTGAAGCACTTTATTTATGTGAACCGCACCAATTTCGGGCTGTATAATATTTTGCATGAGCTAAAGGCTGAAGTAAGGACGGATACGTTTAAGCCGCATGTGGTGGAGCAGTTTGCGTAGGTTCAGTCTACTGCTATCCTTTATATATTTGTCTGAACTATTCGTTTTTTAGGAGGGTATCTCGTGGGAACTGACATCATCGTTCCGCTCAGTTGCCGCGGGGGCCTAGGCACTTTTGTCTTGATACAAAAGTGCCCAAAAAATCAAGTCAGCGGAAAGGCTTCCTGGCGCACGGGGCCTTTGCGCTGCTCCAAAGGAGTCCCTTTGGGACGGATCAGGGAAAACCACTGGCTGCAATACTTTCGCCCCGCTCGTTTGCCGTCGCTTCGGCGAAAGTTTGCTAATGCCCTTTCCGGCCCGCATGGCCATCATTGTCCCGATAGCTATCGGGATCCCTGATCCCGGCCGAAGCTGTTCCGCTGACGGGGGTCAATTAGTATCGGTTTTAATCAAGTTAATCGGTTCAATCCTATGAATTATGGTTCAGGCAAAAGAAGCAGCCTTGCTTGTGTCATGCTGAAACAAGTTCAGCATGACACCCTTTTTTAAATCAGCGTAATCATTTAATCACCGTAATCTGTGGTTCAGACAAAGGAACAGCCTTTCTGATGGGGTGTCGATCCGACAGCCGACGGACGGCATGACGTGTTGGATAGCAGCACTGCCCCGCGTAAACTAAACCCGATAGCAGCGAATACCCGCCTCGCGCCCAACGCCCTGCGCGGTATAAGCGCATAGCGGGGCTACCCTAACCCAAGTACCACCGGCCCTCCTTTTCAAAATGCTTTTTGCCTCTTCGTTAAAGTTAATTTTCTTAACTATTGTTACTGTTCCAAATCGTTCCAGTCCAAAGGACTCCTGCGGAGGTGTTCCAAATGTTCCACATTCTAAATGGAACACCTACATAGGAGTCCTTTGGACTTAAAATCAGGACAGTAAATCCGGGGTCGGGTTTACACTTTACCTATTATATTTATCATCCATTTTTTGTATGATTGCAGCTCACAAAGATCATAATCTATGCTATTGAAAAACACCTTCGTTCACCACGTACACTTCTGGCTAAAAAACAAGGAAGATAAGGCTAAACTCATTGAGGGTTTGAATACCCTGATGCTGATCACCCATATCCGCAGCATTCATATCGGTGTACCTGCAGATACCAACCGTGATGTGATCGACCGCTCTTATGATGTTTCCCTGCTGCTGCTGTTTGATGATCTTGAAGCAGAGGAAGCTTATCAGCATGATCCTACCCATGTGATATTTGCAGAACAATATGCTAAGCCGCTTTGCGCAAAGGTGGTAGTACAGGACAGCATAAATATTTGATCGGGCAACTGTCATTTATTAAAACGAAAGCTGATTATAAAAACACCTTTTCAATTTTATTGTTGAGATTAACATGAAAGTGTTGCTCGCGGGCGCAAATAGTTATATTGGTACACGCCTTATCCCTGTATTGCTCGAAAAAGGTTATGAGGTATTTTGCCTGGTAAGAGACAAAAATCATTTCCTTAAACATAATAACCCCCATGCTGCTGAGGTAACGGTAATAAACGGCGACTTACTGCGCCGCCAAAGTATTAACCCATTCCCGGCGGATATCGATGCTGCTTATTATCTTATTAATACGTTCACCCAAACTTCCGGATTTGCCGCACTTAGCGTGCTGTGCGCCCAAAATTTCATGGATTCCCTTAACCGGGTTAATTGCCGGCAAATAATCACATTAAGTGAGATCAATAATCAGGATTCTGAGCATGGCAGGTCGCGCATGCTGGTCGAAGAGGTGCTTGCCTCCGGGAAAGCTGCACTTACTGCGTTCAATACAACAATGATAGTTGGCGATGCAAGTACCGCCCTGGAGATGTTTTACATTTTAACTTCAAAGGCACCTGTGGTAATTGCGCAAAACTGGGCAAAAATGCACGCGCAGCCTATTTGCATTATCGACGTATTGGGCTACCTCGAAGACTGTCTGCTAAACGAGGGCACGTTTAACCGCAAATTTGACATCGGCGGGCCAGGGGTGCTGCTATTCAGGCAAATGTTATTAATGTATATTGCCATTTATAAGGATTTCAAACCGAAGATCGTCACCCTGCCGTTTTTAAACTCTCAGCTATCATCACACCTGTTAAATCTGCTTACAACCGTAAGTTATCCCGAGGCACAAACCCTGGTAGAGAATCTGAAATACGACACCGTATGTCGCGACAATTCTATAAATGATATCATCCCCCGTCGTTGCCTAACCTTTAAGCAATCGCTCAGGCTGGCACGTGATACGAGCGAAAAAACGGTTTCTCATTTAATTACCTGATTTGCAAATCAATATTTGAGGTTTAAACTATGAGCCAGCATTCCTCTCTCAATAAAAGTATCCTTATTACAGGCGGTTCAGGGTTGATAGGCAAACTTTTAACGGCTGCATTCTTGGAAAAGGGGTACCAGGTAAGTCATTTAAGCAGAAAGCCCGGTAATAACCCTCAAGTGAAAACCTATTTGTGGAATATCGCCAAAAATGAGATAGACGAACATTGTATTGATGGGATAGATACCATAGTTCATTTGGCAGGTGCCGGAATTGCTGATAAACGGTGGACAGCGGAGCGAAAAAGGGAACTTATTGAAAGCCGCACAAAATCGATCGGATTAATTTATAAGTTGATAAAAAGCAGGCCCAATAAGGTGAGCGCCGTAGTTTCAGCATCAGGTGTTGGGTATTACAGTGATAGCGGCGATGAGTTGATGCATGAGGAGAGCCCTCCAAATAGCGATTTTATGGCCCAATGCTGCATTGCCTGGGAGCATGCTGTTGACGAGGGGAAATCACTAAGCCTGCGTATAGTAAAGTTCCGCACCGGGGTAGTGCTGGATAAAAAGGGCGGGGCTTTATCACAAATGGCTTTGCCGGTTAAGTTTGGAGTAGGTGCAGCATTTGGCAATGGCAGGCAATGGATACCCTGGATCCACTGGCAAGACATGATCGGCATGTATCTTTTTGGTATAGACAACATTCATCTTACCGGGGTTTACAATATGGTGGCGCCTAACCCGGTAACCAATAAGCAATTCATGAGGGCAATGGCTAAACAATTATTCAGGCCGTTATGGCCCCTAAAAGTGCCGGCTTTCGTTTTTAAGCTTTTGTTGGGTGAGATGAGTATCATTGTACTGGGCAGCACCAAAGTATCGGCACAAAAAATTGAAAATGAGCGATTCATTTTTAAATATCCTGACCTGCCGGGAGCATTAAAGCAAATTTATGGATCGTAAGATTACCGGAATCAGCCCATAAAAAATGGGTTCCGGAATATGCCGGCTTCAGCAAATATCCAAAACCCATCATCGATCATACCTTTGCAGGCAAATATTATTTAAAGCGTTCAAGGATGCCCTGAACAAGTAATTACGGTGAAACTGCCGAAATTGTAAAGTCAAATCTTAAACAAGCGTTTGCCGGAATTGATATGCCTGTACTCCCTGCGCCTGCACCTGCTGCACCATATTCCAGTGCCGATGGCGCCAGAATTGAGATGGATGTGCCGTTAACCGCATGTTGTAGTGCTGATGCAACACCCTGCGTCAGATCTGCAATACTAAAGGAGGTCCCTCCGGTTGTATTAAATTGATCAAAAATGGACCCGTTCATTAAAATACCGGTATAAGTACAAGTAATTGTACTGTTATTTGTTATTGGATCTGTTCCGGTACCAGGTACAGTTATTTTATAATAGACCCCATTATTCTGTTTGATATAGCCGCTGAGGCTATTTGCGGTTAGATAATTCCTGATCACGATATCGTCATAAACTCTTTGGTCATTTATCAGGTTTACATAATAATCAAGGCATTGGTTGCCCGCTATTCTGCCGTTGGTAATTGTCTTGCTGCCCGAGCCGGTGCCGCTCACACCAAATGCGAGGTGCGATGGTAAAAGCAATCTCATACTGGCCCCTTTATATTTAAGTATGTTGCGAACAGCGATCATTAACCCGTTAGGGCTGATATGCCCCAGGTAGCCGGCATAATGATTAATTGCGGTATCAGCTGCTATAAATTGCCCATCAAATGACCTTATCGTGAAAACAAATGATACACTATCAGGATAATCTACAGGTTTGGTTGGGCTACCAGGTGTAAGTATTTTGTAATATGTCCCTGTAGTATCACCGCCGCTTGTATCCCTTATCATACCAGTTAAGCCATTAGATGCAATATAGCCGGTTATTTGCTGCTGGTCATATTGTTTAATGTCCATATTATTCGCGCCGCTTTTTCTGCACGACATTGTTCCGATGATAGAAAGTATTAAAAGGGTAAAAATCGTTCGTTTCATTTATATTAATTCGTTACATCATAAAGTTGTATATCAAAATCGAGTATGGCATTGGCAGGCAGGCCAATTTGCGGCTGCGGATATTGACCATATGCATCGCGCGAAGGTATAAGTATTCTTACTATTCCCCCTTTTTTAATTTTCGGTATTCCTAACCGCCAGCCTACTATCACCTGCTGCAATACGTATGAGGGATGGAATTCATTGGTTTCTGTAAAAACATTACCTGTGGTGAGCAACCTGCCCGTATCGCCCACAGTTACCTGGGTCGATTGTGTGAACAGGTCATTCCCTGCTCCCGGCTGCAGAACGATATAATAAATTCCCGATGTGTCGGCAACCTTTTGCGCCTTGCCGGTCAGATTATGATCCGTTATATAAGTCGAGATGATCTTATCATCAATAGCAGCCTGCGCCTTTACATCTATCACACCACTATTGTTTTTTACGCATCCAGCCACTACGCAGCAAATAAATAATATCAGTACCAGCCACTTATTCATTTAATTTCAATCGGCAAATTTATCGTTTTATATTTCAAAAACGACAGCTTAACATTTTTTAACAATTACAAACAAAAAACTCATTAATTATGCCTTTTGCATATACACCACCTACTGTTGCAAAGGATTACTTTTAACGCTTGAGTGAGTTTTTTATTTTAAGATTGATATTCAGGAAAAGCATTGGAATTTAACCTACTCAGGTTTGTAATTGATGGTGAGCCGGTTTAGTTTTTTTAGCATATCCGTGAGGTATTGCTTATCGTGCTCGTTGATATGCTTATTGAGGTAATTGTTGAACTGCCTTACCACGCCGCGCGCCTGGTGCCGCTTTTCCTTGCCCAGGTCGGTCAGGTAAATTTTAACGGAGCGTTTATCACCTTCGTTTGATTCACGATAGATCAATCCCGATTTTTCAAGCTGACTAAGCATCCGCGATAAACTGGTTGATTTAAGGCCTAACAAAGCTGCCGCCTGTGAAACAGTAGTCCCCTCAGCCTCGTCAATATTGATAAGTAAATAGCCTATAGATTGTGTAATGCCAAACTCTGTAACCAACTGATTATAGCGGTTAGCCATAGTTTGCCAAACTATCTTTACAAAATAGTCAATCGTTTCCTGATGTTTTATATTACTTGGCATTGCAACAAACATACAAATTTCCTGCTCATCTATGTAACTGCCCTTACTATGAACTATGATCCCTTAGCTATCAACTAAAACTCACCATCCCAGTTTCGTATCGTCTCCCCTTGGGTCGGCGCCACCTTCATAGTAGCCCCATTTGGTATTTAATATCGCATCCACCCGGCCACTTGGGCCTCCTTCAACTATCTTGTATCCTTTTTGTTCGAGTTTTATACGGCTCGCGCTATCTAATCCATCTTTCTCAACATAAACCACATCCGGCAGCCATTGGTGGTGAAAACGCTTTGATGTAACAGCCTGCTGCATATCCTGGTTAAACTCTATCACATTTAATATTGTTTGAAAAACGGAAGTGATGATAGTTGAACCACCCGGTGTACCTACTATCATAAACAGTTTACCATCTTTTTCAACAATAGTGGGTGTCATGGACGAAAGCATCCGCTTATTTGGCTGAATACTGTTTGCCTTGCCGCCAACCAGGCCAAACATATTTGGGACGCCGGGTTTCGAGCTAAAATCATCCATTTCGTTATTCAGCAAAAAACCCGCTCCCTTTACAAATATCTTTGAACCAAACCCGCCGTTCAGGGTAGTTGTGATCGACACCGCGTTACCATCATGGTCAACTATGGAATAATGTGTGGTTTGATCGCTCTCATAACCCGCAAATTTGCCCGGCTGTATACTGCTGCTTGGTGTAGCCTTGTCCCAACTAAAATCGCTCATTCTCATTGTATTATAAGCAGGTTTCAACAAGCTATCAACCGGTACTTTATAAAAATCAGGGTCGCCCAGGTATTTCGATCTGTCAGCGTATACCCTGCGCTCGGCCTCCACTACTAACTGTACGGTGGAATCCTTATTAAATCCCCACCTGCCCAATGGATACTTCTCAACCGATTGCAGTAACTGCAACAAGGCCACACCCCCGCTTGATGGCGGCGGCATGGTAATGATTTTATATCCCTTATAAGTTCCTGTAAGCGCCTTACGCCAAACGGAGTGATAATTTTGCAGATCAGCTTTTGTGATCAATCCCTTGCCGCTTTGCATTTCATCTACCAGCTCATCTGCCACAATTCCATCATAAAACCCGGCCCGGCCCTTATCGCGTATCTGCTCCAAAGTTTTGGCCAGGTCCTCCTGTACCAGCAGGTCCCCTTCCTGCCATGGTGTATCCTTGATCAGGTAGTTTTTCCCCGCGTTCAGTTTCCTGAATTCTGTACCGGCCCGGTTAAGGTCTGACGCCATCCGTTTTGTCATTTTAAAACCATTGCGCGCCAGGTCAATTGCCGGCTGCACAAGTTCCTCCCATTTCAAACGACCATATTTACGATGCGCCTCAACCATTCCATCCACTGCGCCAGGTACACCTGATGCCTGGTGAGTTGACAGGCTCATATTAGGTATCACATTTCCTGCCGAATCCAGGTACATATCCTGGCTTGCCATTGCAGGCGCCTTTTCCCTAAAGTCCAATGTATTTGTTTCGCCTTTGCCCGACCGGTAAACCATAAATCCGCCTCCGCCAATATTGCCTGCCTCAGGAAAAGTTACCTCCAGCGCGAACTGCACAGCTACAGCCGCATCAACCGCGTTGCCGCCCTTTTTCAGAATATCAAGCCCTACCTTCGCCGCATCAGGGTAAGCACAAACCACCATTCCGTTATGGTATTGTGCCCCGTTATCCTTACCTAACTGTCCGCGTACACATCCGATTGGTAAAAAAAACGCGGCAAGCAATAACGCGCATAGCTGCTTCTTTTTTTGAAAAGGCTTCATAATTGTTTTAAAAGTTTGCGCCTAATTTACCTTATTATTATTAAAATTCACTGTGTCCGAAAGGCATACCCCGAGCACTTATAAGCCGGTTATTATATCATAATATTGATAAAAAAATATTTAATTTTTTATTTTTTGCAGTTGAGTATCAGTTAAATAAACTTTGTAACAGCCTCAATGACAATTAAATCTAAAAAACTACCGTTATTTGCATGAATATTTTATGAAACATCCGCTCCTGCATGCAACCTTGCGGAGGTTTCTGTCATCCTATAAAAAACAGTTGATTCTGATGAAAAAATTTACTTATTTTCTATTTGTTTTAGGCGCACTATTATTGGTCGGTAAAAACTCAAACGCGCAGGAATACAAACCAAACTACCCTTTTGCCTTAGGCTTAAAATTTGGTGGATACGAAAACGGTATCTCCGGCAAATACTTCATGACTGACGCCACCTCACTCGAAGGTATTATAGGATTCCGTTCAGGAGGAGTCGTAATAACCGGTTTATATGAGATCAACCAAAAAGTATTTAATACTGAAGGGTTCAGGTTTTATTACGGTTTTGGTGCGCATATTGGTGGAGTTGGCAGGGGCGTATACAAAAGGTTTAACGGCGACAATGAAGATTACAACAGCAGCCAGATACTTTTAGGCGCCGATGGTGTGATCGGGTTGGAATATGTGATTCCTCAATCCCCTATTGCTGTAAGTCTTGACCTCAACCCAAGACTTGAACTCGCCACAGGGCCATTTTTTGATATCGCACCGGGATTGGGAATTAAATATACTTTCTGATAGTGAACGGTGAATAGTGAGTGATTAAGAATTCATGCTTGAAATCTATTACTCATTATTCACCACTCACAATTGACTATTCATTACTTACCACTCTCATCTATCTATAATTATCTTCCGCGAATACACCTTCTGTCCCAACAACACTTTCAAAACATAAGTTCCAGGGGCTAAACCACCTACGTTTATCAATGTGCTGAAATTCCCCTGTTGTATTTGTTGACTTTGGGCGTAAACGTTTTGCCCGATGCTGTTGATCAGAGACATATTTAAGGTTGAAGCTGCTTTGGCTGCAAAAACAACATTTAACAGGCCATTGGCCGGCACCGGAAATACAACCATACCGATATCGTTTTCAGGGGTGATGTCAAGTATAGCGTAAACAAAATTGTCCGATTCGGCAACGCATCCATTGCTCAGGGTAACATCTACCTTATAATTGCCGCTTTGCTTCGGTGAATAAGTTTGGCTGGTAGCGCCATCAATTGCATTACCATTTAAATACCATTGATTACCCGTAGTAAAATTGGAACTCAGCACAGTTCCATTTTGGGTGATAACAGGCTTAACAAGGGTAACCTGTTGCTTGTCTACTGATGCACAACCCGGGCTTTTTACCTGAACATCATAAAGATAATAGTAAAAGCCCTTATAAAAGGCAGTGTCTGAAGAAGCAGCAGTGTTCCCGGTAATGCTGAATAAGTCACCTATTTTAAAGGGATAGCCGGTAACCCCACCATTGTTGCGGAAAATGGTTGCCGTATTATCATATATGGTACTGATGCTGTAATTACCCGCAGCAGGTAATAGCAGGTTAAGGTCATAAACTTTACCCTGGTCATTCGGATCGTCCGCTTGTGCGCCTGGTAACGGATTGGTGCGCGTAGCGGCTGCGTTTATGGTGGTTGACGAAACAATTTCGCCGCTTGCGTTGGCCACATTAAATGTTATTTTTCCCGGGTATCCAATGTACAACCGTGCGCTTTGTATTATAATTGGTACGCGTGTAAATACATTAACTGCCGGCGTAAACTGGTCGTAATTTCCTGCAGAGAAAACGTTTTTCGTTGCAGGACCCACTGTTCCGCTAAAATCATTCAGCCCTGCATAATAGGTATTATTCACAGGTGCCTGTGTAGTTGTTGCAGTAGAGCCATAGGCAAATGGGATGGCGTCTGTACTATTTGCGTACCAGAATAATTCACCATCTCCGGTGCCTGATAGTAAATACGTGCTGCTATTGGTACAATAGTTAGCGGTTAAATTGCTTGCAACCGGGGGAATGGAGACAATCACGGTATCAGTCACCTGGTTATTACTTGCAATTGGGTCTCCGGGTAAATTACTTGTAGCCGTAACAATATATGTTGACCCAGCCACAATATTAAATGTCGAATTAAAGGTGAAATTATCTTCGGCTGATGGCGCCAGCACACCTGTATAAGTTTGATTAAATGTAGTAACCGTATTATCCTGGGCAGTTATAGTAACGGTAACAGGTATTTCACTTAAAGTTGTGCTCCCAAAGTTCTTTAAGGTTACTGTAACCGGTGTTGCACCCGAGCAGACGCCTCCCGTAACCGGATTAACAATGGCAACCACTCCCGCGTCGGTACTTGTTTGCAAAAATTGCACACGATAATCCTGGGTTTCGCCCTTGCCATAGTTACCGCATGCAGTTATGGTGGATGCATCGGAAGTCTCGGTCAATACCACGCGCATTAAGCTAAAATTCCCTGGTATTACTGATGGCGGAACGGTTATGTTAGTAGTGTAGGTACCTGTAGCATTTATTACAGTGGATGTGGCTGCCAGTTCATCAGCCTCAAATATTCCGTCGCCGTTCCAATCGATAAATACTTTGGCTGCCTTATCGAAATTTGCTCCGCATGTGCCCAAGGTAAGGCTTAAAGGATAAGTTTTACCTTGTTCCAATTGCACGGTCATGTTGGTATAATCAGAATAAGTGGTGCAACCCGCGGGTGGTGTATTATTTAGGTTGGATAATGTTACATTATTGATACGCGAATCGGCATTTGATAAAGGTCCTGAGGTACAATAAGCCGTTCCGCCAATACCTGTCACAATAAGTGAGTAAGCCTGTGAGCCTGATTGAAGGGTTCCTTTATGCGAAACTGAAATGGTATAAGCTCTGCCAGGTATTGCTCCAGCTATGTAAACCTGTTCAACATTATCCCTTATATTATCGCCTGTAGTAGCAGGTGCAGACGGGTTATTTGGATCCAACACCCAGGGGTTAAAGGTCTTGGTGCCATCACTGACCCTGATGTCCAAGTCATTTACAAGCTTGGGTGTGCGGTCATTTATAACACCATCGGGGGTTGGGGTTCCTGCCGGGTCGGTCCATGATATAGTTGCCATTAAGGCTCCATTTCCTGAAGCCACAACGTTAAAGGTTTGCGTTTGCCCCTGAGACAGGGTATTTTCCTTAAGCATACTTTTTTTACCGTTATCGGTAATCGCCTGGGCCGCTGTTTTCATATCCAGCAGGCCCCAGCCGTAGATATAATCAGGACCAGGATTGCCCGCATCAATCGCAGTATGGCAGGCCAAACCTTTAAGCGTTGCAGCGCGCATAAACTTTCCTTTGTTCCTTTTGGAATAATATTCCTGTAGCAACAGCAATGAGCCTGTAATATTAGGCGCCGCCATTGACGTTCCTGATAGGGTAATATAATTGGTGGGGCTTGCGCTTCCTGCGGATAATACATTTAATCCGTTGCCTACAAGGTCAGGCTTAACCCGCCCGTCATCTGTAGGGCCCCAGCTGCTGAAGAATGTAGTAGTTATTTCCTGTGAATTTGTCGGGCCGTTCGGTAATGGATTTATTGCTCCAATAGTTAGTATGTTCTTTGCATTACCTGTAGTGCTGATGCAATCATAGCTATTATTACTGCTGATAGTAGCAGGCCTGGGGCCCTTATCAACTATGGTTTGATCAGTGTCACTTCTAAACCCGTAATAATCCTGGCCTACCGCAGGCCCTGTGCTGCCGCGATAATTGCCTGCCGATTCAACTATCAGGTAATTTGGTGCATTGTAAGCAATCTGATCCCATGCCTGTGTACGGCCGGCATAAAATCCAAAGTTAAAATCAACCGTATCGCTTGGTAATCCATACCATTCCCACCTGTTGGCACTATCATTAAAATTCCACCCCGCCTGATCGCCATAGGAATGATTTGAAAGCAACAGGTCCGGAGCCGCTGCGCTCATTTCAGCAATGTCATTATTAAAATCGTAGGACAACAGGGTTGCAGCGTTAAAAGCCATCCCCTTTGCCGGTGGATATACTCCCTTTGCCAGCATGGTACCGCTTACATGTGTGGCATGGTCAATCACCGGTGAAGCATCTTCCCATGTAATGGTCTTCCCCGCAAACTCCTGGTGATCTTTATAAACTGCCCCCCCGTCCCATATAGCCAGTTTATTATTTAGCGATGCGCTCGAGCCCGACAAGTTCAGACCTAAGGAACCTCCTGGTTGTACTGTATTGGTACCCGTTGTCGCGGCAGAAATAATATTATCATCAGTAATTAAATATATGGGAAACCCAAGCTTATTTACCCCCTGCAGTGTAACTATGCCCCCATTCTTTGTTTTTCTGCTGATCACCCAACCGTGCTTTAACGCAAGGGCAACAGCTTGCTGATGACCGATAAGATATGCCGCATTTGATCTGGCCGATAGGTCGGCAAGTTCTTTCTTCTTAATGTCAGATGCAAGGGGTTGCTGGCAAAATGCTCCTCCCGCAAAAAATAATAATAAAATACCCGTAATTAATGCAGCGTACCGTTTTCTCATCCGAATAAAATAATAAAGTAAAGCTGCTTCTTATATGCAGGGTAATTGCATTTCGCCACACAATTACTCATTGTTTAAACGAAATATTTAAACCCGCAGTTGCCAGCGCTAAGATTTAAGTTCATCTATGCAGCTAAAATTATAGATTTTTAATTTAAATCAGATACCCGCAATTAATCTTGCCAGGAAATATTTAATTTTTATCCCAATGGATAAAATAAACAAAATTTAACCCTGCTGTGGCGTATTGTTTTTCAAGTTTTGCCTGCATCCTTTTATAAACCCTTATTTC
>Ga0206930_1041_pt1 | contig 30066 bp, 18 predicted proteins | sample Alteio_BWOrgHeat_20_FD_152939 | JGI IMG/M metagenome (GOLD analysis project Ga0206930, IMG submission 152939) | Enriched cells from forest soil in Barre Woods Harvard Forest LTER site, Petersham, Massachusetts, United States -... | ecosystem: Environmental > Terrestrial > Soil > Temperate forest >... | reverse complement strand
AAGAGAGAAGAATATACCTGTTATATCAGAAATTGAATTTGCAGGGAGGTATACAGATGCAAAGATCATCGGCATCACAGGCTCGAACGGGAAAACTACTACCACCAGCTTAACCTATCATATCCTGAAAAATGCAGGTTTGAATGTGGGATTAGCCGGCAATATCGGAAAGAGCTTTGCCTACCAGGTAGCCACTGAAAAGTATGATCACTATGTTTTAGAACTGAGCAGCTTTATGCTGGATGACATGTACAAATTCAAAGTGGACATAGGTGTGTTATTAAATATTACACCAGATCACCTGGACAGGTATGATTATAAGTTTGAGAATTATGCGGCATCAAAGTTCCGCATCACACAAAATCAAACTAACAAAGACTATTTTATTTATTGCGCCGATGACCCTGAAACAATAGCAGGGATGGAAAGCAGAAAGTTTGAGGCGCAGCAATTACCATTTAGCATTAAAAAAAAAACTGAACCGGGAGCGTATCTCGATAAGGACAATATTGTCATAAACATACAAAAAGAACATTTTCAAATGTCGATCAACGATCTGGCCCTTCAGGGTAAGCACAATCTTTACAACTCAATGGCTTCAGGTATTGTAGCCAAAGTGCTTGAATTACGAAATGAGACCATTCGTGAAAGTATGGGGAGCTTCCGCAATATTGAGCACCGGCTGGAGTTTGTCGCCAAGATATCCGGCATTAGCTTCATTAACGACTCAAAGGCTACCAATGTAAACTCAACCTGGTATGCTTTGGAAAGCATGACCAGCAATGTGGTCCTGATCCTTGGCGGAGTTGACAAGGGTAATGACTATAGTATGTTGAGGGATTTGGTAAAGCAAAAGGTAAAGGCAATAGTGTGTTTAGGAAAGGATAACCGCCGGATACATGATGCATTTGAAGATGAGGTGGAAATTATTGTAAATACATTTTCGGCACAGGAAGCGGCGCAAGTAGCTTATCACCTGGCAAAAAAAGGCGATACCGTATTGCTATCACCAGCTTGCGCGAGCTTTGATCTGTTTAAGAATTATGAAGACAGGGGCAGGCAGTTTAAGCAGGCGGTGAAGGAACTATAGATGTGCAGATTACAAATGTGTGGATGTGCAAAAGATAGAAAAGTTAATCGGTGAAATCAAAATAAAATCAGTGTAATCAGTATTTATGAACAGGATATTAAACAACACAAAAGGGGACCGCTGGATATGGCTTATCGTCATATTGCTTTCGGCTATTTCCTTGCTGGCTGTATATAGTTCAACCAGTACGCTGGCATTTCACCGCGGTGTTGGGGTGGAGTCTATCCTGATCAAGCATATGGCTATGGTTGTTGGCGGTATTGCGCTGATGTACATTTCGCACAAGCTGGATTACCGCTATTATGCAGGGATATCCAAATTGCTGATGATTATCACTATCCCCTTGTTATTATATACCCTGGTATTTGGAGCTCATATTAACAATGCCAGCCGCTGGATAGCGATACCTGGCACGGGTTTAAGTTTCCAAACTTCCGACTTGGCCAAGTTGGCCCTGATCACTTACCTGGCCCGCACGCTATCGCGCAAGCAGGAAAATATTAAGGATGTAAAGCAGTCATTCATTCCCATTATGGGTTCGGTTTGTTTGGTGTTTATCCTCATCGCGTTAGCTAACCTTTCAACAGCGCTGATGCTGTTTGGAGTAAGTATTTTGCTGCTCATCATTGGCCGTATCAGCATAAAGCAGATAGCTATTACCTGTTTAGCTGGAGGGATTTTATTCGCCGGGGTTATCTTTTTGGGGCCGAGGCGGCACACTTATATATCACGTATGCATACGTTTTTGCATCCCGAAAAGGTGAGTGGCGATAAATCGTTCCAGGCTGATCATGCGAAGATAGCTATTGCTACCGGGGGAGTATTTGGCAAAGGACTGGGTCACAGCGAAGAAAAGAATTACCTGCCAGAAGCATTTTCGGACGAAATATACGCCATCATTATTGAAGAAAGTGGTTTAATAGGAGGCTTTATATTAATAGGCCTGTACCTGTTTTTACTATACCGATGCATAAAAATTGTAACACGAGCGCCGAAAGCATTCGGGGCCTTATTAGCTGCGGGATTGAGCTTTAGCTTAACCATACAGGCATTTGCCAACATGGCGGTTGCCGTGGGGCTTGGTCCGGTAACAGGTGTGCCCTTGCCATTGGTAAGTATGGGTGGCACGTCAATATTATTTACAAGTGTTGCATTCGGGATCATCCTGTCAGTAAGCCGGGATATTGACGAACCAAAGAAAGTGGTTGTTGGCGAAATAAGAGAAGTGGAGAACAGTGATTTGGCGATGGGGTAAGCCCCCCTACCCCCTAAAGGGGGAGAATTGATGATAAAAATGGAGGAAACTAAAGATATAACTGGTTTAAACCTCCCCCTTAAGGGGGTCGGGGGGCCTAAGCGTATAATCATTAGCGGAGGCGGAACAGGGGGGCACATCTTCCCTGCTATTGCTATTGCCAATGCTTTGAAAAAACTTGATCCGGCTACCGAGATATTGTTTGTTGGTGCCCTCGGCAGAATGGAGATGGAGCGGGTGCCGGCAGCAGGGTATAAAATTGTTGGGTTGAACATACAAGGGATACAACGCGGCTCGATCATGAAAAACCTGCTGTTCCCTTTTAAATTGTTGAGCAGTGTGATGCAGTCGGTAAGTATAATAAGGAGTTTTAAGCCCAATGCGGCTGTTGGTGTGGGCGGATATGCCTCGGGGCCATTGCTGTATGCGGCTTCATTAAAAGGCATACCCTATTTGATACAGGAGCAGAACTCCTACGCAGGCATCACCAATAAACGGTTAGGTAAAAAGGCAAGGAAAATATGTGTTGCTTATGATGGCATGGAGAAGTTTTTCCCTGCGGATAAGATCATTATAACAGGCAACCCTATCCGCAGAGAATCGGTTGATATTAATGGCAAACATGCGCAGGCATTGGAATGGGCCAAACTTAAGGCTGATAAGAAGATCATTTTTATAACAGGCGGTAGTTTAGGTGCACGCACATTAAATGAAAGTGTACTGGCAGGTTTGGCTAAAATTATCGCTGCCGACATTCAGCTGATCTGGCAAACGGGCAAACATTATTACGGTGGGATAATGGATTCCCTCGGCGAAAATGTTTCTTCAAATATTCGGGTAATGGAGTTTGTAGATCGTATGGATTTGGCCTATGCAGCTGCAGATATTATTATATCAAGGGCCGGCGGTACCATATCTGAGCTTTGTGCGGTTAGAAAACCAGCCATCCTGGTACCCTCGCCAAATGTTGCGGAGGATCATCAGACGTCAAATGCTATGTCATTGGTTAAAAAGAATGCTGCAATTCTTGTAACAGATAAAGATGCTCAAAGCCAATTGATAGATGCAGCAATAGGGCTTTTAAACGATAAGGAAAAACAAAAAATATTAAGTGAAAATATAGGTAAGCTGGCCTTGCTCAATGCCGATGAAGACATAGCTAATGAGGTAATGAAGATCAGTAATTAGAGACTATTTAAATAAGTAAAGACCATCGGTGTAATCACAAAATCATCGGTGAAATCTGAAAAAGAAAATGGAACTGCAAAACATCAAACGGGTTTACCTGATAGGTATCGGGGGCATAGGCATGAGTGGCCTTGCACGGTACTTTGCTCATTTGGGCTGCATTGTTTGTGGGTATGATAAAACATCCACCGATCTGACCAATGAACTGCATAATGAGGGTATCCAGGTAATTTTTGATGACCGTGAGGATTGGATACCACTAAGCTTTCAAACCCCGGACGCATGTACCCTGGTTATTTATACCCCTGCTATTCCTAAGGATTCTATGATCCTGAACTTCTTTATTAATAAGGGCTTTGAGCTGTTCAAACGCTCGCAGGTTTTGGGTTTGATCAGTAAGGGAATGTTTGCCATCGCCGTTGCAGGTACACATGGCAAAACTACCACTTCGTGTATGGTGGCGCATATTTTAAAGGATTCAGGTACGGATTGTTCTGCATTTTTGGGCGGTATCTCATCAAATTACGGAACAAACGTACTATATGGGAAAAACAATATTGTAGTAGTTGAGGCTGATGAATACGACCGTTCGTTTTTAACACTGCACCCTGATATTGCCATCATCACTTCAATGGATGCCGATCATTTGGACATTTATGGCGATCATGAGGAACTGAACAAATCATTCAGGCAGTTTGCTTCGCAAATAAAGGAAAATGGCGTTTTGATATTCCATGAAGATCTACCCCTAACTACCGGGATCACCTACAGCGCCCATGGCCATGCCGATGCAAAAAGTACCAATATCCGTATTGAACACGGCGATTTTTGGTTTGATTTTAAGAATGATATTATCAGTATTAAAGACATCAAACTTGGTATTGCCGGTCTGCATAATATAGAAAACGCCACTGCTGCAATTGAAGCGGCCTTAATGGTAGGGGTTGAACCGGAACTAATAAAAAGAGCGCTGGGATCATTTAGGGGCGTGAAGCGCCGTTTTGAATACATCGTGAAGAATGATAAGCATATTTATATAGATGATTACGCCCATCACCCCGAAGAACTAAGAGCGGCAATTACATCTGTAAAAAGATTATATCCGGAGAAAAAACTCACAACAATTTTTCAACCGCATTTATATACACGCACGCGTGATTTTGCCGATGGCTTTGCCGAAGTACTTGACATGAGCGATGAACTCATCATGCTGGATATTTATCCTGCACGTGAATTGCCTATAGAGGGCGTAAACGCGGATATGATATTGGACAGAATGAAAATGTTGAATAAACGGAAATGTGGAAAACAAGAAGCCGTTGATTTAGTGAGAATTGAAAAACCTGAACTACTTTTAACCGTAGGTGCAGGCGATATTGATACGTTGGTTCAGCCCTTAAAAAACGCTTTGGAAAATGTTTAAGAAACGCATTTGGCGGCATATTTTGTTCGGATTTTTCTGGGTGGTGAGCCTGGGCGGACTGGTTGCGCTGATGGGTTTCATCGAGTTTAAAAAGGCTGGTGTTTATTGCAAGGAGGTGAAAGTTTATATTCCGGGTGGCCAGAATTTTATAGATAAGGAGGAGGTAGACAATATTTTAAAGGTCCACCACCCTCAATTGGTGGGGCGAAATATGGAGAGCATTAATCTTCACGAACTCGAAAAGAAGTTAAGAGCCAACCCTTTTATTGAGTCAGCCGTAGTTTATGCCGATATGGATGGCATAATTAAGGTGGAGATCAGTCAGCGCCGCCCGGTATTAAGGGTAATGAACCGGTTTGACCAGGACTTTTATATTGATCAGGATGGGTTGAAAATTCCATTGTCGGCCAACTTTACCGCGAGAGTAATTGCAGCTAACGGCTACATTGATGAGGCTTTTGGGAACAAGGTAGATACGCTGCATTCGGATATCGCAAAGCAATTATTTAAAACGGCCGATTTTATTAATCGGGATTCGTTGTGGAGCGCGCAGATCGCACAGATCTATGTGAACCAGGACCATGAAATAGAACTGGTGCCGAGGGTTGGAAACAACCGGATATTATTAGGTAATGCAGACGACCTGCAGATCAAATTTAACAACCTGCTGGTTTTTTACAGGCAGGCCATACCCCAGGTGGGCTGGGACAGGTATAAGATCATCAATATAAAATTTGCCAACCAGGTAGTGGGGGTGAAGAATGATAATTTCAAAAAGGATTCGCTGAAGGCAGTAACCAGAATAGCGGATTCGATAAAAATGAGCAAGGATACAACATCTCAAATAAATTAATTATGGACAAGAGTTCTACACAGGAAAAAAGTTCGCCAATTGTAGTTGGATTGGATATCGGGACTACAAAAATATGCGTCATTGTAGGCCGCCGCAGCAAAAACGGCAAGATAGAGGTATTGGGTATTGGCAAGGCCGAATCGGCCGGGGTAACCCGTGGGATGGTATCGAACATTGATAAGACCGTGCAGGGAATCACGATTGCGGTTGATGTGGCGGGCACACAATCCAATGTGGATATAAAGGTGGTAAACGTAGGTATTGCAGGTCAGCACATTAAGAGTTTGCAGCACCGTGGTTTGATCACCCGTCGCGACCTGAACAACGAAATAGGCCGCAAGGATATCGACAAGCTGGTTGAGGATATGTATAACCTGGTGATGCCTCCAGGTGAGGAGATCATTCATGTGCTGCCACAGGAGTTTACTGTGGACAATGAGCCCGGTATTAAGGACCCGATAGGCATGGCAGGCGTACGTTTGGAGGCTAATTTCCATATTATATCCGGGCAGGTTACGGCTATCAAGAATATTGTAAAGTGTGTCAACAAGGCTAACCTGGAAAGCCAGGAACTGATACTGGAGCCATTAGCTTCATCTGAGTCGGTACTAAGTGACGACGAAAAGGAAGCAGGGGTGGTGCTGGTGGATATAGGCGGTGGTACAACTGACGTGGCTATTTTCCACGAAGGTATTATTCGCCATACTGCTGTTATCCCGTTTGGCGGTAACAGTGTCACAGAAGATATTCGTGAGGGTTGCTCAGTAATGCGCAATATCGCGGAGCAACTAAAGGTGAGGTTCGGTTCGGCGCTGGCTGATGAGAATAAGGAAAATGAGATTGTTTGTGTACCAGGACTCCGCGGCCGCGAACCCAAGGAGATATCTGTCAAAAACCTGGCATATGTGATACAGGCCCGTATGGAAGAGATTGTTGAGCATGTTTATTATGAGATCAAATCATCGGGCTATGAGAAGAAGCTGATAGCGGGCATTGTGATCACTGGTGGCGGTGCACAGTTGAAGCATTTACCGCAATTGGTCGAGTTTGTTACCGGGCTGGATTGCCGAGTGGGTTACCCGAACGAACATCTGGCGAAGAACGAAGTGCTGCCAAAAAACATTTACGAGGAGCTTCAAAGCCCGACCTTTGCCACAGGTATCGGCCTTCTGATTAAAGGTATTCAGAAAATGGAATACAATGCAATGCCGACTGCCACCGTTGAAGTAAAGACAGACAAAACTAAATACACAGAGGATAAAAAGTTTGGTGGTTTGTTCACCAAATTATTAGAGACAAGTAAGAAATTTATTAAGGACGATATTAAGGATGAGGACTATTTGAAATAATTATTCACAACAAGCGACTTTTCCACATTATTGACAATTGTGGAAAAACATTGTTGAAAAAGTCATAATATTACAATAGGTAAATATAAATATTCGTCATTCACATTTAGCTGAAAATAAGGAATATGCAATTTGAGATGTTAAAAGAAAAGTCGTCCATCATCAAGGTTATTGGTGTTGGCGGCGGCGGCGGAAATGCGGTAAACCATATGTACAAGCAGGGAATTACCGGGGTTGATTTCATAATTTGCAATACTGATGCCCAGGCATTGGAGCTAAGCCCTATTCCCAATAAAGTGCAATTAGGCGCAAGTTTAACCGAAGGAATGGGCGCAGGCTCGATACCAGAAGTTGGAAAAAACTCAGCTATTGAGAATATCGACGATATAAAACAAATGTTGGGCTCCAATACCAAAATGCTGTTTATTACGGCAGGTATGGGTGGTGGTACAGGTACAGGCGCAAGCCCGATCATAGCCAAAGCTGCCCGCGAACTGGATATCTTAACCGTAGGTATTATTACAACACCTTTCTCATTCGAAGGAAAGCGTCGTAAAATGCAGGCTGAAGAAGGTTTGGAAGAATTGAAAAAGTATGTCGATTCATTCCTGGTGATATCAAATGACAGGCTGCGCCAGATATTTGGTAACCTTACTTTGGGTTCGGCATTTGCACAGGCAGATAATATTTTGACCACTGCTGCCAAAGGCATTGCAGAGATCATTACACTGCCTGGCTATATCAACGTTGACTTTAAGGATGTGCGTACGGTGATGAAGGATAGTGGTGTTTCTATTATGGGTAGCTCATCTGCCGAAGGCGAAAACAGGGCCCTTAAAGCTGTGGAAGGGGCACTATTATCGCCACTATTAAAGGATAATGAAATTGAAGGTGCAAGATATATCCTGTTAAATATCAGCTCTGGCGATAAGGAAGTGACGATGGATGAAGTGACCGTGATTACTGACTTTATACAGGAGGAAGCCGGCTTGGCTGCCGACCTGATATGGGGTAATTGCCGTGATGAGGCATTGGGCGATAAGCTTTCGGTAACCATCATCGCAACAGGTTTCCAAACCAAGGATGAGCGTGAGAAGGAACAAAGCAGCAAGAAGGTAATATCCATGTTGATGCCTGAGGCTGATGCCCTGGTGAAGCCGGTGATAAATGAGTTTATCAATCATGTAAAACCGGAAACTGTGGCTGAGCCTTATATCAAACAGGCTAAAGACGAGCAAAAGCAAGCCGGCCTTTTTGACCTGTTCGCAAAGTCAGAAGAATCGGTAACTATAAAATACAATATTAACGATGAAGAACCTGCAAAGGATGATGCTGAACCGATAGAGGAATTTACCTTTAGGATAGCAGAATCAGTAATGAACTTTGAGCCGGTTAAAGAGGAGAAATTACCTGAGCCGGAACCGGAGCCAGTAGTTGGCGCCGATGATCATAAGACTGACGAATCCATCGAAGAGCAATTGCGTAAATCGCGTGAGCGTATCATGCGCCTGAAGGATCTGAGCATGAAACTGCGCAACGGCAATATCCAGGAATTGGAAAATGTGCCTGCTTACAAGCGCAAGGAGATCGCTTTGCAGGAAACTCCACCATCAGACGAGAGCCAGGTGTCAAGGTTCTCTCTGTTGTCTGACGATGAGGGAAATATTGAGATAAAGAACAATAACTCATTCCTGCATGATAATGTAGATTGATGAATGGTTCATGGATCATAGCTAATTGTTCATAGCATTTTAAAAAGAGGCATCTAATCACTGCCTCTTTTTTATTGTAACGATTTTAGGGCACTATGATCTATAAACAATTAACCATGAACTAGCACGTTATAAGCTATTATAAAAAGTTATAAGCTTTGGCTAAAGGCCTAATAACGATTATATTTGTAAACAATATTCATTTTAAAGCATCACCACTTTGGATCTATTTGCTAAGATATCGAAAACTATGGGTGGCCCGCTGGGTCAGCATCAAAAATGGTCGCATGGTTATTTTTCATACCCGAGACTTGAAGGAGAGATTGGCCCACACATGCAATTTGAAGGCAAGGAACATTTGGTCTGGAGCCTGAATAATTACCTGGGACTTGCAAATCATCCCGAAGTAAGAGAAGCGGATGCAAAGGCGGCAGCTGATTATGGGATGGCTTATCCTATGGGCGCGCGCATGATGTCGGGTAATTCCGTTCACCACGAAGAACTGGAGAACAGCCTGGCTAAGTTTGTTGGTAAAGAAGATGCCTTTTTGTTGAATTATGGTTACCAGGGTATGGTATCCATTATAGATTCATTGGTTGACCGTAATGATGTGATCGTTTATGATGCTGAATCGCACGCCTGTATTATCGATGGTTTGCGCCTGCACATGGGTAAGCGCTTTGTATATCAGCACAATGATATGGAAAGCTGCGAGAAGCAACTGGAACGTGCTACACGTTTGTCGGAGCAGACAGGTGGCGGTATTTTGCTGATCACCGAAGGTGTGTTTGGCATGTCAGGAGCGCAGGGAAAACTGAAGGAAATAGTTAAGCTAAAGGATAAATTTAATTTCCGCTTATTGGTTGATGACGCGCATGGTTTTGGTACCATGGGTAAAACCGGTGCAGGTACGCATGAGGAGCAGGATTGTGTTGATGGTGTGGATGTTTACTTTGGCACATTTGCCAAATCAATGGCAGGTATAGGCGCATTTGTAGCTGGTGATAAGGAAGTGATTGATTACTTGCGTTATAATATGCGCTCGCAAATATTTGCAAAGGCTTTACCAATGCCAATGGTGCTGGGCCTAAAAAAACGCTTTGAACTTTTGAAATCAAAACCGGAGTTGCGCGAAAAGCTTTGGGCAATAGCCACACACCTCCAAAACGGATTAAAGGAGCGTGGTTTTGATATCGGCATAACCAATACTATGGTTACTCCAGTGTTTTTAAAGGGCGACTTGTATGAGGCTACTACCCTTACCAGGGACCTGCGCGAAAACTATGGCATATTTTGCTCTATAGTGATCTACCCGGTAATCCCTAAGGGATTGATCTTGCTTCGTTTGATACCAACTGCTTCGCATAGCCATGAAGATGTTGAACGCACATTGGCTGCATACAGCGAAATGGGTAAAAAATTAGAAGCTGGTTTTTATAAAGAAAATAAAATGGCTGTCGCGTAAAGCACAGTTTGTCAAACATTTTGCAAAGCCTTTCGGTTATACGAAAGGCTTTTTTATTTTTACATCAACCAACATCTGCCTCATATGATTACTCGCCGCGATTTTATTAAAATAAATGGTATTACCACTGCCGGAATAGGGCTTGGTTTGAAGCCCGCATGGTTTGCCGATGGCTCTAAATTTGAAAGCAGGAGGATTAGTTCCAGCCTCCGCAGGTTTAACAGCCAGGCTGTTGAGGATACCATAGCGAAGGTTAAAGCCGATATTACCGACCCTGAACTGGCATGGCTGTTTGAGAACTGTTATCCCAACACCCTTGATACAACCGTTAAATACAACAGTAAGGACAGCAAACCCGATACCTTTGTGATCACAGGGGATATTGATGCTATGTGGCTGCGTGACTCATCCGCACAGGTTTGGCCGTATTTACCATTAATAAAGAACGATCCGCAATTAAAGAACCTCATATTGGGCGTAATTAACCGCCAGGCCAAATGCATAGAGATTGACCCCTACGCCAACGCTTTTAATGAAAAGGCTACAGGGAGTGAGTGGGACAGCGACCGTACGGACATGAAGCCCGAACTGCACGAACGTAAATGGGAGATTGATTCGTTATGCTATCCTGTACGATTGGCCTACAATTACTGGAAGATAAGCGGCGACAACAGTTTTTTCGACAAGCAATGGCAAAAGGCCGGTAAACTGATTTTAGATACATTCAAGGTACAGCAGCGGAAAAAAGGACGTGGGCCATATCACTTTCAACGGAAAACCGAGGTTTCTACCGATACGGCCCCAATAAGCGGGTATGGCAACCCTATAAAGCCGGTTGGGTTGATCTGTTCCATCTTCAGGCCCTCTGATGATGCAACCATTTATCCATTCCTCATACCGTCTAACTATTTTGCGGTGGTGAGCCTGCAGCAAATGGCTGAAATGTTTACGAAGATAGGGCACGACCATGCTACTGCCAATCAATGCAGCGCCATTGCAGCAGAGGTAAATGCAGCTTTGCAGAAATATGCCATCGGCAATCATCCTGTTTATGGGAAGGTTTTGGCTTATGAAGTTGATGGCTTTGGTAACCAGTTATTTATCGATGACGCCAATGTGCCAAGTTTGCTTGCCTTACCCTACTTAGGAGCGATGAAGGCAAATGACCCGCTATATCAAAATACGAGGAAAATGGTACTGAGTTCAGCTAATCCTTATTTCTTTAAAGGGAAAGCGGCTGAAGGTATAGGAGGACCGCACGTGGGCATGAATTATATATGGCCTATGAGCATCATCATCAGGGCGCTCACGTCAACCAATGAAAGCGAGATAGCAACCTGTTTACATTGGCTAAAAACCACGCATGCAGGCACAGGTTTTATGCACGAATCGTTCAATAAGAACGATCCTAGGGATTTTACACGCAAATGGTTCGCCTGGGCCAATACTCTTTTTGGCGAATTGATAATAAAAACCCATCAATATCACCCTCAAATATTAAAAAGAATCATATAATATATTTTTTAATATTATGTAAATTAATAGTATTGAATATAGCGATCTTGAATGTATAGATTGTAAAAGTAATGTTACGTTTAACTTCAGGGTAAATAATTATTAAATAATTCAAGTATGAAATACCTATGATTTTTGCTTATTGAGTATTACCTTATATTGTTTACTAATAATAATTAATTAGCGGGGCGGAGATATTGAAAATGTGGAAAAAAACCACTGTAAAGGGCTTATTTTTTATGCTGAAAAGTTTTTTTTTTAATAAAAACAATTTAGATTAGCTTTAATTAAAACAATAAACCTCAATATTTAAAAGGAGTAACTCAAATGAAAAAATTTACTGATGTAAAAAACCTTGTTGCATCTTTGGAAGGTGATGCCGACAAATTCTACAACAAAGGCAACAGCGCTGCCGGTACCCGAGTACGTAAAGGCATGCAGGACCTTAAAAATTTAGCCCAAGCTATCCGTCTCGAGATCCAGGAATCGAAGAACAAAGCATAAAGTATACGTTTACTTTATCACCAAAAAACCCGGTATGTTATCAGCATCCGGGTTTTTGTTTTTGAAATGAATCCTTACAATTAATGTGCTGTAACAGGAGCATTGAGCATTTTAGTTTCTCTTATAATTTTATCGGCAAGGCTATTGCTTACCTGTACCAATGGGAGCCTCACGGTATCACCGCAAACACCCAAGTATTTTAGTGCAGTCTTTACTCCTGCAGGGCTGCCTTCGGCAAACATCATCCTGGTAAAATCAATAAAGGTTGAATGGGCCTTTTGTGCGGACTTGAAATCTCCATCCAAACAAAGTCTTATCATATCAGAAAACTGTCGGGGAAGCGCATTGCCTACCACTGAGATAACTCCCACTCCGCCCAAAGCTATCATTGGCAATGATATTGGATCATCGCCGGAAATAACCAAAAAGTCTTCTGGCTTATCCCGCATGATCTGGTTCAATTGATCGAAAATACCCGAAGCTTCCTTTACACCGATAATATTTTTAAAATCATGGGCAAGCCTGACGGTAGTTTCGGCAGTAACATTGCTGCCGGTGCGGCTGGGTACATTGTATAAAATGACTGGCAGCGGCGAAGCTTCGGCAATTGCCTTATAATGCTGATAAATACCTTCCTGCGTAGGTTTATTGTAACTCGGACTTGCCGAAAGTATGGCATCATACCCGGTTGTATCAAATTGTTTTATTTGCTCAACTACCTCGTGTGTGTTGTTCCCGGCAATACCGGCAATAAGGCCAACGCGACCGTTAACCACTTCTGCAGTAAAGGAAAATATCTTTTTCTTTTCTTCTTTATCCAACGTAACACTTTCGCCGGTTGTACCTAATGATACCAGGTATTCAACCCCGCCGTCAATTAAATAATTTACCAGGTTCCGTAGCCCCGGGTAATCCACTTGTCCATCTGCATCAAACGGGGTCACCATGGCCACCCCTGTGCCGTAAAATCTATTCATGGTCGTAATAAAAAAGAATGCTAAGATAAAGAATAGAGATTAGTGATTGGAGATTAGTGATTAGTTTTTTACAAATTTTTACTTTTAAGTTCAATAAGCTACATGAAGCTGCCAACTAAAAACTAATTCCCAGCCTTATTCCATTCTTAATATTGCTTCCGCTGTTAAATGATGTGCCGTACATAATACGGAAATTGAGGTATTGCAGGCCGAAACCCAGCTCGTAATAGTTTTTCAGTTGAGGAGTAGACAGATAATTGAAATCGACGATCTCCTGTAGCTTCAATTTCCTTATCAGTGGTATCTTATTGGTGATGAATCCTGAAAAATTGTGCTCTAAATGAGCCTCCACATATTCGGTATAAGTGCTGAAGCGATAATAATCGAGCAATAAAAAGCTGTTAATGTTGCCATTGTAAAATAGTATCTCATTACCATTAAACTGCTTATAATCCGGAAAATACAAACTGTTTGCATTCAGAAATTTACCTGCACCCACGAAAAAAGAGGTGCGGCCATAAACGCCCATGCTGATATCTGTTTTGCTGATATCGGCTGCCAGCAGATCATAGTCTACATCAGAACCTAAAACATTTTTGATACCCTTGGTAAAGGTTATGCCGATGGTTGGATATGCTGATGGCAGGTAACGCCTCCCAAAGGGGTAGGTCTCATATTTATTGCTGAAATCATAGGTTGTTCTAAGTGTAAACTTCAACGACTGATTTTCAGGGAACAACTGCACATCCTGGTCTGGCACCAGGGGATTATTTGATGTGAATTCGTGACCATTTGGGTGAAAAAAGCTGTATAGGTTGGTGTTGGGCAGCCATTTGCGGTTGGCCCATTCAAGTGTTGCGCTGGCTTTCCATCCCCCGGTAATACGATCGGAAATTGATACCGTAGCAAATTGCTTTTGGTAAAGCTTCTGGTAATTCTGCCTCTCAAACAATGTATAAACCGTATTAATCAATGGAGATAATGGAGCATGATTATTCAGGTCGACCACATCCGAGCCAGCTGCAGCACTGAGGGTAAGATCATCGGTATGATAAGTTGCATTTGCATTGGCGTTGAACAGGCGGTCGGAGAAGCCGTAGCGAACTTTGGCTCCTAATATAATTGCCTTGTTGCTGTTGGTATCAATTTGTTTCCTGAAACTTGCACCATAATTCAGCGTTACGCCCTCCACCGTGTTGAAAAGGAACGAACCCAATAAGGGATCGAGATGATAATATTCTCTTTTATAGCGGTCGATGATATTGGTACCGGTGAGCAACAGGTTCGTTGGCGTCACTTTATTGTTGGCCTTATCCAGTGAATCCAGGTAAACTTTTGACTCCCGCTTAATCGCAAGCTTTTCCTTTTTCTTGTAATCGGTCTTTTCCTCTTCGGTTAATGGAATGGGCCTTTCATTGTTCCAATACGCAGTGTCGTTTTTATTTACCTTTTTGGGGATATGCAATAACTCGTTGAACTCGCCCTTTTTAAATACCGGGTTCAAATCGTAATCCTTATAAACTGATATAAAATAACCTTTGAGTTTAAACCCTAAGAGCCCGCCGGTAAACTCAAATTTGTTAGACGATTGCATCCATACCGTTGAATTGACCAGTAAAAACTGCTGATTGATCCTCACCGTATCCACAAAATTGATATTTGCCCTGCTGGTGATGAACAGATCAAGTGCATAAATGCGCCAGCTATCATCAATAATATAAATATAGCCCTCAAAGCATGGGTCGTGCGCGCGCCTTGGGGTAATACGTATCTTGTTGATCACCACGCCGTTTTCAGTCGATGTACCCATTAGTTTGTACTTGTAATAAAACAGGGCGTTATCACACACCGGCGACATGAGCGGGCGGTTACTCAGGCCCTCCCAATTTTGGTAATTCTCATAAAAGTTAACCTTCGAATCACTCGCACGGTTAAAGCTGAACATGCGGTTGCTGCCTGAAAACTTTGACGTGATCATTTCTTCGTGCAACTGGTTAGGATATTGATAGCTCAGTTTGGATTCGGATTCTGACAGGTAAACAATGCCCCTGCGGTTGGAATCAAGCCCTATTTCGCGACCTAACTGGTTGATATCAGCCCCCATAAATTTCTTTGGTGCCGCAAGCAGCTTTTGCAGACCCTTAATATAAACGCCGCAGGTATAGGCCTTTACTTCGCTTAAATGAGCCTTGCGTCTTTTGATTGCTTTGCGAATAATGGCATAAGCCGGGTCTTCTCCCTTTGCGTTGATACTGACAGATTTTAACTCATAAACCTCGGTTGCAAGGGTAACATTTACCACCTGACTGGTTCTGAGATCGACTGATTTGCTTGCCTGGCGGTATCCTACGGCTTTATATTGTACCTCGTATTGCCCCGGCTGTAATGGTATAGAATAATCGCCCTCACTATTTGCGGAGACGCCCCTTGTTGTATTTTTTATGTAGATGCTGGCAAAGGGAACAGGTTTACCGCTTTCATCGGTGACCTTTCCGCTGATGGTGATCTGCTGTGAAAATGCGTTGGCGCAAATGCTATAAAAGAGGATAAGTAGTAAGGCATGCTTCATACATCGACAGGTTTCTGCTAAGATGTGCTTTATTTAACAAAGGTTGCAGAGGGATATTGTTAATTAATGTTAAAGAGGACACGATTATAGGATTTAAGTGATCTACAAGATTATAAAAATACCATCCTGATAATCTTTTAAATCACTTAATCGTGTTATATCATCTCCATCAACTCCGCATCGCTGATAATAGGCACATTCAGTTTGGTAGCTTTTTCCAGTTTGGCGGGGCCCATGTTGTCGCCGGCTACGAGGTAGTTAAGTTTGGCTGATATGCTGCTGACTATTTTGCCACCATTTTGCTCGATGATATCTTTCAGCTCATCCCTTGAATATTTCTCGAATACGCCGGATATGATAAAAGTTTTGCCGGATAGCTTTTCGCTTTGCAACACCACTTCTTTTTCTTCAGCAACAAATTGCAGACCGCGTTCCCTCAACTTTTCAATTTCTTCGCGATGCTTTTCATCGGCAAAGTATTCGAGGAGGCTACGGGCTATGCGATCGCCTATTTCCTCTACGGCATTTAGCTCCTCAAATGACGCTGCCATTAAATTATCAATATTTTTAAAATAAGCAGCAATTTTTTTGGCGACGGTGGCACCCACATATCGTATCCCCAGGCCAAACAGCACCCTGTCGAACGGCATTTGTTTTGATTTTTCGATGCCGTCCAGCATGTTGGTGATCGATTTTTCGCCAAAGCGCTCCATTGTCTTTAGCTGATCAGCCTTATTGTGGAGGTCGTAAAGATCGCTGATGTGACGAATAAATCCCTTTTGATACAGTGTCTCGATAGTTTCATCTCCCAGGCCATCAATATCCATCACCTTACGACCGGTGAAGTGCTGCATCTTGCCTACAATTTGTGTCGGACAGCCCTCGTCATTAGGGCAATAAAATGCGGCTTCGCCTTCCTTACGCTCAAGCGGTGTATTGCAATCCGGACAAGTAGTGCGGTAAACAATGGGTTTGGCATCTGGCTTGCGTTTATCCAGGTTTACGCTGATGATCTTTGGAATGATCTCGCCACCCTTTTCCACATAAACGGAATCGCCTTCGTGCAGATCGAGACGGATGATTTCGTTTGCATTGTGCAATGTGGCGCGCTTTACTGTGGTACCAGCAAGCAGGATGGGTTTTAAATTAGCCACGGGTGTAACCGCACCGGTACGCCCCACCTGGTAACTCACGCTCATGAGTTCGGTTTCTACACGTTCGGCTTTATATTTATAAGCGATTGCCCAGCGTGGCGATTTGGCCGTAAAACCCAACTCCTGTTGCTGTGAGTAATTATTTACTTTGATCACAATGCCATCAATATCATAGCTCAGATCGAAGCGTTTGCTTTCCCAACCGGAAATAAATTTGAGTACCTCATTGATATTGGCACACAGGCGGCTTTCTTCATTTACCGGGAATCCCCAGCTTTTTACGGCTTGCAGGCTCTCCCAATGGGTTTTAAACAGTTGCTTATCAGTATACAAAAAGTACATAAAGCTATCCAGCGGGCGCTTGGCCACTTCGCTTGAATCCTGTAGCTTAATAGTGCCAGAAGCAAAATTGCGGGGATTGGCATAAGGAGGTTCTCCATTTTCAATGCGCTCGTCGTTCAGCCTTTCAAAAGCTTTAAGATGCATAAATACCTCGCCGCGTATTTCAAAACTATCCGGATAATCGCCGTTGTGGAGGTGTTTGGGTATTTTGTGTATGGTTTTTACGTTGGTGGTCACTTCTTCGCCCTCTGTCCCGTCACCACGTGTTACCGCGCGTTCCAGCTTGCCGTTCTCATAAGTGAGACTCATGGAAAGCCCGTCGAACTTTAACTCGGCAACATATTCAAAATTATCACCTATCGCTTTTTTTATACGCTGATCGAAATCAAGCAACTCCTGCTCATTATAGGTATTGCCTAAAGAAAGCATGGGCCACTTGTGCCTAACCGTTTTAAATTCTTTGGTGATGAACCCGCCCACATTCTGTGTTGGCGAATCAGGGTCGATCAATTCCGGGAATTGCGTTTCAAGTGCGGTGAGTTCCTCCAGCTTCTTATCGAAATCAAAATCGGTAATGGTAGGCATAGCCAGCACATAGTAATTGTAATTGTGCTGCTTTAACTCAGCCGATAGCTGGCTTATTCGTCTTTTGGCTTCTTCGAATGACATAGAGCGAAGATAATAAATTAGTGAATTGTGAGCGGTGAATTTTTATCATCTGAACCTTTGGTTTTTTAATAACCTGATTTCACTGAGTATGCTTATAAATCAGCGGCACCATTTAATCACTTTATCTGCGACTTTGATTTTACTATTATTAAAAAAACTTGTTTATTTATAGCAATACCTCGTATAAGGCAAAAACCCTGATCAATCTAATGCCGGCATTTGTGCGAATCAACATACTTCTCCTAATCTTAATTCTGCTGTTTCCCTTTTTTGCTTCGGCTCAAATTTCGGGCGGCATCATTAAAGGCAATGTGATCGATGCAGATGGAAAACCTGCCGCTAATATCAATGTCAGATTAAAACAATTCAAAAAAGTAGCTGCAACTGATAAAAAAGGCGCTTTTATATTCCAAAACCTGCCGGCTTTGCATGATACCCTGGTTATATCGTCTCCAAATTCAAAGGTATTGTTGAGGCAGGTTACGCTTGCGGAAAATCAAAAACTTAATGTAGGCGCCCTATACCTCGAATACAATGCCAGGCAACTACAGGCGGTAGAGATCAGCGGCAGGCCGGGCAATTCTTATAAAAGTGATTACTCCTTTTTCGGCACCAAAACACAGAGTCAGCTGATAGATATCCCTCAATCCATTTCAACCGTAACAAAGGAACTGATACAGGATAAAATGGAATTCACGCTGAAGGATGCAATGAATAATATATCAGGAGTTAACCAGTATTCTGGATACGATGAGTACACCATCCGTGGTTTCAGAGCCGAGAATGCACGCGATATCAACGGCCTACGTGGTTACAATATGACCTATACCAGCAATATGCTGGTGAATATTGAAAGGATAGAGGTAATTAAAGGCTCTACAGCCACGTTATATGGCAACTGTGATCCCGGTGGAACGATCAACCTGGTTACAAAAAAACCTTTGGATAAAGCAACCGCCGAGATCAACCTGTACACGGGCAGCTGGGATCATTACCGCGCCGAAGGTGATATGACCGGCCCGCTGAACACTGGCAAAACCCTGCTATATCGTTTTAATGCCGGATATGACGATACCAAATCATTCCGTAACGGGGTTTATGCCAAATCGTTTGAACTTGCTCCGTCGCTGAGCTTTATCCCGAATGATAAATTACGGGTGAATGTAGATTTTTCTGTGTCACATATCAATACTGTACTCGATAGGGGTCAGCCGGGTTTTGATGACGATGCCACGTTAAAGTCAACGCCCATTAGCCTTTCGCTGATTCAGCCTGGCGATTACCTGCACGAGACAGATATTGCCACCAATATCACCGCATTATACAAGATCAGCAAAAACCTTACCTTCACCAGTGGTTATCTCAGTTACCAAACGCGCCAAAGCGTAGCCGAACACGGGCTGAATGCTTATATCACACCTGATTCCGTTTCATTATACTACACCACATGGAATTATAATACGGTAACCAACACCCTCACCAACTATTTTACCTACAAGGCCGGTACAGGCAAACTAACCCACCAGTTACTGGCCGGATACGATTTTATCCGCAGTAAAGTAAATCTGGATCAGCAATACTATGAGCTGCCAGATGAGTTTGGCCAGGGCAGTGGTGTGGTGGGCACGTTCAGCCTCAGCCATCCGCAGTATTTTAAGAGGCCTGTGAGCAGCTACCAGGTATCTGATTTTAACAGCGACGCCACCGATGTGAACGACGATGTGTACCACACCCAGGGCGTGTACCTGCAAGATCAATTGAGTTTGGGCAAGTGGAAAGCCTTGCTGGGTCTGCGCGAGGAATTTTATAAAGGTGACGACAGTGGCCTCAAAGAAAATGTCTTTCTGCCCCGTGTGGGCATTGTGTATGCCATTAAACCTACTATCAATGCCTACGCAACATATAATAAAGGTTTTGATCCGTTTGAAGCATCAACGTCGGCTCAGGTATTTAATGAGCCGTTTAAGCCCGTCATCAGCCAGACTTTAGAGGCAGGCCTGAAAGGAAATTTTTTAAACAGCAGGCTATTTGCCACCCTTGCCGTTTATCAGCTTACCGTGCAAAATGTAGCCGTAAACGCCAATAACATCTCTAACCCAAACCTCTTTGTGCAGCAAGGCGAAAACCGCTCACGCGGGATTGAGGCAGAAGCAACCGGCAATGTACTGCCTAATTTAAGTATCAATCTTTCATATGCTTATTCGGTAGCGCGGGTGACCAAAAGCACCGACCCATCGCAAATCGGGATGCTGGTTGAAAATGCCCCCCGCAATGCGAGTGGTAGCTGGATAAAATACACCTTCACGCAAGGGGTTATCAAGGGCTTCGGTATATCGGCAGGCCATACAGCAATCGGCACGCGCAATACGCTCGATCCGGGTATCACCCTGCCGGGGTATGTGGTGTTTAATGCCGGTGTGCATTATAAATATAACCACTGCAAATTTGCCCTCAACCTGAACAACATCACCAATAAAACCTACTACACCGGGGCCTACAACAATGTAAACAAATGGCCGGGCACACCGAGGAATTTTATGGCAAATGTGGGCTACGTATTTTAGAAAAGGGTGGTCTGTGACTCATTTTTATCGGTAGTCCCGCTCCACAGGAGTCCTTTGGACTGTCCCATCGGGTTTAGCTTACCCGGGGCAGTGCATGGTTACAGCACCTCATTTTTTGTTGAGTGCGGCGGGCAAAACAAAATAAACCCACTCAGCAAAAAGGTGTCCCGCAATTAAACGGAACACCTTTTATTTTATCTATAGGGTCACTGATAGCTACAATTTAATCACCGTGCCGCTTAGGATGCCTTGCGCGGTTTTTACTGCGATGATATAATTACCTGGTAAAGCGTCTGTTATATCAAGCGGGAGATGATATTCACCCGAAAATTTGCTTAATGTTTGCGTTTGGATAACATTTCCACGGGCATCTGTTATCTGCACTACTATATCCTGAGTTATCGGGCTTACAAAATCAACCGAGAACCTGCCTGAAGTAGGATTGGGATAAGCCTTAAATTTATCGATGTTAGTATTATTAACCCTGAGGGCAGCAGTTTTCGGAGCCAGAACCTGGGTGCCTAATACCTGCAGGTCATAAATGGAATAATCCGTGCCGCCATTTTTCGTGGTGCAGTTGATGCGTACATAGCGCCCCTGCCCGCTTACTGTAAGAGCATTATAATAAGCCGTATTATTGGTGATGGTCTGCATGGTTGTCCAGTTTACGGCATCAGGAGATATCTGTACGGTATAGTTCAGGGCGGCATCCAGTTCCCAGGTGATGTTTACATTGGTAATATTGTAGGTATTGCCCAGATCAACATAGATCCATTGCGGATCAGTTGTTCCGCTTGCCCAGCGGGTGGTAAAGTCGCCATCAACAGCATTCGCGGCAGCAAAACCCGCACTTGAATTTGATGAAGATGTAGCAGGCTGCCCCTTTGCGATATTTGGAGTGGTATTCGGTATACTATCACCAAATATCTGGAACTCATCGATGGAGAAGCCGGCATTAGCTGAGCTCTTGGTTAAATTGAGCCTTACAAACCTTGCCGGTGTGCCGCTGAGCAGCAGTGAATTATTGGGAACTGTATTGCCCGTTATTTGCTGTACTGTGGTCCATGTTACGGCATCATTTGAGGTTTGTACCTGGTAATTTTGCGCATAATTTGCATCCCAGGCAATATTAACCCTGTTGATTTTGAATGGCTGCCCCAAATCGATATAATACCATTGCGGGTTGGCATTGGCAAGGCTGGCCCAGCGTGTGGTTACACTGCCGTCGTTAGCATAATTGCCAGTATGACTCACATTATCATAATTCGAGCCATATGAGGGCTTATTAAGGGCGATATTAACATCGGTGACGCTGGCGAAATAAAACGCAGCCTGGTCGAACTGTACTGTTGAAAGTGTATTATTATTATGACTGGTAACCGCGAGGCCGCCACTAATAGGGCCGTTGGCGTCAAGGGCGCTTGTCCTGGTATAAACCTGTGTCCAGTTAATACTGTCAGGCGATGAATAACTGGTATAAACCTGCCCCAGTTTTACCATGCGCAAAAAGTAAGGCGCCTTTAATCCGGCTACGATAACAGGAGTAGTAGTATAGGCGCCTTCAGTGGGCCTGTACTGATAAGCGATACCATTGCCGCTGGTGATCGCCATAAATTCATTTGCCGATGAGGAATCAGCGGTGCTGCTAAACATAAGGCCGGCCTTGTTCCATGTACTGGTTTGATCCTGGCTGGTTACTTTGACCTGCAATGTGCCATCGCCGCTAAAGGTTTTGTACACATACCTGAACTGATCGGCAGTTTGACTGATATCCTTACCCGATCCCTTTACATTATAACTGGTTATGCCCGTGTAACAGGCTTCGCCGACAATATTTACGTTGCCTATATCATTGCTAAACACTCTTGTAGGTAATAAGCCGCAATTGGTACAAGTTAATGTGCTGAATGCGCTTTGCGAGTAAGTGCTGGTTGTGGTACCGCATACCGACTCAACCTGCCATACATAATTGGTGGTGCAACCGAGGCCCGCAATGGTAACAGAATCGGCTGTGGTGGTTATTGTTTTATATTGATTGGAGGTTGTGGGCCTGTATTGAACGTTATAACTTGCCGACCCGGTTGGCCCCCATTTTAATGTTACAGAGTTGGTGGTGATATTTTTTGTTACGAGGTTGGCAGGAGGCAGGCAATTTGATAAAATTTTACCGTTCACCACAAATTCATAAAGTGAATACCCATATTGACTGGCTCTTACAGTGCCATACATGCGCACATAACGCCCCCTGCCTACCACACCGATATTATTTGTGAAGGAGGTGTTGCCGGTTATGGTGGCTAAGGTGGTCCATGTTTGGGCATCATCAGATATCTGGATCTGGAAATTTTTCCCATAAGCACTTTGCCAGCTAAGCTTCACATTACATACTGAATCGATCTGTCCGAGATCGACGTATATCCATTGCGGATCTGAAAAGGCACTGCTCCACCTGGTTGTTGCGTTGCCATCAAAGGCATTTGCAGGCCCCCAGGGCCCCCCGGCTTCGCTTGAGGAGGCAACAGCGGGTTTATTCAGGGCGATATTGGTTGTTGAACAAACTCCGGGAGGTGCGCTGGTGGTATCAATCACCCCATACACAACTACCTGGTTTGAAAATGTTGGCAGATATACATGCCCGTTGGCTATAGTAGGTGCTGAAAATTTAGCATAATTACCTGCATTATCGCGTGTGGCATTCTGGCTATTGTCCCACAGCTCAGTGGTGATGTTATTGGCGTCAAAAGCCCGCAAAATACCCGGCCTTATAGATTGATTCGCATCACCAGTTGCCGCATAGGAAGCCCAGAGAATGCCAGTACCATTCTTGCCGCCGTTGGATGATACAGATAATACCGCACCATTTGCTCCTGTAGGGCCCGCAATGGCTGATACTACCTGGTTGTTTACATCCAGTAAGTTATTGGTGCGGTTAAAAGGGTAGGCCCGCAGTGCATCATTCTCCGACCATACGTAGACAAACTCCGTGCTTGTGCCCTTAAAGTAAGAGGGCTGGCTCCGTAATGTTTTACCAGCGCTTAAATTAATATTCTGCTGCACACCATTGGCCGCTGCTGAATAGCTGCCCATAGCATCTTTGTTCAGCAAATATAAATTGCCGTCCTTACAGCCCGTGAAATAATAATTTGAATTGGGTATTAAAAACGAGCCCATGCTGCCATAATCAAGATCGGAAGCTTCCAGGTCATTATAATTGAACGGTGTAAAATATGATGCAATAGTAAGTGTTGAGCCTGATGGCGTTAGCTTCAATGCGCTTTCCCCGCGGTTAATCGGATTAGTAGGATCGCCATTATAACCAACGGTACCATTACCTGTAACTATGTATAAGTTCCCCAGGTTGTCAACAGCAGCACCGCCGCCGCTTTCCCATATACCAGCTTCACGACCATTGGCCGATGCATTGAAAACCACCTTTTGCTGCAATGTTGATTCATCATATCCCAGTAACCAGCCATGATAATCCTGCCAATCACAATGTGATGAAAAACCGATATATACAATACCCTTAGACAAGGTTAAGGCTGGGCGCTGGTTATTCTTCTGCGGATCAAAACTTACCACATTGTTAACATTGCCCGGGCCATTGCCTGCAGCGGATGCTGTGATCTGTACCGGGCTGCCTGTCCGCTCGCTCCCATCAATGATGCTTACAGCATGCAGGTAATGAACAAATGAGGTACCGTTGGAGGTGCTGCGTGCAACAAAATAAATTGTTTGAAGCGCTGAATCAATTACCGGTGTGCCTACTATACCAATGTTGCCGATAAAATCCCTGTAACTTCCGCCGCAGGCACCGGTCATATCCGTGTTCTTAGGAGGACGCTGCCCGGCTACTGTGAAGTTTTTTTGCCAGTAAAGAGTTCCATTATCCCCATCATAGGCATAAACTGAATTATTTACCGTTGCGATGTAAACTACATTACGCAAACTCTTGTTCATTAAAACATTAGCCACAACCAGGGGTTGAGCATATATCTGATCATCAACAGTCAGACTAAAGGCCTTGCCAAATTGCCGGGCATTTACGTTTGAAGTGGTGAGCTTTGTTTCCCTGGTATTATATCCTGCACGTGTATTATCATTATGCTGTGTAAGCACTGATACCTGAGCTGTTGCGACGTGGGATAAGAAGACAAAAAGTGCGATAAAGGGTAAATAATTCCTCATAAGGTGGTAATTATGAAAGGGTTTTTAAAAACGTAAGGTTGAAAACGCTGCTAAAAGTTAGTTAAATGTATCTTAAACAAAGTTTACCTGCAAATTTATTGCCAGTGTTTTAATTGATGGGATAAACATTTAAACAAGTGTGAAAATGAACCTCGTCAGAAGCAATTCTCAAAGCCTGCCTGATCACAATTTATCAGATGCGGGGACAAGTTTAGCCGTGAGATCCGGGTCGGGCATGTTCTTGTCTAAAGGAAACATGGGACGCTGAATCCTGTGATAGGGCAGGTGTTCAATATCCTGATCAACCCCTCCGGGCGTTAACGCCAGCAGCCAGTCTGCCCTCATGGCATATAGCTCTGGCTCAAGATAACCGATCTTAACAACCACAATATCTGTTTTCCGTGGGTTGAGGCCCAAACGCGTAAAGTCACGTTCGTGGTGATAGGGTTTGCGTTTTTGGGTGACAATAATGTGGACGCTCCCGACTCTTACAACGGCTTCAACCTCTGCATCTGTATCGCCATATTCAATAGATTCTACAGTTCCTGATATTTTTACTGGTGGTGCATTGCGTGAATCAACCTTCGCACCCGCATAGCCTTCAACGTGTTTGCCTACGCCCATAGCTATTGCTGCCTTTATCAAGTCTGGCCCGGGTATGGATGCGTAAATGAGGGAGGGGCCATTATCAGACTTAAACTCGGGACGGTCAAGTATTTGTGTTAACGTCCATGTAACATCACCGGCACCGCCGGCAGTTGGGTTATCGCCCGAATCACTGATATAAAAAGGATGTTTGCTGCTCGCAATGGCCTTGTCGAGGCATTCTTTCAGATTACCTGTTGGGGCCACAAACTTAAAACCCGCCCTGGCATCCCAAAAGCTTTTTGCTAATTTTTCGGCAGTGCGGGTTACTTTTTCCTTGTCATCTCCGGTAACCATTACCACTGCATGATTGCGCGGTTCATCGGCCCAGGCATAGCCTACCCAAATAGCAGCATCGATAATCCCAGGCTGGACAGAGGCTGGAGCAACTGCTGCATAAACACTTTTTGCAGGTTCAATACGGGTGCTTGTTTTTTCGCCCGGCAGCAATACGGGTATGGATATCCAGGCTTTATAAGGTTTTCCCCTGCCGTTTTCAATACGCTCAATAAGATTTTCTACAGCTCGCTGTTTTGTTTGCATCGCATCCTCATGAGGTGCCAGCCTGTAACAAGTGATCAGGTCGGTGTTTTCGGCCAAACGCCAGGACACGTTTCCGTGCAGATCCATTGAAGTTGAAATGAGTGTTTTTGTTCCGATAACTTTCCTGATCCTTGCAATAAAGTCGCCTTCCGGGTCGTCAAGACCCACCACACTCATGGCGCCATGAATGTCGAAATAAAGACCATCATAAGGGCCATTTTTCCTTAGCGAATCCAGCGTTTTGTTCACCAGTGATTCATAAGCCTCGCGGGTGACTGTACCGCCTGGTAAAGCATGACCCACTATAGTCGGGATCCATGCGGCTTTATGGCGCAACGGGGAATCGGCTGATAAAAATGGATAAGTATTAAAAACATCAGCACCATATTTTGCATGAAAGGCCGCTTCGTCGGTAAGTGCCGGTGAAAAGGTGCTTGACTCGATCCCAAGGCCTGCGATAGCAATGCGGGGTAATGTTTTAACAGGCGACATATTTTTATAATCCCCTGATCTTGCTGCCATTAGACACAGGAGTAGAGTGCCAGAAATTAGTATGAAGAACAGGCGTTTCATAGGCGAAATTTTAATAGTCTCTTGCAAGGTTGTAACACCCCTAAATTTATAAATAATAATGGAATGTTTGGCTGATACTTCATTCAGGAATGTTGAACTTCATACTCAAATAAATCAAAGGATAAATTAAATAAGCTGTTGCTGCTGATTAAACCATATCCATGTTTGATTATCTTACATAATAACAACAAATTATTACTATGAAAAAGATAACAAGATTATTGTTTTTGGCCGTAGCTTTATCGGTTTTAGCAGTATCAAACGGCAAGGCCCAGGATATTGTAGTGCGTGCGCGGATGCATGCACCCGTGGTAGCCGTACGGCCTGTCGCACCATCACCCCGCCATGTATGGATAGGTGAAGAATGGGTTCCAAGCGGACGCACTTATGTTTATAAAGGTGGGTATTGGGCATTACCACCACGTCCGCATGCCAGGTGGATACCCGGGCGCTGGCGCCGCACACCTGCTGGTTGGACTTGGAGACCAGGGCATTGGAGGTAGCGATTAGTTAATTGGAGATTAGAGATTAGGAGCGCAAAATTCAACTAATCTCTAATCTTTAACCTCTATTTATCTGTTATCGTCTGATCATCCTTAAGCGACATCGGAATACTCATACCGCCAGGTACTTTGGGGTTGTCTTTTATGTCGATAGTTCCCTGCATTATCTGGCTTATTTTTGCATCGGTTGTCCATCCGGTTACCTTATCCAGTTTAATTTCATAGGTTGATGTGCCCGACATGTTATATTTCATCGGCATTCCATTCAATTCAGCATAAGGTGAATTAGTATCTGTTGCGAGAGTTGCATAGCCATGTATCAGGTATGCATTATCAGAAATATCCTGTAATATAAAAGTCGCTTTTACATTGGCTGTCATCATCGATTCTAATTTTGTGTTTACTATCCACTGGTCGTTTTTTGCAACTTTATTATCCGGGAACAGTGCTGTACCAAGTTCAATATTGCCCTTTAAAGCTTTGGCGCCAAAGGACTGCATCATTTGATTTTTGATCTGAGTTTTTTGATCGTCGGGCACATTCGGAACTCCATCAAATAAACCGGAATACAAATTATCCATACCATTAACTGACGATACTTTGCCTTTCCTGGTCATAACTATTGAAAATGCCTTGTTGGTCAAATTGCCCATAATAGTCGACATGATATCCTGCTGACCTTTTTTATCGGAATCAAAATCCATGTTTTGGCCTGCGCCTTGCATTTGCATACCTATCCTGTCCATCTTTACTTCCATTACATAAGCAGTATCTGTAACCTGCGTCACCTTAAATGACATTTTACCGGTTATAGTTGTATTAATATCCTGCTGCTGGCCGTTTATGGTTTCGCTGATGAACATTTTGGCAGAAGTGTTCATATAATAGGTATTACCCTGAGTAAGATTCAGGGCAACGGTTACTTTTTGAGCAAAGCATGTAGCAGTGATCAATATAAGGGCAACGGTTAGGATTTTTTTCATTTTTTATAATTTATTGGGAATAAAGATGCAGAAAGTTTTCAGAAAAGGCATTAAAATGTAAGAATGCTGGACAGTTATAACGCAGGTTCCTGCTGGCTTAAGCAATGAAAACTACCCAGGCCCCAGATGATATCTGTTGAATCAATACCGATCACTTTTCTATCGGGAAAGCATTGCTGCAAAATATCAAGCGCCCTTTCATCATTTTTAGATCGATAGGTGGGCACTACAACTGCCGCGTTGCTGATATAAAAATTAGCATAGGAGGCCGGTAGCCGCTGACCATCATAATAAACTGCATCTGGCATTGGCAATTCAACAACATTGAGCTGCTTACCATTCACAAGGCGCATGGTTTTGAGGGTTTGCAGGTTTTCCTGAAGGATGTGGTAGTTTTCGTCGTTTTTGTTTTCCTCGATAACTGTAACCACCGTATCCTCATTCACAAAACGGGTAATATCATCGATATGGCCATCGGTATCATCGCCAATAATCCCATCGCCCAGCCATAATATTTGTTCAACACCATAATAGTTTTGCAGGTAAGCCTCAATTTGCGGCTGGTTCAGATGCGAGTTGCGGTTTTTATTGAGTAAACAGGCGGTGGTGGTTAGCACTGTACCTTTTCCATTAAAATCTACTGAACCACCCTCCATGATAATACCCGGATGATATACCGGTAAATTAAAATGCTGCGCTATTTTTGTAGGGATCACATCATCCAGATCGTAGGGCGGGTACTTATTGCCCCAGGCGTTATAATTCCAATCAACAATTATCTTTTCCTTAGTTTCTGAGTTGATCAAAAACGCAGGCCCGTGATCGCGGCACCAGGCGTCATTGGTTGGGAATTCAAAAAATTCTACGCAAGCAAGGTCAGCACCAAATTGTTGTAATTGCTCTTTGGCAAAAGCGGCCATTTGCTCATTCACCACATTTATGCGAACTAACTCCCCCTCTGATATTGCCTTAATAAACTCGCAATAAGGCTTATAAATAGTTGCGATTTTCCCCGGCCATGATTCCTCCTTATGAGGCCAGCTGAGCCATGTTGCGGTATGTGGCACCCATTCGGAGGGGAAGTGGAAGCCTAGCGCCTTCGGCAAGTCCGAAAGTCCGGAAGTCCGAAGGTCAGAAAGATTACTCTTCATCGATCAGCCGTTTAGTAATTGGAGAATACGAATCTATTCGACGGTCGCGAAAGAATGGCCAATGAGTCCTGTAATAATCGGTCTTTGACAGGTCAAGTTCCTGGACCATTACGTCCTCTTCCGTATGCGAAGCCTGGTGAATTATGCTTCCAAAAGGATTGGCAAAGAATGATCCTCCCCAGAATTTCAATTCTTCTTCCTGGCCAACACGGTTCACGCTCACTACATGCACCCCATTGGCAACCGCATGTGAGCGCTGGATGGTTTGCCAGGCATTGTATTGCTCAGTATTGGTAGCATCATCCTGACTGGTGGCCCAGCCTATGGCTGTTGGATAGAATAATATCTCGGCACCCATCAATGCTGTAATACGGGCAGCTTCGGGATACCATTGATCCCAACAGATCAACACACCTATTGTAGCGTATTTGGTTTTGAAAACTTTGTAGCCCAAATCACCTGGTGTGAAGTAAAACTTTTCATAAAAACCCGGATCATCGGGAATATGCATTTTGCGGTATTTGCCAAGGTAAGCACCGTCAGCATCAATTACAGCTGTAGTATTGTGGTAAAGACCCTGAGCCCGTTTCTCGAATAATGAAGCGATGATCACAACATTCAACTCTTTTGCAACCCCGGATAGTTCATCAGTTGACGGGCCGGGAATGGCTTCGGCAAGTTTAAAATTGTCGTAATTTTCTACGTCGCAGAAATAAAGCGAGGTGAACAATTCCTGCAAGCAAACAATTTGCGCGCCTTTTGAAGCAGCTTCACGAACCTTCACAATTGCTTTTTGCAAATTCTGCTGCTTATCAGCTGTGCACGACATTTGCACCAATCCAACTTTTACT
>Ga0206930_1040_pt1 | contig 30669 bp, 28 predicted proteins | sample Alteio_BWOrgHeat_20_FD_152939 | JGI IMG/M metagenome (GOLD analysis project Ga0206930, IMG submission 152939) | Enriched cells from forest soil in Barre Woods Harvard Forest LTER site, Petersham, Massachusetts, United States -... | ecosystem: Environmental > Terrestrial > Soil > Temperate forest >... | reverse complement strand
CATATCGTCCCTGGAGCCGGCGAAGCTCGAGGCGACCTTCGGAAGACGCAGCTTCAAGAGCGTCGCTAGCGATATGTCCATCGATCGACACGCTCCGTAACAGTGAATGGTCACTTGTTCCGTCGTAACGGATCTTTCCTGATAGCGATACATCTCCAGTTGGAGTCAGAGCCCGCGACATCGCGCCAAAGTCTTGCGTGTGAATCCGAATATCGTAGTCTCCTTCGACCATCGGCTTGCTGTAGTCCGTCATATCCGCGCGGAGAGAGATCACCGAAGAGCCAACTTTGAGCTCGGCCGATTCGAGCGATAGACCAGCGGGCGTTGCACTGAATTTCGTGATCAGCCTGTGCGCAAGAGAAGAGTACCCCACATAACGCAGATGGCCATTGTCGTACGAAAGCCTACCGCTATAACGCCTCGCCAGAGGATCGAAGCGGATTTCCGTGCCAAGATCATACAGGTCGGCGACAAGCGGAGTTTTCTTGTCGTTGTAATTGATCTCGCCGTCGGTTAGATTCACATGCCCGACAGCCAAATCGAAAACACTGGCGTGGCTGCCGTTTTTGCTTGGCGGGGATTGCGGAATATTGCTCTTGCCCTCACGGTCGACCCCCAAATGCACCACCGGATGGTCGATGAGAAGTTCGTTCAGCGTAATCTTGCGATTTACCAGAGATTGAATCTTGAGACCCACTGTGAGTTTGTTGACCTGCAAAAGTGGTGGTTGGTCGGCGTGCTCGCTGCCATGAAGGGTGATGTTGTAGAGATGGGCGGTGAGCGTCGACAGTTCGAAATCGAGGTTGCGAATCTCGGTTCGGCCGCCAGTTGCGTCGTTCGTATCCTGCACAATTGTGCGAAGCGCGTATTCCTGGAAGCTACGGCTTTTCAGAAACAGGTATCCACCCAGTGCTCCGGCGAGAACTAAAATCCCGAGAACTGAGAACGTCCAACCAATTGTGCGCCGCCAAGGCATAACTTCTCCCTAAAAGGCCTGACCTAGTGTTATGTAGTACTGGGTTGGATTGAGGCCGGGTACAGGGTTCAGGTTGCGTCCGAAATCAACGCGAATGGGGCCTATCGGGGTCGAGTATCGCAGCCCAATTCCAACCGTGTTGGTGTAGTTACTCACGAAATTGTTGAAGTTGATCGCGTTGAAGACGTTTCCACCATCGTAGAACACGACTCCGCCCAGGGCTTTCACGATCCCAAGTGGAAAGCGGAGTTCGGAGTTCAAGATGAAAAGTTGCCGTCCCCCTAGGGGAACTGTGACGTTGACGCATCCCGATTGACCGGTCAGAACATTGCAGAAGGGCACCAGGCTTTGTGGACCGGCTTGGTTGATTGGGAAGCCGCGCAGCGAAGTGCCGCCACCGGAGAAGTAAAGCTGGCTAGTGGGGACGAAGCTCCCCGCGAACGCTTTGACCAAGCCCAAACGGATGCTGTTGGCGAATACCGTGGAATGAAATGGTTTGTAGAAGGCGTATTGTCCGAAGAACCTGGTGAAACTTGCGCTGGAGCCAAGAGCCACGGGGGTGATTCCCAGATCGACGGTCGTGAAAACACCATGGTGCGCGTCGAGTGGCTTATCGCGGGTGTCGCGAATAAGCGTGCCAGAGAGTGTGGAAAGGTGTATGTTGCGGTCTTGCGGTGGCACGAGCTCGGGAACCAACAGATGCGAAAGGACGGTCTTATTGAAATCGTAGCGAAGCTGGAGCCGGGTGTTGGTCTTTTTGCTTACGAGCCGCTCGACCTGGAACGATACATCGCCGAGGCCAGCGGCGAAGAGTGGATTCTCCGTTGTGTGCTCAACCGAGAAACTGGTCAGAGAACTCCATTGCGAAGCAAGGAAGTGCGGCTGGGCATAGGCAGCAATTGCTCGCTGGTCGAGGCGCGAGAGTAGAAGTGAGGCGCTCGCGGTCTCTGCCAGCCCCCGCATATTTCGGCGCGCGAACTCAATCGAGCCACGCGGACTGGCGAAAGTAGACTGGCTGGGTGCGATCTGATTGTTACCTAGACCAATTGTGGGAAGTCCCGGCACGGCCACTGATCCGGAGGGGATATTCCCGCCACGATGCGAGACCTCAAAACCGAATCCATAGATGATCTCATTGCGCTTGGCTTCGTGCACTTTGACCAGCGTTTCTTCCTCGGTCTGATCCGTGATCGGTCCTCTCGGGCCTACGCTAGACCAGTCGAAGACGTTGAGGTCATAGAGGCGCGTTTCAGCCTTCAGCAACTGACCTCTTCCCATGGGAGATTCGCGAGGAATCTGTGTTGTTTTCCTGACTAGCGAGAGCCGCGTTTGTTTTTGTCCCAGGTATGCCACTTCGCTGACGCGCACCATCTGCCGTTCGACGACGGCGTATGTGACATCTACGCGATGCGGATCGTCTTGGTGGCGGTCTACCACTGTCTTTACCTCGGCGTTGAGATATCCACGGTTCAGATATGTGGCTGAGATTCGGTTGCGGTCTTCGGACAGGCGCCGTGGAGAGAACGGCGCACCGGACCGCAGCTCGAAGCCTCTTGGAGCGGTGAGCTGGTCGTAGGGAACGCTGCCGTTTCCGGTAACTCGGACATTGTCAACCAGCGTTTGCGGGCCTTCTTCGATCTCGAATGCTACATCGATCTTGGGTTCGCGGTCGGTGACTTGGGAAGTGATCTTAACCTCTTCGTATCCTCGGTCCCGATAAAGAACTTGCAGATTATTTACGCTTTGCTTAAGCAGTTTCTGGTTGATACTGCCGTGCGACCAGATGTGAGATTTCTTTACCGCAACCTGGGCGAGCAAGTCCTTTTCTGGAATTTGGTAGTTTCCGCGGAAGGAGATGCGATCGACTTTATGCTTCTTCCCGCGATCGATTTCGTACACGAGCAAGATCTGGCCTGGGTTTTGCTGAAAATCGGTCTCTACCTCGACGTCGAAGAAGCCTTTCTTCTGAAAATAGTCGACGAGATTATGCTGACCTTCTTCCACGAGGTCGCGATCGATGGTGCCTTCGGAATAGATGGGAATGAGTTTCTTCATTTGCCGCTCGGACATGAAAGGAATTGCCGAGAGGCGGGTACCGGTGGTGCGAACGGTTACCACTGGACCCAGTTCAACCTGGAAGGACACATCCACTCGATTGGTGTCCGCATGGTATAGCGGTGGATCCTCGTGAACGGTGCTGGCCAGACGGCGTTGTTGTGCCAGCGTTCTCTTGATCAGTGCTGTCGCAGCCTTAATGCGTTCTGGAGAGTAGGGCTTTCCCGGCTTCAGGAGCGCTCCGGTGAATCTGGCGCGGAGGGAACGCAGCGTGCGAAGTAAGCGGGCGTCCTCGGAGTCGGCCGGACCCCGCACCTCAATTTTTCCGATGCGGGCCTGCTTTCCGAGTTGCGCGGGAAAGCTGATATTCACCAACTGATTCGCATCGTCGATCTGAGACTCAGCGCGCACCTGGGCATGGAAGTATCCGTTCTTTTGAAGGAAATTCAGGAATTCTGCTTTAGCCTCCGGAATGCGAGCCTTATCGTAGGGGTCTTCATCCGGAAGATTCACCACTTGCAAAAGACGCGTGTAGGGAAAGTATTTGTCAACACCGGGAAATTCGATCATGCCAAGGTAATAAGGGGGCTCGAGGATAAAATTGAGCCGCAGTCCAGAAGGGTCTGAGATCACGTTGACATCGACTTTGTTGAAGCCTCCATTCTCCTCAAGCGCGGCGATACTCGCTTGCACTTTTGTCTGTGAATAAGCCTGTCCTGCTTTTTGAGCCACGAACGGCCGCAGGGGTCCCACATCCCGATGGGGGTTCGCAATCAGATCGACTGCGCTTACGGCCTGGCCTTCATAGACGGCTTGGGGACCTTGGGATGGGAGTTGTGCCCAAGTGGCGGCCGCGCTGAATAGTAGGAAAAGCAGTGCTGACAAACGCATAACCATTAAGACGACGATTGACTTAGTTTCAGCAAGTATCGACCTGTCGGCCTTACCGCGAGCGAAGTAGCGCGGCTTCGCGAGCCCTACCGATCACAAGGGGCCGATGTGTGATGCGCTTGAGCGCGCAAGAGTTGTTGCTCCGAAAAAGGTGTGTATTTCTACCTACACGATCTACGCTGCCAACGGCGGGCGGCGAATGCGACCAGGGATCGAGCGCATTCAGGAACTGCACTCAGCCTGTGGGCCTTCAGCCGCCGACCGGGTCCGACATTCCTGTCGCTACTAATCGTGCAGACCGCGCCCTGGTATCCGCGGTCCAAGCCGCTTCGGAGATCCTAGCCGTCCGCCGCCTCAATCGCATCGAGAAAGACGTGAGCGTGTCGCGTTGGCCGGAGCAAGGGAATTACCCCCGGCGCGACAAAGGAAGGTCTTGAGTACTGCAGTGTTGACCAAGTCTTGCGCTAAAGGTAATCCCGCTTGGTCGCTTGCGGCAAAAACTTGTCATCTCGAAACCTTGGAAGTCAGGACTCCCGAATCGACAGGTTCTCTGGCGAGCCTCGCATGATGAATTGCCGATCTTTAAATCTGTATGTCAAATGATGCCCGCACCACTGGGCTGTTTTTACACACGTGTTATCCGTCGCTACCAAGTAATGTTTACATTCCTAGTTTCTGTTGGACCTAAGTTGCGCTCCGCTGTCCTTTGCGAGTTTGGCACGATTCGTGCCCACTGTTCGCGAAGAGGCGCTGCTCTCGGGAGTGGCTCCAATGGCAAGTCTTCTGGTACTCGTCTGCCGAAAATCCGAGAATTGCTATGCCAAAAAAACCTCTAATCCTGTGCGTTGAAGACGACTGGAACGGACTTGAAGGGCGAAAGGTGCTGCTTGAAGAAATTGGCTGTAGAGTTCTGGCCAGCACGAGCGGAGTAGCGGCTCTGCACCTCTTTGCTTCCTATGCCATTGACTTGGTGCTTCTCGAGTATCACATGCCGGAAATGCGCGGCGATGCGATGGCAGCGTGCATGAAAGCTAGTCACCCCGAGATTCCAATCGTGCCAAACCTCGGGCGGCAACGTCCCCAGGTTCAGACTTCCCAACCCTTGTGCCGGCGACACTTGTGCGGCAATCGCATTGCGGTCCTCGAAGGGGAATTCTTCGCTGCACCACACCGAAGACCGCAAACCCCAAGCGTATCCAGATGCACCTAGGTTCTTCCGCACCAATCCGGTGAGGAGCCGGTAATCTCCCCGGGACGATTCAGCAATGATGTGAGGCAGGTCGGGGATGGCAGTCAAGTCGTGCAGTGCACTATAGACCGCATTGGCTGCTTCCGCCGGGGCGGCTGGCCTCCAGTTTCCTGCGGCGTAATGGACAGGGGCAACGGAGTGTGATCAGCACGGCGGATCAGATCGTAGAATTTCTTTCTTACGTCGCCATAGGAATGCGCGCATCCCGGGGATACTGCGCATCGATCAAAGACGACATTCAGCGCCCGGATCATATTCGCCGCGCTCGCTTCCTCGAAGTTGACCTCCAGCGGCAACACAGAATCGAGCACCATGCTCCGAACGCGATCCGGATACTCGCGCGCCACCGTGAGCATCAACCGGGTGCTGTAGGAAATCCCATAGAGGTCCCATTGCTCGTAACCGAGCCCCTTCCGCAGATCCTCGATGTCCACCGCGGTCTCGGCACTGGTGTACCCAGCTAAATCCGCACCCTCGCTTACGAGTCGATTCCGACACCTGCGTGTTGCTGCCGCCAAGGCCTTGGCAGCCGGAGCCCCCTTGAGGCGGCCCGCGGCTATCTCGCTCTTTGGCGCCACCATTTCAGGACATGCCAGCGCCGGGTCGGCGTTGAGTGCTCCGCGCTGCTCTAACACCACGTAGTCGCGATCTTCGGTGAAGATCACATCACGGCTTGCGGGAACGTTCGAAGTGCTGCTGAGCCCAGGGCCGCCCGTCATGAAAAGGACTGCATCGCGCGGTGCTCCCGGCGCACGGCTATGCAAGACCACTACCGGAAGGTGGATCATGCGACTTTTTTCGCTGGAGCGGTTCTCCGGCACGCTGAGGATTCCGCACTCAGCCTTGTCATCTTGGGCTAAAGTACCCGCGCACGTCGTCTTCTCGAAGTGTGGAGGCGGAGAGACGGTGGACGCACCTTGCGCACCAGCAGCGGTAGAACACACCGATATGCATGCGACGAGCCATGATCGAGATATGGGCATAGCAACTTAGACGTGTCGAAAAGCGCGAGGTAATCGTGCTGCTCCACCAGCGCACGTTCACAGACTTGAGGCTTCGTAGGTGCGATGACTTTCACCACGAGCTGCTAGCCTTGATCCGACCAACGCTATAATCCAAACAGCGAGATGAACTCCTGAGAAGAGATAACGGAACTGGACACGTCGAACAGGTGAAGTCTCCATGCGACAGATTGTCGCCTACCCGTGGATCAAATCCCTAACAATACGAGCCTCACGAAAAACGGTAGTAATGGCGGCTTTTCCGAGAACTGTTTCAAACAGGTCGGCATGACCGGACTCCGGTCACAAACGAAGCATGAAAAGAGGTCCCATGCCAACCATCTGCTTGCGGTCGGTTACGGCTCTTTTCAAGAGAGGCCGTTACACTCAAGTTCCCCGCCCAAGGGAAGATGAGCGTAATGGAGATTTTGCGACAGTCGGTCACGTCCTTCGGCACGAAAGTTAAACATTCCTACTAAGGGACATTCCTACTCTTAGCCCTATCGCTTGTTTGATTAACTTGATTTGTCAGGCTCTTTTCAAAGCTAGCGTAGCGGCGTTTTGCATCCCAGCCGCCAGTGTCCTCCTTGAGGCTTACCGGTGCGATGAACGAGGCGCAAAGGCTAGGCTCGACCAAGTGTCGAAACACTTGACATTTGCCGACAAACTCGTCGAGCCGTTCGACACGCCCGTGGACTGCCATCTCCCTCAACCCCTGCAACCTGCGCTCACTCAACCACATCGAATACAGGAGTCAACCACTACGACTTTGGCGCCTCTCATGCACTGGATATCAATCGGGAGTGCACACTGTTCACACGGTGACCTGGGTGAGAACCAGGCACCTCGAATTCACTGATGAGGAGCAACTTGGGATTACAGCGGGTAAGCCGTTTCTTACCGGTCATGCATTCTCAACCTTCACAGAGAAGGACAACTAAGTGCCGAGCCACGCTGATCACGTGCTCCATCTTGCTAATTTTCGGCACCTGCTTTTCACAAGACATGGGAACGACGGGAACAGAACGCGGAGCTGTTTTCAGCACCGACCCGGACGGCGCGGCCCCCGGTTTGCCCGATGCTCGCGTCACCCTTTCGAACCCGGTAAGCAGAGAAAGAGGCTCGAATGAACAGGGTGCTAACATCTTCGAGTCTCGTGTGCAGGAGCGGAAACCACCGAGGGGTCAGAACGGCATCTGGGATTTCAGCATTTGGACTGGCGGCGCTACCAGCGATGGGAAAACCAATTCCTTCGCCGAAGCCCGCATTCGCACCGCTGGAGTCTTTCTCGGGAAAGTGATTGCCGGTGAAATGGGCCGCGGCTGGGCGCGCGGCAACCTGGAATACGGTATCAATCTGATTCCGGTGTTTGTGGCATCGGTAGATCGAAAGGTAAGGGGAGGCGGCGGTTTTGAGCCAGTGGTATTGAGGTGGAACTCCAGCCACAATATTGGTCGCGCGGTACCTTACATGGAATTGGCCGGAGGTGGAATCTTCACCGCTACGAATCTGCCTCCGGGAAATACTTCGAGCGTTAACTTTACGGTGAGACTCGGCGAGGGCGTTTACATACTCACCAAGGATCGGCAATCACTGGATATCGGCTGCCGATGGTCGCACATCTCGAACGCCAATTTGGGTGTTACTAATCCAACGTTCAACGGTTTGCAAATCACCCTCGGCTACCACTGGTTCAAATCACGGGCAAGCAGACGATTCGAACAGTAAGACGCATGCGCCGAGCCGCGCTAAGTCAGACCGCTGCCAGGCCCTGCAGTGCATGTGGCTGAGAATTTCAGGCTAAGCGTCCTTGGCAGAAGCAATGCAGTGCGCGATGCCGCTAGAGGGCTTATGTTCGACGGAAGCCTGTTATCACGCTGTTCTACTATGGCGCATGAACCTTTGGAAGTCTGCCGAGGTTGACCGAAGCACCCGCGAGGCCGGGTGGGCATATCCAAGTTCTTACTTGCGCGGACAATTTTTCGGAAATTTCTGAACTCGACCGGCCCGGTCCTACCACAACACCGATGTGAAATCGGACGTTCCGGCACCTGAGCCCCAATAGAGTGCTTCTACCTTTAACGATAGAGTACGAAATCAGGCCGTTACACTCAAGTTCCCCGCCCAAGGGAAGATGAGCGTAATGGGGATTTATCAACACTTAGCGCGCCATTGCCCTGTGAGTCGGACATTTGCTGGTTGGGCTGCTAACTAAGATGCTTGACGACGAACTTGTTGCAACGCGCTGGTCACGGTTCGCCTAGTAGGCATTCGCAAGTCGGTCTGAGCATCACTAGGGGTCGCATTACTGAATATAGGGTCTACTTTGATGTGAAGGGTTTTCACAACTCCACCTAGCTCGGCTAAGCGACTTATCAATTTGGTGCTCTCGTTTAATCCGTCTGCCGGAATTTCGCGTACATCAACGGTAAAGCTTACTTTGTATCTCGGGGTATTCGTCGGTGCTTCCGCTAGCGTGAGTTGCCACATTCGTGAAACCGCGACCACAGAGTGGCTGCCGCAAACACCGCAAGCATCATGGGGACTGTTGGTGACTAAATCGCAGTTTACGCAGTAGACAGCATTCAGCAGGGGGATTGCGCTCAGGAACCCGCTCCCAGCGTCGGTAACCCTAAGCTGTTCGTCATAAGTGCGCAGTCCATGAGTCTTGGATAGCGGTGCTGGTCTTAGCAAAAGCCACCCAACAAACAAAATCGCGCCGACTAACATGACCCAGGGAGCCATTTCGCCCCAAATGACCACAATGACGACGAAACCCAACAGGCGCAGCATAAGTCACCAGGTGTTATTGTACCGCGCTGCGTTCTCCGATAGCGCTCGTTGACCCCATGATGAGTGCTTTCGGGAATTTTGCGACAGTCTGGCACTTGTTCGGCACGAAACGTCGCATTGCGACTTGCAGATGCCCGCCGACGTGCTCGACAATTAGCAACTGGGAATGTGGGTGGACAAAGGAAGGAAAATAAGAATGACGTGGCGCGAATTGAACGACCAGCTAAGAAAAGCCACAAAGGTTAAACCAATTCTGCAATTGTATAAACCGGAGCGCAAGGGGAAGCGTCGCAAGCGATGGCTGACGAGGATTTACTGCCGCTACGGCTATCTTCGACGGAAGAAAGAAATGAAAGCTGTGGCATCAGCTGAATCATTTGTCTGAGACGCCGAGAGACCCCGCAATGGATTGCTAGAAGCGTTCTTTCGAGCAACATTTCTTTTGGAGCCCGAGGGGTTTGGGTTACAAGCGGGGGTAGGATAAGGTCGTCGCCGCAAAAACGAAAGATCATCGGTTTTCGAGTTATTGGGGGGGCGCACATCGGGCCGAGTGTTTGCGATTCGACATCGGACATTCAGCTTTCACGCTGCAGTTCGATCTGAGTTATCTTTCACACCGTTGCCTGCGTACGATAAGGAGTAAGTGCATGCTCGGAGCAGCCGGTGAACTCCCATCCTGCGACGCAGCCAGCGCGCAACGACCGTGTCCGCCATTATCTGGGAGGTCAGTTCCTCGGGGGTGAGCCGCTGCCAGGGCTTTTCGTTTTCGGCTTCCAGAGTACGGGTCTCCACACGGTCGTTTTCGATTCGGTAGTCAACCACGGGAGAACCATCACCCAGATCAATACGAAGGTTGTTGCATGCCATGATGCACCTTTCAGGCGAGGACAACCACCCGTCCCGGCACATTATGAGCTTCTGGCGTGCTGATGTTCGATACCAGATACACTGTAGTCGCGGAAGTGAGAAGCCGTAATCTTAAGCCTTGGCACAAGTTGAAGACGCACGATCATCCCCACATACTGAGAATCACTCAATTAGTCAGGTCCATGAGTGCTATGGGGATTTCGCAAACTGCATAAGATCGTTGAAGAGTCATGTCCAGATTGTCCTTTAAATGGTGAGATTGTCTGCGCCCGACGGGGGCTCGCCGCGTGACAGGGCCAGAATAGGAGAATGAAGAAGCTCGGATGTCACGTTCCTGTCCCGTTCACGTCTATTCATAGTGACATCGCTGGCTAAGATGCAGACCCGCTACTGAGCGCATTGGCGTTGGGATCGTCCTGCACCACTCCATGTGGCGGCGAGAACAATCAGCCGGCAGAAAATAAACCGCGTGGGGGCTTCCTTGGTTCTGGGTTATATCTCTTGAGTATGTCAACTGGCGAAAAATCCCCATAGCGCTCATCGACCAGTAGTCAAAACGTGTGATCGCTTGGTAGCGACAGAGAAGCGGGAGCTACGGCACTATACGAAACACTGTGCCATGTGAAGCTGGACCGCCCCACATAGTCGTGCCGTACAATGCGCCATCGGGCCCAATCGCTAATGGAGCCACGGGTGTAAGTCCATCTAAGTAGTTCGCGTAAAAGTCGTGCAGCACTGTGATCGTCCAGTTATTGTTTGAGTGCTTTAACTCGTAGGCCGTACCTGCACTGTTGCTACCTCCTGTCGGCGTAGTTCCGAACAGGTTTCCAGACTTATCCAAAATCACGCCTGTTACCGGCTCAGATCCGTCGGAGCCATTGAAAGTATGAAGTACCTGCTCTTTCCACCCCTTGCCAGAACGTGATAGTCGAAAAACGGTACCGCAACACGCTGCACCGGCTGCCGTGCCATAGAGGTTACCCACGGGATCCAGCGTCAAGGTGCCCGTTGGATTGGCATTACTGCCGCCGGGAAATCTGAAAAGAACAGTGTGCAGCCACTTTCCGTGGGTGGAAACGAGCTCGAAGACGGTGCCATTACCCTGGCAAGAACCGTTGTGGCAATCTGCGGTTACCCCATAAAGGTTACCGGTCGAGTCCAGGATGACTCCAGCCCAGACATAGGCACCATCCCGACCTCCGGCAAAAGCATGAAGGGTCGTCTTATGCCAGATCCCGCCTTGGCTTTTGCTCAACTTGAAGACGGTTCCGCAGCCGTACCCCTGATTACACGACAGGTTGCCACCCAGGTTAGTAGTACCGTAAAGGTTGCCGGAGGCATCGATAGCAAGTCCGGCCTCGGGTTGGTATCCATCGCCCGGATCCTTGAAGCCGTAAATGACCTTTTCTTTCCAGTGGCCGTCTGTGGTAGGGGTCAATTCGAAAATAGCGCCGCAGCCGAGGTTGTAGCAACCCGATCCTCCGCCACCGGCGGTAGTGCCGTAAAGGTTGCCAGCTGTGTCGAACAGGACGGGCGCCGAGGGCTGTGCGCCATCTTTATCGCTGAATAAGGGGAACTTAAATAGTGTCTTTTCTTTCCAGTGTCCATTAGCCTCCGGCATCAGTTCGAAGATACAACCATTCCAAAAGGTCGTCGTACTGTACAGGTTGCCAGATTGGTCGAAGATGACCGGGGCTTCGGGATTGGGACAGGCACCTCCCTTGTCGGCAAAACTATGCAGTACCTCGTAAGACGTACCTGCCGAAGCGGTTCTTATCAGAATAGAAAGCAACAGTGAGGTCAGAGCAGTGATTGCCATGGTGCGCCGCATATCATCACCTCCACGGCGGAGTTCGCACCGCCCGGTACCACGCTTGACGACCCCATCGAACGGCCCCGCCGGGAATCAATAATACCTCTTAAATATGTATCTTTGTACCGCTAAACCTGGCTGATCGTTGGCCGAAAATGTTAGGACTGAAGGTGAGGCGGTCAATCAGGCTGAGGAATTGGGCTGCGTCCCGAATCGTCAGTTGGCGAAACATCCCCATTACGCTCATCTTCCCTTGGGCGGGAACTTGAGTCTAACGACCTTCCATGAGAATGCCGGCCCGCCGCGAACTGTTGGCGGAAAGTCGCAAGCATGCGATCACCGCCAAGCTGCGACAGATTCCGTATCTAGGACCGATTCGAGTGGCGCTGGCGGTGGCGCTGATCCAGACTCCGCATCGTTCCCGAACCAAGCGACAACTCTGGGCCTAACCCGAAGAACCATTTAGTGAGGGCCGCGCTCTCGCCAAATGGAGCGAAACTGGCTATCGTGCGAGAAGGGGGTTCTGGAAGTATATGAGCTACCATAAAGGCAAACCTACGTTACGCATTTTACTTACACTCGCTCCGCGCCACGTCCATCGCGACTTCTGTCAGTTGACGTAACATCGCGATTTCACTCAATGACCTTGCCCGGCACCTTTCCAAAGTGCAAAATCCCAGAGGGGGCGAAAAGTGGAGATTGCGCTTCGAACAGCGTGCGGTCAAGACTCCGTCTTCGCCCGCGACCTCTATTTCGAGACCATGCGTGGAATGATAGAACGTCTTTTCGGCTGGGATCAGGCGCGGGAGGAGAGGAACTTTGCTGCGTTCTTCAAGGTTGACGAAGTCAGGATCATAACCGCCGACGACCAGGATGTGGGTTGGATTCAAGAGCAAGTCGAAAACAGGATGATCAACCTCGGCTCTTTCTACGTGATGCCCGCGATGCAAGGGCGCGGTATCGGGACGAAAGTTCTGAACATACTTTTGGCGCGGGCCGCTGATCAATCAAAAGCCATGACGCTGGCAGTTGTAAAGATAAATCCCGCCCGCAATTTTTACGAGAAGTGCGGATTTCGGATCACCCACGAAGATCAGCACAAGTTCTACATGAGAGCCGACCCAGGTGGACCTGGCACGGACAACCGACGATAAATCGCGATTACGCTCATATACCCTTGGGGCGGGGAACTTGAGCGTAACGGCCTCCCTTAAAAAGAGCCCTACTCACTGCAAACAGGCGGTTGGCGTAGAACCTCTTTTCATGCTTCGTTGTGACCGGATTCCGGTCATGCTGACCTGTTTTCGACAGTCACCACGCAACCAGCTGTCGGCGTCATGCGAAAAGCTCCCTAGTTGAACGGCGGTTTCGCAGCTACGCCGAACAAGGCAGAACCTATTGCTGCCGCACCCTGAAGGGCACGTTGCTCTTTAGTGTCTTCTTGGGCGTCACCACTTTGACCGTGCCAGTAGTAGCACCGGTTGGTACCGTGCTCGTAGTGTGGGTTCTCGACGCTTTGAAAGTAGCTTCCGTGCCATTGAAGGTGACGCTGGTCGCGCCCGCCAGGTTATTCCCCAAGATGGTCAACTTTATTCCGACCGTTCCAGAAATCGGATTCGTCTCCACGAACGGACCAAGGCCCACCGACAGGCTGAAGACCGTGCCGTCGTTGGTCGCCCCTCCCTGCGTGGTTGTGCCGTAGAAAGCCCCGTTAGTGGCTTGCACGAGTCCCCCGTACGGGTTTACGCCCTCATCTGAATCGAAGCTGTGCAGCGTCGTGAGTATCCCAGCAATGGTAAATTCGAAAGCCGTCCCAGCGCCGTTTGTGCCACCATAGTAGGTTGTCCCGTATAAATTCCCATTGGTGGCTTGTACGAGCTCCGCCTCCGGATATTCCCCGTCATCACTGGCAGTTTGCGAGCAAAAGTTGTAAAGCGTAGTAAGACTGCCAGACCCGGTAATCTCGAAAATCACGCCTTCGCCATTGGTCCCGCCCACGCTAGTAGTCCCGTAAAAGTTCCCGTTGATGGCTTGCACTAGTCCTGCTGCCGGTATCCACCGTCACTGCCGTTGAAGCTGTGCAGCGTGGTTAGCCGACCCCCTGCGGTGATTTCGAAAACCGTGCCCTCGCCATTCGCCCCGCCTCCATTGGTGGTTCCGTAAAAATTCCCATTGGTGGCTTGCACCAGCACCCCTTCTGGGTATTCGCCGTCATCACACGCAGTTTGAGAGCAAAAGTTGTAAAGCGTGGTAAGACTGCCAGACGCAGTAATCTCAAAAATCGTGCCGTCGTTGTTGGTCCCGCCAAAGTAAGTGGTACCGTAAAAGTTCCCATTGGCGGCCTGCACCAACCCCGCGGCGGGAGCGTAGCCGTCGATACCGTCGAAGCTGTGAAGTGTGGTCAGCGTGCCTTCGGTGGTGATTTCGAAAATCGTGCCATACCCATCGGTTCCGCCACCACTAGTGGTCCCGTAGAAAATCCCGCTGGTGGCTTGAAGCAGTCCGTAAGGGTTAGCGCCTTCCGTCGAGTCGAAGCTGTGCAGCGTCGTCAGGTGTCCAGCTTCGGTGATTTTGAAGACCTCACCTAAACCGTTCGCGCCACCTCTGTAAGTTGTCCCGTATAGGTTGCCGTCGAAACCCTGAATGAGAGACATGTATGCGGGGTAATCACCGTTCGTCCCATCGAAACTCACCAGTGTCGTGAAAGTTTGCGCGGGCGAAGTAACTGTCGTCGCGATGCAAAACGCAAAGACAATGCATACTTTTTTGAATGAGGTGGATTTCTCCATTCTGGCCTTTCGGCTCGGTGCAGAAGCAGACAACTCACAAGTTCGCGCTTTGGCCATTGGAACTCTTTCCGGCGCAAGATTCGCTAGTCACGTTACATACCAAGACTCGCGTGAAAAGCAGGCCCGACGCCAACGGGGGCTGGGACTGGCCGAGCGCCGCATTTATCGGCCTCGGCTGGAACGGCTGTCAATGGTCGGTTTTGTACAAGTTTGGCGCGGTTGCGGAGGGCACGCCATCGGATGATTGGCGTTAAATCCCCATATCGCTCAAAACCCTAAGCCCCGGCGAACAGACGGCGCAAACTTGCGCTAAGGCCTCGCGGGCCGGGGCTGGCGTTGGGGAGAAAATACTAATTCACGGTATTGATTTTCGTTTCGGACTGATGGAGTATTGTAATCCGCGCGGAGGACTGTCCCATGAAACCTTCACCCCTGCCCCGTAAGACCGCTCGTATTTCCGATTCGCTTCACCGACAACTCAATGTGTACGCGCTGGCGGCAAGTGCGGCTGGCGTCAGCTTGCTGACCTTGGCTCCGCCGTCAGAGGCAAAAATTGTTTACACCGCTACCCATCGCGTCATCTCACCTGGCAAGAGCTACGATCTCGACCTTAACCATGACGGCATAACTGACTTCACTCTCCTTAACCATCACATGAGCACGACCTCGGGGTTCCAAGCAAGTTTTTATGCGGAGCCTGGGCCCGGAAATGCGGTCCAAGGGCACGTCCGATTCGGGAGGAATAGCGCTTTTGCGCTCGATCGCGGTGCGCGCATCGGTTCCAAGCGGCCCTTTCCTCCGGGCCGCGCTTCGTTAGCCTACTCTACGTTCTTCTTAACTACGGGCCATCACGGCGGAAGTTGGTTTAACGCCACAAATCGTTTCCTTGGGCTAAAGTTCAAGATTCGTGGCAGAACCCACTATGGTTGGGCGCGGTTGAGCATTACCGTTAACAGTAAGATTTCTGGCACATTGACCGGCTACGCCTACGAAACCATCCCCGGCAAGGGAATCGTTGCGGGTCAGACCGAGGGCATGGACGATCGCAATATCGAGCGGCCAGATGCAGCGCTAACCACTCCCGTTCCAGATTCTCTGCAACCCACCACGCTGGGCGCACTGGCAATGGGAGCGCTAGGATTGTCGATCTGGCGACGCGAGGACTCGGCGGTCGCAGCGCGGTGAAAATTAGATAGCCAACTGATAGTTGTGGCGATGCGTCGATTAAGCGGGCGAGTTAGGATATGTAGCTCATGGTGGAACGCAGTTTCAAGATTCTCCAGAGGTTCGGGAACCAGGTTCCGTCGATGGCTTCTTGCTCTCGATGCCACTATAAATTCCTTACTCCATCCAAGCTCCAGCGTGACCCGATACGCGCGGAGCAATATTTGCGAGAGAAGTTCGGCTTGCACGAATGTAAGGGAGAAACTCTGGGAGATCCCGTGGGGCCGAGGATGATTCGTAGGACGTAAGCCTCCTACAAATAGGTTCACGCGGGGGCGCATTCTCGACATGCGCTTCGGCTTGGTTACGTCAGTTGGATTATTTCCGGATACGCGGAAGTACGATGCCTAACGGGCGGGGCTACGGACATGATCTGCACGGTCTTCTTTCAGTGCGATAGTTGTCACATTGAGTGCCGGATTGATTCCGAAGCCCCGGAGCCGTGTGCTACGCCGCTCGTCATCCAACATTGCACGGAGAGCGAAGGCATTCCTATCCCTGGCAAGGTAACGCGGTTCCAAGAACGGCGTGGAGGGGCGTGGGTGGATGTTCAGCGTCGGATTGACGTAGCCTGAGCGGGCAATTCGCATCGAAGCCGAGATTCAAGAACTCCGAAAGCTTGCCGAAGCCATTCGGTATGCGAGAGGTACTTCTCGTCCTTCTTCTTGTTAGGAGGACTTGGGATCATCGCGGGCATCCTCGTGGCGCGTCGTCTAAAGGGCACCGAGGATATGTTTGACAGCCGGTCCGAGCCCGCGTACGGAGTCGCTGGTTGCATCCGCAGTTCAAGGGGCCGAACGGATCATGAGAAAGATCGACGGCGTGTTCGCAAATTCATCGGTCGATGAAAAACGATGGCCGCGAGCTTAGAGGAGACTCTGACGCGGCGTGCACATTATCTTCTGGGAGGGAGCGGTGGATTCTCCGGAACGGTTTCGGCCGCTGAACAAGTCAGACCAGAGCGAGAGTGAAAATGAATGCAGTGATCGAATTGAAACCCAGGCGTCAACGAAGTTACTCGTCGCCAGATAGTAAGTCGTTAGAATTGGGTCAAAGAATTGAATGTGCCGTGAGTATCTGTGATGACGAGCTCGGACATGGACGGTGCGCGGTTTCTCAATGCGGTTGCGCTGCAAAATGCCGTCCTGTGCGCCGAATGCGAGGTTGTCAGTGACAGCCCCCATGACACCTGCCTGGTCTGCGGGAGCCGCTCGCTTGTGAATATAGCGCGCATGTTCGGCGGGAACCTTCCTAAACACCGAGCAATTCGCATCGAAGCCGAGATACAAGAACCCCGGGTGCCGGAACTGGTGCTGGCTTTTCCGAGAATGCACAGGGTGCGAAGGAAAGCGTAGCCGAATAGCCTCCACGTAGCGTGCTGGCGGAATGGAAATGGCGAACTTGATCCAACACGTGTTCGTTCTCATGCTGGAGAACCGATCGTTTGATCACATGCTCGGTTTCTCGGGCATGAGGGGTCATGATGCCGTGAACGGCGGTTCGACACAGATCAATGGCTTGACTGGGAGCGAAGCAAATACCTTTAATGGCCGCCCTTACCCTGTTATCCGGGGCGCGGACAACGTAATGTCGGCCGACCCGGGACACGAGTTCACGAATGTTCTAGAGCAGCTCTGTGGAGCGGGAGTGACTTACCCTGCCGGCAGCCAGTATCCAGCCATCAACAATACGGGGTTCGTTTCCTCATACGGGGCGAGCGGCGGGGCTGCGAAGCCGGGTGAGGTCATGAAGTGTTTTGCTCCCGCGCAACTTCCCATGCTGGTCGCCTTAGCCCAGGAATTTGCGGTCTGCGACAACTGGCACGCATCCATGCCAGGTCCCACTTGGCCGAACCGCATGTTTGTCCACGCGGCCTCTTCCGGCGGGCTTGACCACAGCCCGACCACGGAAGAAATCGTTGGATGGGAGACGATAGGAGGTTTCCAGTTCAAGGCCGGCAGCATCTTTGATGCTCTGAAAAGGAAGGGAGTGTCGCGCCGTTTGTACGCCGGCGACGATTTCCCGATGGTCGCGGCTTTGAAGGGCATCAGCCTCTCGGACATCCTGCACTATGGCAATTTCGCCAGCGATCTTAGCCAGCCCACTTATCCCTACGGCTATGTGTTCATCGAGCCCAGCTACGATGTTTTGAACGAATACAAAAACAGCTCTTCGCAGCACCCGCTCACCGATGTCACGCTGGGAGAGGGACTAATCAAGGAAACCTATGAAGCGATCCGCAACTCTCCGCATTGGAATAGCAGTGTTTTGATCATCACTTGGGATGAGCACGGGGGGTTTTACGATCATGCCATTCCCCCTGGTGCGGTGGCGCCGGGCGATACAGCGCCTCAGGACAAACACAATCAGTTCGGTTTCACGTTCGAACAGTATGGGCCTCGCGTGCCAGCGATCGTCATCTCACCAATGGTCCCGAAAAACGTGATTGACCATCGGTTGTATGACCATGCTTCGATACCCGCCACGATCGAGGCTTTCTTTGGGGTCAAGCCTCTGACCCAACGCGATGCAAAGGCTGGTCGTCTCGACCTGCTCCTTTCCTTGAATACACCGAGGACCGACACCCCCGCAACCCTACCTTCGCCCACAACTGTTGGAGCGCAGCCGGCAGTAATGAACATGATGGTGCCTGACTTGAATACGATGGTTGCCGCCAGACCGGAGGAGACAGTCGACCAGGGCACGCTGCCGGTGATTCTCCATTCAGCTCTGCGCCAGGATCTTGAAATGTCACCGGAGCAACGGACGGCCATCCTCCAGCGGGTAGTGTCAATCAGGACGCGCGAGCAAGCTCGGCAATACCTGGCGGAGGTCCAAACCAAGCTCCGTGAGCGCCGAGTTGCGTCGATGTAAATGCACCCCGCCAGTATGGGCAACGGACTTCCTGACTAAATCACCAGTCACTTCCGCGCGGGCTCCAGCCTACAAAATGCGATGTCTAGTATGACTTGCGTGGTTTCTTGGCAGTCACCACGGCCTTTTTAAGTCGCTTGTAAAACCAAAAGGAACTGAACCGTCACGACAACAAGACGATCAATTTTGATCAGCTTTACGAAGCCCAGGGGTTTGATACTAGAGAATCACAGGGTTTCTGACGGTCGATGGGCACTTCGTGAACAAGCGATGCCCGTCAACCCAATTCACAGAAAAAGAGGAATGAGCCAGGCCGCGCGAGAGGGCATGCCCTGCGCCACTTGGTCGATGATTATGAACAAACGTAGGCGTTTCCACTATGTTACGGCCCTTGCGCTCTCTCTCATATTGCCGCAAGCGGCGTTTGGGCAGAACGCGCCCATAAAGAAAGCATTGGTGGTGAATGGACGCACAGCGGATGCAGCCGTCGTTCAGATCGACGGGCATTCCTACGTGGACGTCGACACTTTCGCGCGGATGATAAACGCCGCTGTGAAATTTGAACCCGACCGCGTCATCCTAACGGTTCCGGCCACACAAGCCGGTGCCAAACCGGAGCGCACTGCGCCCGGCTTGTCGAAGGACTTTTCCAAGGCGGGTATTTCCCAATTGGCGGAGATGCGGGAGTGGAAGGCCGCGATTGCGTCCGTGATCAGGTCTGGAGTTGCCGAGGGCAACTGGCTCGTTCCCTTACTCCATGATCACCGCGTCCGCGCAGAGGCGAGCCTAAGTCAAACGTCGTTGGCGGCGAAAACCGACTCCGATCAAAAAGCTCTGCAACTGCTCAGAAATGAGAACACGAATCTGGGGGAGTGGGACAACACAACCCAAGCCTCCGTCCATTCCCTCAATGCTGAGAAATCGATCAATCCACTCGCAGTGCAGAACGATCCGCTACTGGCAAAAATCACGGAGTGTGGCAATTTTCTTAATGCCATGTTGGTGGACGGTGAGTTCGCGGACAGCCCTACTTGCCATTGAATCCGGAAAGACTGGCAGAAAATATCAAGGGATACTGTACGGAGGAGATTGTCGGCCAACATTTTGCTGGTTTCTTTTCGGCCGAAGATGTGGAGCGTGGCGAGTCAAAGAAGATCGTTCAAGACGTTGATTACGACGCTCTCCGGAAGCGCGAGCCGTCTTTGCGCATGAGCCAAACATCCAGACCGAAATCGGTTCCGCTCGACAGCTACTTTGAGATTCCTGCGAGGAATACGCCATATGAGCACCATCCCGATTCACGAAAGCATCTTCGTCGTTGGACTAGGTGGGCCGTCCGGCAGCGGTAAGTCGACGGTAGCCAAGCGTGTGGCCTCTCGTCTCAACGGGCACGTTATCTCTATGGAAGTCTACTCCATCGAGATGAACCACCTTCCGCTGGAGGAACGAGCGAAGCTAAACTATGACGCGCCGAATGCAATAGACATGCAGCTGCTGGAGAGCCATATCCGCGACTACGCAACCGGCAATGCGATTGAGGCCCCCATCTACGACTTTGCGGAGCACTTGCGCGTGAGGGACCGGCGCGAGCACATTCCAGCGAAGTCGCTGCTGATCGTGGAAGGCATCCTGGCTTTGCATTTTGCGCAGCTGCGCCTACACTTTGACCTATCTATTTACCTGGAAGCTCCCGACGAGGTCTGTTTCCGTCGGAGAAAGGTGAGGGACATCACTGAGCGTCAGCGCTCCTGGGAATTCATCCGGAGGCAATACGAGAATACGGTGTTACCGGCTCAGCGACAGTACGTCCGGCCCAGCAAGAACTACGCCGACTTTGTTGGAGAGCGAGGCGGACCTTGCAACCTTGGAGAAGAGCCTCTACGACGCCATCGTGGAGAAGCGCTCGTTCGCCGCGGTGCGATAACACGCTTATGGAGGAAGGCACCGAAGACCTGACTGTTCCAAATCGCATTCCGCTCACTGACCGCCTACCCACCGGAGCCAAGCGTGGCTGTTGGACACTGAGGGACTGGTCAACCTGCTCGTATCGGACGGTAGAATGAAATGAAATGGCTGTACATGTCGAACTGCATAATATCGGCGATGCTGCCATCGAACCGGAGGTTCGGGCGCTGGTTAAACACGCCTTGAGCGACAGGCCGGGAGATTGGCGGGTGTCGATCGTCGGCTCCCGCGAGAACGACAGCTGGGAAATGAAGGTCCTGGGCCCGAACGGGTTTGAGCGGTCATACGCATTGGTCGGCAGCGCGGGAGAGCATCAGGCATTGATGATCGCGAATGTGCTTATGAGGTTGCTGCCGGGGAAGGTTGGGGGGGGCGGCGATAGGAGTACGCACATGCGCCCCGTGATTCGCGGTCGAGGCCCGCAGAATTCTCAGTCTCCGGGAGAGCTCAGTTCAGATCCTCCGGCCGGAGATCTTCTCGCCGGGTCTGTCGACTGGGGACATCTCGAATATGGCCGTGGTCAGCAGCAATGAACCAGCGCGGCGACTATATGCAGGTCGGGGCTTCCTGGAATATGGAATGGAAAAGGAAGCCCTGAAGCTCTAGGGCCGCTGCTAAGATGTGGTTCTCGTGGCGAAAGACCTCAATCCAGGTTGAAATACGGACGCCGCCTGACGACGAAGATGCGCACCGAGCCAATCAGCCTGGAGAAGCGGGAAGAAATTATCGCGCACATGGCGACTTAGCTGTTGGAAGCGCGTCAGTGTTTCCGGGGCACGAATTCTTCCCCACCCATTCGCTAGCAACGAAGAGGGTTCGCGGCTGGCTTGAGAAGCTGTACAAAAGGCTGTACAAAACGGTTACAACAACGCCCTACAACACCCTTTTCGCACATCAACCACCCAGAACAACCAACAACTTACGCACGATTGGACGGTTATGACAAGGACCGGGCCGGAAACCTGCCACTGCGTTTCGGCCCGTTGCTCCCTGAAGGCGGCCGAAGGCGTCTAAATGTGGCTGTGACACGGGCGCGCCAGCGGTTGACTGTCGTGTCTTCGTTTAGCCACTTGGACCTAGACTTAACCCGTGTGCGGCCGGGGAGCGGCGTTGAACTGCTCCGAAATTATCTGCAATACCCCTCCACCAACGGCAAGCGACTCGGCGACGCTGACGTCACGGGAGAACCGCTCAACGCTTTCGAAGCGGAGGTCTTCGATTGTCTTTCGGCCAAGGGGTTGAAGTTGCTTCCGCAAATGTGCGTCCCGCTTCCGGATAGACATGGTTGCCGAACATCCCACGAAGCAACCGGGCGTTACGTCCTGGCCATCGAGTGTGACGGGGCGACATACCACTCGAGTTATACAGCCAGAGATCGCGACCGGTTAAGGCAACAGCAGCTTGAGAACTTGGGATGGCGGTTTCAGCGCCTCTGGTCGACCGACTGGTTTATGCGCAAGGAAGATCGGATTCAACGCGCCATAAAGGCGTTTAGCGAGTCTGTAGAGTTTGCAGATAAGCTCGATCGGGGCTCAGGGCAAAACCATCATGGCAACAGCCTCAATCACACCGCACACTCCGAGGTTCCGAAACGAGGTCCGAAGCCACCGGTTCCAGTGCGTACCTCGATCAGCGAGTATCGCGGGAGTGAGTTGATTGTGCTGATAAAGTGGATCGCTTCAGACGGTCAGTTGAGAACTGATGACCAAATCATCGATGAGATCGTTCCCGTACTCGGTTTTAGCCGTCGGGGAGTGCGAATTGAGAATGCCATAAGAAACGCCATTGCCTTGTGGCGCTCTCGATCCTAGGGCCGAACTCGAATCTGGGGTTCGACCCGCTCAGGCTTGCAAGGGATCTGCCCCAACCTGTGCTCACAGGCTCTCGAGCACCAACTTGAGGTATTTCCAGAAGCTCTCCACCGACGAAATCTGCACCCGCTCGTTCGGGCTATGAGGATCTACGATCGTCGGGCCGAAGGACACCATCTGCATGCCAGGATATTTCTCGCCAATAACTCCGCACTCCAGGCCGGCATGCATGGCGACCAGCTTTGCCGGCTCGCCGAAGAGCTTCGTGTGCACCTCCTGAAGCTTGCGCACGATATCGCTGTTCGGCTCCGGTTTCCAGCCGGGGTATTTCCCTGCGTGCTCCACTTCGAACCCCGCTAGCCCGCATACCGTCGCGACCATGCGGGCGGCAGCCAGCATGCTGCTCTCGATCGCGCTCCGCTGACTCGTGACAATCTCCACCACGTTGTCCTTGGTACTGATCATCGCCAAGTTCGTGGATGTCTGGACCAAGCCGCCGACATCGGGACTCATGGCCAGGACCCCATGATGCAAGCTCGCGAGCAGCGCCACCATTTGCTTCGCGTCACTCGCCTCCAGCACTTTGCCCGGTCGAAGGGCTTTCTCAACCGTGATCTGCAATTCGGAATCGAATCCCCCCAAGTCAGCCTTGTATCCACTTTCGGCCTTGGCGACGGCCGATTTCAATTCGCCCTCGCGGGAGGGGTCGGCTAGCACAACTGAGGCCGCGGCTTCGCGCGGAATCGCATTCTGCGCGCTGCCACCGTTGACCTCGGCAATTTCGATCGGAAGACGGTCCATCAGGACCTGAAGAACCCCGCCCATGATCCGCAGGGCATTGCCGCGGCCTTGGTGGATATCCACGCCGGAGTGCCCGCCTTTCAGACCCCACACCTTGATGCGCCATGCTGATCCTGCGCTCGCGGGACGAATCCCGACGTTGCGGCGAGCCGTTGTCTTGAGTCCGCCTGAACAACCGATGCAAAGGGTGCCCTTCTCTTCGTTGTCGAGGTTGAGAAAATACTTAGACTTCAACAAACCGCCCGGGAACGCGGCAGCCCCCGTAAGCCCGCTCTCCTCGTCAATGGTGAAGAGGAACTCCAGCTGACCATGCGCGATATCATTGCTCTCCATCACGGCCAACGCGGCGGCCACGCCGACTCCGTTGTCGGAGCCCAGCGTCGTGCCATCCGCTTTCAGCCAGTCCCCGTCCCTCGTCACCTTGATAGCGTCGGTATCGAAGTCATGGACGGTTCCTTCGTTTTTCTCGCATACCATGTCGAGATGCCCTTGTAAGAGCGCCATCGGAGATCCCTCGCGTCCCGGTCGCGCGGGTTTCCTGATCACGAGATTGCCCGCGTCGTCCTGCACGGATTCGAGGCCCAGCTTTGCGGCCAGTGACAGAACGTAATCGCGCGCCGCTGCCTCCTTTGTGGAAGCGCGGGGAATGGCCGCCAATCTGTCAAAATGTTTCCATATCGGTTCAGGTTGCAGGTTCGCCAGTGTAGGTATCATGACACGCTCCGTAGGATTAAATTAAAAGGTCAAGCTATCGTACAAAGGGTTACTCTGGAACGCCAAGCTTCTATGTTCATGCGGATGATTTCGTTGTTCGTGGCCATCATCGCTTCTTGGGCCCTGGTCCCTCTCTCCCGTGCACAGAGCTCTCGGGACATCACCCTGGCCTCGGCTTGGCTCGCCACGCAACAGCTTCCTGATGGCGGCATCCTCTACGCCTCAAATGAAATCAAGCCCTACTTCGCAAACCTCGCGGCTATCGGCTGGTTGGAGGACAGGACGAGGATCCCTCAGGTTGAAGCCTGGATGAGCTGGTATATCGCCCATTTCAATTGGCCCGATCGGTGGGGGGAGTACGGCACAGTCTATGACTACGCTGTGTCCGGGACGACGGAAACCTCGCTGGGCGCCTTCGATTCAGCCGATTCGTACGCCGCCACGTTTCTGTCTCTTTCAGAGGCGCTCTGGAACACGGGCGATCCCGGTGCTCAATCCTTCATAAAGGACACGGTTGGCGAGTACAAGCTGAACGTCGTCGGCAACGTCATCACGAACCTGCAGCAGCAGAGCAATAGGCTCGTCTATGCCATGCCAACCGACCGGATCGAGTACCTGATGGACAACTCCGAGGACTATCGCGGCTTGATGGACCTCGCGCATCTTGCAGCGCAAGCCTGGGGTGACGCCGATGCTGCGAGTTGGTACAGGGCGCATGCCCTTGGCATCCGGGCAGGGATCGAGAGCGTACTGTACGTTCGGAACAGCGGGCTGTATCGTCCGTATGCGGGATCAGGTGATCCCGACCTCCAAACTTGGTACCCGGATTCGGTGGGGCAACTCTACCCCATGGTTGAGGGTGTCATCGCTCTCGGCAGCTCTCGATCCAAGAGCGCGTATGCAGCTTTCAACAAAGCTTGGCCGGGCTGGACGGACCTATCTTTCAATTCGCAAGACGAATTTCCCTGGGTAGTTGTTTCCTATGCGGCATTCCTTGCGCGAGACAAAGCGAGGGTCGATCGCTACCTCGCGACGATCCGGGACAGGTTCATGATCGCGGAGCCCGTATTCCCCTGGCCGTGGTACAGCGCGGAAGCCGGATGGCTCATGCGTGTCGATGCCGGGATAGAGTAGTTGGTGGAATTGCCTTGTGGAGGCGCGAGGTCGAGCAAAAGCCGCTGTGCCAATATATTCACAGTCGGTAAGAGCAAGATCCTTATCGAAAATGGCAGTGACAGGGAAGGTTAGATCACCACAATAGCCATAAATACAAAAATCTGGATGACGGTCCGGGCTGGGTTGACTGTGAACTGAAATGTGACTCTTTTAAACCATTCGCGTCAGATTTCAGCCACTAGTCGGATACTGGCGCCAGCGATCTCCATTCATACGGACCCGGTTCGTGGAGGCCGAGTAACGCCGACCTCTTAGCCACAGACGTGGGTGGGTGGCACAACCCGCAGTAGTGCCCCGAGCTCCAACATGCAGGACGATCGCAACGTCATGCACAAGTACCCTGACAACTGAATGACAGGAGGCCGTCTCTGGAAGGGGAATGATTGTGGGATAGACTTGTGGAATGAAGCGTCGGCGCCTGGTGATCGTCTCAAACCGACTGCCCATAACCACGAAAATTGATGGCGATCAAATCACGTTTTCGCAAGCATCCGGTGGACTTGCGACCGGACTCCGCGGTTATCACGAACGGTCGGGAGGTGTGTGGATAGGCTGGCCCGGAATAACCACACGTCTGACAAGGGCACATCGCGCTACGCTCGATCGTCAACTCGGCGAGCTCGGGATTGTGCCGCTTTACCTGACGCGTCAGGAACTCAAGGAATATTACGAGGAGTTCTCCAATGGTGTGTTATGGCCTGTCTTTCACTATCTCGTCGATCGCGTTCCCCTCGGTCCCTCGGCGTGGGAGAGCTACCAACGCGTCAATGAGCGATTTGCACAGATCGTGGTGGACCAATATCAGCCCGATGACACGATCTGGGTGCACGACTACCAACTCTTGCTCGTTCCGGGGCTATTGCGGCAGCGATTGCCAGGGGCACGCATTGGCTTCTTCCTGCACATTCCTTTTCCAGCTTCCGAGGTCTTTCGCATTCTGCCGTGGCGGCGCGAGATTCTGGAGAGTCTTCTCGGCGCCGATCTGGTCGGATTCCACACCTATTCGTACATGCAGCACTTCGCTACCGCGCTCGCCGATCTTGCGGGGTTGGAACCGGAGGATGGTCGCGTATGGCTGGATGATCGCGAAGTCCGCTTTGGAGTATTCCCAATGGGGATCGACGCTGAAGCATTTCGTCAGCTCGCGACTTCGCCCGCCGTGGAAGAGGAACTCCTCGCCATCAGAACTGACGTCGGCAATCGGGCGTTGTTGCTGGGTGTAGACCGACTCGATTACACGAAGGGCTTGCCCCGGCGTATGCTCGCGCTCGAGGCGCTGCTACAGGCAGATCCCGATCTCCGCGATCACATTCGTTTGATCCAGGTGGCAGTACCCTCGCGGGATGAGGTGCCAAGTTATCAGGAATTCCGACGCGAAATAGAAGGTTTAATCGGCCGCATCAATGGCGCCTATGGCACTGTGACCTCCGTACCGATTCACTACTTGCATCAGTCAATTTCACCCGAACGCCTGGTCGCGCTCTATAGGGCAGCGAATGTCATGCTGGTCACCCCATTGCGCGACGGCATGAATCTCGTGGCCAAGGAATATGTTGCTTCACGTATCGATGACGACGGCGTCCTGGTGTTGAGCGAATTCGCGGGTACCAGCGAAGAGTTGCATGAAGCGGTATTCGTGAACGCCTATGACGTGCGCGATCTCACCGCGAAAATTACGGAGGCTTTGGCAATGGGACCCCAGGAGCGAGCAACTCGGATGCGAGCTATGCGGCTCCGGGTCATGTCGCACGACGTGCACCGATGGGCGAACGAATTCATTCATGCGCTCGAGTCTGACCCCGAACCGCAGCGTCGTCCCACGCCCGAAGTAGCACTAAAGGATGCACTAGCGAGGATGCGTGCCGCATCGACACTGGCCATTCTGCTCGACTATGACGGAACGCTGGTGCCGATTGCCCCTACGCCCGACCAGGCAATGCCTGACAGCCGACTGCTGAGCCTCGTCTCTGCGCTGGGACAGCGGCCGAATACTACGGTGGAGATTCTCAGCGGGCGTGCTCGCGACAATGTCGAGACCTTGTTCGGTGCATTGCCAATCGCACTATCGGCGGAGCACGGCATCTGGTTCCGGGCTGCACCGAATGCTGCGTGGGAGTGTTCGATCGATATCGCCAGCCTGGATTGGCTGGCCGAGGTACGTGGCATTCTTGAAGAGTTCACCGCTGCCACGCCCGGTGCCTTCATCGAGGAAAAGGCAGCATCAATCGCGTGGCACTACCGTCGGGCGGCGCGTGGCTTTGGCCAAATGCAGGCGCGGGAACTCCGCGTGCGGCTGTCACAGGCCATGGTTGGCCGGCCGGTGGATATTCTCGAAGGCAAGAAAGTGCTCGACGTGCGACCGCGGGGTGTCAACAAATCTGCGGTCGTTCAGCGGTTGTTATCGCAGGAGCCATCCCCTGCTCTGATCGCTGCATTCGGCGACGATCGCACCGATGAAGAGCTATTTGCTGCGCTGCCACCCACGGCTATAACTCTGCACGTCGGGCCAGGTGCAAGCCTTGCCACACAGCGCCTGCGTGATCCCGCTGCCACCCGCGCGTTTCTGGCCGCGCTGCTCGACTGAAAGACTGCCTAATACGCCTGCACTTATTCCTTTGCCGCCCTGTAGTCCTTTGACCCTTTTCCCTCGCGCATGCAACAACTTTGCACCCACACGATCCAGACTCATTGAGGCGGACCGCCTGGCTCTCGATGTCGGCAGCTGGCGCAATCCGGGTGCAAAAAGTATTTCTTGGTCCAAACACTTTCTCTTATTGCTTGGAGGTGAGGCGGGATACTGCGAGTCCATCGCCTTTAGCGCCAAGCCCCGGGCTATCGACGTAAATTCGTTGCCGCCTCGAATTCGCTTCTCTCCAAATCGCACTTCGAAGATTTTCCTGACGGCTGGAACGAATGAAGAGCCACCCGTAAGGAAGACCATATCGACGTCTTTGGGCAGAATGCCTGAAGAATCAAGGAGAGAATCGACGCGTTGTGCGATCTGTCCCAGTTCCTCAGAAACCCACTCCTCGAAGGATGTTCGTTCCACCATCGCTCTCAGATCCACGAACCCGTCCGAAAACTGGAATGTGGCCGCCGGGTCATTCGACAAATCGCACTTCACCTTTTGCACGGCGCGGTGTAGGTGAAATCCCAGATCTTCTTTTATGAAGTGAATGAGCGCCCCCAAAGTCGACGCCGATCGCGACGTTCGCTGGGGAAGTGGGCGAATACACTCGGGGTGTCTTCAAATGGCCGCGGGAGGCATGCATCGGGGTGTTAGGCAATTCTAAACGGATGGATCCTTGCTTTCGAGGACGAGCCGTCGACCAATAGAGCGTCAAGGTTGTGTCCTCTGCGTTTCGCAACCACTCCGCAACGTCTTTCGCTTGGAAAGGGCGATCGCCTGGGTCCAGGTCACGATTGAGCAAATCCGTAATTTCGTCAGCGGTGCTTGGTTTCCTGATCTTGTTTAACGCTGTCAAAACGTGCTCGCTGAGACGACGACTCGAATTCAGTACCTTCTTCATCGGCACGAGAGAGTGTTCTAGGGGAACCGTTTGCGACGGCCGACTAATCGATGAGGATACTAGAAAAGGTGAAGGCTGTGACATTGGTTATGCTCTAGCTGCCAGCTCCTGCGAGGGAGCCAATAGCGTGGAGGCATGTACCGTCACAGCCCTCGATGCGATCACCGCTTTCGCGGTTCCGAACCCCAACGACCCCTCGCAGAGCTGTCGGTTTTTTCAGGTCTGGCTGCTCTTCGGGTTGCCCCGCCGAGCGGATCACTCAGCCTACTTCGGACTCGCCGAATTTTATTTCTGCGAACCCTTTCAGCCGTCGACGAACGTCACCTTAGAGATTTGTCTGAGGGTTGTCAATGCCGCATTTCGGTGCAAAGCCTGAATTTGGAGCGTGCGTTCTCCGGGCTTGCAATGCGTTGAAGCGTTGGCGTTTAGTGCGTGGATGGTCTAATTGTCCACAGCTCTCCACAGCTTATTCATAATGATGACTAACTGTGATTTTCGACTCGGATAGTCACCGCATTCAACGACACTAAATCGACGAGAATTCGAACGCCTTGGTGAAGAGGGCCGCTCACCCTCATCGATTGAACGGCCCTGAAGTTCTCCAGGCATGGAGTCTCCCATATTCTTCAAGACTTCCAAGATATGGTCCAAGGGACGGAGTTGAACTTCCCGAGGTATTGATAACACGGTAAGTCTTTTATTTCTGCTCAGCCAAATACGCCAAACGCGCTAGATGCGCATTCCTGTGTACACGCTGCGTACACGGGAATCACTGCGGATTCTGTGGTCCGAGCGGCCACACTCATTGCGTAGGCGTGTGCCGACACGCCTTTGAATATGTTTTGTTTTTAGGTCAACCCTTGACTTGAGGTAAGCTTCTTGCGGCGAGCGTTGCGACCGATGGTGTCAGCAATGCTGTAATCCAAGAATACGCGAACGCCGTCTGCCGTATGTTGGAGAAACTTCGAGATCGGCTGCGTGATTTTTCTTTATACATTCGTGAAGTATTTCAAGCCGTAAAGAAGACAGAAGTGGCTGCCCTTGCAACTCCTTTCTTAGTGGTCGCTATCTTTGCTTTTGGATCGTCGATCCTCCAACTACCCGAGGAGCTGAGAAAATCAGCCTTCTTCAACGACTTGATACGGTTGATAAGGAAAATACCAAACGCTGGACCGAATATAATTGCAGCACCGTCTCCTCCGCCTCCAGCTGCGCAAACCCCAGTCGAGATTGCTCCTTGTCAACTGGCACCCGGACACAATTGCCTAGTAAAAGTTTTTTTTGGTACCGATCGAAAGCCAAATAGCTCACCCGTCATTGCAAACTACTTTGGGGGTGAGCGCAACGACACAGAAGATCCGTTGACGTTTGGAACTGTGCTAGTCAGCATCCCGGCGGAACACAAGGTCGGACATCTAGAAAAACCGCTCCCATTTTTCTCGGCAGACCCCCGGAATGATTTGGTAGTTCTTGACCTCAAAGTGAGTTCTGAAGCAGGCTTCGTTTCGTCATTGTCTGACGCCGTCAGAGAGTCTCGGGACAAAGAAGCCCTTATCTTCATTCACGGATACTTCACAAAATTCGACGAGGCTGCAAGAAGGACGGCCCAGCTTGCATGGGACCTCCAATTTCAGGGCGTACCAATCCTCTATAGCTGGCCGTCAAGAGGAGACCCACTCTACACGGCAGACGAAGCCTCAGCCTTGTGGGCGGTTCCACATTTAAAAAGATTTCTGCAATTTGTCGTACAAAGATCGGGTGCGAAAACGATCCACGTCGTAGCTCATAGTCTTGGGAACAGATCATTGATGTATGCTCTCCAACAAATTTCACAGGATCATTCATCAACAGTAAAGTTCAAACAAATTGTTCTTGCTGCCCCAGATATCGACGCGGGAATCTTCCGCCAACTAGCGTCAGCATTTCCTTCAACTGCGGAGCGTGTCACGATCTATGCTTCGTCTCACGATAGGGCTCTCGCACTGTCCAAGCTTCTTCACCAATCACCGTCAATGGGCAGGCAGCCTCAGTCCACTCGTGCTCTCGGGACGGGCGTTGATCTTATCGACGCATCAGTCATGAGTGATGACCTTTTCTCTTTTGACCATAGCTACTATGCGGGCAACGTAGAGGTGTTAGA
>Ga0206930_1038_pt1 | contig 31876 bp, 26 predicted proteins | sample Alteio_BWOrgHeat_20_FD_152939 | JGI IMG/M metagenome (GOLD analysis project Ga0206930, IMG submission 152939) | Enriched cells from forest soil in Barre Woods Harvard Forest LTER site, Petersham, Massachusetts, United States -... | ecosystem: Environmental > Terrestrial > Soil > Temperate forest >... | reverse complement strand
CAAACACAAACACCTTGTCCTGCATTTCTACAGTTGCCGATTCCGGTATGATCAAGGCATCCTTATGCTGAAGGCTTAGCCTTATCTTGCCTGTATTGCCTGATCGTAATAAGCCCTGCGCATTTGCGAAACTAGCCCTTAAGGTGATAGCGCCTGTATTTTTATCAAATTGGCCGTCTATCATATCAATTTTTCCTTGTTTGGCGTATTCGCTGTTATCTGCTAAAAGCAATGAAACTGCAGGCAATTGTTTTAATTTATCCTTAAGTGTTTCACCCGGATATTGTTCCTTGAAGCTTACAAAGTCCTTTTCGCCCAGCGAGAAGTAAACATGCACATCGTGCACATCAGATAACAGGGTAAGTGCTTCAGCATCAGCAGGAGCAACCAGGCTACCTTGCTTTTTGAGCAGGCGGCCGATATAACCGCTCACCGGTGCCTTTATTAAGGTATACCCAAGATTGATCTGCGCGGTAGACACATTGGCTTTTGCCTGTTCGATATTTGCCTTGGCAACATCGTAAGTGGCTTTTGCTGTTTTTAATTGATAATCAGAAACTACCTTGTTCTGAACAAGCGGAGTTAGCTTATCAATTTCGAGCTGTGCATTGCCCAAAGCCGCTTCTGCTGCATGCTGGCTTGCCAAAGCGTTATTTAAAGCTGCGCGATAAGGCTGATCATTAATTTTAAATATTGGCTGACCAGCGTTTACAAATGCGCCTTCGTCAACAAAAACTTTGTCGAGCGATCCGCTTACCTGTGGGCGCACTTCCACATTTACGGCGCCCTCTATTGAGGCCGGATATTCCTGGTAAGTTGTGTCTGTACCCAAAGCTACAGTTGCAACCGGCAATGAAGGCGGTGGCGGGGCTACAGCTCCCTGCGGTTTCGGAGAACAGCTGTATAACGAAAGCGCGATAAGCGCGAGATAGATACTTTTCATGGTTGATGTTTGCATTTTTGTGTTATTGATTATTAATTGATGTTGCATGGTTTCCTGTTGTTAATGCTATGGGCACGGTTGCTATAATTATTTGATAAAATTAGCGCCGCTAACCCGGTTGTGAAACTTGTAATTACGACATTGTAATGGGGCGATTGCGACATTAATACTGACCTTTACTTTTCCATTATTTTATCGTATTGACGATCTTGAAATCTTAAAATGGACATTTAACTGTATTTTAATGAAGATTTCATTTTTATTTAACACTGTTAAATTATTTAACGATGATAAATACTTCTGAGTAAATGTGTTTAACCTTTTTCATTTTATTATTTATTTTGTTTTGAATTAAAGTACTAAGCCCTCTTGCGGAAGAGGATGAACGTGTCAAAATTCACTTTTAAGAATTTGTATTAAAACCCGGTTCTTGCGTTTTAGTAGTATTGCAAAGGGGGCGACCTTTATCGGTCAGTTTTAAAAGTGTGTATTAATATTTATTTAACCAATGTTTTTTTTTGTAAAAAATCTATCCGGTTATGGATCTTATTATACCACCTATGGCATCCTTAAGAACCTGGCGGTTGATCTCGTCCGAATTACCCCTTCTTAATATGTTGATGGATATTAATCCATGCACAACAGACCAAAAGGTATAATATTTTGTGCAGATCACATCTTCATCCATATCTTCATCACCCATCAATTCACCAATCACTTCGCTGAAAAGGTCCCAGGGCAATCCTGCTTCTGGTAATGTGTTTACCTGTGCACAGCTGCAACTGGTAGTTATGCCAAACATAGCCTGGTAAAGCTCCCTGTTTGCAAAGGCAAAGTTCCAATATGCCAGCCACATGGCTTCCAGTTGTTTTGCCGGCAAGCGGTGTTTGGCTTTGGCTTGTTCAAGGTCTCTTGATAAAATCAAATAACCCTTTCGTGTCAATTCCAGTATTATGGCATCCTTATTTGAAAAATATTCATATATAATAGGAGCCGTATACTCAATTACGTCGGCAATTTTGCGCATGCTTAAAGCCTGCCATCCCTCTTCCTTAACAATCTGAAGTGAAGCCTCCAGGATGTTGATCCTGGTTTCATCTTTCAGGCGTTGTATCCTGTCCTTACTTGCCATTTCAATTACGGGATTAAATAATTTAACACCGTTAAGCAAATGTACATGGTTAAATTAAAAAGTGTATTCATCCAATTGTCAAATTTCAGAAAGGGTTATTTTTTAATATATAAACGGGTGGTTTTATCTTTCAAAACAGTTTGGTACTTATAAAAAGTACCGTCTTGCTATAGAATACCCATATTTCAGTGAAAAATTCTGAATATAGCCACCGGTCTTATTACAAAAATTATAATATGCCAAATTAACCATATTATATATTGCTTGTCAATTTCCACACCAATTGATTAATATTGCAGAACTTTACACTAAGGCTAACCAATATATAAACGACCGGCCTGTCCGGCACTAATTTTTTTTAAACGTACAAATGAAATTAATTTTATGTTAATTTCATGTTGTGTTTTGCTATTGATGATGAAGCTTCTTGATAAACATACAGATGTTGAACTGGTTGATCTTTTAAAACAAGGAGATGAAAGCGCATTTAATGAAATTTATGACCGGTACTGGCAAAAACTTTATAATGAATGTTATAAACGTTTAAAGGACGAAGACCTGAGTGCCGATGTGATCCAGGATATTTTTGCAGATCTATGGGTGAAGAGGGAGAATAAAAATATAGATAATCTTGCGGCTTATTTACACACCACCGCACGTTACCAGGTTTTTTTATTGTATAAGAAGCATAAGCATATTACCGGTTTCATAGAACCCATTGAATGTATGGCTATTTCTGCGTTCCAGGCAGATTCCGTTTTCTTTGAAAAGGAACTTCGTGAATGTATCGCCATCTGGCTCGAGATGCAACCGGAAAAAAGGAGGGAAGTATTCCGCTTAAAATTTGGCGAGGAACTTTCAACACGGGAGATCAGCGAAAGGCTGCACGTTTCACAAAAAACAGTTCAAAATCAGTTTACCACTTCATTAAACCAGCTTCGCAGCCATTTGGCCAAGCTGTTGTTTTTCCTTTTTTAATTCTGCAAAAAAAATACAAACAGGATGGGAGATTTCCCCTGGTTTATATACATGTAAGTATAATCCAACTTTATGCCTGTTCCCTTAAAAAAAGATTTTCAGGAACTGATAGAAAAATATCTGAATGCAACTGCATCAGACGAAGAGATCAGAACTATTGAAAACTATTATGCTCATTTTGCAGCTGATCCTGAAATTACCAAACGTCTTACTGACCACGATATCAATGTACTTAAAAATCGGTTACGATCTGGTATTAATGCACGCATAAAGCAGCTTGAAACCCCCGTTGTGCCATTTTACCGCAAACGATATTTCCAGGTTGCAGCGGCGGTATTGTTTTTTCTCCTTTCATCCTTAGTGTTTATTAACAGGCGGCAACCCCAATTTGTGGCTCATCAAACGCATAAACAGGACCTGTCCCCGGGTGGAAATAAGGCAACATTAACGCTTTCAGATGGATCAACGTTGGTGCTGAATAATTTGAAAGACGGTGACCTATCCAGGCAAGCGGGCGCTCAAATTACCAAGCGTGATAGCTTATTATCCTATAAAGCTACAACCAAAAATATTAGCCAAACTGCTTATAATATAATCACCATACCCAAAGGGGGGCAATACCAGCTGGTGCTTGCTGATGGTACAAAGGTTTGGTTGAATGCGGCATCATCTCTTAAATTTCCTATTGCCTTTACGGGTAATGAGCGGACTGTAGAATTAACCGGGGAAGCCTATTTCGAGGTTGCAAAGGATGCAACGAAGCCCTTTAACGTAAAAACTGCAACTCAAACTATAAGGGTATTAGGCACCCACTTTAATGTTAATGCTTATGCTGATGAGGAAACGGTGAAAACTACTCTGCTGGAAGGAAGTGTAAAGGTTTCCTCATCTACCAACCAGTTAGTCATAAAGCCTGGTCAGCAATCAGTGATGAATAATAGCGGGGCTTATGAGGTAATAAATGATGCTGATATTGATGAGATAACAGCGTGGAAGAATGGCATGTTCCAGTTTAACGATGCCAGTATACAAACTATAATGCGGCAAATAAGCCGATGGTATAATGTTGACGTTGAATTCAAGGGGCCGATACCTGCATCTACCTATCATGGGAAGATCTCCCGCAATTCCAATGCATCACAGGTACTAAAGATTCTCGAACTAAGCGGTATAAACTTTACAATTGAAGGGAGGAAGATTATTGTAAAATAAACTGGCGGTTATTTGGCTAACGGCAAGGCCCGCAGCCATTTACCAGCAAAAAAGCCGGAAAGTGTTGGCGCACCTCCGGCATATAGGCTGGGAATAGATTTAGTAATATTTGGAACCATTTCTTAAACCCAAAACCCAACAAATGTATGGATTTTTCTACTCATTACTGGCTGCGGTATAAACACCCGCACCTTAAAAAAACCTTATTGGTTATGAAGCTAACCATCATTCTTATCATAGTAGCTACATTACACATAAGTGCTGCAACAATGGGGCAAAGCATAACCATAAGCGAAAAGAGCGTTTCTCTCGAAAAAATTCTGAATAAGATTGAAAAGCAAAGCGGCTACACCTTTTGGTATAAAACAGAATTGATAAAGCAAACGCCTAAAGTCTCATTGAATGTAAAGGATGTCAACATCGACCAAACACTTGAGCTTTGCTTTAAAGATTTACCTATAGCTTATACCATAGTGCAAAACACCATTGTACTAAAGGCAAAGGATCCGGATCCGGCAATTGCCAGGATAATAAGAGCGGACCCCATCACAGTGAAAGGTAAAGTGACCGACAATCAAAATGACCCGCTACCTGGTGTTACGGTGCGTGTAAAGGGTACAAAAACATTAGTTATCACGGATGTGAACGGTGCCTTTCAGATAAATGTGCCGGATAAATCTGCGGTGCTTGTTTTTACCTATGTCAGTTTTAATTCTAAGGAGGTGACCGTTGGAGATAATACCAGCATTACCATCAGCCTTGAACCGGCAATGGGGTCATTAAATACGGTAGAAATAACAACGGCATTAGGTATAAAGCGCGAAGCAAGATCGTTAGGGTATTCAACTCAAACAGTTGCGGGAGAAGATCTTACCAAAGCCGCTCCGCCCAATCTGCCCGAAGGCTTAATGGGAAAGGTATCTGGTTTAAATATTACAGTACCCAATGGTGTGGAAGGCAGTTCTACCCGCATCGTTATCAGGGGTAATAATAACTTCTATGGTAATAACCAACCTCTGATCGTTGTTGACAACGTTATTGTTGATAATGAGCCGGTACAACCAAAAGGCGCTATTCAATCCCAGGTTGACGCATTAAACCAGGGTAATACTGACGTTTCTCAGCCACCTACAGATTATGGGTCTTTTTTAAATAGCCTAAATCCGGATGATATCGAAAGCATTAACGTATTGAAGGGGCCGACAGCAGCAGCTTTGTATGGCGCTCGTGGTGCAAACGGAGTTATACTCGTGGTTACCAAGAAGGGTGGAAAAAAGAAAGGGTTTGGAGTTGATTATAACTATTCATTACGTATTAATGACCCATACAGGTTTATACAAACTCAGCACGAATACGGCAATGGTATGACAGAAGCGCTTTATTCCGCCAACCCGTCTTTTTATACAACCAGCGATGGAAAAAACAGGGAAGAACAAATAGAAGGTGATCCATACGGCTCTTTGGGCAGCATACCCGGTGCTTATGTAAGCCCAGGGGTTACCAGTCAGGCCGGAGGACCGTTTTACAACTATATTGGTTTTCCAGGTGATGGAGCGTCGTGGGGGCCGAAAATGTCAGGCCAGCCATTAGTTTGGTGGGATGGGACAACCAGGCCATATACACCCAACCCCAATATTTTCCAGAGCTTTTACAAAAAGGGTAATACACAAACCCAGAATGTATCTGTTTCAGGGGGAGGCGATCTGGGTACACTCCGTGTGTCGTATACCAGAACAACCAATGACGCTATAACCTACAATAGCAATAACTCCACCAATACCTTCAATATAGGTTCTTCTATTAATGTTAGCCCTAAAGTGAAGGTTGATGCGACCGCCAGTTATATTAATTTGAACAGATATAACCCGGTAAATATATATTCTGAAAATGGAAACTCCGGCGGTGTTGGTTATATGACAGTTTATAATATCCCGGCTGATTATAAGCCCATTGAAAAAGGCCTGACATACAATGCGGACGGATCCCAAAATCTTTTACTGAAGCAGGCTCCGTGGGGGTATGGCCAGCAATATTACTGGTGGGGTACTTATAATAATATTACTACACTTACTCAAAATCAGTTGGTGGGTTCCATTTCGCTTAATGCCGAAATTACTCCCTGGTTAAAAGCGAGCGGTAATGTCGGAATAGACTATTACACTAATCAGTATATAACTGAAAATAAGCCAACAGACCCGGCGGGATTGACTAATGGCTTATATTCAAATGACCTGGCAAAAACCACCACCAATAACCTTGATGGCCGATTAATTTTCCACAAAGAAAATATTGCAAAGAGCTTTAATGCAAGTTTATCGTTGGGTGCAAGGCATTATTATACCAATATGTATGATCTGGCGGCAACTAACCCCGGACCATTTAATTATCCTTTTGTTTATAACCTAACTAATTATGCGGGCACCGATCCAACCAAACTCTTCCCGACGGAGAACAGGAATGAAATGGAGATAAACTCGGTTTATGGTTTGCTCAACCTGTCATATAAAAACTATTTGTTTTTGGATTTGTCTGGAACCAATGATTGGTCTTCCACGCTGCGGCCTTCACAATGGAGTTATTTTTATCCTTCAGCCAGTTTGAGCTTTGTATTTACTGACGCATTTGATATGAAGTCTGTTAAAGATTGGTTAAGCTTTGGCAAAATAAGGATCAGCGAAGCTTCAAGTGCTAATGCGTATATACCCTATCAAAACGGGCTTGTTTATAATAGCGTGAAAGTAGGAGGTTTTACAACCGGTTTATCATTACCAACTACCTATCCTGGTAATATACAGCCGCAACGTTCGAAATCTTTTGAGGTCGGGCCAGACCTGGGCTTTTTTAATGACAGGTTAAATGTGAGTTTAACGTACTATAATACCTATTCTGATGATCAGCAATTAACTATCTCTGTTGCTAATTCATCAGGGATCAACAGCGTTTTAATTAACACGGGAGCTTTAAGGAACAGGGGTGTTGAATTTACATTAAACGCCAAAGTAATTAAGACGCACGACTTTTCGTGGGATGTGACCGTGAACGGGGCGCATAATCAAAATAAAGTTGTTGCATTGGAACCCGGACTAAGTTATATTCCTTTAGGTTCGTGGTTTGGCGGGGATGGTGTGTCACAGCGGGTTAATGTCGGCGATAACTATGGTGACATCTATGGTTATGACTACAAATATGTGAATGGCCAGAAGGTAGTGAACCAGGTTTATGCTGATGGTATAAACACGGGGCACGGGCCTATTCTTGGTTCGCAATATGCTACGTCGAGCGACATCGTTAAGATAGGTAATGCTACGCCTAAATTAACCGGCGGTATCTCACAAACTTTCCGTTATAAGAACTTCAGCATGTATGTGCTGACCGATTTCAAGATCGGTGGTCAGATCTGGTCGGGTGATTTCGCCACCATCATGGGCCAGGGCATGGCGCCTGAAACCGTATGGGAAAGAGACGGACATGGGTTGCCATACACGTTTCCTGACGGGACAAAAGCAAACGTAGGTGTAATTTTACCCGGCGTTGCATTAAATCCCGCAAGCGGACAATACGAGCAAAATACAACAGTTGTAAATTCATGGTGGAAATATGCCGGTAACTACCAATCGTGGGATAATAATCCAATCGTTCGTACCAACTCCATATTTAACGATTCATGGGGAAAATTACGCGAATTGAACATAACCTATAACCTGCCAAAGGCCTGGGTAACTAAAAGTAAAATATTCCAGAGCGCGTCTGTTTCACTAATAGGCCGCGATCTATTTTACCTGTTTACCACCCTGCCTGATAAGATAAACCCTGAAAGTGTTGTCACCACTTCAAATGTTCAGGGTATACAATTTGGCGGTTTACCGGGGGTACGTTCTTATGGTTTTTCCATTAAGGCAGGATTTTAATATGGTTTTTTTAAAAAACTCTTAAAAAATAATGTTATGTCGAAGTATTATAATATAAGATACAGGGCGGGGGTGATGATCATCATTCTTGTTATCGCATTTTTTGCATCCTGTACCAAGGATTTCCAAAAAATAAATGCGACGTGGAACGGTTCTGCATCTGCAAGTTTCCCGCAGATATACCAAAGCGTCGGTTCAAATATGGCCCTCACGGCGCAGGGTGAGGATAATGCTGGCACGCGATGGTTATATCCCATTACACAACAAGGCGCGGTATATGCAGCATCCGATTTTGGCTATGGCGGTGGTGCAAACTGGAATGGTTTCTATCAGAACCTGGCTGCTATAAATCAGATGTTTAGTATGGCTGCCGCAACTCCTGATTCTGCCAGCTACACCAATGCAAAAGCAATGCTGAAAGTATTAAGGGCATACCAGGCCATTGAGCTGTCAAATTTCTATGGAGATATCCCATACTCTAAAGCCGGAAAGGGCCTCTCCGGAAATACTGCCGATCTCACAGTTCCTTACGATAAGCAACAGGCGGTTTATCTTTCCTGCCTGAAGGACCTGACATGGGCAGTTAATAATTTCAATACCACCAGCACTACTCAATTTTCTTTAGGTTCCAGCGAATTCCTGTTGGCGAATAACATCCCGCAATGGATAAAATTTGCCAACTCACTTCGGTTACGGTATGCGCTTACCATGTATGATAAAGACAATGCCGATGCCGGGCCGATCATTGCAGATGCGCTGAGCAAGCCTTTGCTTACAGACCCCGTTGCGGATGTAGTGGGTTTGAATGCGACAAATATCCCCGGATTGTCTGTCGATGTGAATGCTGCTGGCCGTGGTTTCTCTTTTAGGCAGGAGTGCCGTTTACGGATGGGGAGTACAATGTGGAATATGTTGAGCAATAACAATAATGCTGATGGTAGCGGTATCTTCGATCCAAGATGTAAAATCTATTTTGAAGTAAATGGAAGCGGCAATTGGGCCCCTTATCCGCAAAACCCTGTTACCGCTACTGCCGACGGCGGTGACCCATATAACGTTGCCCGTGATGCTGATTGGACTTTAGATAAAGTAGGCAATCTGTATTCCGATTTTAATTATTACTGGGGCAGGGATGGCGTGGCCCCGGGTTCAACAGTTACTGTTCCTGAAATTTTTATGACCCCGGCAGAAGTACATTTCCTGAAAGCTGAAGTATATGCCAGGGGCATTGCAGGTGTTGCTCAAAATAATGCCACTGCACAAACTGAGTATGAAGCAGGAATAACATCTTCAATTACATTTTGGAACACCATGGCTTACACCAGCTCTATTTGGGTGGTAAATAAGCCTGTAGCAGCAACCCCAAACCCAGCAGATATTACTGCTGTATTAACTAACCCGAAGGTTGCTTTTAATGCAGCTAACGCCGTTCAGCTGATCTATGCGCAGGAATGGGTCGACCTGTTTCGCCAACCGTGGGTAGCCTGGACCTTAATGAGGAGAACAGGCGGGGCAACTCCTGCTGATCCCAGCAATCCAGCGGGCTACATTCAAAATTATGGCAGCTTGCAACGTTATCAATATCCTGGTGACGAACAGTTGTACAACAATGCCAACTGGAAAGCAGCTACCGGGGGGAACGATGTTACAAGTACCAAAATTTGGGTAGCTAAATAATCTTACTCGATAAGTCGCAGAACTAGCGAATTAAGCAGAGACCGTCTCATAAGTAAAATTATGGGACGGCTTTTTTGTATAACATTTAGGGGATTGGTAATTTAATGCCAGTTTACTTTCAGAAATTAATGTGATCAGTCGTTCGGGGTATTAAAATTCGCTGATCAGGCGTCCGAGGGTTTTAAGGCTTTTATCAATCTCATCATTATAAGGCAAGCCAAAACTGATCCTTATAAAATTAGTGAAACGGCTATCTGTACTAAAGATCTGTCCGGGCGAAATACTGATACTATACACTATAGCCCGTTCATATAGCTTAAAGGCATCGATTTTTTTGTTTAACTCGATCCATAATACATATCCTCCCTGCGGCCTGCTGACCTTAATGTCATCTGGGAAATATTCCACAACAGCCTGGGTATATCTTAGCGATTGGGTGTGAAGTGCCTTCCGCAATTTCCGCATGTGCAGATCATATCTCCCGGTTTCAAAAAAATGACCAATGGCAGCCTGTGTAGGGGTTGCGGATGAAAGCGTGTGCATCAATTTAAGGTTGATGAACTGCGCTTTAAATTTGCCGGGAATACACCAGCCAACCCTGTAGCCCGGGGCCAGTGATTTTGATATGGATGAGCACAACAATACCAAACCCTGCTTATCATAGCTTTTGCAGGTACGCGGCCTTGTTTTCCCAAAGTACATTTCGCCATAAATATCATCCTCAATCAGGGGAACCTCATGTTTTGCCAATAGTTCAACCAGTTTCTTCTTCTTCTCGTTGGTCATACAATAGCCTAATGGATTGCTAAAGGTTGGGACAAATAAACAGGCTTTTATTTTCTGTTCAGTAATTGATCTTTCTAAAGAGTTCAGGTCTGGTCCGTCGATGGGGTCAGTAGGTATCTCTAAGATACATAACCCCAGGCTTTGTACCGTAGTGAATATCCCGAAATAGGTGGGGCTTTCGATGGCAACAAGATCACCAGGCTTGGTTACAGCCTTCAAGCAAAAAACCAATGCTTCCATGCATCCCTGTGTAGTGACTACATCATCAGGCAATATATTCCCGCCCCAGTTAAAAGAAAGTCGTGCAATGTGTTTTCGCAGATTTTCATTCCCTTGTACCTCCTCGTAATTAATACAACTGTTAGCGCTTTGCCGTATAGCTTCCATCATGGATTTATTGAGCTTTGCCTGTGGCAACAGGGATAATGCGGGTGCGGCCCGGGATAATTTAATAATGCTGTCACTTGAGAAATGGCGGTAAACCATTGCTATCATTTCGTCGAGGCTTAGCTTATCTGTTTCCTTTGCCTGTTTTTCAGTTTTTGCCGGATCAAAGGAACGGGCCGGGGTATACCTTACATAATAGCCCGATTTGGGCCGGGCTTCTATCAGGCCTTTTATTTCTAACTGAACATAGGCCTTATAAGCGGTGCTGATGCTTATGCCCTGTTCCTGGCTCAAAGCACGTACAGACGGTAATTTTTCACCGGTTTTTAATAGTTGCTGATGTATCTGACTCGTAAAACGATCGGCAATTTGCAGGTATAAGAAGTCATCGTCGTGTGTAAGTGCCAAGGTTGAATTTTCCATCTTTTGTTGTCATTTAAATGAACATAGCAAAAATCGGGTTGTAACCTGTATGGGTTCTATGGAATTTAGCTGTGCATATAACAAATGGTGGTTAATATAAAACTTCTCATCTGTTATGCTCAAAAATAATAAATCTGCATCTGTTTTAGCAATAGACTTACATTTATTTTTGTATTATAATTAATTCTTTATGAATGAGCCGAATACAAAACCCGAAATAGGGTTGGATCCTGACAATTGGAACGATATCAAAACTTTAGGTTATCAGATCATTGATGACATGGTTGATTATTTGAAAAACATTGATGATAGAAAACCATGGGCAGTAGTACCGCAACCGGTTAGGGATGAGTTCAAAAAACCAATTCCCCGTAAGCCGGAGGATATCTTTGAAATATATCAGGAGTTCAAACAAAACATATTGCCTTACCCGGCCGGTAATATACATCCTAAGTTTTTTGCATGGGTGCAAGGTACCGGGACACCAATGGGGGCCTTAGCGGATTTACTGGCAGGTATAATGAACAGCAATGCTGCAATCGGCGAACATAGCGCCATGTATGTTGACATGCAAGTAGTTAATTGGTGCAAGGAACTATTGAATTATCCTGCTGATGGGAGTGGTGTGCTGGTTAGCGGAGGATCAATTGCCAATATTACAGCTATTATTGTTGCCCGTAATACCATCATTGCCAATGCAAAAAACGCGGGTGTCTATGCAGCGCCAGGCAAACTGACGGCATATTGCAGCACTGAAACACACAATTGCCTGGCAAAGGCGGCCGAAGTTGTAGGTATAGGCAATGAACAACTAAGAAGGATACCAGTAAATGATCATTACGAAATTGACATTGAGGCCCTGAAAAACAAAATTAAGGAAGATAAGTCAAACGGCTTTGTGCCCTTTTGTATTATTGGAAATGCGGGTACGGTGAACACCGGCGATATTGATCCCTTAGACGACCTTTTGCAAATAGCCAGGAATGAAAACATCTGGTTCCATATAGACGGCGCTTTTGGCGCACTGGCAAAACTGGTGCCTGCTTACCAAAGCAGACTGAAGGCAATTGAAGAGGCAGACAGCGTAGCATTTGATCTGCATAAGTGGATGTATATGCAGTATGAGATTGGTTGTGTGCTATTTAAAAACGCTGCAACACACCGGCAGGCTTTTGCCAATACTGTGAATTACCTTACAGCCCATGATAGGGGTATGGCCGCTGGTCCCGAAACTACATCAAATCATGGAATGGAACTTTCGAGAGGGTTTAAAGCTCTAAAGGTTTGGATGTCATTAAAAGAACATGGTTTGGATAAGTATGCGGCCCTTATCGCACAAAATATTGAGCAGACATTTTACCTGGGAGAACTGATCAATCGTCATCCATCTTTAGAATTGATGGCAGCCGTTACCATGAATGTGATATGCTACCGGTATAATCCCGGCAATTTGGATAATGAACAGCTAAACCAGTTTAATAAGGAATTATTGATACGGATGCAGGAAAGAGGAGTAGCTGCACCATCAAGCACCTTACTTCAGGGTAATTATGTGATACGGGTAGCGATTACCAATCATCGCACACGTCGCAAGCATCTGGAGGAAATGATAGCAGGCACCATTGAATTGGGTGATATTTTATTGAGAGAACATGAAGCAAAATTGTTTGGATTTGATTTTTTGTCAGTGGTAAATTCCAGATAATTGTATAAGTTTTGAATATTAGACCAGATAAGATAAAAATGGAACAGAAAAAAATATTACTTCTCCTGGCCGATGGCTTTGAGATTTATGAGGCAAGTGTTTTTATTGATGTAATGGGCTGGAATTTGGTGGATGGTGATGGCTCGACAAAAGTAACAACCTGCGGTTTACGGAAAGACCTCAGCAGTACTTTTGGATTTAAAGTGACAACTGATATAACCGTTGATGAATTGATTGTTGATGAGTATGATGCATTAGCCATACCAGGAGGATTTAATGAGTATAATTTTTACGATGATGCCTATCATGAAATCTTCCTGAATGTAATACAGGAGTTTCATCAGAAGGGAAAAATTATTGCCTCTATATGTACGGGTGCACTTCCGATAGGTAAAAGCGGTATACTGACCGGCAAATGCGGCACCACTTATAACAGAGGGGGTGTCAGACAAAAAACGCTTAGCGAGTATGGGGTTAATGTCGTAAATAGTCCGATTGTAATTGAAGATAGAATTATAACCAGCTGGAACCCATCCACTGCCCTGGATGTTGCATTCACCCTTCTCGAAATGCTTACAAATAAAGAGCAATGCGATTATATAAAGGGAATGATGGGGTTTTTAGATGAAAAGGTTGCTCCCGTCAATCAGGTATAATTTTGTGGATTTCCCAACTTTAAAAGTCGGCAAACCCTATTAAAAGAATAAAAATGGAAATCAAAACCGTCACAAGCGAAGATGATATAAGTAAGACCTGGGAGGTTATGCAACTTCTCAGGCCTCATCTTAAACAGGGTGAATATGTGGATTTGATAAGTGAAATGCTATCTTCAGGCTATAATATGGCCTTTGTTGAAGAGAATGATAAGGCAGTTTCGGTTATAGGGTTCAGGCACGTATTATTTCTTTTTTATGGCCGTCATATTTACATCGACGACCTTTCAACACTAAACGACTATCGAGGGAAGGGATATGCAGGCCGGTTATTAGACCATGTGTGTACCCTGGCAAAAGAAAAAGGTTATCAGCATGTTACTTTAGATTCGGGCTGTAGCAGATATACAGCGCACAGGTTGTATATGAATAAAGGTTTTATTATTGGGGCTCATCATTTTTCAAAGGAGATATAATTTTAACACCGATTAATAAGCTTAACAAAATCAATCTCATGGAAGATTTTGCTAAGAATTGCCGAAAGGGAATAAATTTATCCGTTAAGAGACCAATTTAGGATTCCGTAGCTGACTGTTAATTGTTTCCTGAAACCTTTGAGCTACTGCAAGCAAGTTATTTTCTTTTTTAGAAGCAGCCACTAACTGCAATGCCAAAGGCATCCCGTTTTCGTCAAACCCACAGCATAAACTCACGGCAGGCAGACCAAAGTAATTACTGAAAAAGGTATTATCTGCCGCTACTGCCTGCGGGCCGTTCGCTTTGGCCTCATCGACAGTTGGGGTAGTCGTTGTCATCGTAGGTAAAGCCAATATATCTGCCGTTTTAAAAAGGGAAGTATCAACACTCTTTCGGTCTTCGGCAATATTGGTGGGATCAAAGCGTGCTTTTTCAAATGGAACTTCAACCGTTGTTATATCATAGCCTAATGATTCCAAAACTATAACAGATTCACTGAATGCATCTTTAACCTCTTTTGATGCATTAAAATTTTTAACAACCCCGATTTTTAATTGATTATTGTGCGATAGCCCTTCATAATAACCCGATTTTGGGTCATCACTTAACGCATCAAGTATAATTGCCGCGTCGGCAACCGACCTGGCAGATATACCTGTCGCCGCTAACAACAGGATCATCGGATCGGCTTGTTCGCCCTCCAGTATCCCGTTCATGCTGATCAGTCCGTTGCTAACTTTTAAGCCCATTATCCCGCAGCAGGCGGCAGGCAGGCGGCACGATCCGACTGCATCGGTATCCACTGTCGCGTAACACATGCCTGATGCAACAGCGGCTGCAGATCCGCCTGAAGACCCTCCGGCTACATATTTGTCATTCCACGGATTATGTACGCTACCAAAATAGCTTACCAGGGAGGTTGTACCCATACCGAACTCATGCATATTGGTCTTTCCGATCAGTATGGCGCCATTTTTCTTCAGGCTGGTGACGATATCGGCATCCTTCTTAGGAATCCTGTCTTTAAAATGTACTGAACCCGCTGTGGTCCTGATCCCGGCGGTATCGTAAAAGTCTTTCACTGCAACGGGGATGCCATGTAAATAGCCTTTCCAGTTGCCTTTACTGATTTCATCTTCGGCTGTTTTAGCTTCCTGCAAAGCCTGATCACCCAAAACTGTAATGAAGGCATGAAGTTGCGGATTCAACAATTCGATCTTTTCCAGGCAATGTTTCACTACGTCAACCGGGGATATCTTGCCTGTGCGAATCAGTTCGGCGGTTTCAACAATGCCCGGATAACTAAGATGATTTTCCATAACGGTGATTTTTTGTATACAGATGATTAATTCTACTTTTGCTATTATGCCCTGCACAAAGATGCAATAGTAGTTTTCAAAACATGCCTTGTGAAAACGACTAATTTAGCAGGTAAAAATGCCAGATACTTTTAATAATGGAACGCAAACAATCTCAAATAAAGAAAATCTCTGTTTACGTACCGCAGAGCGCTTATATGGAAGCGATCTCGCCCGCCTATCGCCTGTTCAATCATGTTAATGATGTATTGGCCTTTTCGAACAGCGAATTGTCGTTCGATGTGCAATTTGTTGGGTTGGAGAGCGAGATTGTCGCACAGGCAGGAGAATATACTATTAAAACCGACCGGCTGATTACAGACGTCGACAAAACCGACCTGATCATTATACCTGCATTGTATGGCGATCTTGCCCGGGCGGTTGAAATGAACAAAGAAGCCATTCCATGGATACAGCGAATGCATAGCCAAGGTGCCGAAGTGGCCTCTCTTTGCATAGGCGCCTTCCTTTTGGCGGCAACGGGCCTGCTCGATGGGAAAACATGTTCGACACATTGGGCCTATTATGACCGGTTTAAACAAATGTATCCGCAAATCAGCATTGTGGATGGCGCAATTATAACTGATGAAGGAAGCATATATTCAAGCGGGGGTGCCAATGCGATCTGGAACCTGCTGGTTTACCTTGTGGAAAAGTACACTAACCGTGATATGGCTATTTTGATAGCCAAACATTTTTTAATTGATATTGATAAAAACAACCAAAAATCATTCACCATATTCAGCGGACAAAAAGATCATAGAGATACTGAAGTACTCAGTGCACAGGAATATATTGAAGCTCATTTTTTTGAAAAAATGACGATAAATGAATTAGCCTTAAAAATAAATGTGAGTCACCGGAGCCTTGAAAGGAGATTTAAAACAGCAACTAACAATACGGTATTTGAATATTTGCAAAGAGTGCGGGTGGAAGCAGCCAAGCGCATGTTTGAAACCTGCAGGAAAAACGTTGGCGAAGTGATGCTGGAAGTTGGTTATACTGATCTGCAGGCCTTCAGGGATATTTTCAAAAAAACTACAGGGCTTACGCCGTTACAGTATAAAAATAAGTATGTGAGGGTATAGGCATTTACCTGACGCAGGGTCCCTTCGGCGACCCTGTGATGACGAGAGGGACCAGGCGATGACGGAAAAAGTCCGCAACCTGCATTTATTATTATTAGTGAGGCAAGTTGTGGTCTATATAAAAATTAACTGAAAATTATTGTTTATTTTTCCATTTTTTAGTTTTCAACACGTGTAATTGACTGCTAAACAGCTGCTTATAATAATGGATCAATGACAATTGGCTTCGTGTCCACACGATGTGGAAAACTCTAAATTGAATCGGATTAGATAGAACAATAAATTTGACTTAACAATAGGTTCCCTTCTTATGCGAACTTTTGTTTAAGGTCATACCGATATAGATGAAACAGTATTGAGATCGAACTCAATATTTGACGGTAAAATTCCGTCCGGCATTTAAAAAGGCCTTGTCAATCCCTGGGACTAGCCCTCTCAGGGATTTTTTTATTTCTCCAAAACTAAAATGTTTTTAAAGACTATGCAAATTGTGATATTCCTATTTTTTCAACAACCAAGTATTTTCAACATTGAAAGGATATTCAGCCGACTTTGCCGAAGAAAAAATCGTTAAATAAAATAAATATACATTTAAAAACATCGTTATTGGCTTCAGAGCGCAGAAAATAGACTCAGTTAGGAAAAAAATAAAAACCCAAGTTTATTAACATTTCTGATAAAGTATATTTTACTGATTTTAATTATTCGCTATTTAATAATTATAAACTAATTAAGGTGTCTACGGGCAAATAGTTACTTTGGGTTCAGATGGAATTAATTGGAGAAGCAATTAACATTGCCTGTTTCAGGGTCTCAGAAGGGACCCTGGGATGACGAAAGACTCATTTCATAGGAGGTTTGCCAGAGTCGGAGAGCTTTGCATTGAGCGCTGCCTTTCTAGCTTTAGCCCTTTCAGGTTGAACATAGTAGAAATCAAAAAGAGATTCTAAAACCTGTAGATTCCACTCCGCTTCATGTGGTTCAACCTCAAGTATTTCACCAGTTGCATTGCTTTTGCTTGGATGAGCAGCAAAGTTACCTATGTTCCTTACAGCATCGATCTCATCTTCAATATGACTTGGCAATTTACCAGAATCTATAACAGTTTGGATTTGATTTGAAAGGTCACCCTTTTTGACTCCTGCCTTTTCCAATAGTACATTTTGAAGACATCTTCTGCTTAAAGCTGCACTTGCTTTAGGGCTATCATTTAATACTAAACAAGCCTCAATATAATCCCCTGCTATTATTTCATTTACTTCTATCGGTATTGGTGCCCTGTTGATGCCTCGAGGACGAATTAAATTAGCTATAGAAGGGGGACGTTCTTCCCAATATCGTCCTTGGGAGGTTAATAATGACCCCTCGCATAATAAACCTATAAGCTTCAAGCACTTTGGATTAGGGCAGTGATAATGTGTAATATACCAATACCCCTCAATGTCGTTAGCCAATGGTGTAAATATAGGCTGGGCGTGAAATTCAACTAGACAATGAGGGCATTTCATAAATTTTGGTTAAGGTTAGAAACAAAACTAAGATTATGATTTTAGAATCGCAATAGCTAAATGAATAGCCAACTCTTTTGTCTCATCAGGGTCTCCGAAGGGATCCTGCGATAATGGAAGGATAATATTACTTACAATGAATCTTCAATAGATTCATAGCTTCGTGCATACCTAACTTGCTTGCAGCCTGCCAATCAGAACAAGCACCGGTATTCTCTTTGATGTTATATTTGTTAATCCCTCTATTGTAATAAGCGTTCGCATCCTGGGAATTTAATTGGATAACTTTATCGAAATCTGCTATGGCTCCTTTATAATTATGCAATGTGCTTTTAGCTATTCCTCGATTTGTATACGCTTCTATAAAGTCAGGAAATAAGCGAATGGCTTCGCTCCAATCCGAGATTGCTTCTTTTAATTTGTTTTGATTTGCAAAAATCAAACCTCTATTATAATGAGCATGGGCATTATCTGGCATTAACTCAATCGTTTTATTGTAGTCTTGAAACGCTGCGCTTACATCATTTAAATCCATTTCCGCATTGGCCCGGTTATAAATAGTAGGCCCTGAATTTGGCATTATTGCTAAAGCTTTATTACAATCCTCAATAGCTGCTTGGTTCGCATGCATATTAACTTCGGTGTAGGCTTTATTGTTGTAGTATTTGGCAACATTTGGGTTTATTTTTATTGCTTTATTATAATCGATAATAGCGTCAGGGTAGTTAGCTAATTCGTCCTTCGATTGCGCGCGGTCGTAATAATATTCAGCCACATTGCTATTTAATTTTATTGCTTTGTTATATACTATTAGTGCTTCTTGGTATCTTTTTAGATGAGCATAGGTATTACCCAAATTATTATAGATAAGTGCTAACTCTGGATTTAGAATGTTAGCTTTATTGTAATCATTAATAGCACCTGAATAATCTTTTAGATCATCCTTAAGAGCCCCTCTATTTATAAAAGCACCAATGTTATTCGGATTTAAGGAAATGCTTCGATTATAATCTTCCATTGCCCCAGATTGGTTTTTTGCATCATTCTTTTCTACAGCTGAATTGAAGAGGCTATCTGACTCAAAATCCTTATGCGAGATCCCTACTTGTCTTAATATAACTTTTGGAACTGTTCTGGTCGTATCTTTAAGATTAATTTTTAAGATTAATTTTGCCTGTACACACCAAGGCAGTAAAGCAAGGCCAATAACTAATAATCTTTTCATAATTCAATAAGAACCGAATGTGAATTATTGATTGTCGGTTGATAGGTGTGCAAAACTTTAAGGATTAGTGCTCCAAAGATACTATAGTCTGATTGATAAGCAAATTAATCAGCAAGCGGTTGCCTTTAAATAACCGAAATCAAAATGAAACTAGTCGCCCCGGCTGTTCGTAGCTTCCAACTACGAACCATTATACTTGTAGGCTGCATCTACATTCCCTCAACAAAAAAGCCCTCCAACTTGCGCTGAAAGGCTTTTGTGACCTGGGAGAGGATCGAACTCTCGACCCACTGATTAAGAGTCAGTTGCTCTACCGGCTGAGCTACCAAGTCATTTGTTTTTTACCGGGCTGCAAATAAACGAATTTTTTTTTTATTTCGGATGTCGAATTTTCAATTTCGGATTTAGATCACTGATTTAATTTATAGTGTACGTAAAATCAAACAAATTCGAAATCGAACATCCGAAATTCGACATTCATTACGCCATCGCGTACATTTCATCCCGTTGCTTCTGCACTGCGTCGCTGTTGATGTATTCGTCATAATCCATCAACTTATCGATAACACCGCCTGGTGTAAGCTCGATGATGCGGTTGGCTACAGTTTCAGTCAACTCATGATCTCGCGAGGTAAACAGGATGGTGCCCCTGAAATCCTTCATGCCATTGTTAAGTGCGGTGATCGATTCAAGGTCGAGGTGGTTGGTTGGCTCATCAAACAGCAGTACATTACCCTGCTGCAGCATCATGCGGCTAAACATGCAGCGCATTTTTTCCCCGCCTGATAATACATTGCTCTTCTTCAATACTTCTTCGCCTGAGAAAAGCATTCGCCCAAGGAAACCACGAATAAACTGGTCGTCCTTTTCGCCGGGTGAATATTCCCGCAGCCAGTCGATCAGGTTATCGTCCTTGCCCTTAAAATAGTCTGTATTATCGATAGGGATGTCGGCGGCATTAATGGTAACTCCCCATTTAAATTCTCCTTTAAAGTTCTTATCCCTGCCCATCAGGATATTGTAAAAGGCAGTGGTGGCCAAACTGTTTTGAGATAGTATGGCAATTTTATCGCCCTTGTTTACAGTCAGGCGGATATTATTAAATAACAACTCGCCGTTAAGACTTTTGCTTAGGTTCTCAACCTGCAATATCTGGTCGCCCGCTTCGCGACCCTGGTTATTAAATATAATTCCGGGATATTTACGGTTCGATGGTTTGATCTCATCAAGATTGATCTTATCCAGGGCCTTCTTACGGCTGGTGGCCTGCTTTGATTTGGATGCGTTGGCGCTAAAGCGACGGATAAATTCCTGCAATTCCTTCACACGGTCCTCTGTCTTTTTGTTTTGTTCAGAACGCTGTTTTAATGCCAATTGGCTCGATTCGTACCAGAATGTATAGTTACCGGTGTAAATGGTCATTTTGGCAAAATCGATGTCTACCACGTGTGTACATACCGTGTCCAAAAAGTGCCTGTCGTGCGATACTACCAGTACGATCGCTTCGTATCCCGCCAGGAAATCTTCCAGCCAGCTTACGGTATGGATATCCAAATCATTGGTAGGCTCATCAAGCAGCAGGATATCAGGATTACCGAAAAGTGCCTGCGCCAACAATACGCGTACTTTTTGTGTGTTATCCAGATCCTTTACCAATTGGTAATGAAACTCCTCTTTAATGCCCAGGTTGCTCAATAGGGTAGCGGCATTGCTTTCGGCGTTCCAGCCGTCCATTTCGGCAAAAAGGTTTTCCAACTCCCCGGCACGTTCGCCGTCGGCATCGCTAAAATCCTCTTTCAGGTAAATAGCATCCTTCTCCTTCATCACAGCATACATTTCCTTATGGCCCATCATCACCGTTTCGATAACGGTAAATTCATCAAATGCATAATGGTTCTGACTCAATACAGCCATGCGCTCACCGGGCGTAAAACTCACTGAACCTGAGGATGGATCGACCTCTCCTGAAAGGATCTTTAAAAAAGTTGATTTACCCGCGCCATTGGCACCAATAATGCCATAGCAATTGCCCTGGGTGAACTTTAAGTTTACTTCTTCAAAAAGAGTACGCTTGCCATAGCGTAGGGAAAGATTGGATACCGTTATCATGCTGCACCTGTAATTTGGCGCAAAAATACGCTAAATAAGGCACATTTCATTATGAGGATGCGCTTATATTGGTGATTATAAATAAAAAGACATTTAATTAACGGGAAAATAATCCTACGGGAATAATTCTCAATTCCTGTAAGTTGTAGAAAGTATTACTCAAATTTTATTAACTATTAAACAAATTCAATTGACTTTTCGTAAAAAATATAGTTTTTAGTTAAATGTAGAGTTTGGAATAAAGTTTGCCTTAAAGCACAAGAACTAAATTATCCCTGATTATGACACTTTTGATTATCGTATTATTTGCTATTAATGCTGGAGCGGTTATATTGCACCTAAGAGTAAAAAGAAACTTCTAATTTTTTTTGCTGTTAGCTAAATATGGTTACTAAACTTTGCGTTTCGTGATCTGCCAGTTTTTGCAGTGGCCCGCTTGCAAGCATCTTCATCATCATACTCAGGTCAGCTGATATGGTGAATATCACTTCGGTAGCATTATCAACTACTGCAAACACCCATTTTAGCTCAAGCCGGAAAGGCGGCTTTTCAAAAGAGACGATCTTAATTTCACTATTTTCTACTCTGCTTTCAATTTTCAGGGCGATAGCGGCCATGTTTTGGATATTGAAACGTGCCTCATCGACGGACGATGACCAATCCACAATATTATCCGGCATCAATTGTTGATGGTTATTCATATCGGCCAGGAATTGATAAACCTCATGTAAAGACTTATTAATGATGGCCTTGCTTTGGAAGGTGGTCATGGGGTAAGTGAGTGGTTGATTAAGTTGAATGATTGATTGGGGCTGGTATTAATGTAATACGATTATGGGAAAATTAAGTTTAGCATAAATGACGATAACTTAATAAAACTCAATCAACTAAAACTATTGTCCCCAGGTTGATGGTGATATGCGCCACTGCTTTAATATTTCAACATTTGCTGAAGAAATGTATTGATGCTCCTCGGCATATTTTAACAGCGCGTTATAATTGGATAAGGTGTAGAATTTGCATTTGGCTTGTTTAAAATTTTCAGTTGCCACATCAAATCCATAACTGAATATGGCCGCTAATCCGGCAACTTCATATCCTGCGGCACGTAAGGCATCTACGGCTTGCAGGCTGCTTTTGCCTGTTGAGATCAGATCCTCTATTACTACTACTCTTTTTTCAGGTGAAATTTCGCCTTCTATCAGGCTGCCTGTGCCATGATCTTTTGGCTTCGACCTCACATAAATAAATGGTAAACCTAATTCCTGGGCAACCAGGGCGCCTTGAGGAATACCCGCTGTGGCTACGCCTGCTATACAACCAACTGCGCCAAATTCGTCTTGTATGATGGTTGTTAATTTTTGCCTGATATAAGTGCGTATAGTTGGATGAGAAAGGGTAATGCGGTTGTCGCAATAAATAGGAGACTTCCAGCCCGATGCCCATGTAAAAGGATTCTCAGGTTGTAATTTAATTGCTTTAATTTGCAGCAGGAATTCCGCGACCTGCTGTTCGATCTCATTTTTATTAAACATGGCTCAAAAGTACAGAATTTATATTAACGAAAAAGTGATCCTGGTAACAGAATCGGTGCCAAAACATGTAGAACTGTACCAAAACATCGATCCGCTAACTTTTGACCTGGCCGCATTTTACAGGCAATTTAATGGGAAACCGGGCGCCAGGTTCTTTTATTTGCATTGTAAGGATGCACGGGAATATTTAAAAAAAGTAAAAAAGAGTATCGCAGTTATTGAAGCAGCCGGGGGAGTAGTAAAAAATCCAAAGGGCGAATATTTATTTATTTACCGGAACGACAAATGGGACCTGCCAAAGGGTAAACTTGAGAAGGGCGAGAAAAAATGGGAAGGCGCCATACGTGAGGTGGAAGAAGAATGCGCCATTACGATAAGCTCGCTTGGCGAAAAAATATGCAAAACGTATCATACTTATACAGTAAGAGGAGAGGTTGTGTTGAAAAGGACCCATTGGTATAAAATGAACTACAAGGGCATCGAAAAACCAAAGCCGCAAAGGGAGGAAGGTATAACTGATATCCGCTGGTTCAGGAAGGGGCATATCAATGCCATTTTAAAGAACACGTTCCCTTCAATTATGGATGTGCTGGCTAAGATGGATATGATCAAAGATAAGCCAGCGCCTCTTTCGGAATAAACTGGCTCACGTCGCCGTTATGGCGCATGATCTCACGAACGATTGTTGAACTGATTGACGAATAGCCAGGCTTGCTTACAATAAAAATACTCTCAATATCGGGGGCAAGTGAGTGATTCATCTGGGCGATGGCTTTTTCGTATTCAAAATCTGATACGGTACGTATACCCCTGATCATATAAGCTGCACCAATGCTCTTGCAGAATTCGACCGTGAGACCCTCATAAGCCACCACATGGATCTTCGGCTCATTTTCAAAAACGGCGCGCATCATTTGTTCGCGCTTTTCGATACTTAACAAGCCCTTTTTTGAGCTGTTATCGCCAATGCCAATATAAAGCTTATCGAACAAGCCTATCGAGCGTTTTATGATATCCACATGAGCCTTGGTAACAGGGTCAAACGAGCCGGGGAAAAGAGCGATCTTCATCAATCTATGAATTTCTTTAGGTTTGCTAAATAACTCTTCGAAGATACGAATTTATTGGTTTCAGGTTAGACAATCTACTTCAAACGCTGTATAAAACCATAATGCGTGACCATAGTCTTTCCATTGGGTATTTGATTAAAAGCCTGGTAAAAAATCACATGGTTGTTATCAATTCCTTTAAATAAAGCTCCTGCAATATTTTGAATAGATTTATTTTCTGCCTTTAGGGCTACTGTATCATCTAAATTAATTTTTGATTGATATCTGATTATGGGAAAAATGCCCTGTATATCTCCATTGCTTATATATTGCGGGGCGATTGAAAAAATTTGCGGCCTTGTTGATATTTGATTAATGGCCTGTGGCAAGTGGTACTTATCGTTGCATTCCTTTATAATTTTTGAATAAGTTTCTTTCATATCCCCTTCAATATTATATTGGAAAAAGTCGCTAAGAGGTCTCGCCAGTGTATACGACATCGATATCTTATCCATTGCATTGATCAAATTTCCTTTGTCATATTCATTTTTAGCTAAGTTGTAGTAATCAGGAGCTGTTTTATTAAATATTCTATATTCCCCAAAATGTAAAATATTTAATTTCCATCCATCGTCGTATTTTCCATATACCGCTAATATCAAATGATCTAAGGATGCGTTCTTTGCGATCAATAACGAAACATACATCTCTTTATTTATAGCCTGGTAATCTATCTTATAATCATTATGATCTCCCCTGGATGAAATGAGATGATTGCTAATGCCTGAAGTTGAGCTTTTTGTATAATATTCATCAAGGATCTCATAGCTTGTTGCATTAAGCATATCCTTTCCTGAATTTACAATGGTGTCTAAACGTTTTCCTACCTTTTCAACAAGTCCTGGGGAGGATAATTGCTTAACAGCCGATATATCTTTCGCTAAAATATCAGCGAAAAGCTTTTTGTTTAAACCGTCAATCTCTGCTTTTACACTGGGGTCAATATTTGTGTTTACCCATGTGCCATAAGTGCCGACATGGCAACTGCTTAACCAGAAAATTGAATTGATAATGAATGTAATACGTAAAATTCTTTTCATGAAGTTGATAAGGTATAATCAATTGCAATATAATAAACTTGCAAGATGAGAAGTGTTTTTTAAACTTTATTTTGAAACATTTTTAAAAAACGAAAACGCTGAGTGCCCGTATTGTCTCTGCTCTGTAAATGCCGGGTGATTACTCAAATTTTGTAACGACTGATGCTCAACGATCAGCATTCCACCTGTTAGCAGTAAGTTTTTTTCAAACACGACCTTTGAGATTTCAGGTATGCGGTTTAAGTCATATGGCGGGTCAGCGAATATGAGGTCATATTGCTCGGTTTCCAGTTCGAGATATTTAAAAACATCAGCCTTGTAAGTTTTTATTTGGTCGAGGCGATGCTGGCGGGCAGTGTCCTTGATATAATTGATGCAATGAATGCTTCTGTCGACAACGACAACCTCTGCGGCCTCCCTTGAGGCGAACTCAAGCGAGATATTTCCTGTACCGGCAAACAGGTCAAGCACCTTTATATTTTCAAAGTCGATTTGGTTTTGCAGGATATTGAAAAGGGCCTCCTTTGCAAGGTCGGTAGTAGGGCGTACGGGTAAATTTTTAGGCGGATTAAGCCTCAAACCCCTTAATGTGCCTCCAATGATCCGCATAAGGATAAGGCGGTAAGGGTTAATACGGTATGAGAAGCTATCTCGGCAGGCAATTCAAGTAAGTTCAGGTCGTTTAGTTCAACTTTACCGAAAAACTCTGCCAGGCGGGCGCTGTTGTTATCATCAGTCTCCACATCCCCGCTTAAAATTAATGTAGTGTTTTGAGGCTGCAATTGAAGTTCTCCGGCAACGAGAGAAGTGAAGTAAACCAGTTCATCCCTGTTCTTAAACTCAAAATTGTTATAAAAGCGCAGGTTGCCGCCTTTAAAGTTCAGCAACTCAACCCTGTCCTTATTGATATTAAGGTAAAGAGCTTCATCAGACGGACTGTTTGCTGCGATGGCCCTTATCCAGCATTTCGGGCCGAAAACGGCATCGTTAAGATCGTATTTATCGCTAATTTGCGCTACGATGGATTCATCTAGTTTATAGATCACCATGTTTTCGGTATCAAGCCTTTGGGCGAAAACCTTTTCAGTTGCTTTTACATCAAGGAAACGTGCGAGATTGGCAATACCTTCAGCCTTAAATAAACTTGAAGGGATAAAAGTAAACCCATTTTGCGGCAGGCCGATGACGCGTTGCTTATATTCCGCTGATAAGAGTTTATTAGCCTCTGAGGACCCGGTCAGTTCTTTTAAGTCGATATCATTTTCAAGTACCAGCAATTTATTTTCGCTGGCAACCAAATAAGTGAGCGAGGTGGCGCCAACCTGCACAAGCAAAGTATATTCGGCACTTTGTCCGGGGTTAAAATCGTTATCGCGATAATAGAAGTTGTGGTTACTCATGCGGTTATGGCAAAAGTAATATTTTTTGAATTAGTTAGATAGTTATCAATCCTTATTTAGCATAAGTCTTGTGATGATATGTTTGTTAGATAGTTGACTTGTTATGTTTGGAGATAAAAAGCTCCTTCCAGGGTTTTATTTATTTTTTCCGTTGTAATGATTTTTAATTTCGTTAAGATAATTAAGCACGGCTTTTCTCTTTTTCTTATCTAATAATGCAAGCTTTAGTGTTTTGTAATAAGCGTTCATAAATAATAACTCATTGTCTTGCAAGTAATACGATAATATTTGCGGCTTGTTGATCCTGGAGTTTTGATATTGTCCTTGCAATGTTTTTGTTTGTTCGTTCCATGTGTATTGGACAAATGTAGAATCATCTATTATTTTAGCGTCACTATCACGGTCACTTGCGTGGTAATAAGGCGTTGCCTCGGTCAGATATTGGTAGTAAACCATCTTAATTGTTAGTGGGTTTGTTTTCACAACGGTGGACTCAAGCCACATCACCCGAGGTCCCCAAAAAAAATTCTGCCTGTTCCCGTTTTGGAGCTCATCTAATACCGGTATAACTTTATTGCCATCGTATTTGTAAAAGAAAAAATTAAACCACCATATCCCGGAGCCATTGTCAAATTCTTTCCCGTAGTAAACAACAGTTTTTCCGTCTGCATCCTTATAATGTTCCAGATCAGGAGCATTACGGTTGTATCCGTCATGTAAAGCTATGAGCCTGTTTCCTTTAAAAAAATATAAAGCAGCTTCCACGCAATGCCCCGGGTCTCCCACACAAATAGCATACTCATTAAATTCATTGGTATCCTTGTCGAACGAATAATATACTACCGGAATGAGTCCCTTCTTATAAGTCAACAAAATGCTTTTTTCAGTACAATCATAGCTTATGTGATTGTTCCCAAAGATACGCCTGGCAGTTTTTACCGCAATTACGCCTTTATGAATCGCATGTTTAAGTATCGTCAAGTCTTTTAACGAGATCACACTGTCAAGCGCCGTCTGATCTTTGAAAACAGAATCAGCTCCGAAAGCAACCTTATCGGCAAGTGGTTTTGTAGATAACTGACCTACGCTGTCCAGATAACTTTCAAGTTGCTGATCCGTGTATCGAAATACTTTTTCTTTACCTGTGTCAGCAGTACTCGCACTTGCCGGTTTTTGTAGCGGGATTTTTTTAACATCATGTTTTGGTTTGCGCGTGCAACTAAGCATCGTCAAAAGCAGGAACAAGCAAAATATATTTTTCACTATTTTTTAGTACTTAAAAAGTGTCGTTGGTTATGCTTATTGCTCGTCAGGGCAATTCAAAATTTGATATGCGAGGCGAATGGTTTAAGCTGGAATAAATATAAAAAATAACCCATTGAAAATAGGTATATCATATTAAAATAATTAGCTATTTCGTAAATTTCACTAAAACATTTAGCATTTTTGCGTGTGCCCTCAACTGATCATATCCGCAAAGCATTTCCCCATGAGCCTACCGGGCAGCAACTGGAATTATTTGACCGTTTAGACACATTTTTACTCAGCGATAACGGCGACGAATGCTTTATCCTGAAGGGTTATGCCGGCACAGGTAAAACCACTGTTTTAGGTGCGCTGGTACAGGCGCTGAAATATTATAATTATAAATCGGTTTTGTTAGCCCCAACCGGCCGGGCCGCCAAGGTGATCACCAATTATTCGGGCCGAAAAGCCTTTACCATTCATAAACGTATTTATCGAAAAAAATCGGCGCTTAATATTGATGATGCGTTCCGCCTTGCAGATAATCTGGCCACGGATACGCTGTTTATTATCGATGAGGCATCCATGATATCGGATGATGCCAATAACCGCGAAACCCTGCTGCACGACCTCGTAAGCTACGTTTATAACACCAAGAACTGCAAGCTGATGCTGGTAGGCGATACCGCGCAATTACCGCCTGTTGGTTCTGATTATAGTCCGGCTTTGGACATGGGGTTGATGAAGAAAACGTTCGCACTGGATATTTTCAGTTATGAGCTGACGGATGTATTGCGGCAGGAAAAGGATTCGGGGATACTCAGCAATGTAACCGCCATGCGCGAAATTATCCGGCAGGGAAAAGTAAGTACGCCGAAGATCATCACAAAAGGATTTAAGGATGTATTTCGTATGACGGGCGAAAGATTAGAAGAGGGCCTCAATTATGCCTACAACAAATATGGGTATGACAGTACGCTGATCATTTGCCGCTCGAACAAGAACGCCAACTTGTATAACCAGCAGATACGCGGCCGAATCCTGTATCGCGAAGAGGAACTTACCGGTGGCGACCAGATTATGGTGGTGCGCAACAACTATTTCTGGCTGCAAGAGCAGGAGGAGGGAAGCACCGGTTTTATTGCCAATGGCGACATTGCCCGGATAAAAAAGGTGCGCAGATTTGAGGAGATGTACGGTTTCCGGTTCGCCGATGTGCAGCTGGAGTTTATTGATTATGCCGAGGATCCAGTGTTAGAATGCAAAATACTAATGGATACCCTGTATTCGGAAGCCCCGGCCCTCCTGCCAATTGATCAAAAACGCTTTTTCCTTGAAGTAATGAAAGATTACGACCACATCGCCAGTCGCAAAGGCAAGCTTGATGAGTTAAAGCTGAATCCTTATTATAATGCACTTCAGATCAAGTTTGCCTACGCTATTACCTGCCACAAAGCGCAAGGCGGCCAATGGGAAGCGGTATTCGTTGACCAGGGTTATTTGACTGAAGAAATGATCAATATGGATTTTTTAAGATGGTTTTATACAGCCTGCACACGGGCGTCGAGGGAGTTGTTTTTGGTGAATTTTGATAGTAGGTTTTTTGGAAAAGGGACTGGCGATTAATTGATTTGTTTCCCGTAACTTTTTTGTAATTTTGAATGAGATGAAAACATTAAGTGTAAATATACCTGAAGAAGCCAATGAAAAGGAGGTGAAGATGACCATGGCCGCTATCCTCTTTGACAAGGGTTTGCTCTCAGCTGGCCAGGCTGCAGATTTTTCAGGAGTCTCAAAAAGAGAGTTTTTATTGAATGCGGGAAAATATGGTGTTTCTGTTTTTGGAGAAACTATTGATGACCTGAATTCCGATTTATCGGATGAGTAAGATTATTATTTCCGATACAAGCTGCCTTATTGCATTAGACCGGATAGGACATATCGGCTTATTACAAAAAGTATTTACGACAGTTTATACCACACAAATAGTTGTTGAAGAATTTGAAAGGCCATTGCCTGATTGGATATTAGTTAAAGATGTCATCAATATTAATAGACTTGAGCAACTTAAATTAGTTTTAGACCCGGGTGAAGCAAGTGCAATCTCTCTGGCTTTAGAAACTAAAAACCCTGTTTTGATTATTGATGAGAAAAAAGGTAGAAAAATAGCCCAAGAACTAAATATAACTATAATTGGAACCCTGAAAGTTTTACTCATTGCTAAAAATAAAGGCGTGATTGTTTCAGTCAAACAATTGATCGATGAGTTGAAAAAGCATTCTTTTAGATTTAATAAGGCAGTATTGGACGAAGTTTTAAGACTTGCTGGAGAAGACTAATCTACTCTACCACCGGCAACTGAATCGTAAACGTCGACCCCTTCCTTTCCTCGCTGGTTACTTCAATCGTCCCATTATGGTTCTCGATGATCTGTTTGGATATGCTGAGGCCTAATCCTGTGGACTGCTCACCCCTTATACCCGGTCTGCGGGCCTTTGAAAAACGCTCAAAAATATGCGGGATCATATCTGCAGGGATACCCAGGCCATAATCCCGCACTTCTATTATCGCATGGTCATTCTTTACACTCAGATAGATGTCGATCTTATTATTTTCCTTAGAGAATTTAAGCGCATTGGTGATCAGGTTGTCCATCACCCGCTGAAATTTTTCGCCGTTGATCTCCACAAAAACCTGGTTTTTTGAACTGATGAGTACAATGTTGTTTTTAGCCCCCTTTTGTACTTTCCATTCATTAATAATCCTTTTAATAAAATGGTTAAGCTCAGTTCGTTGTGTTTCAATAATGTTGATATTCTCATTATTGGCAGCATCGAGCAAGTCGGCGATAATTCCGCGGGCCTTTACGCATGAGGTCTTGATCATTTCGAGGTTCTCGCGGGTATCTTTGTCAATCTCTTCCATCTCCATCATCATCGTAAGGGTTTCAATTGCCGCTATCGGGTTGCGGAGGTCATGTGCCACCATACCCAATATTTCGTTCTTAAATGCACCTGCCTTTTCAATGTCGATATTCTTGTCCCTGATATCGACAAGCTGCATAAAATAGCTGGATTTATAGGAATAGAAATACCTCGAAATAAAGTAAAAGCAAAACAACAACGTTACCGAAATAATCTCGTTGTAAACCATTTCCATTGCCTCGGCCTGGATATAATATAAAAGACCTGTGAAGATGATCTCAACAATCACGATCATCAGTATAGTCTCGTCATTCTCAAACACAAATACTACACTGATAATGCTCAGGGCTGTCAGGTACAATACCAAAGCGTTTCTTGGGTCGGAAGTGGCTATAAAGCTCGAGAACATGCCACAGAAGATAATGTACAGGGAAAACAAAAAAACAAAAATGCCCATAACAATATTTGCTTTCTTCTGTTTCCTATACCAGTATATCAGCGCATAACTGCCGCCAAGGAAAATCGGGGTTATGGCAATGTAAAGCCAGTTGGTAAAATTAAACTCAGGGTAATTTTGGGCTCTTGTAATGCTTTCAGGGAAAACAGAATAGAGTATACGTAATACTAAGTTGAGGATCAAAAAGATAATACAGCCGGTTCTTGCGGCAACCAAATTTTTTAAAGTATAATAGTCGCGGTACGAAGATTTGTGCTTACCCAGGATCCTGTGATTAGGCTGATTACTCAAGACTTTAGTTTAATTGTATATCAAAAGTATAAATTTATATGGTTAAACACAAGTGTGTTTAAGGCCTGATTATGATTTATTTAGCTTTGCGACAGACAAAATGTCGGCTAACATTATTTTTTGATGACATTTTTTCATTTTAGCTTAACTGGCAATTGTTTTGACATCCATAGCACATGAACTTTAATAACTTTACGATAAAAGCCCAGGAGGCCGTTCAGAAAGCTTCCGAAATTGCAACCGGTAATCAACAGCAGGCAATTGAGAATGCTCATTTGCTTAAGGGATTGTTACTGGTTGATGAGA
>Ga0206930_1034_pt1 | contig 33407 bp, 42 predicted proteins | sample Alteio_BWOrgHeat_20_FD_152939 | JGI IMG/M metagenome (GOLD analysis project Ga0206930, IMG submission 152939) | Enriched cells from forest soil in Barre Woods Harvard Forest LTER site, Petersham, Massachusetts, United States -... | ecosystem: Environmental > Terrestrial > Soil > Temperate forest >... | reverse complement strand
TTGTTGATGTTGCAAAAATTGTAAAAATCAGTAGCTGCGATTTTTTAATTTACTCTTCAAAAAAACCAGTGCAGTTTATCCCCAACCAGATAACCAATCGGGATGCACTGGAAACACTATTGCATGAGCGCGTGCCAGCCTTTTATAAGGCTCCTGATACTTTTTATAACAGGCATTACATAACCGTATTGCTTATTACCTTGTTATTAATTTTTAGTGATTTGGTTTTTAAGAATAAGATATTAGTGTCGGCTATTAGTTTGTTGCTCCTGTTTCAGTTGTCTTTCGATCTTAAAAAAAGAATAAAGGTACATAAGGACTTGGCACTAAGAAATGGTGACAAAACAATGATCATAACGATAATAATATTGATTATCACTGTTGTAACTATCTGTATTCGTAAGGTCTTCCTGGCTTAAGTAAAAAACCCCTTTTTACACAGCAGATAGAGCAGTTCAGGTTCATAGTTAGTGTATTTTATACCCTATCCCAAATCGGTAAAAAGTTTAAAAATGATGATTTCTACAGAATTTCTACAGATTTTCTTCAGAATTATAACTTAACTTTATTCCCAGTTTAAATTAATTATAGTGGGAGCAGCCGGGCGCGATGCCTGGCATGCTTTCGTATCGATTTATCTTCGCAGGGTTTCTCGACGGAGGGACCCTGCGGATTTTTAAACTACCTGCGGTTCAAGTCTTTTCGCTACCATCTGCTTCAAAACTACCACCACCAGCATCGCTATTAACGACATCGCCCAGCCGAACAGCACCAGTTCGCCCAGCGTGGCTATCCTTTCTTCAACTACATCTAAACTCCGGCCAGCCACTACAATATACGCCTTTTTTGCCGTGCTGATGCCCACCATAGCATGGCGCACACCGGGTTCGGGTTGCCAGGTTACTACATCGCTGCCGTGTGCGGGCACATAATCAATGGCTACCTGGGGTATTTTTAGTGGTTTGCCGTTGAGGGTAACATTGCCTGCCGCTATGTTGCCAACGGCATCATAGATCATGAGATAGGGCGAGAGGCTCTCTGACATTTCGATAGCAGGTCCTGCGGCGATGAGTGATTTAGGGTCGGCGCCTTTATCCAGCGCCTTTGCAGCGTCAGCAGCCATTTCATACTGCGGACTGTTGGCCGATTGCCGGAAACCTTGTTGCCCGATTATGTAAATCAAAAAACACATCAGCGTGATGGCGGCTGCATAGCCCGACCAGTTTTTTAGGGTGATAAGATACTTGTTCATCGTTTTAATTATTGAGTTATTGAATGAGTGATTTAGTGAGTTATTGTTTTGTTGAAAGTACTTTGTAATTCAAAGTAAGTAAGAATAAATGAATTGTGCAAATTTTTTTTTGTGGAGGGGCTGAACCTTAGCCTATAGGGAGGGGATATTGATTGTTAATATGTTAACAAAAACATATTGATAAATGGAATATTTAGGAATAAATTTATTGTATCAGTTAAAAGGTTAATTGCTATTGTTTGTTTGGTTAAGTTTAAGTTTCGGATTAGCCGGGTGGTAGCCCGGCTAATTTTTTTATTGGGGGAACGATATTCTCCAGTCGTCATGGCGAGGAACGAAGCCATCTATAGGCTATACAGATCAGCAAACGAAATTTATTTGTGTACTTAATTATTAAGAATTTGATAAATAGTCTGCGGCATTATCCCTTTAACAAAATGCTCCACAACTGATTTGCACAAGTAAAGATGGCTTTGTTCCTCGCCATGACGCGATAGTTTAGCCTTCCTCAAGATTATACAATCCTACCTACTGCCCCACCATTGTACTGGTGGCCAAATTAACGGTTACTTTATCAAACAGCTGAGTTTGATTAGCACTTACTTCCATAAACTCAATGGTGAGTGCTTGGGCGTTTACCGTGATCCTTAAATAGCCATAGGCGGATATCGCCTTGTCATAAGTATTGTCGCCATTACGGACGCCTGTGGCAGGTACTACAGAGGTTACTGTCCGGCCGCCGCAGCCACACACAAAGTAGGGTATCTGCATATCGGTGCCGCCAAAAGTTACGTAGCGGGTGTAACGCTGCATATTGTGGGAGTGGCCCGAAAGCACGGCATCGGGCATAATACCTGCAGTAGTGCAGCTATCGTCGATATCGGCAAGCATTTGCGTACTTGACGAGTGCGAGCCCTGGCTAAAAGGCGGATGATGCGTAGCGATGATGAGCGCATTGCGTGTACCCTTTTTACGCGCCTTGGCAATGGTAGTAAGCGTTTGCGTGAGCCAGTCTTTCTGCGCTGTGCCGATACTGGGCGCGGATATGTAACCCGGGTTTTCGGCAATGTTTGAATACAGGCCGATGATATCTACAAAGGGACACTGCAACAACCAATATACGCTGGGCTGACTCACCATTTCGCGGTAAATGGTGCCTGCTGCTGTTGGCACGCCTGCTATTGGCTGGCAAAAGTTGGCCATAAACTCCTGCAGGGTTTTGGTTTGGCCGGTGCTGGTGCCATCGTACTTAAATATTTCGCCGTCGTGGTTGCCGGGGATGGCCACTATTTTACCCGGGTATTTGGCATAAGGCTCATAAAACTGTGCGTGGTAGCCCTTATCGGTATTGTCGTAATAATCCACATCGCCTAAATGATAAAAAAAGGCGGGTGATGTTTCGGGATGGGTGATGTCATAATCAAGCGTCATGGCATCGGCAACCATTTGCTGCGAGTTGCCGGCCAGTTCGCCGGTATCGCCGGTTGCATGGAAAATGATGGATCCGGCAGCGGTTATCGCATCTGAGCCGGCCTGACCTATCACTTCGGCCAGGGCCATGGTAGGGTCGCGCTGCGGAGCGGGGATGGGCAGCAGGTTGGTCTGGATATAATCGGTAAGCCGCTTGCCCACACCGGGCACTTTTGAACGTTCGTCAATCGGCACATCGGTATAAAACGGATGCGCGAAGCGGAGTACCTTATTTGAAGCTGATTTTGCCTTTTCCTTTTGTGATTTCTTCTTTGCCATAGGGTAGATGGTTATTTAAAAGTTAATGTAAGGCTTAATTATTAGTATAAAATTAGTGCAATAAAAATTATACCGGTCAATTAATTTTGCAATTTATTGGTATAGTATATCATTAATGTTAACAATGTGTTTGGTTTTTATTTTTAATTCATCCTCCCTTATCCCCCATAAACAATTATTGCCTCCATGTTTTTAGCAGGGAAGCAATAATTGTGATAGATTTAGGATAAGCCTTTAGTTTAAACCAGCTTGTGGGTTCTCCAGTTAAGGTTAAAGGTATCAAAAGGGGCGGTTGGTATTGCGCCTTTGGGCTCAAAGGTGTTTACAAAATATTCCCCCTTTAAAGTGTTGGCATCCACAGTAATGCGCAGGAAGCCAGGTGCTTCGGTATTGTAATTTTCCAGTACCACATCAGGCAGTGTAGTTTGAAAGCCGTTCGGGATACTTCCATCAGCCGTATTTGGATCCTTTTGCAATTTGTGCATGCCTTTGTAGGTGCGGGCATAACCGCCAGCTCCGGCTATCACATAGGGGCGCTGGGTGCCATCAGCAGCCGTGCGGGTAAAGCGCTGATAGCAATGCACGTGCCCGTTGAATATGGCATCGGGCATGCGCCCGGCCTTTGCTGAGGCCTGGTCGATAGCATCCAGCATATCCTGGTAACCACCGTGGGCAGTATCAAGGGAGTATGGGGGATGATGAACCGCCAGCATAAGGCATTTTTCAGGGTCGGCGTTTTTAAGCTGATCAACAAACCAGTTATATTGAGGTTGATCGGCGGCGCTGCTGTGGCGTGCATCCAATGAGCCATCGATGTTGCTATATAAACCTATAATGGTAACAAAGGGCGCCTCGAGGGTCCAATAGGGCCATGGCTGGTCCATCACATAACGATAGGATGAGCCTTTGGCAAAGGTGCGTTGCCCTGTGCTGCAAAAGTTTTCAAAAAAGCCGGTCAGCGAGGGCTCGTCATCAGGTTCGTCGCCTTTTTGCACCACCGTGTCGCCATCGTGATTGCCGGGTATGGCATAAATGGGCGCGGGGTACGATTTGTAGGGCTCATAAAACTGCTCGGGATAATCTTTAACCAGGCCGTTAAAATAAACCACATCGCCCAGGTGATAGAAAAATGCAGGGGCATCCTGTTCGGCAGCAGCGCTTATCTGCTCTTCCATTTGCTCGGCCAGGGCAGTCTGTATGTCGGTGCCGTCAATGCCGCCGGTATCGCCTACGGAATGAAACACAATTTTACCGGCTGCCTTTATGGAAGCGATCTTTTCGGGAGATACGAGATCTGCGACGTCGTAAGTGAGATCTGCCGGCTGCACATGATCAGATGGGATGGCATTAAATTTCGGATTTGGTTTGATAGGCGAAACCGGGTCGCCAAAGGGCCTTTTTGGTTTTGCAAGCGTGTTCGCTGCGGAGTGAGGTTTGAATTGCATAATGTTTAGGATTTAGATTGTAAATGAAAGAGTTTAGTTTGAATAACAAGTTAAATTTCAGTTGATTATTCATTAAAAAAGAGGGTGAAAACACGGTTTTTTAGTGGTGTTTTCACGGTATTTTTATATTGTATAATATCCCGGTAATATGCCGGAAACAATTGGCTACGATTTTATAATTTTGCCGGTATGATTATCCGCCTTGCCACCCTTAACGATATCCCCCAAATAATGCTGCTTATAGCTGAAGTAGTGCCTGCCATGAACGCCCTGGGCAATTTCCAGTGGGACAGCACTTACCCCAACGCTAAGGTATTTGAGAACGATATTGCCCTCAACCAGCTTTGGGTAGCCGACGCTGATGGCGATATTGCAGGCGTATCGGCCATTACTACCGACCAGGAGCCCGAATACGCCGAAGTGGGCTGGGATATTAACGAAACTGCCATTGTAACGCACCGACTGGCGGTGAGCACACGCTATCGTGGGCAGGGCATAGCTGCGCTGTTGTTGCAGCAGGCCGAGCAGGAGGCGATAACCCGTGGCATTAAAACTCTGCGCATTGATACCAACACGAATAACAAGGCTACCACGAAGCTGTTCCCAAAACTGGGTTATGAGTTTGCAGGCGAGATCGGGCTGGGTTTCAGACCCAACCTGCGGTTTTATTGTTATGAGAAGCGGCTGGATAGATAAGAAACTGCAGTTCCTCAGGGTACTCTGCGAGAGGCCCTGAGAGGACAAAAATTTGCTGACCGGGGCGAAATGACCCCAAAACCTGACCTGCAAGTCAGTTTTTTAATAAGTAAAACCATCGGCACAACTATCTGATACATAATTGTATACACCTATTGTTTTTTTGAAAAATAGTTTCGTATATTTAATTCCTATTTATGAATAGTCAGAATTACCAACTCATTATCAATTCATTTAGCGTAGGCACCTGGCTGCAAACGTTGGTATTTTATTCTTTTCTGATTTTCATGTTCAACATCATTATTACGCAATTAAAACTCTCTTCCTCAAAACTGGAAGTGGATATGATTGGCAAGGATGATGAGGAAGCCGTTTGAGTTTGCTTTTTATTTTGTTGTTTAGGGTATAACCAGCGTTGCTCAAGCAAGGGATTTGCTTTGCACCGCGGTGAGGACTCACCTGGTCCCAGTTCTGGCGTGCAACGATGATTAATAAAATGCAATTAACTAAACTATCTGGAATCTTTAAAATCTTAATAAAGTACAGTATAAAACTTATTCTAAATTATAAAACAAACTATGGCAATAAAAAAAACGTATAATGGATTTCAAATAATATAGAGATTGGTATCGTATTTTAGTGATAATTTTTGTATCTTTGTTATTGAACACTAATAGCATAATTAAAATGGAGCAAGTTAAAACAACTGGTTCTACTCAAAAGAACCATTATAACCCTATCAGAAAAATGATAGAGGATAAGAAAGTGGTTATTGCAGCCATTAAGAATGGCGAAAGTCTTTCTAATCTTAAAGGTATTAAGATTGTCAACCCTCTATGATATTGATGTAACCGAAGATGGTTCTTTTCAATTTACTTCAGATAACGGTCATAAATACATAGTTTATTTCTTAGCAGCTCCAGTTCCTGACAAAGAGGGTAATGTTCATACTTTTTTAAACTTAGGATTTAGTAGAGATGGGGATCATGCGTGTAATCCATTTACGACTAAATTTGATGCGAAGATAGAAGCCACCATAATCAGTATTTTAAACGATGTTTTTGAAAAGCATGATCATAGAGTACTAATTTATTTTTGCTTTGGTGATGATGGTTATTCAAGACATAGAAAAATAGTTTTTAATCGATGGAAAAAAGGCTTAACTCGATCTATTGAGAATCACAATGCAACTATTCAATATGAGGAAACAGAAATATTTTCTTGCCTAATGCTGGTCAGTGATAATCCCTTAAAAGGTCTAATATTAGACGCCTTTGAAGCATACCTAAAAGATTATCAATAAGTTTACTTAAGCGTATATTTATAAGTTGCTACCATGGAGAGGGTGGTCGAGCGCAGCGATGACCGGTCCAAAGGACTCCTGCGGAGGTGGGTCGAATAGCAAAACGCAATTAGCTGAAGCCTTTGGTGTCGGTATTTTGATATTAGGGGATAAACAGCTTCCAATTTCCTTCGGAGACGACTTCGATAGCGCCGTCTGTCACTTTAATGGCGGTCTGATCATCAATAAGATATGAAGGCACTGATAATGTAGCGGCCAACTTTTCCAGGCTTGCCAGGGAATTGTCCGGAAACCACTCATGATCCAGGTGCGGATGCAGCGCAATATTAATTAGTCGCAGCGACTTATCACTTTCGGGCGGCAGCGTATGGTTACCCTTGGTTGTTCCAAAGCAGGTCATTATCATACTCCCGGCGCTCAAGCCAACGTACACCGTCTTGCGCAGCAGCGTGGGCAGGAGGTCTGCCAGTCCGGATTGCTGCATCCAGTAGCACAGATACTGGCAGTCGCCACCGCCAACCAGCAAGGCGTCTGTCTCCTGAAGCATGGGAACCCAAAGTTCCCGTTGGAGGCTGGGCAGGGCCGTTAGCTCCAGCAGTCCCAGCGATTTCCACCCAAGGTCGCAGAAAGGGTCGCCTAATGTTCCGCGGATCACCTTTTGAGCTATGCCGGCACCGCCAGCGATGGCGTATATTGCCGTAGGGACAAAAAGCGCGCTTGCCTCAGCGATTGGTTTGCCCAGGAGGCCAACCAGCGCGTTGCGAATGCTTGTGTTACTAATGCCGGCGGAAGTAAGAAGAAGTTTCATGATATCTTTCTTTGGCAATATCGGCTCGCTGCCTGATAAGCCTTGGTTATTAAATTGTCAATAATCGATGTTAATTCAAAAGGTGAAAATAAATCTTAAACCTCAAAGTTTAAAATAACAGTGAATGTGTAAGTTCAACTTAGGCAGATGGCTCAATAATATCTTATCTTAGACAAGGCTTTAACCCCCATTTCGCAATTGCTATGGCAACAGCTACTATTGATGACATTATCACCTCGTTAGAAAACATTATTGCCGAATGTACCGCTACCAACAACCGGCTGGGTTATTTTGCAGCGCTGTATTTAAAGGTGACCAAAAGCGTAAAGGACGGCATCGCCTCGGGGCAGTTCCAGGACGGGCCGCGGATGGAACAGCTGGACGTAGTGTTTGCAAGCCGGTATCTTACCGCCTATGATCAATGGAAAAAGCATCAGCAGCCAACAGCATCGTGGGCGGTGGCATTTGAGCAGGCGGAGAAGTCGTCGGTATTGGTTTTGCAGCATTTGTTGTTAGGGATGAATGCCCATATCAACCTCGACCTGGGCATAGCTGCCGTTGAAGTATGCGGGCAGCAACCTATTGCCACCCTTCAGCAGGATTTTGATGACATCAACAGTATCATATCGGCATTGACCAACCAGGTGCTGTTTGAACTTGGGCAGGTTTCGCCATTATTGAGCTTACTTGGCTTGCATGCTACCAACTATAACTCGGCGCTCATACAGTTCAGCATCAGCAATGCCCGCGACGGCGCGTGGTGTTTTGCAGAGGACCTAATACAAAAGCAGGGCGATGATTACACCCAATGCATTGCCCAACGGGACAGCACCATTAAACAATTAGCTCAAAGCCTGGTGCACGCCACGGGCTTTATGCGCCTTACCATCTGGCTCATTCACCTGTTTGAGTGGAAGCGGCCATCGGCCATTATTCAAGCGCTTAATGTGTATGAGAAGCGGAAGATAGTGGTGAACAAGGCATAAAAAAACCCGGTTCCAATTGAACCGGGGTTTTTTTAGTGAACGAGGTCTTACTTCTTGGCGGGCTTCTTAGCCGTGTCCTTTTTCATGGTATCTCTCTTCATCTTGTGCTTCTTAGTGGTGTCCTGTTTCATGTTAGGACTTGCTGTCGCCACTAATGTTCCGAACGTAAATGCTGATAGAATCAGCGCTGCAATTAACTTTTTCATGTTTCCTGGTTTAAATAGACTAATGGATTAATTTCATTTGAACAATTAGAAGTATTAACTGGGTAAAATTGTTTTTGTTTGAAGAAAATTGATTTAATTTAATAGAAATATTTAATCGTTAAAGAATCTATGTGGTAAGTCTTTCAGTCCCAGACTACAACAGGGGGCACATTTTTTTACTTTTTTAAGAAGATTTCAATCCATATTAAAATTTTATACATTTACCCTTATTAACCTTTTAAACATCGCCATGAAAAAATTAACCAGCCTGCTAGCGCTTGTTTTAACAGCCAATTGTATGTTTGCACAAACCCATAGTGAGCTTAGCTCAAAAGAAAAAAAGGAGGGCTGGCATTTGCTGTTCGACGGTAAAGCGAAGGAGGGCTGGCACAATTACCTGGCAACATCGGCAGGGCCGGCGTGGGGGGTAAGTGACGGCACGCTGCAACTGGACCCAACAGTTAAGGATGGCAGGGGCGATGTGGTGACCGATAAGGAATACGAAAATTTTGAGCTTTCCGTTGACTGGAACATTGCCGAAGAGGGCAACAGCGGCATCATGTTTATTGTGCATGAGGATAAGGCCTTTGAAAATACTTATATCACCGGTCCGGAGTATCAGTTGCTTGACGATAAAAAGGCCGAGGATAATAAAAAGCCCAGTCACTTAGCTGCTTCCCTTTATGATATTATCGCGCCAGCAAAAGAAGTTGAAAACCCAGCCGGGCAATGGAACCACACCGTGATACGCCTGCAAAACGGCGAACTTACCTTTTGGCTCAACGGCGTGCAAACCGTGAAGACCCATCTCTGGGATGCCAACTGGGATGCCATGGTGGCCAAAAGCAAATTTAAAAACTGGAAAGGCTTTGCCGCATATCACAAGGGCCACATCGCCTTGCAGGATCATGGGTATCATATCGCGTTCCGCAACATCAAAATACGCGAATTATAGAGATCGGTTGGGATTAGTTTCCCGCTTATTTATTGTAACCATACGCACCCCTGTTCGTATAAGGAACAATCAATAACGGCTACTAAATTCTATCGATTTTGAAAAAGTTTTTATTCACCTTATTTGTGGGCGCGGCCATTTTTGCAGGTTGCCAGAAGGATACAGGAACCAATGTTACCATAAGCCCCAACGACCTGGTAACTATTAACGGGCAACTTAAGGGAAGCTGGGTTTTCCCGGTTGAAAGCATAAATTATGTTGATAACTCGGGCAAGACAATTTTGCCCGGCCAGAATATGACGTCGCCTGCTTTTCAGTTTGACGGAAATGCAAAAGTGAACATCATGCCTGATCTGCGAACAGTGCAGGCGGGTACCTATGCATTAACAACCGACCAGGGGTTGATTTATCTCAATATTGTGTATCCTGATAACACAAAAGTGAAGTACCAGGTTTTATTGATGAACAATGAAATGCTCAAACTGGTTAGCACACAGCCTTTTACTTATTATGATATCAATGGCGCCCCGGTAAATATTACAGCGGTAACCAATACGGTATTACACAAGCAAAATTCGGCCGATGCTACCGGCGACCTGGTGAGGGTGATGGCGATGAGCGACTCTGTATACAACATCAATGTAAACGTTGCGCATAAAGGCGATACAGCCACATTGGTTAACAGCAAGGTAAATGCCACCGGCCAGTATAGTTACGCCTTTGCCGCAAAGCATGGTGATCATATTATGGTAGATATGGTAGGCAGCCCCTCAAGCTCGGCTTTTTACGTATTTTATAATGGCCTGCCTTTAACCGGTAATATAGTTTCGCAAAGTAATGAAATAACTACAGGAGCCGGCTGGAACGTGCCCTGATAGGCAGCCTGTTTGTTTAAATAAGAAATTTCTAAAAACGCGTAACTACTTGTGAGCCATAGCCGTAAAAAGGTTTCGGGCGATTCAGATTTTCCGTTGTATAATTTTTAATCATCTTATTTATACTGGATTATGAACTTCTTTTACTTGTTTTTACTGCTTGGGGCACTTATAGTTTACCTGATCATACAATACGACAAACAAAACAAAAAAAAGGTTAATGAAATATTAAGGGCCAACAAAAATGTGCCGCCTTTATTTATGCTGCGATCGGCTGAGCAAAAGGTGAATGCTATAAAGGCGCTGCTAAACGCACCCATCGAACCTTTCACCGCGCAAAACGAACTGAAAAATGACGTGGCCCTGCAACTACAAAAACTGATTGACAGTTATAAGAACAGGGATATTGCCCTGGCTGCCTATTACGCCAAACTGGGAGCCCTGCTGATAAAAGCGAATGAGCTAAAAGGTTCTCTGCATGTTGCTGAGAGGCAGACGGCATAGACGCCAACTGCATTTAGAATAACAACTTTCACCCATATCAGCCCTCACGGGTTTGCCTGTATCTTTTCGTTAAAAATCTGTCCAGCAACTGTATTGCGCAGAATGCGCATAAGATAAAAATGCATATCATCTTATTATCTAATAAAAATTGAGATAGCTTATCCAGCAAGGAATTGTCTGTTTTTTTAACGGCAAAGTAAGTCAAGGCTGATATTACCAGCGCCACAGCGCCTATCACCAATCCATAATAAATTCGTTCGGCACGTTCCTGTTGTATAATGATCTGCCTTATCACAGCATCAGCTATACTGGTTTGCGCTTTCGCGGGATCATGTTTAAGTTCGGTGAACAATGTGCGATAAAGTTGCGCATCCTGATCGGCAGTAGTACCGGTAATCGACTCAGCGCTGTTTATTTGCTGTTCTGTTAACCGCTGTATTTCTTCGTCATCCAGGTTTTCCATCATTTTTATTTTAAATAGTTGGCCAGTTTATCTTTTAACATCTTCCGCGCCCTGAAAAGGTAACTCTTTACCGTTCCCTCGGGCATCCCGGTTATTTGTTCTATCTCGTGGTACGATAGCTCATTAAAATGATATAAGGTAACCACGGTGCGGTATTGCAGCGGTAGCTTAGCTATCTCGCCCTGTATAAATGTCGAGGTGTTTTTCCTTTGCAAAATACGCTCGGGGTTATCTGTATCCTCCTGGTAGTTCTCAAGATCGGTAATATCAATGGTTAGGCTTTTTTTTCCTGATACCTTCTTCACATAGTTGATGGCTGTGCTATAAGCTATCTGTGCTATCCAGGTAGAGAGTTTGGATTGAAATTTAAACCCGGCGAGGTGTTTGTACACCTTGATAAACACCTCTTGGCAAATATCCTGCTCGTCCTCAACATGCTGCACCACCCGGTGTACCATGCTGGTTACCAGGCGCTCGTATTGCCTAACCAATAGTTTAAATGAATTGAGGTCGCCACCAAGTACACGGGAAACTATTTCCTCTTCAGTTTGCATGCGGATGATTAGACAATATCCGGTTAAAAAATGTTGCAAAAAAATAATTGCAACATTTTAAAATGCAGGCTTGTCTAATGGGCAAATTAAAAATAAAAGACATGCAATTTCTTGTATTTATAACAGCCATAGTGGCCCTGACGGTTATAGTTATCGCCACTCTTAACCACCGCATAAAGGTACGGATGATAAAAGCCGGACTGGCAGACGAGTTAGCCGTAGAAGCCCTCAACAAACTCCATTACGACCTGCGTGTGGATACGCTTAAGTGGGGCGTTATCCTGTTGTTTGGCGGGATGGGGATGATCGTTTTAAATTATATTACGGTTTATGCAGATTCTACACTACCTTACGGTATTGAAACTGTATTCCTTGCTGCGGGGTTTATTACTTATTATCTGATCTCGCGAAAGATCAACACAAATGCTTAACCATTAACCTCTTATTAAAATGAAAAAATATACCATCGCCATCGTATTCATGGCCATCCTTTCAGTTCAATTGCTGAATGTGAATCGCGTGCAGGCACAAACCGTAACTACTAAAACCGACCTTACTAAATTTGTGGGAAAATACCAGTTTACAAATAATAAAATGACGTTCCTGCAGATCATGCTGAAGGACAATAACCTTGTGCTTAAACAGCTGTGGGACAATAGGGAGATAACCTTTAAACAAACAGGCGATATTGAATTTTATAATGATGAGTCCTCTTTTCCCCTTAAATTCACAAAGGATAATACCGGTAAAATAACCCAGGTGCTGGCTTTTGACAGGGACCTGTGGAACCGCGTGCCCGATGATTATCAGCCCAAAATGGAAAAGATAATAACGCTTTCGGCCAGCCAGCTCAATTCTCTTACGGGGAAATACGAACGAAAAGGCGGCGACGGTGATGCGGACGACCGGCTGCAGTTATCCGTTAAGGATGGCAAACTGGTACTAACGCAGATGTGGGATAAAGCTGAAATAACCCTGTATGCTATATCGGAAGTTGATTTTTATAATGAGAACCAAACGTTTCCTATAAAATTCACAAAGGGGTCTGATGGCCTTGCAACTCAATTGCTGGCCAAAGGCGAGGACGTGTGGCTGAAAGTAAAATAATTCACCACTCATTATTCACCACTTTACTTTTAAACCGAATTGATTATTATTGCAAAAAAAGCAATACATGTCTGACGATGCGATAGTAAAGCGGTTAAAGGTAATTGTAAAGGAACACGGCGGGCAACTGGCCCTTGCCAACGCTATCGGGGTCGACCAGGGATTTATCAGTAAGGTGATCAATAAAAAGCAGGAGGTGAGCTATTACCTCATCAAAAAGCTTTGTTTCCAACTAAAATACTCGCCCGAATGGCTCATTATCGGCACCGGCGAAAAGAAACTCAATAAACCCGATTCGGCCAAACTGATCACCGAGATCCAGATGCTGCGCACTGAGGTGGATATCCTGCACGCCCGCATGCGCGTTTTTGAAATGCAAATGGAGGAATTAAAAGGCGGGGAAAAAGCGGCGGGGTGATGGGAGGTGGAGGTCATTAGTCATTAGTCATTAGTCCTTTTCTGGTTTAAGAGTTAGCGTAGCGCTCTTAAATCCGGCATGGATCCAGGACTCTGTCCGGCGTTTGAAGCACAATTAACTTAAAACAACAAAACAACCGGCAGCAATCCCGGCTGATCTGAGTAATAATCAATCGCGCTGCTATATTTATAATGCTGTGGCTCCCAAACATGCCCGGCTGTAACAGGATTCTCATGCAGATAAGTAAGCCGCTGATCTAACATTTCATTGGTGCTTAATTCAATAGGGTGATTATCCTGTTGCCAAAACTGATAAGTATTGTTATTGCTGTTGCGTTCACCTGCGCGTTTGAACATCCAAATAAGCCAGTCCTTACGACTTTCCTGCTGATTGTCACTAATAGCTTTAATAATAGCCCTGCTGGTAAACTTTTTTAGATCGCGTATAATATCAGTTAGCTGATATGGTTGTTGTGCAGTGGCTATTAAGTGTACATGGTTGGTCATAATTATCCAGGCATGTAATACTAATCCTTTGTTGGTGATGCAATACTGCAAACTTTCAATAAGTACTTCCTTATATTTCTCTCTCGAAAACACATCGATCCAATTAATTACAGAAAAGGTGATAAAATGAGGTTTTTCGCTATCTCCGAAACGGTAACGGGTGGCCATGCTTAGGTTTTAGAGTGGTAAATATAGTGCAAATGAAATGATAAGTACAATTGAGTTGGGCGAGGTTGCATGTTCCGGCTTTTAAATTATTTAGGCTGGTTAAGCCGGACGGAGTCCTCCATTTTTATTTGGGATTTAAGAGTGCTGTGCTAACTCTTAAACCAGGGTAAACAGCTTAAATCCACAATAACTTCATTTTCGGCTACAACAACAGCAGATTTGGCTACATCTGCTGGTTTGATGCTACGCACCTTTGTAGCATCAAAAACAAAAAACCATGAAAATTATAGTAACAGGTTCATTAGGGCACATCGGTTTGCCGCTGACAAAAGAATTAATACAAAAAGGGCATACGGTTACGGTGATCAGCAGTAAACCCGAAAAACAAAAGGACATTGAAGCTTTGGGGGCTAAGGCTGCCATCGGCACAGTGGAAGATGCAGGATTTCTTACGGCTACTTTTACCGGGGCCGATGCGGTGTACACCATGTTGCCGCCGGTTGGTTATTTCGATCCCAACTTCGATCTGATGGTGCATTGCCGAAATGTGGCCAACAACTTTGCAGAGGCCATAAGGGCATCGGGAGTAAAGAGGGTGGTGCACCTAAGCAGCGTTGGCGCTCACATGGAAAAAGATTCGGGCCTTATTCTCTGTCATCGTGAGGTAGAGGTTACGCTGAACAAACTGGCAGATGTTGACATTACCTTTATGCGGCCGGTTGGTTTTTATTACAACCTGTATAGCTTTATACCTGTGATAAAAAACCAGGGCTTTATTGCAGCAAATTACGGCGCCGATGAGATGCTGGTATGGGTTTCGCCAATAGATATTGCTGCCGCGATTGTTGAAGAACTGGAAACACAACCTACCCACAGAAAAATACGGTATGTGGCAAGCGACGAGCTTACCGGAAACGAAACAGCAAGTATATTGGGCAAGGCTATTGATAAACCTGATCTGAAATGGATACTTATTCCCGGCCAGCAATGGCAAAGCGCGTTGGAAGCAGCCGGGATGAACCCTAAAATAGCCGCCGGTTTGGTTGAAATGTTTGCGGCCCAGAACAGCGGTTTATTAACAGAGGATTATTATCGCCATAAACCTGCTTTAGGCAAAGTGAAGCTAGCAGATTTCGCGAAGGAATTTGCAATAGTTTATAATCAAAAGTAAGTATCTTGTGATATGGCAAGCAATCAACCCTTCAGGATAAAAACAATAAGCGAATATCATAGGTTGATGGGGCTGCCCAAGCCGGAGCACCCGCTGATCAGTGTGATCAATTTTGAAACCATTACGCATTTGCCCAACAGTGAATCGATCAGTTTGGTGTTTGATTTTTATTCCGTCTCCCTGAAAAGAAACTTCAACGCCAAATTTAAATACGGGCAGCAAGAGTATGATTTTGATGAGGGCATTATGTTTTTTATGTCGCCGGGCCAGGTTTTTGGATTAGAGCTTGAAAAAGGTGCCACATTAAGGCATTCGGGATGGATGTTACTCGTTCATCCTGACTTTTTATGGAACACGCCCTTAGCCAAAACTATTAAACGGTATGAATATTTCAACTACTGGGTGCATGAGGCTTTGTTCCTTTCAGAAAAAGAAGAAGGAACGATCATCACCCTAATGCAAAACATTGGGCAGGAATATCATTCCAATATTGATAAGTTCAGTCAGAACATCATTATTGCCCAAATGGAACTGCTATTGAACTATGCCGAACGGTTTTATAACCGCCAGTTTATCACCCGCAAAATTACCAACCATCGGATACTTGATCGTTTGGAAGATACCCTAACTGCTTATTTCAACAGTGAAGCTTTGGCGAAAAAAGGATTACCCACAGTGCAATATATTGCAGATACCTTAAACGTATCGCCTGGTTATTTAAGCGGGATGCTTAAAACCTTGACCGGTCAGAGTACCCAGCAGCACATACATGATAAACTGATAGAGCGGGCAAAAGAAAAATTATCCACCACAGGCTTATCGGTGAGCGAGATTGCTTATGAACTGGGGTTTGAGCATCCGCAATCATTCAGCAAGCTGTTCAAGACAAAGACTAACGTTTCGCCTTTGGAGTTCAGGCATTCGTTTAATTAACACTTTTTCTTACTCACTATTCACCACTCACCAAAATAGACGTTTAAACACGTAAATGATCCAATTGTCGAATTAAATTCATTTTTTGCAATTGTTCTTTGAATTATATTCTTAATATGAGTATATTTATTGAATGAATACGGAAGTTGAATTATTTTTGGACAAGACGGATCTCCACATCCTGCGATTGATGCAGGAGAATGCCCGCATCAGCAATGCCGACATGGCGCGTGAGCTTGGCATGGCCCCATCGGGTGTGCTGGAGCGTGTGAAAAAGCTGGAGCAAAAAAATGTGATCCTGCAATATACTACAAGGATCAATCCAGGGGCACTGCAGCAAAAAATGCTGGCCTTTATTTTCATGAAGGCATCAGACGGACCGGGCTGCAACGAAACAGCCCAAGAACTGGCAAAAATTCCCGAAGTGCAGGAAGTGCACCACATTGCAGGAGAAGATTGCTACCTGGTTAAGGTACGCACCTACGATTCGACTACACTGATGCACCTGATGCGCACCAGTTTCGGCAAAATACCCAAACTGCTCAGCACACGTACCACCATCGTGCTCGAAACGGTAAAGGAACAACAACAATTGGTTATACCTGAAAATTAATACATTATGACTCACAACATCATCAACAAAAAAACTTCACCATTAATGGTAATCATTGCTTTTGCCACGGTTTACATTGTGTGGGGCTCAACTTACTTTTTTATAAGGATGGCCATGCCCGCCATACCGCCCATGCTATTGGGCGCTATGCGATTTTTTACTGCCGGCACGCTGGTGATGATCTGGTGCATTATTAAGGGCGAGAAAATATTTATATGGAAGAGCATGATCACCTCGGCTATTGTGGGCCTGTTCCTGCTTGTGGGCGGCAATGGCGCCGTAATACTTGCCGAGCAGACCCTGCCAAGCGCCATGGTGGCCATCCTGGTATCGGCAGCACCTATCTGGTTCGTGCTGCTCGACAGGCAGAGCTGGGGCATCAATCTTAGAAACAGATCGACCATTTTAGGGTTGATAGTAGGTTTTGCAGGGGTAGTATTGCTTTTTGGCGAACAGTTGAGCGGTGTATTTGCAGGCGGCTCCGTGCAATCCATATTGCCCTGGATGCTGGTGCTTATCGGAGGTTCGATATCCTGGTCGGCAGGGTCGTTGTATTCAAAGCACAATCCACAAAAGGGTTCGGCGGCGGTAAATGTGGCATGGCAAATGATCATTGCAGGGTTTGTATTCTGGTTAGGCAGCCTGTTCAGGGGCGAGTTTACGCATGTGCAATTTCAGCAGATACCGCTAAAATCATGGCTGGCACTGGGTTATCTCATCGTTTTCGGATCAATAGCCGCCTTTAGCGCTTATGTGTGGCTGCTGCAGGTTCGCCCGGCTACACAGGTAAGCACCTATGCTTATGTAAACCCGGTGATAGCGGTAATATTAGGCTTATTGTTTGCTCATGAGCATATCTCACTCATACAAATCACCGGTTTGCTCATCATCCTGGGTAGTGTATTGCTGATCAACCTGTCCAAATACCGTAAGGAAAAAGTGTCTGAACCGGACGATCATACAGATGCCGCGCCGGTAAAAAAAATAGATGAAATGGCTGAGAGCGCATCCTGATGGAATGTACTCTCTGAGTTACGTATTGCAGTAAATAAATTTTGGTGATTCTGTAGGTAGTGTACCAACAAAATGATTTTTTATTCGTATATTTGATAATTAAAAACCGAAACCCACGTAATCATCTTCACGTAAAAGTCCCATTAATTTACAGTGAAAACACACCTTGATATTCCGAAATTATTTATTGTTATTTATAAAACCTATTTTTGTAATCCCTATTACATTACCTGAGCATGGAAAAAACTGTAAATTTAAGCATAACGAAAGGCCCCATAGATGACGTAGTTAAGTTATCAACTGACCCAAACATCTTAAAATTGTATGCAAATGGGTTCCAATGTACTTTTACCCTGACTGATGGCGTTTTGGTTTTGAAGCACAACGGAGCAATTATTGCCATGGTAACAATGAGTTTGGCCGCAATAAAAACCCTTCACAAAAATATCGAAGCAACTGTACAGGGTTACGAAAAACAAATAGGAATAAACATTCCGACTTTTGAAGATTTGCTTCCGGAACAATTCAAACAACAACCTAATAAATGAAAGATCAGCATTTTTTTTCATATTCAGTTCCATCTTTCGATGGTAGCATTGTTGTTGGAGACACCACCTACGCAACTGTTTTGAAACTTGGTGAAGAAGCAAGCCCAAACCTTAACTTCACGTTAGATCGTGAAAAAGTAGTTAACTACATGAAATTGGTTCATGAAGGTGCTATAAATGAAATTAGGAAAGAATTTTTTTATGTTGAGGCTATTAGGAATCTAAGAAAAAAAATAAGGTTTATGAACCTTAATTTCGAATTTCAGAATGATGATATAACCGAAAATGAATTCGAAAACGAGTTAAAGGAAAATGAATCAAAGTATTTTGTACATGTTTCTTTACTTAAAAGCGAAGCCGATTTTTATATTCTTAAGGATATAGTTGAAAAAATAAATGATGATCTTACTACAGATGATGTGGCAGACATTTTTTCAATCGATGTAAGCACAAACCAAAATCTTATCAGTACTACCGTTTAATGGAGATATATGGATTAGCAGAAGCAATAGAATGCGAATCTGCATATGCTGTTGCTAAAAAAGTCGAAGTTAGTCCACCTGTTGTCCATGAGATATTTGGGCAATGCCTTAAGTTCATTTGTAAGCGTGATGGGGAAGCTGAAATCACTAAGGAATTGGATGACAAAACTAAATCCAAATGTGAAAGTCCCTTATCGCATAGGAATTTAGGCGATAAAATCAAAGCAAATTCATTCTATGTTTTGAAGCAGGGTATAAAAGCCGTAAAAGTTAAAAAAGTACATTTCTCTGGAGCACACAATGCCAGAGAATTTAAGACAGATTCGTATACTTTCGCAGAAATAGTTAAGCCGTTCCCCGCAGGAATGAATTTTAAACTAACCCTGCCAAAGGATTCTAAATATATAAGCCCATTTAAAAAGCTGGGTAAATAAATGCATTTATTCTTCTTAGCCTGTTACTAGTTACTCGCTTTATTAAGGTGTATTTTTTGGCAGGGTTGCGGGTAGGTCTATTACCCCAGCATATTTTCCAGTACGTTTCTTATCAAAAAAACGTATTTTGTTTCACGACTTAAAAACATTTAAAACTAATTCTATCTGGTCCCCTTTTATCAAAATTCGTCCTCGTTCATTTCGTGGAGCGTATCCTGCTTTAAGGGCTTGCTGATGAACGACCTTACAAAGGGGTAAGGTGATGTGCGGTCCTTATCAACCTGCCGTATGGATGACGACATGATATAAACTCTAATATCCTTATCCACTTCCGGAGATATCTGACTATATCCGTCCAGGAAGTCCCAGCCGCTGAATGCAGGCATATTCAGATCGAGGAAGATAGCATCGGGTAATTTATCGGGCTGGGATTTGTTTTCCTCAATATAATCAAGCACAAGTAAGCCATCCATAGTATAGGTGGTCTTGTCAAAGTGATCATTGCCATACAGTATGTGCTGCATCAGGAAATGATCGATCGGATCGTCATCAATAACAATAAGTTTGCTCATAAGCCAGTGTGTTTCATAAAGTTATAATTTTTTTTAAACAATTTTGTTTTAATTAAATCACAATTGTTTAAAAACCAGGGGTTGTAACAGTAAAAGATGGCAACAGGTACAATGGTTTATTGCCAGGCAGATAAATTAATTAAACAGATAGTCGAACATCCCCATATTTAGCTGGTGCTTTATTTCGCTTATCAGTTTAAGTGCGGTGTGCCTGTAAGCATCGCGATCAAAGGCATTAGGGTGAATTATCAGTTGCTTTTCTTCCTGCTCAAGGCAGTTCAAAAGATCCTGTCGCGATACGGCGCTTTTAGCGCATTTATCATATATATGATGATAAGCAAGGTCTGCATCATGCATGTTCTGGAAGCTCGTAAGTTTGATCAACTCTTTGTATTTGTCCAGTTTATACTTTTCAAGGTCGATCTCACTATGCATTTTTGAAAAGTAATCGGATGCTCTCCTGGATTCCTTGTGGGAACGTGTGATGAAGGTGCTCATAGTTGTTTTTATGTAACGGCTTTGTTTTACTATGCAAACTTAATATATAATAATTTATGAAAAAACCCGTGTTTTCACGGTATTTTCAAAAATATCAGACTACTTAGTGTAGTAAATGGTTTAAATTGATAATTTAAACCTGTTTTATGCAGATTATGAATAATTTATCTGATATTAGAGGATCATCTCAAAACCTTAAATAGCAAATCATGAACAGGAAAATCGGAATTGGATTGATGATCATCGGGGCCTCCACGCTTTTTTGGGCAGGCTTTATCAAGCATTCCGAAAAACAAAGGCTGATCGAGGTTGGCTCGATGGAGGTTACCATTACTAAAAAGCAGGGTTTTAACTGGCCGCCGTATATTGGGGGGATAGTTTTTGTAGGTGGTATGATACTGGCCATCGCCAACAGAAACCAGCCTGTATAAGCAGCAAAGCAACTCACCGACTTATTCCGCACTTTTACCGGGTAATTTGTCCTGCTAAACAGACCTGGTTTGGCGGATGAGCCGCAATTGGCTAAACTTGCCCTGGTTATTACAAAAAACTGATCGACCCAATGAATGCACCGCAGCAGAATATTTTAGAGGTAGATAATCTGAATGTTTATTACGGCACATTTAAGGCCGTTAACAATGTGTCGTTCAATGTATTGCAGGGCGAGATATTTGGCTTACTTGGCCCCAATGGTGCAGGGAAAACCAGCACGCTGAGCGCGGTGGAGGGGTTGCTCAAACAACATTCGGGTACGGTTACGGTTGCAGGCTACAACACGCTGGAAAAGCCCCTGTATGCACGCGCTGCCATGGGTGTGCAATTACAGGCCACCAGTTTTCAGCCTGAGTTGAACGTGGCTGAGATTTTGAAACTTTATGCCGGCATCTATGGCATCAACCTCACTGAGGAAAAACTGCATAAAATGCTGCTGGAGATCAACCTGGCTGATGCTGAAACAAAGCGCTTCGGGCAACTATCGGGCGGGCAGCAGCAACGCGTTTCGCTGGCGATAACTACGATACATGATCCGAAATTGGTATTGCTTGATGAACCCACTTCGGGCCTTGACCCGCAATCGCGCCGCCAGTTGTGGACGCGCATTGAGGCCATCCGCGAAAAGGGCAACGGTGTATTGCTCACCACCCATTCGATGGAGGAGGCTGAGGCCGTGTGCGACAGGATCAGCATTATAGATCACGGGCGCATCATCGCCACCGGCACGCCCCAATCGCTGATAGATAAGCACAGGGATGATCCCGAGGTGATCGCAGTATCGCGCAGGGGCAAGATCACTTTGGAGGATGTGTTTATTGCATTAACGGGCCTGGAGGTGAGGGCGTAAGCTATTCAGATCAACATAAATAAAAATTAAAAGATATGATGGAAGTTAATATCCCCAAAACATCGGCAGTAATGGCCTCGCTGCTTCGGGCCGATTTTACTACCCTTTGGCGCAACCGCCGTTCGGTAGTGATGGTGCTGCTGGTACCGATGATCATTGTTTTTTCGTGGAAAGCGCTTGTAGCCACTGCAGGCGGGGCTTTTGTGCTATCGAACAGCATTACCCTTGGCCTGGTGGCGGTAGGGTTGATGGGTTATACCAACTCTATAGCCCGCGATCGTGATAAAGGCGTTTTTCAACGGTTGCGTGTGTCACCCTTGCCCTTATGGACCATCATGGCCAGCAGGCTATTGATACAATTGTCGCTCATCATATTACTAACTATAGTTGTTTTTATATCCGGCTATCAATTGGACCACATCACCATTTCAGCAGGTGGATATGCGCTTACACTGCTTGCGGCAATTATTGGGGGCGCGGTATATCTTAGCCTCGGGCAGGTTATTGTAGGACGAATTAAAAATCCTGAAACAGTAAATTCAACAGCCAGACTTATTTACTTCGGCTTTATTATGGTGGGTATGTTTGGCGAACTTGGGGTATTGGGAGATAAATTTAAAAAGGCGGTGGACTGGACTCCCTATGGTACCGTGAAAACCATATTAGCCGGAAGCCTGGAGCCAATGAAATGGAACAATAATACCAATGTAGCGCTGTTATTGACCCTCGGCTACACCATCGTATTTGCCACATTAGGCATCAAATGGTTTAAGTGGGATTCGAAGTGAGTTCTAAGCCTAAAGTCTTGAGTCAACTGACTTCTCTTACCTGGTTTAAGAGTTAGCGCAGCGCTCTTAAATCCATCATGGATAGCAGGACTCCGTCCGGTTTATGAAGCACGAATACTTCAGTACAATAAAACAACCGGCAATAACCCCGGCTGATCAGTATAATAATCAATGGCACTACTATGCTTATAATGCTGTGGCTCCCAAACATAGCCTGCCGAAACAGGGTTTTCATGCAAATAAGATAGCCTCTGATCCATCATTTCATTGGTGCTTAATTCAATAGGGTGGTTATCCTGTTGCCAAAACTGATACGTATTGTTGTTGCTGTTACGTTCACCCGCACGTTTGAACATCCAAATCAACCAACCCTTACGACTTTCCTGTTGATTATCATTGATAGCTGCAATAATAGCCCTGCTTGTAAATTTTTTAAGATCCCTGATTATATCAACTAACTGGTGTTCTTGTTTTGCTGAAGCGATTAAATGTACATGGTTACTCATGATGACCCATGCATGCTGGATCAATCCCTTGCTTGTAATGCAATACTGCAAACTTTCAATAAGTACTTCCTTATATTTCTCCCTGGAAAAGACATCAATCCAGTTGATTACAGAAAAGGTAATGAAATGTGGTCTTTCGCTATCTCCGAAACGGTAACGGGTGGCCATTGCTTAGGTTTTAGGGAGGTAAATATAGTGCAAATGAAATAATAAGTGTAACTGAGCCGGACAGAGTCCTCCATTTTCATTTGGGATTTAAGAGGCGCTGCGCTAACTCTTAAACCAGGGTGGGGATTAGAAATACGGGGACAAGCCTAATCTCCAATTAACTAATCTCTAATCACTACTCCACATGTATCGTCAATGGCTCATAATTGCGTTGCAGTTTCTTTACAGATTCGGCTACGCGCTTGATGAACATGTAATTGGTTGTTCCGCCTATTACAGCGCCTACTACCGGTATCAGTCTGCCAGCTGCTTTTGAGCCGAGGCGAACCATCATCCTTTCGGCTATGCGTTCCATGATGGTTTTGGTGATGGTAACACCTGCTTCTACCTGGAACACGGCGGCGAGTATCGATACAAACTCATCAAAACTCATGGTGTAGCTGCCTCTGTGGTAATAGATCACCCCTAAAGTAACCCTGAATTGCTGGGTGATCATGTTGAGCAGATCCACAGGTATGCCGATGGCCATGGTGAGAGCGCCGCCTCCGCCTGATATGGCGCCGGTTGTGGCTGCTATGCGTGCGCAACGTTCAACAAACTTATCAAGCCCCAATTTATCTACCCCTTGTTTTACGCCCAGTTGATCGATATGGGTAAATATGCCCTTAAATGTATCCAGCGACAGGTCCTCCAGTTTAATCCTGATGTTCGACCTGAACTTGTCTAATATTTCCATAGTATAGCGGATTGCTTATGTATAAGAACAACAATTCCGGGGATTTGTTGCTGCAAAAGGACTTGTTTATAATTGAACAGCTGTATTGTTTTATTATCGGCTAAAAATCAATAGCTTAGCTTGTATTAAACCGCTACTGATTATGAAACTCTTTCTTTTTGTTTTACTGGTAGTTGCTATGGCAGCAGCCAATGCGCAAACGGTGGTGAACAACCGCATTTTTATAGGGAAGACCGACAGTGTGTCGTCCAAAATACTGAATGAAAAGAGAAAAGTGTGGATCTACCTGCCGCAGGGCTATGACGACCCGGCTTTCACCAAACAGCGCTACCCGGTTGTTTACCTGCTTGATGGCGATGGGCATTTTGCCTCTGTTACCGGCATGATACAGCAATTGAGCGAAGTGAACGGCAATATGGTATGTCCGGACATGATCGTAGTGGCAATACCGAATACCGACCGCACCCGCGACCTTACGCCAACAAGATCATTGGTAGGGCCCGACGGGAAGAAGATACCGGGTTTTGAAACATCGGGTGGTAACGAAAAATTTATCTCCTTTATCCAGAATGAGCTGATACCACATATCGATTCAACGTACTTAACTGCACCTTATAAAATGCTCATCGGCCACTCGTTTGGCGGGCTCACGGTGATGAACATTGTGGTGAACCATACCGATATGTTTAACAGTTATGTGGCCATTGACCCCAGCATGTGGTGGGACGGCCGCAAGCTGCTGAACCAGGCGCACGAGGTGATGAAGCAGAAGAAGTTTGCCGGGAAATCGCTTTACCTGGCGATAGCGAATACCATGCCTATCGGAATGGATACGCAAAGGGTGAGGAAGGATACCTCGGGTACCACGGGGCACATACGGTCGATACTCGATCTGGCGGATATCCTGAAAGCCAATAGCAACAATGGGCTGAATTTCGCCTACAGGTATTATAATGAGGATAATCATGGCTCGGTGCCGCTGCTGGCTGAATATGACGCGCTGCACTTTTTGTTTGGATTTTATAAGTTCCCGGATGACCTGGGATCAAAACTGTATGACCCTACGGCTAAAATTGATGTGGCGGGCATTATTGATAAGCACTACAGCGATATATCGGCCCGTTTGGGATATAAAATATTGCCACCAGAGGGCCAGATAAACCAGTTGGGCTATTTTTACATGCAAAGTAATGAACCAGAAAAGGCTTATACCATGTTTAACCTCAACATAAAAAATTATCCCACAAGCGAAAACGTATTTGACAGCATGGGCGACTATTACGACAACAAAAAGGATAAGGCCAAAGCCATTGAATTTTACACCAAAGCGCTGAAGGTTGGTGAGAATAAGGATACGAGGGATAAGTTGAATAAGTTGATGAAGTGAGGGGGTGGGGTGGTTGATTGAGTTAAAACCGTTTTAATTGCAATCAAAATTTTCAACCTAATCTAACTCAATCCAACTTAATCAAAAAATAAATTCGATACCTATTGGTATTTAATTATAATAATTACATTTGCATATGGGCAAAGCCGAACGCACCAGGGAATACATTATTGAGAAGACCGCTCCTGTATTTAACCGGAAGGGCTATGCGGGCACGTCGATGTCGGACCTGACGGAATGCACCGGGCTCACCAAGGGCGCCATTTACGGTAATTTTGAGAATAAGGAGGAGGTGGCGCTGGCGGCATTTGATTATAATTTTGACAAGATGATAGCCCAGGTGAGGCGTTTGCAAACCCCTGGTCAAACGGCGCTTGGTAAATTGCGCGCATTTATAGCAGTATATCGCTACAGTCCGGCTGATCCATTTTTATCCATTGGCTGCCCGATAGCAAATACCGGGCTCGAAGCCGACGATACGCAACCTGCACTAAAGCAAAAGGTAACCGGGGCAATAAATAAATGGCACCGCAGCATATCGGCTATTATACACCAGGGCATAAGAGCCGGTGAGATAAGGGAGGATGTTGATGTGGCTGAATTTGCTTCACTGATGATAGCCATCATTGAGGGTGGCATCACGGTTTCGAAAATATCGGGAGATTATAGTTATCTCAACCGAAGCCTGGATCATATGGAGCAATTGATAGAAATAAAACTAAGGAAATAAATTTTTTTATCATAAAATATACCGATCGGTATATTTTAATTGAATTAACCATGAAACCAACCCAGCATTTTATAGGAAACGAGGGGCACCGTATATCGGCAAGGCTTTACGAGAAGGATGCACCTGCAATGATACTGATGCATGGTTTCCCTGACAATCATCACCTGTATGATGAGCTGCTGCCTTATCTGTTGCCTTTTTACAAGGTGATCACCTTTGATTTTTTAGGTTGGGGCGAATCCGATAAGCCGGATAATTATCCGTACAATTTTAATAGCTGGCAGCATAACCTGGATGAGGTGATACGCTATTTTAAGTTAGAAAAGCTGATACTGGTGGCCCATGATGCATCTGGCCCGCCGGCTATTGAATGGGCGCTGCAGAATAAAAATAAGGTGGAGATGCTGGTGCTGTTGAATACCTTTTATGATCGCGGAGCAAAATCGCCGGAGGCAATATGGCTATTTTCGACGCCTTTGGTGAGAAATATTGCCAGGGTTATTGCGAGGGCATCCGATAATTATGTATTTAAAAAAATGTATTGCTGGCAGATAGGCCGGTTTATATCTGATGAAAAAATGCGGCAGAAATATATTCCATTGCTTTACAGTCAGTTTGAAGGCGAAAAGAATGCACAAAAAGCGTTCTTCAGTCTGAATAATGACCTGTTGCCGATTGTTATCAGGATGACACAGAAAGTACTCAAACACAAAACATTTGATTTGCCGGTGCGCATCATCTTCGGCGAAAAGGACAAGTATCTGCACGGCGGCGTGGCGCGGAAATTTAGCGCGATGTTTCCTGAGAGCGAGTTGTACCTGCTGCCCTATGCCAGCCATTTTGTGCAGATAGATGAACCGATGGAAGTGGCCCGGCTGATGAGGATCGGCTAAAAAACCTCGCCCAGATTAACAAAAAAACCGTGTGAACCATTGGTGCCAACACCATAATCGATACAGGCATTTGTATCAGAATGCTTATTTATTTTTACACGGATGCCTGCACCTGTAGCAGGAGCGATACCTTTAAAGGCATTGGCGGGATAATTGGTAAAGCTTTGGCCATTGGCAAAAACTACGCCGCCCAGCAAGCCGTTGTGGGTGATGCCGAAGCGGTATTCGCTTTCAAGATAGAGCATATCCCGGCCACGGTAACGACCCTCGGCATAGCCGCGACCGCTGTTGGTGTACATATCCCCGGCAGTTTGCGGCAGATCGAGATAGGGGGTAGCGGTCGATGAGAACCAGGCCATGCCCCAGAATGCCAGTACATTATTTGAACGTGGCGATAACCTGAGGTATTTCCTGAGATCGAGCAGGGCTGACCGCCAGTTGGTACTGCTGCCCAAAAAAGTGAAGCTTTGGCGGTATACCAGGCTTGCATATTCGCCGCCGAGGGGGTTAATGCTGTTACGCCTGTTATCAAACAAAACATCGAGATTAATGCCCGACGAAACGGAAGTTAAGGGCTGCCCGTATTTTTGGAAATCGGATATGCTATGATCCTGGTTACCCTGCGCGGTAATATTGTAGTGGTAATCAAGATTATATCCCACCCCGGCATAAAAATCAGGCAGGAGGGTTTTATAGAGCGTGCCATAAACCCTGGCATAATTAAAATCGATCTCGTTCTTTTCGGCATTGGTGGTCTGCGTGCCCAGGCCGTAAGTTTCAGTAGGGAACTTTACCCAGCGCACATCAGTAACCAGCCTGTAATTATTATCTGGGAACCAGATATCGCCCCGGTTATAGAACAAGCGCTGGGCCTTGGTATCATAGGAGATATCGGTTTGTATATTGGAAAGGTTTTCTTTGTGCGCCGCGCCGGTATAAAACGCCACATTACCCGTAACATCAACAGCAAAGCCGGTACTGAGCGTGTAACCAACAGATGGGACGACCGAAAAATTAAGTCGCCGTGCAGTTTTATGCGTTTCGGCTGCTGACTTTTTGTTGAAGATGCTGTTGATCACATCGATCATATCCCGCTGCTTTGCCGAATCGGCAGGCGCGATCACTGATTTCTGATCATTGACCATAACCCGTGCGGTATCGGTCTGCGAAAAAACTTTTGAGCAGCAAAAAACCGCAATGATAACAAGCGATATTTTAAAAATCTTCAAAGGCGGGTATCCTGTTAGTTAAATTACTCAGCAATAAATATGCAACAAGATTCTGAAGCCTGAATGAAATTTTGAGATGTATTGCAAATAATACAATTGCGGCTTAAAATGTCTGTCACTTAATCCACTTTGATAAATTTACCCTCTGAGTCGAAAATAAGATCCTTGCCCTTTATTTCGGCCTCAAACATTTTGTTTCCTGCGGCATCGGTTACCCTGCCGGCTTCTTTTATTTTAGCGCCTTTATAATGGGCCTTTATATAAGGGGCCACAGTTGCCGGAAGTGCGGTAATAGCAATGGCATTCATCTCTTCAACAAAAACACCTGCCGGTGTAAACTGCACCGAAGTATCCTCGCCTGATTTTCCGCCCCAGTTGGCTTCATAATTTCCCTTTTCCTTTTCCCAGCTTACTTTAGCCACATTAGGATATTTTTTAGCAAGTTCGGCCTTTACATTTGCAGGTACATCCTTTGTTTTGATATCCTGTGCCATAACCGTTCCGGCCATAGCCACCGCTAATGATAGCAATACTGTTTTTTTCATAATCTCATCATTTGATTTAAACAAGTATAGCCGGGCAATCTGTAGAAATGTAGGAAAATGTTTGTAGTAAAACTGAAATATCAGATGATATTACGGATAGGGCATGTAATAGGGAGCAGTAAAATAGAAAAAGAGAAAGTTTTGGGGCTTTCTCTCTTCTTCTCAATAATTAACTGAACTCATAATTAAATCATAAAGAACGGGGTATTTGTTTTAGATTAATAATTAATGAATCAATACAAATATAAACTCTATCGGGTTAGCAGACTAATATTTTTTTATTATTTTATGGCTATTTTTTCCACATAAATAATAATATACGCCACTTTTGGGCACTTTATGTTGATAACTTGGGGTTTGGGGGTGTATTTTTTACACCTAATGGGGTTGGGTGTTTTTTGCGTTTAAAAATTATGTCGCCTTTTTTATCAACCGAACAGGTCGCTGCTCAGGTACCGGTCGCCGCGATCACAACAGATAAATACGATCACACCTTCCTTTAATTCCTGGGCAAGCCTGATGCTGGTTACTGCTGCTCCGCCGCTGCTCATGCCTGCAAAAATACCCTCCACTTTAGCCAGTTGGCGGGCCATTTGTGTGGCATCTTCCTGGGTTACATCCCTCACTTCATCCACACGTTTAGGGTCGAATATTTTGGGCAGATATTCCACCGGCCAGCGCCTTATGCCGGGTATTGACGAGCCCTCAACTGGCTGGCAACCCACAATGCGGATATCGCTATTCTTCTCCTTAAAATATCTTGAACAGCCCATGATGGTACCGGTAGTGCCCATGGCGCTAACAAAGTGGGTTATTTGGCCATCTGTATCATTCCATATTTCGGGACCGGTAGTTTTGTAATGGGCCAGGTAGCAATCCGGGTTGGCGAATTGGTTCAGCAGAAAATACTCGCCTGTAGCTGCTTTTTCTTCCGCATAATCGCGGCAGGCCTCAATGCCATCCAGCAAAATAACCTTGGCGCCAAAAGCTTCCATGGTCAATGTGCGCTCGCGGGTGGAGTTTGCCGGCAATACCAGCTCTATTTCCAGACCCAATAAGCAGGATATCATGGCGAGAGCAATGCCTGTATTGCCGCTGGTGGCCTCGATCAATTTGGTACCGGGTTTAATATCGCCCCGCTCGAGCGCGCTGCGTACCATATTCAGCGCTGCGCGGTCCTTTACACTGCCGCCGGGGTTGTTACCCTCCAGTTTTGCGTATATGGTTACATTTGGGTTCGGGTTAAGCTTTTTCAGCTCAACCATCGGCGTATTTCCTATCAGATCTATTATACCGGCCATTTTTATTTGGTTAGATTTAGTTGAATGGGTTGATTAGGTTAGATTAAGTTAATTATGTCGAAAATTTTGGCAGCAATTGAGAGGGTTTTAACTTAATCAACTCAGTCAACCACTCTCTCAATCAACTCAAAAACTAATCCTTTATTTTTTCTTTTAATAAGCTTACCTCGTGCGTATGGTACACTTTTGAATACGCAGGGACTGATTTTGTGAGCCATACATTACCGCCTATGATGCTTCCGCGCCCTATTACTGTGCGGCCGCCAAGGATGGTTGCCCCGGCATAGATCACCGCATGATCCTCAACTGTAGGGTGACGTTTTTGATGCGATTGCCCCTTGTTTACGCTTAAGGCGCCCAATGTTACGCCCTGGTATATTTTTACATGGCTGCCTATTAAACAAGTTTCGCCAATAACCACACCGGTACCGTGGTCGATATGAAAGTAATCGCCAATGTTAGCGGCGGGGTGTATATCGATACCTGTTTTGGAGTGCGCATATTCAGTTAATATACGGGGAATAAGAGGCACACCCAACTCGTGCAGCGAATGGGCGAGCCTGTAAAACGATATGGCATAAAAACCCGGATAAGCACGTACCACCTCAAACTCACTTTTGGCGGCAGGGTCGCCATCAAAAGTGGCCTGGATATCCGTGTTCAGCAGGCGGTACAGTTCGGGCAGGCCATTAAAAAACGTTTCTGAAAGTATTTCGTTGTCCTCATGTGTACCGCGGGTAGCGTCGAGTATCTCGCAAAGCCCCTTTTCGAGCTTTTTAAATTCTGATTCGAGCTGATGAATAAAGGTAAACAGGCGGTTGGATTGCTCGGGATATAATAAACGGATAACTTCAAGCGCCCATGAGGCTATTTCCTTATTAGAGGGAACCGCGCCGGTGATCTGCTGCTTGTTTAATATATGCTGGTAAAATTCTTTATTCATTATTGTTTTTTTGTTACCGTTATCCGGTGTGAAAATTAGTTAAAAAGCGGATGATCTGCGTCGGTTCAAAGTCAAAAATAAGGGCAGGGGGAACTCTTATATTTTAAGCCATTTCATGAAGATAAGGTTTTGCAATCGTTACAATCGCAAACAGTTGTGTTTAAGGCGGTAACCTTATGTTACATATATGCCTCAGCATTTTAACAGAGCGCCCTAATTACGTAAAAAACCAATATAATGTTGCAATAGGGTGCTCAATTATCGCTCTTATAACATTTGTTTCTCTGTGGTTAAAATCCCGGCCTAAGATAACGCCAAATTTTTGTTTAAATGATACGTTGAAACACCCATTATTATGGGTAAAAATACGGTAAAAAGCTAAGGGAAATCGCTTTCAAAATAATCTCTGCTTTACCCTCTTTACGCGCAGCGAAGAGAGGGTGATTGATCCGCTGGCTAGCGGAGATGATCGGGTGAGTCCTAATGAAGCGATATTACTACCAATGCACTACGACGATTACTCACCCCGACTACGCTACGCTGGTCGGCCCTCTCTTCGCTGCGCGGAAAGAGGGCTAAAAAAGCTAAAAGCGATTTCCATGGGTAAGGCCCCATTTAATTAGTTTTTTCAAATATTTGATTTTTAAAAAACACTGTTGACATAGGGCTGTCATTAGCGTGTAGTTACTTTGAAGTATAAACCAAAAAGGAAAAAATCATGTCAACAAAAGTTATGTCACCGATCACCGAAATGTTATCGAAAGAAATGGAACAGGAAGCGGAAATTACCCGCAAAATGCTGGCTTGCGTACCAAATGACAAGTACGACTGGAAACCACACGAAAAAAGCATGACTGTACGCCGCCTTGTGACGCATATTGCAGATATCGCGTCATGGCCGGATATGGCGATCAATACCGATACCCTTGACTTTGCCAATAATACGCATCAGGAGCCGGTGATCAATAATACCGCTGAGCTATTGGAATTTTTTGAGGACAGTTATGCTAAGGGGAAAACCGCGATTAATGAAGTAAATGAGGAACAATTGGGTGAGCCGTGGACTATGCGCAATGGCGAGCAGGTGTTTATGACCTCAACCCGGGGCGAAATAGTTCGTGTGTCCATTAGTCAAACTATTCATCACAGAGCACAACTGGGTGTATTTTTACGCCTGCTGAATGTGCCCATCCCCGGCAGTTACGGGCCAAGTGCCGATGAAATGGGATTTTAATAAAGTTTAGTGTTTTATGGATCTTATTGCAGGTAGCAAACCTGTAATAAGATTTTTTTTAGGCAGATCAATTCAAAATCAATATTGCCATAGTTATTGCCTTATAGCTGAATGATGAAAAATGCGTAAAAACCGCATAGCAAATACCGTTAAAACACGGGGTGTTTTCCATTTTTTTTAATTATAATTTTACATCTGGAGAGACTAACTAATCAAAGGATGCGACTATGGAAAATTGGGATTACTATATATCGGGTATTTGGAAGCATAAAGGGGATACGGAATATATTTCGGATGTATTCCTGCATTCAACCGCGGGAGGTTTTGGAAAGGGCTTTAAGGCAAGTAAAGATGAAGTGGTGGGCCTTTTAAGGAATGGCGCTAAAATAACTACCATTACCTGGAACTATCATTTGATACAATGGCGCTTTGGCGCAAAGGTGGAGTTTGACGAAGTGAACGGCGAAGGCTTTCTCCGGACACATCCCGGCGCCAGCACGTTTGACGACCTGGAAAGCTCCATTCAATTAGAATACATATTAGCGGATGAGCACCTAACCATCTCTAATAATTAACTGATCTGCGAAAAATAGTTGAACATGAGGGGATATCCGTCCGTCCGGCGTGTGGTTGCGCCGGGCGGGTAGCGGAGTTTTCTGTGTGTGAAGATTAGTACTGCTAAAGGTGCGCGTTGTCATGCTGAGCCTGTCGAAGCACGAGCGTTAAGGCCTCTACCCGCTATCCTTCGACAGGCTCAGGATGACAGCCCCTGTTTGGGTCTAATGTTTGGCAGTCTTAGCCAATGATGGCAATAAGTCCCAGTTTTCATTTATTAAAGCTTCTTTCTTTTCTCTGCGCCAGCCCTTAACTTGTTTTTCAAATGCAATTGCCTGGTTAACATCGGTAAAACTTTCCTGAAATACGAGTTTTAATGGCCTTCGCTTATAAGTATAGCACTTTGGATCTTCTCCAAGGTCATGTTCAGAAAAACGTCTTTCAATGTTATTCGTAATACCTGTATAATATGAAGAATCGCTACAGAGTAATATGTAAACAAAGTACTGTTTCATTTAATTGATAAACTTGGATGTCATGCTGAGCCTGTCGAAGCACGAGCGTTAAGGCCTCTGCGCGCTATCCTTCAACAGGCTCAGGATGACACCCGTTTTTGCTTCTATTTTTTCAATAATCCACCATTTCCTCATCCACATAGCACCATAGCCAGCGTTCGCCGGGCTCTGAGGAGATAACTACCGGGTGGCCCGTTTTGTGTGCGTGTTTGGATGCGTGCTGATTGGGTGAACTATCGCAGCATAAGGTTACTCCGCATTCCTGGCAGGTGCGC
>Ga0206930_1033_pt1 | contig 33600 bp, 28 predicted proteins | sample Alteio_BWOrgHeat_20_FD_152939 | JGI IMG/M metagenome (GOLD analysis project Ga0206930, IMG submission 152939) | Enriched cells from forest soil in Barre Woods Harvard Forest LTER site, Petersham, Massachusetts, United States -... | ecosystem: Environmental > Terrestrial > Soil > Temperate forest >... | reverse complement strand
TATCAAACAGGAAATAGTCAACGCTTTCGTCAAACTTGTCCAACTGTTCAAAATCAAAGTTTTCATCTAATCCAAAAGCTTTGATGATGATTGCAGTATTTCTCAACGAGTCACAAAATTCCGGGTCTTCATTTCCATGCAATTGTATGGTGTCAAAGTTGTAAGTAGCTGTTAGTCTGGCTATTGTTTCCGCATCCTCATTTACAAATACCGCAGTTTTATGGTGTTGACCTGAATAGTAAATTTGAGATAGAACCAGGGTTAAAGGATATTAGTAAGTTGGAAAAAGCATTCGATATATTAAAATGAAATACGGAGTTAACGAGCAAGGCTATTATGGTGATTTCGGCGGGGCTTATATCCCCGAGATGCTATATCCTAATGTAGAGGAACTGAGGCAACAATATGCCAAAGTGATCAATGATGCCGATTTCAAGGCGGAATATGACCAGCTTTTAAGGGATTACGTTGGCCGGCCATCGCCCTTGTATCACGCCAAAAGATACTCTGAAAAATATGACGCCAACATATTTTTTAAACGCGAGGATCTGAACCATACAGGATCGCACAAGATCAATAATGCCATAGGGCAAATATTACTGGCGATCCGCTTGGGCAAAAAACGGATCATTGCTGAAACGGGGGCGGGGCAGCATGGCGTGGCCACTGCAACTGTTTGTGCGCTTAAGGGTATCGAATGCGTAGTTTACATGGGCGAGGTGGATATGGAACGCCAGGCGCCAAACGTATCAAGAATGAAAATGCTTGGAGCAAAGGTAGTTCCGGCTACATCAGGAAGTAAAACACTAAAAGATGCCACAAATGAGGCCATGCGCGATTGGATCAACAACCCGGTTGATACGCATTATATTATAGGCTCGGTAGTTGGGCCATACCCATATCCTGAGATGGTGGCTCAATTTCAATCGGTAATTTCGTCGGAGGCCAGAAAACAGTTGTTGGAAAAAACGGGCAGCGAACTACCACAATATGTAATGGCCTGTGTTGGTGGCGGAAGTAACGCGATGGGGATGTTTTATCATTTTTTAGATGATGAAGCGGTAAAGCTAATAGCAGTTGAAGCAGCAGGGCAGGGGGTTGACAGTGGCCACTCAGCAGCGACCACATTTTTGGGTCGTGAAGGCGTGCTGCATGGTAGCCGCACCATATTGATGCAAACCGATGACGGACAGGTAGTTGAGCCGTATTCTATCTCAGCGGGATTGGATTATCCGGGTATTGGGCCGCAGCATGCGCATTTGTATAAAATAAAGCGGGCTCAATATGTAAGCATTACTGATGATGAAGCATTGCATGCGGGCTTGCTATGTTCACAACTTGAGGGTATTATCCCGGCTATTGAAACAGCACATGCGTTGGCTTACCTGGAGAAAATGACCTTCAAAAAGGATGATAATGTGGTGATCTGTATTTCGGGCAGAGGGGATAAGGATTTGGATACGTATATAAAATATTTTGGATATTAAGCCCCCTCTAAATCTCCCCCGGTAGGGGAGACTTTTTATTTTGTAAAACTAAATTAAAAGCCCCTCTCTACCGGAGAGGGGTTGGGGTGAGGCTCATGAATCGGTTAAACCAACTTTTCGAATCAAAAAAGAATAACCTGCTTTCCATCTATTTTACGGCTGGCTATCCTGAACTAAATACAACTGTCGATATTGCCGAAGCATTAGAAAAGGCAGGAGTTGATTTTCTGGAGATCGGTTTCCCTTATTCAGACCCGGTGGCTGATGGGCCGACCATTCAGCACAGTTCAGAAAAAGCGCTGGAAAATGGCATGACGCTGAATGTGTTGTTCGAGGAGTTGAAGGACCTGCGGAAACGGGTATCGATACCTATCCTGCTGATGGGATACTTTAACCCGATGGTACAATATGGGATAGAACGTTTCTGTAAAAAAGCCGCTGAAGTTGGCGTAGATGGCGTTATCGTGCCCGACCTACCCATGTATGAATATGAAAATATGTACTCAAAATATTTTATTGAAAACGGTTTGAGCAATATTTTTCTGGTCACTCCCCAAACATCTGAAGAGCGCATCTGCAAGATTGATAAACTGAGCAATAGTTTTATTTACCTGCTTTCATCATCATCAATAACTGGCAAAAATCTCGAAGTGTCTAATACCATTGAAGATTATTACAAACGCATCAAGGCCATGCAGTTGAAAAACCCGGCGATCATCGGCTTTGGCATATCTAACAATGAAACATTTACCAAAGCCTGTGAATATGCACAGGGGGCCATTGTAGGTAGTGCGTTTGTTAAGTTTCTGGGGACGGAAGGTTATTTGGAGAGGATACCAGAGTTTGTGGAATCAATAAGAAAGTAATTGCGTTTGTTCTTTGTGCGCAGAACATAAAGCTTATAAGGAGATAAAGAAGCAAGCCTTAAGGAGTAAGATCGGTATCTGCTATTTCAACAGATGGGTTTTTGTCCTTAACTTGTTTTATAAATGGCACCAGGCCAACTGAGTCATCCAGCGGGAAAAATAACAGGAACTCATCCACGCCATTTTCAATGTAGGTCATCTTCCACCTTTTTCTCCAACCACCGTAATAAGGCGAACGTTCTATCCGGATAATACTTTTTAATTCGATTATCTTTTCTTTTTTCCTGTCGGTAATGAAAAGGAATGCAGCGTCATACGAAACATTTACCACCACGAAATAAATGTTATATATGCTGTACAGAACAAAAATTATTGTTGCCAGGAATAAAATCAAAGGCAGTGGCATGGGCAAAACCGGCCATATGAAAAATGAAATAGGGGGAGCAAGCGCGGTAACTATTTTCTCGCTGACCAAATTGCTGGATAATTGTGTTTTGTGCAATGGATAAAGTTTTATCAAAAGTAATCAAAACACTTATAAATAAAATTCCAGTTCCCCCTTACCCTCACGCACCACTTCAAACCCTCCTGAAGTGCAATCCACTACCGTAGAAGCAATATTGCCGCCATAACCACCATCGATCACGATATCAACCTTATCCTCATATTTTTCATTGATCAGTTCCGGGTCAGTAGAATATTCGATGATATCGTCTTCATCGTGTATGGATGTAGATAGGATAGGGTTGCCCAGCACCCTTACAATTTCGCGGGCGATGTCATTATCCGGTACACGTATACCTACTGTTTTTTTATTAGAACTTAGCAGTTTGGGCACCTTATGACTTGCGTTAAAGATGAAAGTAAATGGCCCGGGTAATGCTTTTTTTAATACCCTGAATGTGGCATTGTCTATGGGCTTGATATAATCTGATATGTGGCTCAGATCATAACATATAAAGGAAAAATTGGCTTTATCAGGTTTGATATTCCTGATCTGGCAGATCTTTTCTATGGCCTTGTGGTTAGTAATATCACAGCCCAAACCATATACGGTATCAGTAGGGTAGATTATGAGACCGCCTTTACGCAGCACATCAACTACTTTTTCTATCTCTTTTGGATTCGGGTTTTCAGGATATATCTTTATAAGCATGAATTCTATATTTCGAATTTCGAATTTTCGATTTCGGATTTGTTTTTTTGACTAACGACAAATTGACAAATAATTATTGGACTTTGTTGCCAGTTTACCCACATTCGAAATTGAAAATTCGAAATCCGAAATTAAATTATGCTTGCTTAGTCAGCTGTGCGTTGATTGTCAATTTGATATCTTCACCAACTACAATATTACCGGCCTCGGTTACACCATCCCAGGTCAAACCAAACTCTTTACGGTTGATCTTGCCAGTTACTTCGAAACCTGCTTTAGTATTACCATAAAAATCTGCTGCCGAACCGCCGTATTCTACATCAAGGGTAACCGGTTTGGTAACGCCTTTAATCGTAAGGTCGCCTTTTAATGCATATTCATCATCGCCTGTTTTGGTGAATGAGGTTGATTTGAAAGTAATATGCGGATATTGTGCTGCGTCAAAGAATTCAGCTGATTTCAAATGCTCGTCGCGTTGAGTCTGAGTAGTATCAAGGCTGTCAATATCAATAGAGAACTCAATTTCAGCGTCAGAGAAATCATCACTGTCTGCCTCAACTGTTCCGCTAAAGCTTTTGAAAAAACCGCTTACAGTGGATATAACAAGGTGTTTTACCTTAAATTGTACTTCTGAGTGCATTGGGTCAATTGCCCATTTTGTTAGTGTTGCCATGTCTTTATGATTGTTTTGTTAAGCAAAGGTATTTAAATATATGTTTAAACATGTATTTTAATTTTTAAGTTTACATTTTGTCGACAAAATGTATAGACTTTAACCCAGGATGAGTGTTTTTGTTCGTGCTATATGAAAATAAAAAGAGCCCAGGCGGGCTCTCATCTTAGTATCTTAATTCTATTTTTATTCAAGGTTAAATAATTACAATTCAGAAATCGCTGGGCAATTTTTAGATAAAAGAAAACCATTTGCTTTTGCAAATGGCTCCCGGCATACTTGTATAAAATTATTACGCTTGTTTGGTCAGCTGTACATTAATGGTCAATTTAATTTCCTCGCCAACCACAATATTACCTGCTTCAGTTACAACATCAGAGGTAAGGCCAAACTGTTTGCGGTTTATTTTGCCTGTAACCTCAAAACCGGCCTTGGTATTACCATAAAAATCTGCTGCTGAACCGCCGTACTCTACATCCAACGTAACCTGATTAGTAATGCCTTTAATAGTTAGGTCACCCTTTAAAGCATATTCGTCATCATCGGTTTTAGTGAATGAGGTAGATTTAAAGGTAATATGCGGGTATTGTTCAGCATCAAAAAACTTAGCTGACTTCAAATGCTCATCGCGTTGGGTCTGCGTAGTGTCAAGGCTGTCAATATCAATTGAGAATTCAATTTCAGCGTCCGAAAAATCATCATTCTCTGTTTCAACGGTTCCGCTAAAGCTTTTGAAAAAACCGCTTACTGTGGATATAACAAGGTGTTTTACCTTAAATTGCACTTCAGAATGCATTGGGTCAATTGCCCATTTTGTGAGTGTTATCATGTCTTTATAATTGTTTTGTTGAGCAAATGTATATTAGGTATATGCTTAAGCATGCATTTGATCTTGAAGTTTACAATTTGTCGACAAATTAGATAGACTTTAATCCTGGATGAGTGTTTTTGTTCGACTATCTGAAATAAAAAGAGCCCATGCGGGCTCTCATCTTAATATCTTGATTGTAGTTGCCGGTAAACTTAAAGCGCCAGAACTTCCTCAACACGTTCAGCAGCTTCCTTTAGCAAAATGGCCGAATAAACTTTAAGACCTGAATTGTCGATCAATTGCTTGGCTTCTTCGGCATTAGTGCCTTGTAAGCGAACAATAATTGGGATATGAATATTGCCCAACTCGTTATAAGCATCAATCACACCCTGGGCCACACGGTCGCAACGCACAATGCCGCCGAAGATATTGATAAGGATAGCCTTTACGTTAGGGTCCTGTAAGATAATGTTGAATGCTGCTTTCACAGTTTCGGCATTTGCGGTACCGCCCACGTCCAAAAAGTTCGCCGGTTCACCACCCGCCAGTTTAATAATATCCATAGTGGCCATGGCTAAACCCGCGCCGTTCACCATGCAACCTACGTTACCGTCAAGTTTTACATAGTTAAGGTTTGATTTGCTTGCTTCTACTTCAGTAGGGTCTTCTTCGGCCAAATCACGCAAACCTGCAAAATCAGGATGACGGAACAAACCATTATCATCAAGATTTACCTTAGCATCTACAGCTAATATCTTATTATCAGACGTCTTTAATACTGGGTTGATCTCAAACAATGATGAATCAGTCGCATCATAAGCTTTGTATAAGGCCGATACAAATTTTACCATATCCTTAAAGGCATCGCCCGAAAGGCCAAGGTTAAAAGCAATTTTCCTTGCCTGGAACGGCTGCAGCCCCACCTTAGGATCAATCTCTTCTTTAAATATCAAATGTGGTGTGTGTTCGGCCACATGCTCAATATCCATACCGCCTTCGGTTGAATACATCACGATGTTGCGTCCCTTCGCGCGATCAAGCAATACGCTTACATAAAATTCTTTTGTTTCACTTTCACCGGGGTAATAAACGTCCTGGGCAACTAACACCTTACTTACTTTTTTACCTTCAGGGCCTGTTTGCGGGGTGATCAGTTGCATCCCTAAAATATTGCCTGCCTTCTCCCTAACTTCGTCCAGGTTTTTAGCCAGTTTAACACCGCCACCTTTTCCACGTCCACCGGCATGTATCTGGGCCTTAATTACTACCCAGCTTGATCCCAAATCTTCTTTTAATTTTTGTGCGGCAGCAACGGCTTGTTCAACAGTATCGGCAACAATGCCTTCCTGCACCCTTACACCGAAGCTTTTTAATATAGCTTTACCCTGGTATTCGTGAATGTTCATGTCTTGTGTAGAATTTGCGCGTAAATCTACGATTTTGTTTCACAAAATCAGAGATCGGAGATTAGTGATTGGAGATTAGTTTTACTTTGCGATGAGACATCTGAAGCTTTAATTATTAAACTTTAATACCCAATCTCTGATCTTTAATCTCTAATCACTAAATTCGCCCATGCTTAAGGCCCAATCCATCCGTAAATCATACGGGCAATTACAAATATTAAAGGGTGTTGATCTTGAAGTGAAGCAAGGCGAAATTGTAACCATTGTAGGTGCCTCAGGAGCCGGTAAGAGTTCGTTTTTAAATATCCTGGGTACACTGGATAAGCCTGATTCAGGAAAAATATTTTTAAATAATATCGAAGTAAGCCAGTTAAATAATAAACATATCAGCGATTTCAGGAATCGTAAAATTGGTTTCGTTTTTCAGTTTCACCACTTGCTTGTTGAGTTTAGCGCTATTGAAAATGTGTGCATACCCGCCTTGATTGCCGGCGATACCCGCGCAAATGCTGAAAAGAAAGCCGCTAAGTTATTGGAGAGATTGGGGTTGGGGGAAAGGTTAGATCATAAACCCAATCAATTATCTGGTGGCGAACAGCAAAGGGTGGCGGTAGCCCGCGCCCTGATAAATAGGCCAGCGCTTATTTTTGCTGACGAACCCTCAGGAAATCTTGATTCAAAAAATGCCAATGAATTACACGAATTGTTTATTGAATTGCGGAACGAACTTAATCAAACTTTCGTAATTGTTACCCATAATGAACACCTGGCCGAGCTTGCAGACAGAACAGTTTTAATGAAAGATGGTTTAATCGTTCAATAACTACTTTGTATACCTTAATAACAGCGGCAAATTCTTCGCAGGCTTATAAGTTGAAGAGCATGTTAAATGCTGAACATGTTTTACTGGGCGATTATCTTGAACTGCCTGACCTGTTAGTAAAATCAGGCAATGTGATCAGGCTGCCAAACCCTGAAACTACAACTTATACACACGAAATGCTCAAGTTATGCCTGGATAAGGGCATTAATACTGTGTGCCCCTTACGTGAGGACGAGAAGCTGCTGCTGTTGGATGCAGAACAATTATTTCATGAATATGGTATTAGTATAAAGGTAATTAATGATGAAGTATAGCGATATAGATCCCCGGAAAAACGCCTTTATCTTTGAACTGGATGAGGTTCTTTATCCTGAAAAAGATTATCTATACCAGGTATACTATCTTTTTACCGCCTTTTTAGAGTATGTTGAACTAATTGATGCGAAAGAAGCAACGGCGTTTATGATAAACACGTACCTATCAGAAGGCAAGGGTGCTGTATTTGAGGGGTTGAAGGAGAAGTTTAACCTCGACGAAAAATACCGTCAGAATTTTGATCAACTAAATAAAACAGCAAAACTGCCCTTAAAACTACTGCTCGACCAAAATATGCTTAAATTGCTGCAGGAAATAGTTGTTGATAGAAAGAAAATATTTATTGTGACAAACGGCAACCCGGAGCAGCAATTAAATAAGATCAAGCAAACAGAATGGGAAGGTCTGGAGCCATATTTGATCTGTTATTTTGCGGATGAAATAACACCTAAACCCGAAACAGATTGTATTGACCTTCTGATAAAAGATCACAATTTGCAGCGGAAAAACGTATTAATGATCGGAAATTCCGATATTGACGCAGGATGTGCAGAAGCCTGCGGCGTTGACTATATTAAACCAAATGAACTTTAACAAGTTTGGGCATAACTTATTGTCGTATATTTCGTAAAAATACTTCGTATTTTTATTAAGCCCCGATTTCTAACTGATAGATCATATAATCAAATCAATAAACATGAAAAAATTACTTTACTTACTTATCCTGGGTTTTGTGGTAGCAGCCTCTTCCTGTAACAAGGCAAAGGTGAAACCAACACCAATACCACCACCTGTCGATACGACAGCAAAGCCATCTAAAACAGGATCAACGCTCGATCTTATTAAAGACTCCGTTTATTTGTACGATGATGAGGAATACCTGTGGTATGCTTCACTTCCTACTTATGCGACATTTAAGCCAAGGACAGTTACCGGGGCCGACGACAAGACCGCTTTAGATAATGAGGTTAATCAGTTATCGCAATTCGCCATTAATCCGGCCACCGGTAAGCCTTATGAGTATTATGGCGATGGTACTGCCAAATACGCATTTTTGGACGATGGAACGGAGCAAGGCAGATTAAACGGTGTGAATGGCGACTTTGGATTTCAACCCGGATATGAAACTGCAACTGATTTGCGAGTGGCTTATGTATATGCCGGTTCGCCTGCAGACCTAGCTGGGTTGAAGCGTGGGTACAAGATCACGGCCATCAATGGGAGAACAAGCCTGGGATATGATGTTGGCAATTTTGGAGACGGAAGTGGCAATAATTACAACTTCATTACAAATGCTATTTTTTACAGTAATACGCTTACAATGACCGTGCTTAAACCGGATGCGACCAGTATTAATGTAAGTTTGAGCACGGCTAATTACAATGTAAACCCGGTTTTAACCTATAAAACATTTGATGAGGGGAATGGTCATATAGTAGGGTATATTGTGTTTAATAGTTTTACTTCCACCAATAACGCCGAACCACAGTTAAATACTGCATTCAATTATTTTACTTCACAGGGCGTTACCGACCTGGTAGTTGATTTACGCTACAATGGTGGCGGTGTAGTTTCAACAGCAGAGTATCTTGATGATCTGATCGTTCCGTCGTCAAAAAATGGTACAACTATGTATACTGCCTATTATAATGATAAGCTACAAAGTGATAATTACCCATTATTGGCTACGCAATTTAATATCAACCCGGGCGACTTTAAGCCGGCAAACAATACAGCTGTTTTTAATAAAGTGGGGTCATTAAATATTACCAGGGTATTCTTTATTATTACTGGTTCAACAGCATCGGCAAGTGAATTAACTATAAATAACCTGCGCCCCGAAATGGATGTTGAGTATATTGGTAATACCAGCTATGGCAAGCCGGTAGGCTTTTTTGGAATACCTATTAATAAGTATACCTATTACACTCCTGAATTTTCTGTGCTAAACTCTGCAGGGCAGGGGGGATATTATAGCGGGTTTACACCCGGTGACGCCACTCATCCGGGAGTTTTAGATAATGATGACGTTACAAAAGATTTTGGTGATCCGACTGAAGGTCTATTGGCACACGCTTTAAACTTTGTGAAGACAGGCACTTATTCTATTTCGACTCCGGCTGTGCAAAGTCTTTCATCGAACAGGGGAGTTTTCTCAATTCAGGATAAAAATATAGCTGCCCTGAAATTTAACCATCAGAAAAGTTTTGGGCTGATGATACAGAATAAAAAATTAAAGCCGAAATTCAAAAGGTAATATTTGAGCTAAAAGACCAAAGCAGAAAGCTTTTTTGCTTTGGTCTTTTAGCTTTAAGCTTAATCAGCTAATTCTCTCAAATCAACAGGTACCACCCTTGATATTCCCTGTTCAACCATCGTAACGCCATAAATTACATCAGTGCTGGCGATAGTCCTCTTATTGTGCGACACGATGATGAATTGTGAATCGGCGGAAAACTCACGGATAATGATATTGAATTTATCAATATTGGTATCATCAAGCGGGGCGTCAACCTCATCAAAAATACAGAACGGAGCAGGCTTTAACAGGTAAAGCGAAAAAAGGATAGCCGTGGCTGTCAATGTTTTTTCACCACCAGAAAGCTGGTTAATGGATAATGGACGTTTACCCTTTGGACGGGCAATAATATCAATATCTGATTCCAGCGGATTTTCAGGATCGGTCAGGATCAGGTCGCATGAGTCTTCCTCATTAAATAATGAACGAAATACCTTTATGAAATTCTCACGCACGCTGGTAAATGCCAGCATGAATTTTTCGCGCGCTGTGTCATCAATTTCCTGTATGGTGGCCAAAAGAGATGCTTTGGCTTCATTCAGATCCTTTTTTTGCGCCTGTATAAATTCATAACGTTGGTTCATTTCAGTATAAGCCTCAACTGCCATAGGGTTGATTGGCCCGAAATCGTCCAGTTGCCTCTTTAACTTCTCTGTTTTTTCGCGCAGATCGGCTTCATTTTCATTTGCAGGTGGCTCAGCATCCAGCAATTCATTAATATCAATGTTGAATTCGACCGAGAGGCGTTCCTTTAATGCGTTCAATTCAAGCTTCAGGCTATTCTTTTGATCCTTCAGCTCATTTTCAATTACCTCGGCCTGATCCTTTTTTCGTCGTAACGCAGTTATTTCATTTTCGGTTTCAGCAATTTTCCCGCGCCAGGTATAATACTCCTGTTCTGCCTGTTGTGTGGCTTTTTCCAGTTCCTCCTTTTGACTATACATTTCGAGCAGGTCATCATCTGAATGGTCAGCCTGTGCCAGGTTTTCACCGATGGCCAGTTTTACTTTATCTAACTCTGTACTGTTCTGAGTTATACGGCTTTCAAGGTTTTCTTTCTGGCTTTCCCTGTAATCTATGTCCTTTACCAAACCCGAAACCTTATTTTGCTGCTGATGGAAGCGAATGTTCTCCTGGTTGTAGGCGTTGGATTGAACAGAAATATATTCATTTAACTCATTAAAAGCCTGCTGCTTATCGGTTAGCAGGTCACTCTGAATTTGCTTTTTGGCATTCAACTCTGCAAGAAGGGGTTGAAGCCTGAGCGTTTCATCCTTAATGCCGATGATCTTTTGGGCGATGTCTTCCTTACGGTTACGGCTGTTCTCAATAAAAGCCTGATACTGCTCCTGTCTTGTTTTTACAGTGATCAGCTCAGTGTTTAAGCGATTGAAGTCCTGTTGTTGTTGATTGATCTGGTCTTTTTTGCCTGAAGCCTTAAAGGCGACGAGTTTGTTTTGAAGTCCTTCCGAATGATTTTTCAGCTCACTAAGTTTAGTATCAATCGATTTTATTTCCTTCGAAAGATTCTCCAGGTTCTTCACCCGGCCAATTCGTTTGCCTTCAAACAATCCTACAGAACCACCGGCCATGGTCAGTTTTGATTTATTGAATTTGCCGCTTTTACCAATCAATACCGCATCGCCGTGAATAATGGCATTGTTCAGGTCATTTTCGGTAGAGTCATTAATGAGATAGACGTTCTTCAATAAATGATTACACAAATTTTGATAACGCTTATCAACTTCTACCACATTTAATGCGGGTATTGCGGCAATACCGAAGTCATTGTGGCCCGCAACAGGCTCATTGGAGTAATTATTCAGTACAAAAAATTGCGCCCGGCCCTTTGACGAATTGCTTAACAGGTTGATTGCTGCTATAGCTTCATTATAATCCTCAACCACGTAATAATTCATTAATGGCTCAAGGTAATTTTCAATGGCGACGCGATATTCCTCGCGACAAAAAAGAATATCACTAAAAAGTGGCGCATTTTTGGCCCAGCCACTGGTTTTTTTGAGGAAGCGGATCGATTCAGGAAAACCCTCCAGGTTATCAACCATGCTTTTGGTGAGGTTGTACTCATTTTGCCTGGCATCGAGTTTCCTGCTTTCCTGCACAATGCTGTCCCTGATAGTCTCGGATTCGGCCCCGGTATCTTTAATTTGCTCCTGTAATTTATTTTCAAACTCAATAATTACCTGCAGTTCCTTTTCCATTGAGTCGGAACGTTGTTGCAATTCTGCAACTACCTGGTTAAAATGTGAAAGCTCGGCTTCCTTATTGGTCGCATCCTCAGTATTTCGCTGGCTTTCCTGCTCCAGGGCTTGTTCCTGTATCTGTAATATCTCCAGGTCTTTTTCCGCCTTGTATATTTGGTTTTGAAGGTTGGTATTAGCATTAGATATCTCATTCAACTCAGCCCGTGCCGACCCTTGCTGCGCCCTTAATTCATCAACCGCCAGCTTCAGGTCATTTACCAATGCCTGTACAGTTTGCAGGTTCTCATCTTCTTGTGCTTTTTCTTCTGCGAGGCGCTTGATATTGTATAGCACATGGTTCAACTGGTTTCGGTCGCGTTCCAGTTCTTCGGTCAATCTCGCTTCCTTATCCTGCTGAAATTTTAACTGTTCGTTCTTTATCTTCTTCTCACTCTCATAAGCCCTGATCTTCGAAACAAACTCATTAGTTGCCTTTTGCTGGGTTGATAGGTTCTTCTCTTTATTCAGGCTGTCAACTTTTTGCTGCTGCAGAGCTGCCTCAAGGGTATCAATTTGTGCAACTATGCCAAGTTTTTCGGCCCGCTGTCCTTGTTCGTGGCTATCAATTTTAGTTAAGGATTCACTGAATGAAATGATCCTGAACGACGCCAGCATAATACTCAGCGTTTTATATTGCTCCTTTAGCCTATAATAACGTTCAGTTTTTTTAGCTTGATTTTCGAGCGTTTTTAGGTTCTTTTCTATTTCTGAAAGCAAGTCCTCAACCCGTTCCAAATCAGCTTCAGTATCCTTAAGCTTGTTGAAAGTTTGTTTTTTGCGAAGCTTGTATTTTGATATTCCTGAGGCTTCCTCAAACAAATTACGACGGGAGCCCTCCTTATTGGCAATGATCTCATCGATCATCTTTAATTCGATAATAGAGTAGGAGTCGGCACCGATACCGGTATCTAAAAAAAGATCAGTGATATCCTTCAGGCGGCATTGCACGTCATTCAGCCGGTATTCGCTATCACCAGCCCGATAAAGCTTGCGGGTAACAGTAACCTGCGAGAACTCTGTAGGCAATATATTTTTAGTGTTGTCAAAGGTGAGCGAAACTTCAGCAAGATTAGCAGCCTTGCGGCTTTTGGAGCCATTAAAAATAATATTCTCCATTTTTTCGGAACGCAGCATACGCGTGCTTTGCTCGCCAAGTACCCAACGGATGGCATCTACGACGTTTGATTTTCCGCAGCCGTTCGGCCCAACGATAGCGGTAACACCCTCATTGAAGTTGATCGTCACCTTATCGCCGAAACTTTTGAACCCCTTTATCTCTAAACTGCTAAGCTGCATTTTATTATGCCGAAAGCTTAAAGCACAAAGCTTTAAGCTTGTTTTTTTACATCCAATAGCTTTTAGCTTTATGCTTTCAGCTTTACCCTCAAATAAACATTTCTCCTTTTAAATAAGTAACGGCATTGCCGCTCATTAATACCCGGTCGCCTTTATTTTCGCACCATAATTCACCTTTTCGGGCCGATAACTGGTATGCATGGAGCTTATCTTTTCCTAATTTATTTGCCCAGTAAGGGATCAGGTTGCAATGTGCCGAACCTGTTACCGGGTCTTCGGGTATGCCTGCACCCGGTGCGAAAAAGCGAGAAACAAAATCAACCTTTTTACCTGGTGCCGTAACAATTACTCCCACAGTATCTAATTTTGATAAAGCGAAGAAATCAGGAGTAATATCCAGTATGTCCTCTTCATTTTCATAAACCAGGAAGTAGTCGCGCGAACGATAAGCGGCGATCGGTGCTTTTTCTCCCATCGCTTCAGCTAATCCGTTCGGGAACTCGATAGGTATTGGTGGCCTTGAAGGGAAATCCATCTGATACTTATCACCATCTCTTTTAACAGTTAGCGTACCGGCTTTTACTGTTTCGAAATTAATGGAATCACCCTTGTAACCTAATTCAGTGAAAATAATATGTGCTGAAGCAAGCGTAGCATGGCCGCAAAGATCAATCTCATATTCGGGAGTGAACCATCTTAACTTATATCCAGTGCCGCTTTTAACAAAAAATGCAGTCTCGGCAAGGTTATTTTCGGCGGCGATCTTCTGCATGGTTTCATCGGGAAGCCATTCGCTTAGGGGACAAATAGCTGCAGGATTACCGCCAAAAAGACGATCGGTAAAAGCATCAGCCTGGTAAATGGGGATATTCATATCTGCTAATATTAAAGGGCTAATATAGCAGTAAGTTATAGAAACAAAAAAGCCCCGATTGCAATCGGGGCTCTATTTTTTAACCTAAATACGATTTGAGTATTTTACTCCTTGATGTATGTCTTAAACGCTGAAGGGCTTTATCCTTTATCTGTCTTACACGTTCACGTGTAAGGTTGAATTTTTCACCTATTTCCTCTAGTGATAGCGGATGATTGGTTCCCAAACCAAAGAATAACACAATGATTTCACGTTCACGCTCAGTTAAAGTTGAAAGAGAACGCTTTATTTCTTCAGATAACGACTCATTAATTAAAATAGAGTCGGTGTTTGGCTCCTGGTTCTCCAATACATCAAGTAAGGTGTTTTCCTCGCCCTGTACAAAAGGAGCATCCATAGATACGTGACGACCAGAATTGCTCAGCGTATCAGATATTTTGTCGACCGTAGTTTCTAGCATATCAGCAAGCTCTTCCGGTGAAGGCTCACGCTCATACTCCTGCTCTAATTTTGAAAATGCCTTACTAATCTTGCTTAATGAACCTACCTGGTTCAGCGGCAAGCGCACGATACGTGATTGCTCGGCGATAGCCTGCAGTATTGACTGGCGGATCCACCACACAGCGTAAGAAATGAATTTAAATCCCTTTGTTTCATCAAAACGTTTTGCGGCTTTGATCAAACCTAAGTTACCTTCATTTATCAGGTCACCCAATGTAAGACCCTGGTTTTGATATTGTTTTGCAACAGACACTACAAAGCGCAGGTTTGTTTTTGTTAACCGCTCCAGTGCCGCCTGATCACCTTCTCTTATTTTTTGGGCTAAAATTACTTCTTCTTCGGCTGTGATCAGGTCAACCTTACCAATTTCGTGAAGATATTTATCAAGTGATTGTGACTCACGATTGGTAATGGATTGGGTTATTTTGAGTTGTCTCATCTATATTTTATTACCTCGATTCTTCGTTTAGAATAGAACGTGCAAAGGTACAAAATTGTTATGAAAAAATAACAACTCAATGTATCTTTACATTTAAATTAAAAAATATTTATTTTGAACCAATTATACGCCGGTTTATAATCGTTTTTACAGTTCGTCAAGCCTCAAAATATCCTTCACCCTGACGCCTCTTTCCGTTTGTTGTACCGTGCAGCACTCGTTTTCAGGATCATGCTCAAAATACAGAATATATTCGTTTTGTGAAGCCTCGTTTAAAAATATTTTTTTCTCGGTCAACGTCGTCAGCGGAAACATATCGTATGCCATTATATAAGGCAAGGGTAGGTGGCCTACAGACGGCAGTAAATCAGCCATATAAAGTATGCTTTTGCCCTTGTATTTAATTAGCGGAAGCATCATCGACTCAGTGTGACCGGACACAAAACGTATATTAAAGTCTGTTGTGAACTGCAGATTATCTGTTGTATCGATGAATTTCAACTGCCCGCTTTCCTGTATCGGCAGAATATTCTCCTTTAAAAAGGATGCTTTTTCGCGATCATTAGGATTTACCGCCCAATCCCAGTGCTTTGCATTACTCCAGTAGGTAGCGTTTTTAAAAGCTGGTTTTAGCAACTCGCCGTCACGTTTGATCGCACCGCCTACGTGATCAAAATGGAGGTGAGTGAGGAACACATCGGTAATATCATCGCGGTGAAAGCCATGTTTTGCCAGTGAACGATCTAAAGTAGCATCGCCATGCAGGTAATAAAACCTGAAAAACTTTTCGTCCTGTTTGTCGCCAATACCGGTATCGATCAAAATCAGCCTGTTGCCATCCTGTACAAGTAAACAACGCATGGCCCAGATGCACAGGTTATTTTCATCAGCAGGATTGCTTTTATCCCAAATTACCTTTGGCACCACACCAAACATGGCGCCGCCATCTAATTTGAAGAAACCGGTATCGATAGTGTATAAGTTCATGCCCCCTAACCCCCTAAAGGGGGAATTTTCAAATATGATAAATTGAATATCGAATGATGAATGCCGAACACCGCATATCGAATTTCAAATTCGTCATTCAATATTCCTTGTTCAGTGTTCGATATTTTTTTAATTTAAAATTCAGCCCTTATCCACCCCCTTTAGGGGGCTTGGGGGCTTATAAATGTATGCATTCCCCGTAAGCCTCAGCAGCTGCTTCCATTACAGCTTCGCTCATTGTGGGGTGAGGGTGAACTGATTTGATGATCTCATGGCCTGTAGCTTCCAGCTTGCGTGCTGTAACTACTTCGGCAATCATTTCGGTAACATTATGTCCCAGCATGTGCGCGCCAAGGAACTCGCCATATTTAGCATCGAATATCACCTTTACGAATCCATCCTTTGCGCCTGCGGCGGCGGCCTTACCTGATGCTGAGAATGGGAACTTACCCACCTTTACTTCATAGCCCGCTTCCTTAGCAGCTTTTTCGGTATAACCTACTGAAGCAATTTCTGGCAGGCAATAGGTACAGCCAGGGATATTGTTATAATTTAATGGTTCAGGATTTAACCCGGCGATCTTTTCTACACAAATGATGCCTTCAGCTGATGCTACGTGAGCCAGCGCCTGACCTTTAACAATGTCTCCAATGGCATAAACGTCCTCAACATTTGTTTTATAGAAATCATCAACCAGCACCTTTCCCTTATCAGTTTTAACACCGTTTTCTTCCAGGCCAATGCCTTCAATATTAGTGCTGATGCCTACTGCTGATAGTACGATCTCGGCTTCAAGCGATTCAGTACCTGTAGCAGTTTTAACACTTACTTTACAGATATCACCGCTGCTATCTACAGATTCGACAGTAGAGCTGGTCATGATATTGATACCCTGTTTTTTTAGGATACGGTTAAGTTGTTTTGAGACTTCCTCGTCTTCAAGTGGAACAATATTGTCCATAAACTCCACCACAGTAACCTTGGTGCCTATAGCGTTATAAAAATAAGCAAACTCGATGCCTATTGCACCCGAACCCACAACGATCATAGATGCAGGTTTTTTAGGTAATATCATAGCCTGGCGATACCCTATCACTTTTACGCCGTCCTGTTTAATATTTGGCAATTCGCGGGAGCGGCCACCTGTAGCTAATATGATATGTTTTGCCGTATAATCCTTAGAAACGCCATCACCTCCGGTTACAGTAACCGTTCCTTTTGTTTTAAGTTTTCCGGTACCGGTCAAAACTTCTATCTTATTCTTTTTCATCAGGAACTGAACACCCTTGCTCATTCCATCAGCGACACCACGACTCCTTTTTATCACAGATTCAAAATCCACTTCACCCCCCGAAACACTAATGCCATAATCGGCAGAATGGTTCAGGTATTCAAACACCTGCGCGCTTTTTAACAAAGCTTTGGTTGGGATACAGCCCCAATTGAGGCAAATACCACCCAATGACTCCCTCTCAACAATGGCAGTTTTCAGGCCAAGTTGCGAAGCACGTATAGCAGCCACATAACCTCCGGGGCCAGAGCCTATAACAATTAAATCGTAGTCCATATTTTTTTATGCTTTTTGAATTCGAAGCCAAAGCTAAGTAAAAAGGGGGGAATAGAAAAAAGTAGGCCTAATGATGATTTTTAGAAGACAAAATCTATGAATTTTATAGATTAATCATTGGTTAAAATATTAATTAAGGTATTAATGTCATATTAATATGACAATATCATTAAACTATTGTGTGCTTAACATATTAATTGTTGATAAATACATAACAAATATTAATATTAATTTAACATAGGCAATTATTTCAGTATATATCTTTGCTGCACATCAAATCAAAAGTATTAAATAAAAAAAAGCGTATGAGGAAGTATTTACTATTATTTTTATTGACTGCGATTACCTTCTTTGCAAGCAAGAATGTAAACGCGCAGGGTGTAACCACCGCATCTGTGAATGGTACTGTCACCGACAGCAAAGGGGCAATACCTGGCGCTACGATCAGTATCACTCACATCCCGACAGGTACTGTTTATTCTACAGTGAGTCGTGCCGACGGTCGGTTTAACCTGCCAAACCTAAGAGTAGGGGGGCCCTACTCTTTTAAGGTTACCTTTATTGGTTATAAGGATTTTGTAGAGGAAAACATCACTCTGAGCATTGGACAGGATCAGCGAATAGACGCCAAGATTGAGGACAATAGCAAAACCCTGGCGGAAGTTGTGATTACAGGTACACAAGGCAAGGTGATCAACTCTTCACGTACAGGTGCCCGTGAAACGGTAAACCGTGCACAAATAGAGGGTTTACCTACCATTAACCGTTCACTGAGCGATTTCACCAAACTAACGCCATCAGCTAATGGTTTAAGTTTTGGGGGGCGAAGCAGCCTGTTCAACAACGTTACGGTTGACGGTGCCTTATTTAATAACTCATTTGGTTTAGCGAGTACGTTAGGTGGTCAAACCAACTCACAGCCAATTTCATTGGACGCTATTGACCAGATACAGGTAGATATAGCACCTTATGATGTTCGCCAGGGTAATTTTACAGGTGCTGGTGTTAACACAGTCGTAAAATCGGGTACCAACACATTTAAAGGGACAGTTTATGACTATATCCGTGGCACAGGGCTCACAGGGTATAATGCAGGTAATATAACTGTACCTAAAACGCCGTTCACTTACAGGCAAACTGGTTTAAGTTTTGGCGGGCCGATCATTAAAAATAAATTATTCTTCTTTGTATCAGGTGAAGAAGAGCGTATCAGCCAACCGGCCACTACTTATGTAGCTACAGGTTCGGGCGGTGGAGGTTCGGTTTCACAAACCAAAGCATCAACGCTCGATTCATTGTCTACCTTCCTGAAATCAAAGTATGGATATAATCCGGGGCCATATCAAGGTTATAATTTTGATACTTATAGCAATAAGGTTACCGCCAAAATTGACTGGAACATCGATAAGAATAATACCTTGAGCGCAAAGTATTTCTATTTAAAATCATACGGAGACCACCCTCCGAGCAATTCGGGTGTAACTAATGGTGGCGTAGGATACGGTACTACTCGTGATGCCGGTGTTAATAGCCTTCCTTTTTATGGTTCGGGTTACCGTATCAACAATAACTTTAATATAGGTATTGTGGAGTTGGATACACGTATCAGCAGCAGCATGTCAAATAGACTTACAGTAGGTTATTCAGCATTAAGGGATTTCCGTGCATCATTAGGCGGAAGTGCTTTTCCAATGGTTGATATAGGCAACGGTGTGTTTAATCCTACTACTGGTACAGAAAGTAAAGCTACAGCGGTGGCCACAAGTTTTGGCTATGAGTTATTCACTGCCGACAACATATTGTATACCAATATAGGTCAATTTTCTGATGACTTTACCATATTCTCAGGAAGACATGAGTTTACCTTTGGTACAAACGATCAGATCCAAAGTTATAAAAATGGTTTTGCTCCTGATTATAATGGCTTATATACTTATAACTCAGCATATGACTTTGAAAACGGACTACCTGCGGCTGCTTATACTACCCGCTATTCTGCATTGTCAGATGGTTCATTCCCGTTTGCAAAAATCAAGGCGGGCATTTATAGTGCCTATGCACAAGACAAATATCATGCTACAGATAATTTAAGATTAACTTACGGTATCAGAGCTGATTATGATGCATTTCCTACATCTTTACCTCAAAACCCCAATGTCCCTCCTTTAACTTTCCAGGGGGGGACCCATGTAGATCCATCTGTATTGCCTAAAAACAGGGTACAGTTATCCCCACGTTTTGGTTTTAACTGGGACGTAAATGGTGACCAAAACACCCAGGTTCGCGGTGGTACCGGATTATTTGCCGGCACAGTTCCTTTTGTATGGATATCAAATCAGGCATCAAACAACGGGGTGCTTTTTGGTTCATACACTGTAGTTAATGGTAATGTTAAAAATACCCCGGCTCAGAATGCGCAATTGATATTTAATCCCAATGTAAATGCTAACCGCCCACCGGTACCGGCCCCTGCAAATACATCGTATGAGCTGGATGTTACTGATCCTAATTTAAAATATCCTAAAGTTTGGAGAACTAACTTAGCTGTAGATCAAAAATTACCGTGGGGTGTTATTGGAACTATCGAAGGTGCTTATACCAAGGACATTAATGCCATTTATCATAAGAACTTAGTGCTTTCTGACTATAGCACCGATGACGGCGGAATTAAAGTTCTCCCTGGCCCCGAAGGACAAGTACAATTTACGTCCAAGAATATAACACCAAATTCAGGTTCACCAGTGGGCGCGGGTAATCCGGCTATTACCGGGTTATATTTTATGACCAATACCAATCAGGGATATTCATACTTCGTTACCGGCCAGTTACAAAAAAGTTTTGTTGGTGGATTTTATGCTAACGTAGCCTACACTTATAGCGCTTCGAAGGATGTAAATGATGGCGGTTCAACAGCAAGCACTATCTGGAGCACACGTTACGTTGCCAATAATCCTAATGCTGATAACTTGTCAAACAGTTCGTATGTACAGCCAAACCGTGTGATCGCATCATTTATGTATAAGAAATCATATTTTGAGCATGCTTCAACATCCGTTGGCTTAATATTCGAAATGGCTAATAACGGTGCGGTATCATATATTACAAGTGGCGACCCTAACAAAGACGGCGCTACAAATGATTTAATGTGGATCCCAAGAACACAAAGCGACATTATTTTAGTACCTGATGCATCTACCAACCCCGGCACGGCTCAACAACAATGGGATGAGTTAAATGCATTTATCAACCAGGATAAATATCTGAATGCTCATAGGGGTCAATTTGCTGAAAGAAATGGCGTAATCCTGCCTTATTTCAAAAGATTTGACTTTAAGGCCATACAGGATTTTTATGTTCAGGTAGGTAAAACCAAAAATACCATCGAAATTTCTTTCGATATTATTAACGTAGGTAATTTGCTGAATAAGAACTGGGGTTTGTACCAGGATTCATTCAACGGGTTTAATAGCGGAAGCACAACAGTTCTGCACTATGTTGGGATTGATTCGGCTACCGGAAGAGCTACATACTCATTCCCATTGCTGAACAAGGGAACCAACACACCAGTTACCCAATCATTTATTAATGACTCCAGCCAATTATCACGCTGGCAGGCTCAGTTAGGTTTAAGATATATTTTCAATTAATATTCATTAAACCTTATATAATAAAAAAGACCCGGTCAATTTGACCGGGTCTTTTTGTTGCTTTTATATGGTATCAATTATAAACGAACTCGCCGAATTCTGATGAAACAGTAACCTGCTTTTTGTCAGCAGCTTCAACATAGCCTATGATTTGCGCTTCAACGCCGAAACTTTTTGATATCTGTATGAGGTCTTGTGCTATTTCTTCCGGTACGTATAACTCCATGCGATGACCCATATTAAATACCTTATACATTTCCTGCCAGCTTGTTCCAGACTCTTCCTGAATCAGTTTAAATAACGGTGGCACAGGGAAAAGGTTATTCTTTATAATATGCAGGTTTTCAACAAAATGAAGCACTTTGGTTTGTGCACCTCCGCTACAGTGCACCATGCCATGTATTTGCTTCCTGTAACTATCCAGCATGGTTTTAATAATGGGTGCATAAGTGCGGGTAGGAGAGAGAACAAGTTTGCCTGCTTCAATTGAGTCCCCGTTCCCGATATCGATCAGGTCTGTCAGGTTTTTGCTGCCCGAAAAGATGAGTTCATAAGGAACGGCATGATCATAACTTTCAGGATATTTTTCAGCAATGCTTTTATTAAAGACATCGTGCCTTGCTGAGGTTAATCCATTTGATCCCATGCCTCCATTATATTCCCGTTCATAATTTGCTTGTCCGTATGATGACAGGCCAACAATTACGTCGCCGGGTTGAATCCTGTCATTAGAGATCACATCTTCCCGTTTCATGCGGCACGTTACTGTCGAATCAACTATAATGGTACGGACAAGGTCGCCAACATCCGCAGTTTCGCCCCCGGTAGAATATGTCCCTATTCCTGCAGCTCTTAACTCAGCCAAAATTTCTTCAGTACCATTTATTATAGCCGCAATTACTTCGCCCGGTATCAGATTTTTATTCCTCCCTATTGTTGAAGATAAAAGGATATTATCTGTTGCGCCAACACAAAGCAGGTCATCCAAATTCATAATAATAGCATCCTGGGCTATGCCTCTCCAAACAGAAATATCGCCGGTTTCCCTCCAATAGGTGTAGGCAAGCGCTGATTTTGTTCCGGCGCCATCGGCATGCATGATATTGCAATAAGCAGGATCATTATTTAAAATATCAGGGACGATCTTACAAAATGCCTTTGGGAAAATCCCCTTATCAATATTTTTGATGGCATTGTGTACATCGTCCTTTGAGGCTGAGACGCCTCTCTGATCATATCTTTGCGAAGAAATCATGGGCAAATATACTGCTTAATAATATTTCGGGAACTAAAAGCATTACTTTTGCATCATCATCAAGCCTTCAATGTTAAATTCTCCAGTTTTTTCTAAAATACGGCTTCACTTAAAACATTCATTTGACCGGGTCAATAATGAAGAACTAAAAAGAAATATGTTGCAAGCTATCCCTTTTTGGATTGCTTCAGTAATAACCGGCCTTATCGCTGTTGCTTATGCGCGGCTTTTTCTTCTAGCTGAAAATCTGTCTACTTTAATTTATAAACAGCATGAATGGTATTTGCTTGTGCTGATGCCCGTTTGCTTTGTGGTGGCCTGGTGGATGGTTAAGCAGTTCGCACCCTATTCGAGGGGAAGCGGCATACCGCAGGTTGCGGCTGCAATTGAAATTACAGGTCCGCGGAGCGATAGAAAAGTGGATAAGCTTTTAAGTATAAAGGTGATCGTGTTGAAAGTGTTATCGAGCCTGGTAATGGCTATGGGTGGTGCTGCAATAGGAAGGGAGGGTCCTACAATACAAATAGCTGCCTCCGTTTTCAGAAAAGTGAATCAGTTGTTGCCAGCATGGTGGCCCAAAGTAGCTAAGCGGAATATGATTATTACGGGTGCTGCGGCCGGTCTTGCTGCGGCGTTTAATACTCCTTTGGGCGGTATTGTATTTGCCATAGAGGAATTGACAAAAACACATTTCAGCTATTTTAAAACTGCTATTTTCTCGTCGGTAATTATAGCAGGTTTAACCGCCCAGGGAATATTAGGGCCATATCTTTACCTCGGTTATCCAAAGATCGACGGCCTTTCGGCATATATATTTTTAGGGGTAATCATTGTCGCTATTATGACTGGTTTACTTGGTAGCGGTATGGCAAAAGTGATGTTAGCAATATTTAAGTGGAAAGCCAGGTTTAAATTTAATAAGGAACATATACTTTACCTTGTTTGTTGCGCTTTGATCCTGTCGGGCCTTGCAATTGCCGTTAATGACAGCGTGCTTGGCTCGGGCAAGGACGTGATGGAACGTGTATTGTTCACATCTGACAAATATTCAAATTGGTATTCCCCATTGCTGCGCATAGTTGGTCCGGTATTATCCTTCACGTCAGGTGCCTCGGGAGGCGTATTTGCGCCTGCTTTGGGTGCCGGTGCAAGCGTAGGTTCACTGGTATCAGGTTGGTTTCGTTTGTCCGACGCCAATACTAATCTGCTTGTTCTAGCCGGCATGGTGGGCTTTCTAACAGGCGTCACCCGGTCGCCGTTTACTTCAGCTATATTGGTGTTGGAAATGACCGACAGGCACAATGTAATTTTTCATCTGATCCTTGCGGGCATGATAGCCAGCATGGTGTCCATGCTGATCGACAAACATTCTTTTTATGACCACCTTAAGGTGCAATATATCCGTAATTTAAATGATGAAGAGAAACAGGAAGAATCTGCATCAATTACTTAATGTTGATCGTAAAAAGGAATAAGATGAAACAACTGACAGCTGTAATTTTGTTAATGGCATTCCTTATCGGCTGTAAAAGTGATGAATCTGTTTTGCTGAGATTGAGATTTAAGAAAGGCGACGAGCAAACCTTTATTATTCATGTAAAGGCGAAGTGCAGCGCATCCACATACCTTGATTCGCGAATTGAAGCTAATTATATTGCAGATTCAGTTATAAATGATTCTCAATATTATCTTACATCAAAAATAAATGCCGTAAAAACAGATATAAAAGGGGAGTTAATGGATCAAAATGTAGAAGTACATTATGATTCGAGAAAGAGTCTTGTTGATATGGGTCAGGCTGAACGAGATATGGACAGTAAGCTTGATAAACTAATATCATCGTATTATAATATCACTTTTAATGAAAAAGGTGAGGCCGAAAAGCCTTTTACAGTATTTGGAAAAGAAGTTGTGCAGCCATTTGGGCCAGCGCTGGTACAATTGTCATTCCCTGTAAAAAGAGTAAAAGTAGGTGATAGTTGGACTGTCAAAATAAAAAATCCATTTACCAATCCCACTACAAACCTTATTTCCAGCGATGTTACCTTTAATTATGTCGTTGACAATATCACTAAAGATAATGTGATTATTGATGTGCAGCTTGACATAGATTTTAATGGCGATGCAAGCAAACACATGCAGGGTAAGGGAAATTATACCATCGACCGTGTAACAGGGCGTACTTTAGAGGGTTATATCTCGACGCCAATGAACGGTTGCGATGAGGATATACTTATTTCTATAATAAAGGATACCCCACAGAACTTTGATTACTAAAATCCTGTTATTATCACTTTATAAACAACAGCTCCCTGAATTTCGGTAAGGGCCATATCGAATCATCGATTACCTGTTCAAGCTTATCCACATGATAGCGTATGGGTTGAAAATATGATTTTACTTTTTCATCATATTCAGTTGCCTTTTCACCAATGTCTTCAATGGCATTTGCCTTCTTACGCTCGGCGATCATTTCCTCCACATTCGACTTTATAAAATTAACATGACCTGCAATCTGGTTAATAATATCCAACTGGGCCGAATACATAGACTTATCAAGGCCAATATCCTTTAAACCTTTCACATTCTCAACCAGTTTGGTTTGATAAGTAAGCGCTGACGGTATAATTACGTTAGTAACCATTTCGCCAATCACACGAGCTTCTATCTGTAATTTTTTATAAAAGCTGTCGAGCAATATTTCGTGGCGGGCGTGAGCTTCTCTTTTGCTGAATACACCGGTATCCTCGAAAAGTATTGCGGATTTTTCGGATAATAAGGCATCCAAAGCCTTTGGTGTTGTTTTAAAGTTTGATAACCCCCTGGCTGCTGCCTCTTTTTCCCATTCCTCGCTATATCCATTGCCCTCAAACCGGATACTTTTTGATTCCTTAATATACCGCTTAAGGATCATCAGCAGGGCAACATCCTTTTTTTCACCCTTTTTGATCAGCTTATCAACATCGTACTTGAATTTTTTAAGCTGATCGGCCACGATCATATTTAAAATGGTCATTGGCCCGGCCGAATTCGCCGATGAGCCCACGGCGCGGAATTCAAACTTATTACCTGTAAAGGCAAAAGGCGAGGTGCGGTTACGGTCGGTATTGTCCTTTAATATCTGAGGTATTTTAGGGATGCCCTGCCATAACAATGCGTCATCCTTTATTTTCTTGCTGATCCTTGAGGTTTCAATTTCATCAAGCACTTCGCTCAACTGGCTCCCCAGGAAAATAGATATAATAGCCGGCGGGGCCTCATTGGCGCCCAGGCGGTGATCATTGTTTACTGACGCAATAGACGCCCTGAGCAGATCGGCATGCTCATAAACGGCCCTGATGGTGTTTACAAAAAATGCAAGGAACATCAGGTTGTTCTTTGGCGTTTTACCTGGCGACAAGAGATTTCTGCCGGTATTAGTTATCATTGACCAATTATTGTGCTTTCCGGAACCATTTACACCCTCATAAGGTTTTTCGTGAAGCAATACCTTAAAGTTATGCCGTTTAGCAACCCTATCCATCAAATCCATCAGCAATTGATTATGGTCAATAGCAAGGTTTATCTCCTCATAAATAGGCGCACACTCAAATTGCGATGGTGCAACCTCATTATGGCGTGTTTTTAACGGGATACCCAACTGAAGCGCTTCGGTTTCCATATCCTGCATAAAGGCATAAACACGCTCAGGTATCGAGCCAAAATAATGATCCTCCAATTGCTGGTTTTTGGCCGACATATGGCCAAAAAGTGTACGACCTGTTAAATACAGATCGGGCCGTGCATTAAATAGAGCGATATCAACTAAAAAATATTCCTGCTCAATGCCTAATGATGCGTTAACCTTTTCAATACTCTTATCAAAGTAATGACAAACATCTACCGCGGCCTTGTCTAAAGAATTTAATGCCTTTAATAAAGGAACCTTGTAATCAAGCGCCTCACCAGTATAAGAAACAAATACTGTGGGTATGCACAAGGTGCGGCCCATAATAAAGGCTGGGGAGGATGGATCCCATGCAGTGTAGCCCCTTGCCTCAAATGTATTGCGTATACCTCCGCTTGGAAAACTGGATGCGTCCGGCTCCTGCTGGGCCAATGCATCGCCAGAAAATATTTCAATTGCACCGCCATCAGAGGTTGGCTCAAAAAAGGCGTCGTGCTTTTCGGCAGTTGTGCCTGTAAGTGGCTGAAACCAGTGTGTATAATGGGTAGCGCTTTTGCTTAATGCCCATGATTTCATTGCTGAAGCTACCTGTTCGGCCATATCTCTTGGGATCGGCTCACCTCTTTCAACAGAATTTACGATAACCTGGTACGCTTCCTTTGAAAGATATTCCTTCATTTTCTGTTTATCGAAGACATTGGAGCCGAAATAATCAGAAATTTTGTTTGAAGGGAGTTTAATCTCTGGAATTGTCCTGTTAAGTACCGCTTGCAGCGCTTGAAATCTAATATTTGACATACTTTAATCTTTTTTTCTTAAAGGTTTAGTTCAAAAGTAAAATTATCCTTGATAATAAGGACAATGTTTAGCAAAAATTATCTTATTAACCTAAAACAGACCCACCTTGCCTCATAGAACTACTAAAACTGAAGAAATTTAATAAAATACAGGAATTTGATAAGAATGATGGTTTTAGCAGTAAAAACAACGTTATTGATGCAAAAACTGTATTTAAAATGCTAAAAAATAAAAAATTGTGAATTTTTATTCTGTTTGTGTCTTAAAAAATGGACCAAGCTTTAGATTTTGATTGAAAATAATGTAAAATCACAAGTAAATTTTATATGGTTTTTACAATTTTCATAATTCTTGTGTTTTTGTTAACAATTTCATCATATAAAATTTGTTTTTTTAGAAAAACATACATAATTTCATGAAAAATTAATAAAATCATATTAAAAACTAATAAATTGTATGATTCTATTAATGGTTTTGGATCAATCATCGGATTAAAAGCCACTTTAAGCTGAATATTATAAAAATCGTTCATATCAATCAAACTAAATTAAACAAACAATGAAAGTAAAATCCCCAAAATTCAATCTGCTCAGTGCCCTCAGACAACTGACGCGTGAAAAGTGGGCGCATGGTGCGACCATTTTAACGGGAAAAATGATCGGGCTGGCCCTTGTATTAATCGCCATGTTCACTATCCCTGGATTGCTGCCAACAGCCGCTCACGCTGCAGTTGCCGCAAAAGACACATCTGCCCTTGAAAAGTCGATGCTCGCTTCGACCAAATCTACCATGGATTCTATCAACACCGTATGGACATTGGTTGCTGCATTTTTGGTATTTGCCATGCAGGCCGGGTTCGTAATGCTTGAAGTGGGTTTTGCCCGCAAACGCGAAACTGTAAACGTTTTGATGGAATGTATTTTTGACACCTGTCTTTGCGGTATATTGTTTTATGCCTGCGGTTATGCGTTTATGTTTAGTTATGGTAATGGATTTATTGGATATCACTGGTTTTTCTTACAGGGAACTCCCGATACTTACCTGGCCACAGGTGTTCCGGTTGTCGCGCACTGGATATTCCAGTATGCTTTCGCCGATACTTGTTCAACAGTAGTATCTGGTGCTATGATTGGCCGTACAGGCTTCCGTGGCGATATTCTTTATAGTATAGGTATTACAGGCTTTATTTACCCAATTATCGGTCACTGGGCATGGGGACCTGATGGCTGGTTAGCTGTAATGGGTACTAAAGGTAATTTTTTTGAATCACTCGGTCAGGGTTTCCGCGATTTTGCAGGCTCTACCGTAGTACACACCATTGGGGGTATGGCCTCGTTAGCGGGTGCCATAGCTTTAGGGCCGCGGATCGGGCGTATTTTTGCGCGTGATGGCGGCGGTATGCCTGCCGGGCACAATTTACCAATGGCTGCTGTAGGTGGTTTTATACTATGGTTCGGCTGGTATGGATTTAATCCGGGCAGTACGCTTTCTGCAATGGATGCTATAGGTATTGGTCGTGTTGCTACAAATACTACACTTGCAGCATGCGGCGGCGGATTTACCGCGATGCTTGCAGCACTATGGTGGGGATCAACCAAAGGTAAATTCGATCTTGGATTTACCGTTAATGGTTTCCTTGCAGGCCTGGTTGCAATTACCTGCCCATGTTACTGGGTTAGCCCGCTTGGTGCAACCTTATTGGGTGGTGTAGCTGGTTTCGTAGTATTCGGCGGTGTTAAATTGCTTGAATACTTACGCATAGACGATCCCATTGGCGCTGTTCCGGTACATGGTATGGCCGGTATATGGGGCACATTATCTTTAGGTTTATTTGCTACAGGTCAGTTCGGTGTTACCGGTCCTTATGGTGCTGATAATACTGCTCCCAATATAGTAAAAGGTTTATTTTACGGTGGCGACTTTAGTATATTAAAGGCCCAGGCCATCGGTACATTCACAATTGCAATAGCTGTATTTGTGGTGACCTATATTATGATGAAACTTATTATGCTATTACCACATCCATGGAAGCTGCGTGTTGAAGAACATGGTGAAACAGGCCCTGGCGGTTTGGATATGTTCGATCACGGCGCTGAGGCTTACTCAATGGAAGATGATGAAGTTAGTTTAAGCGGTCTTTTTGAAAAGGACCCTAAGGTTACGACTGCTTAAACCGGGGCATCATCACATATATACAACTACACTTGTGCGGTTGGTTATAATTTATTAACCACCTCCTGTAACCAATCGCACAAGTTTTTCCTTAGATCTTTATAAGGCTTATAACAGTGTTAAACTGCGTTTTAACCCTGAATGGGTATGGTTTGCACTGTCACAAACTCACAATCAATCAAACTAAATAAAATTTCAACTTTCAATCAAACTTCAACAACATGAAAAAAGTACTTTTACTCTTATCCTTATTTATAGTTGTCATTATGTCGGCTAAGGCTGAAATAACGGCCCATATAGATACCGGAAAGGCCGCTGCGGCCCCGGCTCCGGCTCCTCCAGATCCACCTTTGGTAATTTCGGGTTCAGTAGATACCTACTGGAAGTATGATTTTTCCGGACATGCCAATATCCCCACCAGCTTTGCTTCAGATCAAAATTCAGTGTCCATCGGTATGATAGACCTGGGTTTAAAGAAAACTGTTGGTAAAGCATCTTTTGTTGGCGAATTATCATTTGGCCCGAGAGGACAATATCAATCAGTTCCTAATGGGGATGGTTCTGCTGCTAATGGGAATAATTCATTCCACATCCAAAATCTGTATATAAATTACAACGTAACCGATAAGTTTAGCCTGGCAGCTGGTTACATGTCAACCTTTATTGGGTATGAAGTGATTTCTCCTACAGGAAATTTCAACTACTCTACATCGTACCTGTTTACCAGCGGACCATTTGAGAATGCAGGTTTTAAAGCTACTTACGCCTTCTCTGATAAGGTAAGCTTAATGGCAGGTATCTTCAATGATAACTGGAATGTTTATACTTCAGCGCGTGATGTATCAACTTTTGGTGCCCAGTTAACAGTTACCCCGGTAAAGAACTGGACAGCCTACCTTAACGTAGCAACAGGCCCTACTTCAGGTACTATATTTGATTTGACTACTGCTTACCAAATCACTGACGCATTTAAATTAGGGTTGAATGGTGCTACATTTACTCCTGCCCATGGGGGTGGTGGTTATGATGGTATAGCTTTATATCCTCAGTTGGCCGTATCAAAAGTGGTAACCTTTGGCTTAAGAGGTGAGTATTTTGAAACCAAAGCGATTGGAACAACTCCAAAATCGAACATTACGGCTATTACAGCAACGGCTAACATAAAAACAGGGCCGTTAACTTTTATTCCCGAAGTAAGATTTGATAATGGTAAGAATCAGATATTTACTGACAGCAATGGCGCTCCTACAAAATCAGCTTCACAATTTTTGCTGGCCGCAGTATACGCATTCTAAGAAAAACATAAAAATTACTATGATAAGCCGCTCTCTATTCAGGGAGCGGCTTTATCTTTATATTATGAAAAGAATTTTAATTATCGCCGTTTGCTTGCTTTTTACCGTGTCGGTGCATGCGCAAGCCCCTGTGTTAGCCCTTGATGAGCACAATAAATATATTTATTATGAGGTGGTTGATCTCCCTGGTATTTCGGCTGATAGCCTGAATAAAAATAGCGCCTACTTTACCAGGGAAGAATATCCTAAAAATAAATCTGTACAAATAAGTAATACAAGTGCTGTTATCAGGGATAAATTTTTAACCTATGCTTCCTTCGTAAAGCATGAGAACGGGGAAATACATTATATCCTAAATATTGAATGCAAGGATTCAAAATACAGGTACTGGCTAACCGATTTTGTATTCACTCCTTATCAAAGGGACCGTTATGGTGTTTTTGTACCGGTGACTGGCATTAATATCCAGCTTGAAAATGCATCATCAAAGATTGATAAAAAGGAACTGGCAGGTTACCTTGATCAAACCACGATATTTTGCACACAGCTGCGGGAAAAATTAAAGAAATATATGGCTGAGGGTGAAAAGACCAAAAAGCTGGAACAACCTCCGGTCAAAAAAATAGTAACAGATAAATGGTAAACGGTATTTAATAGAGATGCTGTTAGGGTCAATGGTTCCCTAAAATTAAAATATTTTGATTATATACAACATTTAATATTGTATATTCGTTATATGTCAAAATAAAATTTTAAAACCATGCTTATCTCAAAATTTGATTTGTACAAGTCCGAGTGGCTCGAGCTTGTATTCGACGACCGGAACAAAGAGTACGGTGCTTATGATCTAAGAAAACATTACTCCAATACTTTGGTAAAAGCAATGAGCATCACCTTTATCGGTGTTGCCTTATTGCTGACCGCACAGCATATTTTATATAAGCCGAAGCCATTTGAACATACAACTGTGGTTGAATTTAAGACGCTTCCTCCTCCAACAACTACTAAGCCTCCGATAGTACCGCCAAGAGTTGAACCTCCGAAGCCGCATGTACAGGTAAGTACAGTAAGATTCCCGCCACCGGTAGTAAGGCCCGATGAAGCAGCAGTGGAGCCTCCTAAATTAACTGAACTGCAGACTGCGGCTATCGGCACAAAAAATCAAAAAGGTGTGGATGATGGGGCCAATATTGATATACCGGAGTCATCAGCAGGCGGAGGTATGGCAAAGGTTACAGAAGATGATAAGCTCAGGGAAATGAACGCAGTTGAGGTTTTGCCGCAGCCAGTAGGAGGCGCAGAAGCGTGGGCGAAATTCCTGCAAAAGAATATGCACTACCCGGCACAGGCATCTGATAATCATGTACAGGGAAAGGTTATTGTAAGTTTTGTTGTAGGAAAGGATGGTCGCATATCAGATATCGTAGTTGATCGTGGCCCGGGATACGGACTTGATGAGGAGGCTACAAGGGTATTGAGAATGGCACCCGCATGGAAACCCGGCATACAAAACGGCCGGCCGGTATCGGTGAGATTTACCTTACCCATCACCTTTGTGATACCTGACTCTGATAATTGAGATAAAAAGCTTTTGTAGAATAAATTAAATTAAAAAATCATGCATATTTCAAAATTTGATTTATACAGGTCCGAGTGGCTCGAGCTTGTATTTGATGACCGGAACAAGGAATACGGTGCTTATGACCTGAGAAAGCACTATGCCGGGAATTTGGTAAAGGCTATGGGCATCACTTTTTTTAGTATTACCCTGTTATTTGTTAGTTATGGACTTTTATTCAAACACAAACCTATAGAGATCATAAAGGAAGTTCCTGTGACTCTCGATCCCCGGATCATAATAGTGCCCCCAAAGGTTGAGCAGCCAAAACAAACAATGCATCAAATATCTAAACCGGCAGCGCCTGTTGCAACTACAAAATATACAACTTTTGTACCTAAGGTCGATATTCAAGCTATAAACCCACCAACAAACGAAGAACTCAGCAAGTCGGCAATTGGCCCCGAAACCATAAAAGGCCCCACCACAGGTGGCACGCCCCAGGTATATCCTCCGGGTACCGGTAACAGTTCTACCCCAAAAGTAAATAACGACCCGGTTAGCACTATTGGGTTGGAGGTAATGCCTGAACCATTTGGCGGCGCCTCTGCCTGGGCAAAATTTCTGCAAAAAAATATACGATATCCAAGTCAGGCGGTTGATGCAGGGGTGCAAGGTAAAGTGTGGATCAGTTTTATTATTGAAAGGGATGGTCATTTATCCAATATTACTGTGGAAAAGGGTGTTGGCAGCGGCTTGGATGACGAAGCTTTAAGAGTACTGAAATTGGCCCCCGCCTGGAAACCAGGTAAGCAAAATGGCCAGGCAGTTAGGGTGAAATATACTATACCTATTAATTTTATACTTCCGGATAACGGGTGATTGGTTTGAGCAAAAAGCTGAAAGGATAAAGCTGAAAGCCTTTAGTTTCGTCTTTATTTTTTTAGCTTTTTGCTTTCTCCTTTAAGCTTTCATCTTTACGTTTCGCCTTTTTTTTCTACTTTTGTGCTTCCTTTCAAAAAAACGTAATTACCTTGGAGCACCTGGAATTAACAACCCCCCAAACCGCTAAAGATTTAGGCTTACTACCCGAAGAATTTGATCGAATAAAAGAGATATTAGGTCGTGTACCCAACTTTACCGAGCTGTCTATATTCTCGGTAATGTGGAGTGAGCATTGTTCATATAAAAACTCAATAACGTGGCTAAAAACCCTTCCCAAAGATGGCCCGCGTATGTTGGCCAAAGCCGGTGAGGAAAATGCGGGCCTTGTTGACTTAGGCGATGGAATTGGTTGCGCATTTAAGATAGAATCACATAATCACCCTTCGGCTTTGGAGCCTTACCAGGGCGCAGCTACCGGAGTTGGCGGCATTAACCGCGATATATTTACAATGGGAGCAAGGCCCATAGCACAACTTAACTCATTGCGTTTTGGCGATCT
>Ga0206930_1032_pt1 | contig 33801 bp, 31 predicted proteins | sample Alteio_BWOrgHeat_20_FD_152939 | JGI IMG/M metagenome (GOLD analysis project Ga0206930, IMG submission 152939) | Enriched cells from forest soil in Barre Woods Harvard Forest LTER site, Petersham, Massachusetts, United States -... | ecosystem: Environmental > Terrestrial > Soil > Temperate forest >... | reverse complement strand
GCTGGAGCTAAGACGATAAGGAGTAGGCGGCATTACTTTCATTGAGCAACTGCTGATACCAATCTCCGGAGCAATAGCAAGTTGCGCTTTCACAAGGCCGGGGGCGATTGCACATAAAAGTGTCAGGAAAATTTTATTTTTCATTAGCGCTTTGTAAATCGACGAACAGCTTATTTCTATTGATATGCTTTGTTTTCGACCTTAACTCTTGTTGACCTGTAGAACCAGCCGATAGATATACTCCAAACTGAGTTTCTAACGGTTTCCCCATCTTGAGCGGATATATTAGTTATCCCGATTGCGTAACCCAATTTTGCAAACAGGCCATTAGGTAATTCATAACCGGCATTTAGATTTACACCAATATCGAGTGGCTTGATAAATGACGAAGTATCACTTCCTATTTTAAAATTAGTGAGTTTAACGGCAGTATCCGACGGTTTCCCGAACAGGCCTAAAGCATAGCCAATATATGGCCCGGCGCTAAAAAATAATTTACCCTTGCCGAGTTCCATCCTGTAAAATAAATTGATAGGTACTTGTGCATAACTGATGCTGACGGGTACGATTACAGGACCTACAAATACCTGGTTAATATCCATCCTGGATCCTAACATCGAATAAAAGGCACCGGCCTGTATTGACAATTTATCGCTCAGGAATTTATCGAAATTGATACTACAACAAATACCACAATACAAGGAGGAAGGGATATTAGCAAAATAGATGTAGGGCTTAATTTTATTGCAGGGTACGAATTTCGTTGGGGTTTATTTTTGCGTTTATACTACTCTTATGGGTTTACAGACATAGCAACCTTTTTGGATGAAAGCGATAAAAACCGTTCTTATGGATTTTCCGCAGGTTATTTTTTAGGTAAAAGCCGGCATAGCAACCTTGCCAACGAACTGATCGCAGAATAAGGGTAATTATTACCGCGCTATTTTTATACATTTTTCTTTACTCCTCCAAGTACTTCAAACTCATTTTTAACACATGGGAATAGTACAAATGCACAAAGACAAGAAACGGAATCAGGTGCCTTGTTCTGTAGCTCCCGACCTTTGCTTTTTAACATTCCTGCATCCCTGATGGCATAGTTTCTGCTGCCATGATTCAAAAAAGGAGGGATGGATTATGAAACGGTTTATTTTATCTTTAGCAGTTAGCCTTTGCAGCATCAATGGAAATGCTCAATGGGTATCAGGAGGTCCTGAGATAGGTGTTAATTTGAGCAGCTTATCATCTATGTACCACGGCGTCCAAAGCGATGATGGAACCAGGGCAGGACTTAAAATAGGTGGCGTATTAGATATAGGTTTCACACAACACCTTTCTATACAGCCTGGTTTGTTTTATAGCGTAAAAGGGGCCCATGAAGATTATATTATCGCTTCTACCAACCCTGACAATACTACCACCACTACAAATGATCAGAAATACGATTATAGTATCGACTATTTTGAAATTCCTGTGAATTTTGAATATAAGTTTGGCTATCGAAATATCGGCCAGGTATTTATTGGCGCAGGCCCTTATTTGGCTTATGCAGTCGGAGGACGTTCTACTAAAGAGAGCGTTACTACTGTTTCAAGAAACACCGGTGTTACCATAACTTCGGATACTAAGTCTTCTTCCGATCTTATGATAGGTAATAATGCTGGAGTAGATAATATTACCCACACCGACGGAGGTATCAATATAAATTTCGGTTTCGAAGCTGCCAACGGCTTAATAATACGTACAAACCTTGGCTTTGGTATAGCTAATATTATGCCTGGGGGAGACGCAAATAATTATATGCGCAACAACGTATTGGGTTTATCTATTGGATATTTATTCGGTCACTAGATTTACATCTTTAAATGTGTGGTTTAGGCTGCTCTTTTTTTATGGGCGGCCTTCTTTTTATATTTTTGCGGTATATCATATCACCACTAACTAATCAAATATCAACTAAATTGCAGTCTATTATGAGCAAAGTTCGTGTCCGTTTCGCGCCCAGCCCTACCGGCGGCTTGCATCTTGGGGGAGTTCGTACAGTATTGTATAATTATTTGTTTGCCCGTCATCATGGTGGCGAGTTTATATTACGTATTGAAGATACTGACCAGAACCGATATGTGGAAGGTGCTGAACAATATATTGTTGATTGCCTGCAATGGTGTGGCCTCATACCAGATGAAAGCCCGCAAAAAGGCGGCCCTTATGCGCCTTACCGCCAAAGCGAGCGGAAAAATTTATATCATCAATATGCAAAACAACTGATTGATTCAGGCCACGCATATTATGCGTTTGATACTACAGAAGATCTTGAAAAAATGCGCAATGACCTTAAGCGCGCAGACAATACCAATCCCCAATATGACCATAGCACGCGTATGAAGATGCGGAACTCCTTATCATTACCGGCATCAGATGTTAAGGACTTATTAGCCAACAATATCCCTTATGTAATCCGTATAAAGATACCTGAAAGTACCACCTTGATCTTTACAGATATGATACGCGGCGAAATATCTTTTGATACCAATCTCGTTGATGACAAAGTACTTTTAAAGGCGGACGGCATGCCTACCTATCATCTTGCTGTTGTAGTAGACGATTATCTCATGAAGATAAGTCATGCCTTTCGTGGGGAGGAATGGTTGCCAAGTGCACCGGTACACATTTTGTTATGGGAATATCTTGGCTGGAAACATCACATGCCGGAATGGGCCCACCTACCCTTAATTCTGAAACCGGATGGTAATGGTAAGCTGAGCAAACGCGATGGGGACCGTTTGGGTTTCCCTGTCTTTGCTATGAATTGGACCGATCCCCGGACAAACGAGAGTGCATCGGGTTTTCGCGAAATGGGTTTTATGCCGCAGGCATTTGTAAACATGCTTGCCATGCTGGGTTGGAACGCAGGTACCGAGCAGGAACTATTTTCTATTGAAGAACTGATCCATAAATTTTCTATCGAACGGGTGCATAAAGGTGGCGCCAAGTTCGATTTCGAGAAGGGAAAATGGTTCAACCACCAGTACATTCAGCAAACAGACGACACCACATTAACCCAATTGGCAAAACCCTATATAGAAGCAGAGGGAATAAATGTGAACAATGATCATCTTCTAAAAATAGTAAGCCTGATAAAAGATCGTTGCCATTTACTGAGTGATTTCTGGCAGCAGGGCCATTTCTTCTTTGCAACACCACACGATTTTGACATCAACCCAATAAAAGAAAAATGGAACGATGTGAAGCAACAGTTTTTTACATCTTGGATAGCTTCATTAAACGATGCCAAAGATTGGAACTATGGTATTATTGAGCAAAATTTCAATACGCAGCTTGAAATCAGTGGCTTAAAAAAGGGAGACGTTCTTCTTCCTTTACGCATTATGTTAGTAGGAGGAAAATACGGGCCAGGCGTTTTTCTTATATCCGAAATAATAGGGAAAGAAGAAACAATACTAAGGGTTAATAATGTACTTGCGAAGCTCTCAGTATTGTAAATTGTTTAAAACCACATTCATCGAGGATTGGTAATTATGCAATTAAAACACCTCCCCTAAATTCACAAAAAAACCACCGGAGCCCTGCAACCCGAGGCCATAATCTATTGCAATATTGGTTTTGGAAAATTTATTCAGTTTTATCCTGATACCGGCCCCGTATCCAGGCATAAGAACTTCAAACTTGTTTGAACCTTCTTCGGTAAAGGTTTGCAAATTGGCAAATACAACGCCGCCAAGCAAGTCATTACCCGATATCGCAAAACGGTACTCCCCTTCTCCATACAACATATTTTTTCCCCTGTACCTGCCTTGTATATAACCTCTGCCAGTATTGCTATAAGGGTCTCCGCCCGTATTAGGCAGCATGAGATATGGTGGCATGCCGCTAAGCGTCAGCCAGTCGTAGTTCCAGAACGCAAGTATATTATCTTTACCGAAAGGGAGCTTAATATACTTTCTAAGGTCTACTATCATTGATCGCCAGGTAGCTTCATTGCCAAGGAAAGTAAAATTCGGCCTGTAAACAAGATTCGTATATACTCCATTATCCGGGTTAATGGAATTTTTTCTTGTATCATACAACACATTGAATGTAATACCGGACGCCTGCTCAGTACTCGAAAGTCCGTACTGCTCAAAATCTGTGACCTTACCGCTGGGTGGGTCTACTTCCTTTATGTTCCAGAAATAGTCAAAATTATAGCCTATCCCCGCATATAGGTCAGTAGCCACTTTCCTGTAAAAAGTCTGGTGCAAGCGTATGGCATTGTAATTGATGGTATATTGATCATAGAATGTAGTATATCCACCAAGACCATAAGTATAAGACGGATACTTTAAATAACGCCAGTCTGTAACAATATTATATTTATTGTTCTTGGTCCAGATATTTGCCTGTATCGGGAAAATGACCTGTTTTTGCTGCGAATATGTTAAGCTTGTAAGCACACTCGACATGTTAGTCTCGCCCGGTTTACCTGTATAAAACGCGCCGTTTGCTACGAGGAGTACTGCAAAGCCTGTTTGCAAAGAATAGCCGGCTGCGGGCACTGCAGACAAACGAGGCTGCGAACTCGTATCATTTCTCGGTTTAGCCTTTTTATCAAATACCTTTCTTGCTATATCTATCAGGTCTTCTTCATTCGCTGCCTGGGCCCGTAGAGCCTGAGATGAAGCCAACAAAAAGCACAACAAACATATTTTCTTCCAAAAGACCAATCTCGATAAATATTTTCATGATGGCAATACAATACCACATGCAGTAAAACGCATCAAAGTTATCGGTTTTGACTTTCAGAAAGCATAAAGGTTAAAGCTAAAAATAAAATTAACTTTGATAATAATGTTTGCTATCTTTATTATAATCTAAATGGCCTCCAGAGATTTCTGATCTGTTTTTCTTTCACTTCAGTTTTTTGTGCGGTTACTACCATTATTACTCAGGTTTACTAAAATTCAATGTATGAATATCTTTGCAGGCAATTTAAATTACAAAACATCCGAAGAAGATTTGCGCCAGCTTTTTTCTCAGCATGGTTCTATTTCAACAGTAAAAGTTATTAAGGACATGAATGGACAGTCTCGTGGATTTGCCTTTATTGAAATGCCTGAAAATAACGAAGCTATTGAAGCCTGCTCAAAATTAAACGGGACAGATTTTATGGAACATACCATTGAGGTGAATGAAGCACGCCCCAAGCCTGCCAGTTCCGGCCGGAGCGGTGGTGGTTACGGCGGTAATCGCGGCGGCGGCGGCGAACGCCGGGATTTTAAGAAGAGATACTAATTGCCCTAAACTTATATTGTAACCCAAACTTTTACGAGGCTTGGGTTTTCTTATGTCGCAATCATAAACTATATGCTTGCATCTAATATCACTTACAAAAATCAACTTTTATCACTATCCTTACTTTTCCTTTTTACAATAAACCAGAACAATGCTGCCAAAAAACTAAAAAATGGTAGAAGCACTTTTAGTGCAAAATCCCCGGGGTTTTCTGTGAAGTAACTAATAACGCCCCTTCCTATATCATTATCGAGTTCTATTTGCATAGAAATGTTTTTATCATCAATTGCCTGCAAACCTGAAGAATCCGAATTCTCGCCTTGCGAATGAATGATTAGCAAGGCATTCTTCTCGTTCGATTTTGTAGTAAGAGTCCATTTCCAGTCATTCCCGTTTAATGTGTCAATCATCTGTCTCGCCGGATGTAGGGAATCATTTATTGAAAATATATGACCCGGGTCTTCTATTCTTACTGTCAGATATTTATACGGTTTTATGAAAATAGTGTACACAACAGTATCGTGGTTTATTGAGCTATCATATTCATTTGCGATTATTTCTTTTAGCTCCGCCTTCACTACTGATGGAGCTTTTACATTTACATGCACATAAATTATGGCTGTGCTGCCTTGGCGTATCTTCCTGGGATAATTATATGCCAGCGTGGGCTTTGGAATAACCTCTGTATTTATGGCTGATGCTGTCTTTACCAAAGTTGTCGCTTGCTGGTAGGGGGATTTAGCAACAGTCTTTTCTGCCACATTGCCGTGCGTCGCAATGCGATTCTTTACAGTCTTCTGCTGGGATGCGGGGGCAGAAGAACTGCCAACATTAGCGGAGGCACGCGGTAGTGTATAATTGGGTGCTGCGAACATCTCTCTTACAGTTTGGAATGAATCTCGTTGAACTGATTCATATTTCACATTACCCTCCTCCCTTCCATCAATGTATTCTATACTTATCCTAAGCCCAGATTTTGTCGCCGTTGTGTTTGCGATCGCTTCATAATAGGGCCTGTGTTTTTCAATTAGTTGTAAACTTAACACCCCGCGATCCAGTACGAGGTAGTTTTCAGCCTGCACTTGCAATGAGGCATTCTTTGCAGAATCATCATCACCCGAACCATTTTGCATTTGTATTTTTGCAAGGTAGTGTCCGTCGCTTTTCAAAATACCCGCGATTGAGTCGAGTAGCTTTTTTCCGGTATCGTTGATAGCCGTTTTATCTGAATTAAAATTGTCATCGTCCAGGATGATGATACTGCCATAAGTAATATCTTGTTTAACAGCTTTCGGAACATTCACTTGTTCCTGCATCTCTTCATTTACTTTAATGTGATGTTTTGTTTGGCCGAAACTTTTGCAAGGCGGGCAAATAAATAAAATTAATATAGTTAACAAAGAAAGTTTGTACCTGTAAATAAATGAAGGTGCCATAATAAACTGCTCTGTAAATATTGCCGGATAAATAATGTACAAATAAGTATAGTCTTAAAGATAATCAATTTCATTGTTATCCAATAGCATAAACCTGAGGGCAAAATATTCAAAAACAAAAAGCCATCCGCTGTTGAACGGATGGCTTCCAATAGTAAGTTTCAAATTTTTTAGTGTCCTTCTTCCCCTTCCCTTAATGGCACAGTCTGAGGAATAAAATCACCTCCGTGTCCATCATCCTTATAGTCATAAGCCCAACGGTGCACTTCGGGTATTTCGCCCGGCCAGTTTCCATGCCCTGCATTTATCGGGGTTGTCCACTCCAACGTTGTAGCACCCCATGGATTTGGGTTAGTCAACTTACGACCACGCCAGATGCTAACAAAGAAATTGATAACAAAAATAAACTGCGTAAAGAATACGATTGCAGCAATAATACTGATAAAGGTATTTAGCGTAGTAAATTGTTTGAAAGATTCCCAAGCGCTATAATCATAATAACGGCGCGGCATACCTGCTATACCTTCATAGTGCATAGGCCAGAAGATAAGATAAGCGCCTGCCATGGTAATAAAGAAGTGTATATAGCCGAGTGTATTATTCATAAAGCGCCCGAACATTTTAGGGAACCAATGATAGATACCGGCAAACATACCGAAGAAGGCAGATACACCCATTACTATATGGAAGTGTGCAACCACGAAATAAGTATCATGCAAATGAATATCCAATGCTGAGTTACCAAGGAAGATACCGGTAAGACCGCCTGAGATGAACAATGAAACGAAACCCAATGCGAAAAGCATAGCCGGTGTAAAGCGCAGATTACCTCTCCATATCGTAGTTATCCAGTTAAACACTTTTACCGCAGAAGGAACAGCGATAAGCAATGTAAGCAATACAAATATAGAACCTAAGAAAGGACTCATACCGGTTACAAACATGTGATGCGCCCAAACTAAGAATGCAAGCAAAGTGATACTTATAAGCGAAATAACCATCGCAAGGTAACCGAAGATAGGTTTACGGCTGTTAACCGCAATGATCTCAGAAGCCATGCCCATGCCCGGCAGCATAATGATATATACCTCAGGGTGACCCAGGAACCAGAATAAGTGCTGGTATAGGATAGCCGAACCACCGATGTGTGGCAATGCCCTGCCATTGATAAATATTTCTGAAAGGTAAAAGCTGGTACCGAAATTGCGATCAAATATCAGTAATACAAAACCTGAGAAAAGTACAGGGAATGAAAGAACACCCAACACTGCAGTAAAGAACAGCGCCCATATAGTAAGTGGCAGGCGTGTCATCGTCATGCCTTTTGTGCGCATATTTAATACAGTAGTAATGTAGTTAAGGCCGCCTAATAATGACGACACAACAAACAGTGCCATACCTATCAGCCAAAGGTCCATACCAATACCGGAACCCATGGAAGCCTCTTTCAAAGCACTCAATGGAGGGTAAGTGGTCCAGCCACCTGAAGCAGGGCCGGTTTGCACAAACAAGGATATAAACATGAATACACTTGAGGCAAAGAAGAACCAATAAGAAAGCATGTTAAGGAAAGGAGAGGCCATATCGCGTGCTCCAACCTGCAAAGGGATAAGAAGATTGGCAAAAGTTCCGCTCAAACCGGCTGTTAATACAAAGAACACCAGTATCGTTCCGTGCATCGTTATCAAGGCATAATAGAATTCAGGCGACAACTTCCCACCTTTTGCCCATTCGCCTAATATTGATTCCATCCAGGGGAAAGTGGTATCAGGAAAGCCTAATTGCAAGCGGAATATAAGGGAGAAAAAAGCGCCTATTATAGCCCAGAAAATCCCTGTAACCAGGAATTGCCTGGAAATAATTTTATGGTCCTGGCTGAAAATATATTTCCAGATGAAATGTTGTTCGTGATGTTCATGGTCATGATGTTCTGTAGCATGTCCGTGCGCTACTTCCTGTCCGTGAATGATTGCTTCGTTACTCATTTTTGTTCAATTTTTTTGGCCTTAGTTTAAGACCGTTTACTTCATCGTTACTGCTTTTACACTATCGGTTTTTGCCGGGGCGCCTGCTGGGACTGCCGGGGCATGGGAACTTGAATAATATGTAGGCTGTTTCATCATCCATGCATCATATTCGGCTTGTGTTTGCACTATAACCGTACCGCGCATAGAATAGTGGCCTTTACCACATACCTGGTCGCACGATATTTCATAGACAAAGTTTTCGTTCCCTGTTATTTTCTTCATTTCATCAGAAGTGTACTGCGGTGTAAACCACATAGTAGTTACTATACCCGGCACAGCATCCATCTTCATACGGAAATGCGGAAGACCCACATCGTGTATCACGTCGCGCGATCCGATAAGCAATTTCACTGGTTTATTAACTACAAGGTGCAGTTCCCCGTTCTGCATAATAATATCATCCATGTTGTCCTTGTCATTCCAGTCAAGGCCTAATACATTATCTGCATCATCTATTTTTCTGAAATCCCTTTTCCCTAATACACCATCATGTCCCGGGTAACGTATCAGCCAGTTGAATTGTTTACCAACTACTTCAACTATAGCTGCATCCTTAGGCGCTTCAGAAGTAAATGCCATCCAGTTTTTCAAACCAACAGCAACAAGGGCAGCCATTGCTATAGCAGGCACTGTTGTCCACAAAACTTCAAGTTTGTTATTATGCGGATAGAAGAAAGACGTGCGTTTTTCAGTTGATTGGTATTTAAAACAAAACCAAAAAAGCATAGCCTGGGTGATGAAGAAAGTAATACCTGTAACCCAGATGGTCATTTTAAACATCAGGTCATATTGCACACCCTGCACAGAGGCAGAAACGGGCAGCATTTTGTCTTGCAGCAACATGTGGCATTTCCAAATACCCCACATACCCAGCAGAAAGAAAATGACGAGCAACCAGGCTATTGTCCGGTTGGTCTGTACTTTTACTTTTTCTTCGCCACGTATTACACTTGCATATTCACTGGCTTTAGCGATCTGGTATATGATAATAAATACCAGGAATATTAATGCTATTGTGATAAATCCCGACATTTCAGTTCAGCTTGTGTTTAATTTTTAAGTTTACTTTGGGTTTATACCCTTTATTACAATTCTTCTATTCTTCTTTACAAATCAGCTTATATGTATGATCGCCTCTTTTATCAGCACGTTGTTCTTAGGCACTAAAGATGCTGAAGCCAATGTGCGTGATACACTAAATATCAGGACACCCACAAAACCGGCGAACATACCTATTTCAAACCATCCCAGATGCCAGTTCTCACCTAAAGGACGTGGCATGATCATCTGGAAGAAATCCAACCAATGCCCGAATATGATAAGCATGGCCACAAACGTGATCGTAAAATAATTACGCTTACTTGGCCTTGACATCAGTATAAGGAATGGCATGATAAAGTTGATAATAAAGTTAGCATAGAAAATAATGCTGTAAGGCCCTTGCTGGCGCAGTTTGAAAGCAACTGTTTCTTCCGGCTCATTCGCATACCATATCAACATGTATTGGCAGAACCATACATAAGTCCAGAAAATGGTAAATGCAAACATGAATTTTCCGAGATCATGAACGTGCTCTTTGGTAACCAGTTCCATTTTGCCTTGGTTCTTAAGATACACGACCCACAATAAGATCAATGACATACCGCTTACAAAAGCGCTTGCCCATGTGTACCAGCTAAACATTGTTGAATACCAGTGTGCCTGTACGCTCATTATCCACATCCATGGAGTAGTGCTCATTTGAGTAAGGCCATATACTACGAGGAACACACCTGCCAACCTGAAAAACTGCCAGTAAATTTTTGTTGCATTTTTAGGAGCTGAATCCTGTGCAATAGAAAGCGCACGAAACTTACGCCCAAAGAAAGCCCACAAACCTATTGTCACTAATGTAAACCCAACGAACATTCCGGTATTAAGAAATGGAGATTTGTGCAATAATACTTCGTCATTACCCGGTGTAACCCATTCGTAAATCGGGTTTTTGCCATCTATCCTAAACACAAAAACAATGAGGAACATAACAATAGCCGCGATCATACCAAACAACCATACATTAGCGCCGATAGCCTCGGGTACACGGCGGTAAGCCACGATCCAGGAGCCTTGCGCAAGCGAAGCAGCTGCTTGTATAAAAACACTGGCAGTAGTGATCATTGTAAAAAATACGCTGTCATGCAGTAATACCGCCCAAAAACGTGTCTTGTCCATAGCGTTGCCGCCCAGCAATAATACAATACCCAGCACAAGAGTAAGCACACCAACTCCCAACAGGGCCATACTGGTTCTTTTTAAACTTGCCGGTATCTCAAAACGTTCGTTCATTTCTAAACTTTTATAGAAGTACTTATTAATTTACAATTACGATTTTTTTCCGCCGTTACCTACACGTGGTTCTTCAACTTTTGCCTGTGCTGTTGTTTTAGCAGAGTCGGTTTTAGGCGCTTCACTACCTAAAGTAAAAGCATCTCCACCGTTAGCCGACTGAAACTTCTTAATGTAGGCCACGATCTGCCAGCGTTGTTTCATATCCAGCTGGCTTGCGTAAGAGCCCATCATATTTTTTCCGAATTTCATGGCAGCATATACCTGGCCTACAGGCATGTGCAAATATTTGCCGTCTTTAAAATTAGCAGGCATTGCTGCAAATTTACCGCTTGAATAAAGAGGCCCTTGCCCGTCAAGATTAGGTCCGTGGCAAATAGCACAATAAATATTAAATAAACGTCCTCCTTCTTTCAACTCAGTTTCGCCAAAGCGCATGCTGGTAGTGAAGGTCTTAAATGCATTGCTGTCATTCATCAGGTGGTCCGGCAATTGATGCCCACGGGCAACAGTTCCCTCCACTGGCAAACGGCTGGTTTGGCTATCTGCAAAATTTGGGTTTGAGGTATAAGCATCGTAAGCAACCGAATAGGTCATATCAGGCGCATATATTTTGCCGGGATTGCGGCGCATGTTACCACTGTTACATGACGCCACGCCTAATCCTATCATCAGGCTTGCCACTATTATGCTTTTGGTCTTACTCATAAATAAATCAAAATTATTCGCAACGTTATTTTTATCTTTCTATTGGCGCTCATTAAAACGCTCCGCTCAATTCAAAAATTAAAACTTCATTCATTAACTCAATAACTGGTAAGGTTCTGTTTTATCAAAACGGCCATACCACCATGAATCTTCAGCTATCTGTACAGAAGTTTCTTTTGCTCCTGTTGCTTTTAAGAAATTTACTAACTCCGTTTCGTTCACATGGTCATTCAACTCTACTGTCATTACAAAATAATCGTCGCTCTGGCGCGGATGAAAAACGTGTTTTTTAACGCCGGGCATTATCTGGTTCAGGTAACAGAAGGTCATCACCATACCTACTGCTGCAAATAATACGGTCAACTCAAAAGTTATTGGTATCCAGGCAGGCAATGCAAAGTGCGGCTTACCACCAAAGTTGATGGGCCAATCTCCTGTTAGTATCCATGATATAAAACCAACTGCTGTACTCGTACCACAAAGCCCGAAGATAAAACCCGCTATGTGCAAGTCGGATTCCTTATGGCCCACTGCGTTGTCCAGGCCATGCACAGCAAACGGAGTATATACCTCATGAAGCTTATAACCACTGTGGCGAACTTTCGCTACAGCCGGAAACAATACCGCTTCATCATCATAACATGCTACCGCAAATTTCTTTATAGCCATTGTATTAATTTATCAATTTATTACAACACATGCATTTTCAAATCATTGAATTTGCACATTAATTTAATGATGCTCCATTTGTTCCTGAGCAAATTCTTCAACCGGTTTCTCGTCTATAACATTCATCTTCTTCTTAAAGTTCTCTCCCGATGTTTTCAGGATGAATTTGATCTCAGCAACTGCTATAACAGGGAAATATTTTGCAAACAGGAAATAGCAGGTAAAGAACAATCCGAATGTACCGAGGTAAAAACCAACTTCTGTCCATTTAGGGCTGTAGTATGACCAGCTGCCCGGGATATAATCACGATACAAGGAAGTAACGATAATTACAAAACGCTCAAACCACATACCTATATTCACCACGATCGACATGATAAAAGAGAATGGGATATTACGACGTAATTTTTTGAACCAGAATAACTGCGGTGATACCACGTTACAGGTCATCATTGCCCAATAACTCCACCAGTATGGTCCCATGATACGCCATTTGAATGCACCTGCTTCATAAGGATTAGCGCTGTACCATGCCATGAACAGTTCAGTAAGATAAGCACAACCCACAATAGAGCCGGTCAATACAATAACCTTATTCATCGCTTCAAGATGCCCTATGGTAATGTATTCTTCCAGGTGCAATATTTTACGAGTCATGATCAACAGGGTTTGCACCATCGCAAAACCCGAGAAAATAGCACCCGCAACGAAATAAGGAGGGAAGATGGTAGTATGCCAACCCGGAATAACCGAAGTTGCGAAGTCAAATGATACTATTGTATGCACTGAAAGTACAAGCGGTGTAGAAAGACCTGCAAGAACTAAAGCAAGCATTTCATGACGCTGCCAGTTTTTTGAAGTACCTGTCCAGCCGAAAGATGCGATACCGTAAGACATTTTACGGAACTTGGTTTTGGCACGGTCGCGTATAGTTGCAAAATCAGGGATTAGGCCTGAGTACCAGAATAATAAGGATACTGTAAAGTAAGTAGAGATCGCAAATACGTCCCAAAGCAGCGCCGAGTTAAAGTTAGGCCATAGTGGACCACGGCTGTTAGGATAAGGCAATACGAAGAAACCATCCCATACACGTCCCATGTGGAATATCGGGAACTGGCCCGCACACATTACCGCAAATATGGTCATCGCTTCCGCAGCACGGTTCACACCTGTTCTCCATCCCTGGCGGAAGAGCAAAAGGATAGCCGAGATAAGAGTACCCGCGTGACCGATACCGATCCACCATACAAAGTTGGTGATATCCCAGCCCCAACCAATAGTACGGTTGATACCCCATACCCCTATCCCCCAGTATACTTCCCAGGTTACGGAAAATACACCAAAAGCCAGTAAGGCTAAGGAGAAAAAGAAGCCCACATACCACATGCGGCCCGGTTTCTGTTCAATGGGTCTGATAATGTCTTCCGTTATCTGGTGATAATCTTTATCACCATCTACAAGCGGCTCCCGTACAAACGATTCGTACTTCAAATGCATAGCACGTAATTAGTAATTCGTTTTAAATTTTTTTTTCAACACCCTTCTCACTGTCCAGTTTCTATTCTTCTATATTCCGCAAGCATTAAATATGCTTGTTCATCATTTCGTCGGTCTTTTCATTAGCGCCTACTATCTCTTCCGTATTACGGATCTTAGCTAAGTAGTTCACATTCGGCAAAACGTGCAGTTGCTCCAGTACATAGAAAGTACGCTCAGTTTGTTCTTCACGGCGTAATTTGTGTAATGCGCTTTCTGTATCGTTCATATTACCAAATACAATAGCATCAGTTGGACAAGCCATCTGGCATGCTGTGCGTGCTTCCCCGTCTTTTACAGGGCGGCCCAGTTTTTTAGCTGTCAGTTTCGCTTCCTGCAAACGCTGTACGCAGAAACTGCATTTTTCCATCACACCACGGCTGCGCACTGTCACGTCAGGGTTCAGTACCATACGTGTCAGGTCATCGTTCATATCATCACGGCGGCCATCTTCATATTGGTTGTCATCAAAGCAATCCGCACCATTCCAGTCCATCCAGTTAAAGTGACGTACTTTATAAGGACAGTTGTTAGCACAATATTTTGTACCAATACAACGGTTATAAGCCATTTGGTTAATGCCTTCAGAACTGTGGTTCGTTGCATCTACCGGGCAAACGTTTTCGCAAGGCGCATTATCGCAATGCTGGCACATCATCGGTTGGAAGATGGTCTGTATGCTATCCGAATCTTCAGGATTACCGCTGAAATAACGGTCAATACGTATCCAGTGCATTTCATGCGCAAGCATTACATGCTCTTTACCAACAACCGATACATTGTTTTCTGCCATGCAGCCAACCACACAAGCACCGCAACCAACACAGGTATTCAGGTCGATAGACATACCCCAGTGAATGCCGGGATGCTCATAAACGGGGTACATGGTGCCGTTCGCACGGAAACCTTTTTCCATTTCCTCGGCATTGATCTTCTCTGCCTTAGATTCTTTACCTTCTTCCTGCCATGGCACATGCGCAAACTCACCAATTTCTTTTTCACGCTCTTTCAGTAAAACTTCAGGGTCTTTACTGAATTCATCAAGTGTATATTCATGCACTACCGGGCGGCCTTCATAGCTCATGTGCGTTTGCGTGATGGCTATTTCGTAAGGCTTTTCGGTAGTTTTTTCAAGTGTTACATCAGTTGTATAATCAAAGGTCTGCCCGTTATACGTAAGGAATGGATAAGCATTCTTACCGGTGTTAGCAGCCGCACGTCCTACTTTCGCATCACGTCCATAACCCAATGATATTGCAACAACATCGTTGTGCATACCGGGCACCACAACTACAGGCAATAAAAGTTCGTAATTGCCGGATTTGACCCTTATTACTTTCTTGGCAGCAACAATTTCATTTTGCCCAGTCAGTTCAGCATCCAGCTGTTTTGCTCTTGCAGGGGAAAGACATGCGTAGTTGTCCCATGTTGCTTTGGTAATCGGATCAGGCATTTCCTGCAGCCATGGGTTATTGCTCCATGCACCGCCATGCCCTATCGCAACTGATTGGTAAACTACCAGCTCAATACCTGAACCACCTTTTTTAGCTTGTATTTTAGACATTGCATCTGACACGTTTCCGGCGAAACTTGCTCCACCGCTTGCCATATCGCCCGCCGGCTCTATAACACCATCCTGCAATGCTTTATCAAATTTATCTTGTCCTCCTAACTTCGAGGTCCAGTATTGTTTCCAGTAATCGCCATAAGTTGTACTAGCTCCTGCCCATGACAATAAACTGTCCTGGAAGGCGCGGGTCTTGAACAATGGGGATATACCCGGCTGCATCAGGCTATAATAACCCGGTTTAGGTTCTGCATCACCCCAGCTTTCCAGGTAGTGATGGTCAGGAACAACGAATTTGCATTTCTGTGCAGTTTCGTCCATCCTGTCTGCTGTAGAAACTGTTACAGGCACTTTTGCAAGAGCTTCTGTAAATTTCTTGGCATCATAATAATCATACACAGGGTTTACACCGTGCATAATTAAAGCACCAACTTGTCCGGCTGCCATTGCATTGCAAAGGGCAACCATATCTGAGTCAATACCTTGTTTATTATTACTTGTAACAGTCCAGTTAACGGTAGTTCCGTTAGCACCGGATTTATCATTGATCGCGTTAACTACAGTTTGTACGTTTACATCATTGCTGCCACATACCACAAGTCCGTTTCCTTTTTTCAGGTCGGCTGCTGCTTTCGTAACCAGTTCGTTCAGCTTGGGGCTGCTCAGTGCAGGCTGTGTGCCATTTACAACCGCATTATATAAAGCGCTTGCAATAGCTCCCATTTCAGAAGGTTTGCAGGTTGCGCGATGATCTGCACAGGCACCTGTAGTCGTATGGTTCGATTCAAATTGGTAATGTTTCGAAAGCTTCAGGTTCTTCGCACTTACTTTGCGTCCCCTTGAATATGATTTCGAAAATTCTATAGGAGAAAGCCAGGTACCCAGGAAATCTGCGCCGAGGCTTACTATTGTTTGTGCTTTTTCAAAATTATAACTTGGCAATGTGCGTTTACCATAACAAGCTTCGTTTGCCTGCAACATGCCGGAATAAGAAACCGCATCATAAACCACGTGCTTGCTGCCCGGATATTTCGCGATGAACTGTGCGATGATATCTTTTGTAGAAGGGCTTATGATCGTACTGGTAAGTATGTAAGTTGCTTGGCCGCCTGCTTTAGCAATTGCTTCTTTTATGCTGCCATCAATAGCTTCAAATGTAGCTTCCTGGCCGTCTGCCATTGGCTGGCGCAAACGGGTCTTATCATATAAATTCAGAACAGAAGCCTGCACACGTGCAGATGTTCCGCCCTTTGTAATAGACGAAAGTTCGTTCCCTTCAATTTTTATCGGGCGTCCGTCGCGTGTTTTGATAACAATAGCGCAATAATCACCGCCATCGGCGAATGTGGACGCGTAATAATTAGGTATGCCCGGAACAATATCTTCCGGCTTAATAGCATAAGGAATGGCCCTGCGTACCGGCATTTCGCAACTCGATACAATTGTTGCAGCCAGGGTACTGAAACCCAGGAACTTTAAAAAGTCACGGCGTGGAGTAGTAGCCCCGAATAGCTTATCGCCCATATCAAGCGGTAACTCTTCACGGAACTCGTTCTCTGCAAGCTGCTGCTGAGCTGCCGTACTATTCAGCTCCTCAAGTCCGTTCCAATATTTTTTTTGACTCATAATATTATGACAAATTCAAAAATTCCAAATAACAAATCTCATCCCCAACATCGGGACCAATTCCCACCTTAATAATGGCAACGCTGGCATTCAGTACCACCAATTTCTTCCACTGTTACACCCTTACGGCTGCCATCTTTCATTTCCTGGTGGTATTTTTCGAAAATCTTATAGTAGTCATTGTCTGCAAACTGCACCTGTGTCTGGCGATGGCAGTTGATGCACCAGCCCATAGATAGTGGAGCGAACTGGTAAACCTCGTCCATCTCCTGTATCGGGCCATGGCAACGCTGGCACTGCACCTGGCCAACTTTTACATGTTGTGAGTGGTTGAAATAAACGTGGTCGGGCAGGTTATGTATTTTAACCCATTTGATCGGGGTAGCAAGGATATTGCCTTTTGCATCCCTGTTATAATCTTTTTTGGCAGGATCCCATCCGGCATACCTGTATAATTCCTGTATTTGCTTGGTACCGTCTATATGGTTGCCTTCTGCAGTCACCAATGGATGGTCTTTGTCTCCGCTATATTCATTGATCTGTTTGTGACAGTTCATACAAATATTAGAAGACGGTATCATAGCCTGGCGGCTCTTTTCAGCGCCTGCATGGCAATACAAACAATTAATCTGGTTAATACCGGCGTGCACCTTGTGAGAATAGAATATCGGTTGCAGGGGTTGGTAATTTTGCTGGCGGCCCATATTTACTGCGCCATTCACCATCCAATAACCTGCCATGATGAATGCAATAATAGCAACAATGGCTATAGTTAATTTGCTGCGGTATAAAGGAATCGGTTTTTCATTCTGGATACCTGATTTTTCATTGGCAATGCGGCGCAATGCGTTATTAGCACGCCACAGTATCAGCACCAATGTTAAAAGCGCAATGGTTACTACTGTGTAAACCCAGGTATTATCTTCCTGTGGTTGCCCTGTACCACCGGCAGCGGGTGCGGCTGCAACAGGGGCCTTATAATCATCTACATATTTCAGTATAGCGTCAATATCATCTTTCGACAACTGCGGAAAAGGGGTCATAACGGCCCCAAACTTGGCTTTCAGTTCATTGGCATGTTTATCGCCGGCTGCAAGTATAGCCGGGGGATTGTGCACCCAGTTATAGATCCATTCCTTCGTGTTGCGCTGGTCTGCGCCTTGCAATGCCGGCCCTGTCGCATCCTTAAGCGGATTGTGGCAGGAAGCACAGTTAGACATGAAAAGAGCTTTTCCGTCGGGTGCTGCTATCGCTGAAAAATTGCAGAACAACAAGGCAATAACTAAAGCTAATGCACTATGGGCAAGTCCCCGGAACATTGGTTTAAATGATTCTGGCACAGAGATAAATTTGAAATTTAACGTTCCTTTTTGATAAAGTGGGGCAAAACTACAACACAAACCCGAAAATCTATACACATTTGGTAAAAAATGTTTCTCAATACTGGCGCGGCTTTCAGGCAGTTTTTAACAATAAAATATTTCCTAATGTCATTTTATTGTAAACATCTTCAGAAATAGATAATTTGTCCTCAGCCCTCGCATGCAAGGTAAAATCACCCTTCTATTGCCCCTGTTTCATATTTCCCACTAATCTCATTAAGAGTATAAAAGAGCACAATTACAACTGAATTGAGACATTGGGATATTCAGAAATTGAGACATTAATTAAATGGAACCTGTTCTTCCCCCATCTACGGGAATACTGGTACCGTTGATATAAGAGGCGGCAGGTGAAGCCAGGAAGGCAACCATTGCAGCGATTTCTTCAGGTTTGCCAAAACGTCCGGCAGGTATCTCCTTCAGCATTTCTTTTTCTACCTCTGCATGTTCGGCACCTGTTTTAGATACCTTATTATTTATAATTGTCTCCAATCGCTCTGTAGATGTTGCCCCCGGCAACACATTATTTACAGTTATACCGAATTTCCCCAGTTCATTGGCCATGGTTTTTGCCCAGGCTGCCACTGCAGCCCTTATGGTATTCGATACCCCCAGTCCGAGCAAAGGAATTTTTACCGAGGTGGATATAATATTAATAATACGCCCATACTCTTCGCTTTTCATGCCCGGCGCCACCAATTTTGTAAGGATATGGTTGCAGATAAGATGCTGCTGAAATGCCGCTAAAAAAGCTTCCGGCACAGCTTCTGTTATTGGCCCACCTGCTGGTCCGCCGCTATTATTTACCAAAACATGCACAGGGTGGTCTTTTACAAAACCACTTACAACCTGTTCCAGTTGTTCGGGTTTTTGGTAATCTGCCACAAGGTATTGGTGTTGCAGCCCATGTATTTTTTTGAGACTTGCAACGGCCTGTTTCAGTTTTTCCTCGTTCCGCGATACCAGCACACAACTTGCACCCAATGATGCTAAAGCCTCGGCACATGCCAAACCTATACCCTGTGTACTGCCACCTATAAGGGCGGTCTTACCCGTTAAATCTAATTTCATATCAAGATGCAAAGGTCAAATCGCAATTAACAAATTCCAAATCTTATGCTTCCTCACATTTTCAAATTAATTCTCCATCCACAAAATACATTTTCAGTTTCCCCTTATTCTTGGCTTCTATTTCTCCACGATAATTGCATATAAATCTGTCTTGCAGCAGTTCATATGTGGTCTGTGTGATATTGATCTTGCCCGCTTCGCTTTTTTGTTCCATACGGGCCGCCGTGTTCACAGTATCACCCCATATATCATAAGCAAACTTTTTCACCCCCACTATACCCGCTATTACACTGCCCGAATGTATCCCTATCCTTACCTCGAAGGTATTATCGCCCTTTTCTTTTCTTCTGTTTGTTACAAAATTATTTATCTCTATGGCAGCCTTTACTATTTCAATGGCATGCGTGGGGTTAGGGTGGGGCAAACCCGATACTGCAAGATAAGCGTCGCCTACCGTTTTTATCTTCTCAATATTGTACTTCTCTATAATTCCGTCAAAGGCCACAAAACAGGCATCCAACTCATCCACTAATTGTTGCGCGCTCATACGCTCTCCTGCAGATGTGAAATTAACAAAATCGGTGAACATTACTGTTACATTATCATAAGATTTTGCATGCACATTTCCCTTTTCTTTCAATTCATTGGCAACTTCAAGGGGCAGAATATTCAATAAGAGGCTGTCCGATTTTTCTTTTTCCATACTTATCTGCTCACTATGCCTGCTAATGATAACATTCGTATTTTTCTCTTGTTTGTAAGACCTGAAAATGAAAAAGGAAAGCAATAACACCAATACTAAACCCGCAAAACCACCATAAGTAAACAGGCGTTGTTTTTGCATTTCATATCCAAATACTTTTTTTTCAGCCGATTGTTTTATGCTGTCGGCTGCCTGTTTCCTGTCGAACTCAGACTGCATCAACATCCTCGTTATTCCCTTGGCCTTATCAAGATTGTAAACACTGTCGCGGGCATTTATATAATTTTTGTATGCCTCCAGCGACTTTTGGGCTTGCCCCATTTTTTCATAAGTATCGCTCAGCTCTTTCCAGGCATCCTTCTCATCATTTAACGAACCTATTTTCTTACATATTTTTATTGCATCCTGCAAGTAGCTTACTGATTTCGGATAATCTTTTAAGTGCTTATAAATCTTGCCAAGCGTTATATAGTCGCTTGATAATTGCATGGATTGGGTTGAAAGCTCATCTTTTTTTATGACGCTTTCTAAAATTTCCAAAGAGTTCTTTGCCAGCTCTAACGCTTCAAATAATGAATCAGTTTCTACATAAATATTCGCAATCCTGTCAAGCATTTCTGCTTCGACCACTTTATCTTTGATCTTCTTAGCGTATCCCAAACCTTTTTTATAATAGAGCAAGGCTTTTCCATAATCATTTTTTATTACGTTTACTCCACCCAAATTACCTAATGCAATCTCTTCAATGGATTCATTTTGCAAGCTCTTATTCATACCCAATGCATCTTCAAAACTCTCAAGCGCTTTATCGTACTGAGACATGACCATAAATATTTCACCGATTTTAATTTTCAACATTCCAAGCGTCAGGGAATCATTTTTATCACAATTTTTATCAGACGCCAGGCATCTGTCAAATACTTTTAGTGAATTCTGGTAGTTTTCCAAAGCGTGTGTATAGTCTCCCAAGTCTTCATATATTACGCCCATATTACCCAATGTGGATATTTGATATTCTGATCTATTTTCTATTTCAAGGCTTCTCTTATAATAATCCAGCGCTATAATATTCTGCCCGCTATTCACATAAGCGTTTGCAATTTCGGACAGGCAGGTGGCTTGCAAAATTTTATCTTCATATTGAGTGGCCCGCTTGAGCGCTATTTGATAATTTTCTATTGCTTTTGGATAATTTTTTAAACAAAAACTATATGTCCCCCCAATTTCATTATCAGCATTCACTATTCCTCTATCCCAATTTATATCTGTAGCTATTTTCAATGCCTCCCTGGCATAAATCATCTTTTGCGTAGAATCAGAACATGATGTCATTTTCGAAAGGGCTATTAATATTTTTACCCTTGTAGTATCTCCTCTTGCTGTCAATAAGGCTTTATTTAATGAATCTATCCGCTTATTGCCGTTTGGGGTCTGCGCATAGGCCTGCCTGCTACTTAGCCAAGTAAGCATAGACAGTAATAATAAAATAGTACGTGGTATGCAAGATTTCATAGGTCCTTGCTCAATAAATTATAAAAAATAAAAAAAAAGATTTATTTTGACACAAAATATATAATTTATTTCAATCAAATTATAAATCCCCGCCCTCTTACAGCATAAATAAAATATTTTAATAACAATCAAACAAGATACAATGAAAAAAATTATTTATTTCTTATCCATTTTGTTTTTCACATCCTGTTTTTCTTTAAATATTGCAGAAGCTAAAGGTCATAAACTTCGCCCGCACAACCTATCTGGCAGTATTGCATTTGGGGTACCACTAACGTGTTCAGGAAAAGGAATTTGCAGGGCCAACTGCACACCTGCAGTGCCAGGAACAGGATTGATCAATGCTGCTTTTAACATTGATTCTAAGAACGTATTTTCAATTGTTTTCAAAAAAGGTGATCTTTCTGCAAAACAAGCTGGAGATTTTATGCCGGGAACACCTTATATATTTGAAGCGAGATGGAAAATGGAAAAATGTTTAGTCAGTTATTTTAAACTTAAAAAACCAATAGTTTTAGAAAAAGGCACCCAAGCTACTGTCACATCCGACGGCAAGGATACATATACCCTCTCCATCCGGTTAAAATAGTACTCATTTTAACCCCCTATCTATTATCAACGAGAATATATAAAGGACTTATAAGAGAGTATTTGTCATAGAATTTTTGAATACTATTCAAACAAACAAAAATGAAAAAGCTACTCTCATTTTCTATTCTGTTCATCTTTCTTTTTGTTATTACAATAGATAGCTCCTGGGCCTGGACTAAAAAGTCTTACCCATACAAATCTAAAAGAATTCAAGGCCTTCCTGCTAATTGGCCCCAAATGGTAACAAACTGGAACCCAAATCCTTCCCCCGGCATTGCCGGGCTTTCCGGTACAGTTGTCTTTGGCGCAGCTCCAAATTGCATAGGTAGCGGCCTCTGCAATAACAATCTTCTGTCAGCAACAACATTGCATCCATATTACCTGGTAGATAATGATAGTGATATTTTCTATATCGGTTTTGCACATACGGATATTAGCAATGGTTTTAAATCTCAGCTATCTCTTATCCAGGGCAATACCTTTTCTTTTGATGCTAATTGGCCTATTGTCAGCATTGACGCAAAACAACCTATGCCCGAATTACCCTTTAGTACCATCGGCGCCGGCGCTTACCCCATTTTTGATGATGGCAACTTCTATGTTATTTGCATAGGCTTTTAATAACTTTTGCTTTCTTTTATCTGCTTACATTTTACTGCTTATAATATAGCTAAAGTATCCCCTATACAGGCATAGAACAAACTGATTTCGTAAAATGCGTGTATGTACATACATTTGTCTTGAAATTGAATAAATTCACTAAAAAAATAAAAAAACAATTAAATGAAAAAAGTAATCATCCTTTCGGCTATGGCGCTTTTTGCTGCCGGATTTACCACAAATGCACAAACAAAATGGGACATTGATCCAATGCATACTTCCGTAAAATTCAGTGTAAGCCACCTTACAGTGTCTGAAGTGGAAGGAAGTTTTAAAATATTTGGTGGTTCTGTAGATAGCAAAAGCCCGGATTTTAATAATGCAAGTATCAATTTTACCGTTGACGTGAGCAGTATTAATACTGACAATGACATGCGCGACAAACACCTGAAGAGCGATGATTTTTTCAATGCGGAGAAATATCCTAAAATGACTTTTGCCAGCACTTCATTTAAAAAAGTAAAAGGCAATATGTATGCCCTCGATGGCAACCTTACCATACGTGATGTAACCAAAAAAGTGAAATTCACTACCATATACGGTGGTACTGTAAAGGATCCCTATGGTAATATCAAAGCCGGCTTTAAGGCCACCGGCAGGATCAGCAGGAAGGCTTACAATTTGTTGTGGAACAAACTTACAGAAGCAGGTGGAGCAGTTGTGGGAGATGAAGTAACTATTACCATCAATGCAGAACTTGGTCAGCAAAAAGCTAAATAAACTCGTCTTCATATAGATTTAGGGTTTGATATAAATGCCCTGGAGTATGGACTCTGGGGCTTTGTTTATGAAGCATCTGTGTGAAAATAAAAACTCCAATATGTTTATAATGAGTTAAAACAGATTAATTAGCGTATCTTTGCACTCCCTAAATGTTTGCAATATGACAAGTGCGAAAATTGTGTTCCGTAAAACCAAAGAAATACATTACAAATTGGAAAGCGGAAATAGACAAGTGCCGGTTGAGAGGATTGCCAACGAACTGCAACTATCTCCGGAAGAAGTAAATACCCATCTGGTTTCATTACAAACGCTGCGTTTAGTGCGTTTTAAAGATAAAGCTACTACCGATACCGTGGAAATGACCAAAATCGGCCTGTCGACACAGGTAGGCTAATTGTAACATTTATATTTTTCAACAAATTTCATGCTTCATGCGTGCTGAATATTGCTGTATCTATGGGCGATAATTACACAGTAATAAACAATAAACAACTTTCCAGGTTCGAGATTGCTTTTGAAAATAGCGAGTTTGCAGAACTGCAATACCGCTGGCTCAAGGGCGATATGGTACTAATGCACACTTTTGTACCTAAGGACATACGTATTAAAGGTATCGGGAGTTTCCTCGTAAAATATGTGCTGGATTATGTGCGCGCAAATAATCTGAAAATACGTCCTTATTGCCCTTTTGTGGCTAAGTATATCAAAGAACATACCGAATACGAAGACCTCGTAAACAAATAAGACGCCTTTTTTCAGGGCAGCTTCCCTGGTTCAAAATAACATTCAATAAAGCAGTAGAAAAGATTGTTTTTCTACTGCTTTATCAATTACTTCTTACCTTATAATTACTTCATCCCTGTGATGATGGTGCCAATGGTGATGATGAGGATGACCGGCCTCAACATAACAAGATGTGAGGGACATTGATAAAATCAGTACGCTGACAAATGACAACAATATCTTTTTCATAAGCTCATTTTTTAAATGATTTTTAATATCATTTAGATACAACTATTCAAATATCAAGCCAGCAAATGCCAAAGGGAATACAAAATAGAAAAGACGCTATTTAAACAATTGATAAACAAGTAACGAAGAGAGATAGGCAATGCAAAACATGTAAGCAAATTGTATGGCGGGGTATTTCCAGCTTTTTGTTTCCCGCTTTACTATCGCGAGTGTGCTCATGCATTGCATGGCAAATACATAAAAAATAAGCAGGGAGAGTCCGCAGGCCAGCGTATAGACCGGGCTTCCATCTGCACGGGTGGCATTGCTCATTTTATCATGCAGGGTAGTTCTGCCCGCATTGTCGTCTCCAACGCTATAGAGCGTAGCCATAGTACCAACAAAGGCTTCGCGCGCAGCGAACGATGTAATGAGGGCGATCCCTATTTTCCAGTCATAACCCAGCGGGCTTATAATAGGTTCAAATGCGTGGCCCATAATACCTGCAAAAGAATGTTCCAGTTTTTCAGTAGCATGTGTCCTTTCCAGTTCTTTAGTTTGTGCTGGATATTGCCTAATGAGCTGTTCATATTTTGTCTCAACCATTCTCATTTCCGCAGGAGGCCCAAAACTGGCCAGTGCCCATAGCAACAAGGATATCACAACAATGATCTTACCGGCATCTGTAACAAATATTTTTGCCTTTTCCACCATGGTGATCCCCACATTTTTCCAACGCGGCGGGCGGTATACCGGCAACTCCATAAGAAAGAATGAACGCTCCTTAGCCTTAATTACAATACTCATAACTTTGGAAACAAGCAGCGCCATAAAAAACCCTAATAGGTACAGGCCCATCAATACAAGCCCCTGCAAATTGATAAAACCAAGATAACGTTGCTGTGGTATCACAAGTGCTATCAGTATTGTATAAACAGGCAAACGTGCTGAACAACTCATTAATGGTGTAACCATAATTGTAATGAGCCTTTCCTTTCTGTTTTGTATGGTACGGGTGGCCATAATAGCAGGCACAGCACATGCCATTCCACTTATCAAGGGCATAACCGAACGCCCGTTCAATCCTACGCTGCGCATCAGGCGGTCGGTTAGAAAGCTGATGCGTGCCATATAACCGCTGTCTTCCAGTATTGTTATCAAACCAAATAGTATCATGATCTGCGGCACAAATACCGCTACTCCACTTATACCCGAAAGCAGACCATTTACAATAAGGTCTTTGATAAAATTGTTTGGCAGTAGGGTGTTAAGCCACGATCCGATGAAACTAAATCCCTGTTCGATCCAGTCCATCGGGAATTTTGCCAAAGAAAAAATACTTTGAAACAAAATAAACAACACAATGAGCAAGATAAGGTTCCCATATAGCGGATGTAACAACACTTTATCAATGCGATCACTTATCACCAGGCGTTTCTGGGGACTCGTCTCTACAACTGCCTGTTGCATTATCTGCCCTATTTTCTGGTACCGCGCCATGATCTCGGCAGCCTGCACTTTTGACTTATGAAATTTGGCCTCCCCCAAAGTGGCCGCTATTTGTATGCGCTGTGCAGCATTTAAGTGCCGTAGTTCATTATAATTGCAAGCCACGTGCAAGCCTGCGTAATTGCTTTCCAACCCGCACAATTCTCTTATTTCATTTATCCATTTGCCTGTTAGGCTTTCTATATCAATAAAATCGTCGGCAGCCGGGGTCTTTGCCTCTGTATAAATGTCTGCAATTGCTTTTTTTAATAATGGAATTCCTTTGTTACGACGCGGATTAACAGATATTACCGGTACGCCCATCATGCGTTCAAGACCTTCCGTATCAATTGTAATACCTTTCTGACGAGCTATGTCCATCATCGTAAGGACAATGATAACCGGTATTTTCAGGTCTATGATCTGGCTGCAGAAAAGGAGGTTGCGCTTAAGGTTTGAGGCATCCGCAATTACAATAATAAGTTTGGGCCTGTCTGCGCTTTTTTGATTAAGAAGCACTTCATAGGTCACTTGCTCATCAGCACTTTTAGGATAAAGACTATAAGTGCCCGGCAAATCAATAATATTAGCACTCAGGGTCTCATTGATCCGTGAAACCCCTGTTTTTTTATCGACAGTCACACCGGGAAAATTGCCTACTTTTTGGTTTAAGCCCGTGAGGGTGTTAAACAGAGAGCTTTTTCCACTGTTGGGGTTACCTACCAGTGCTATTGTAAAGGTGCCGTGCATGAATAAGTTCGCAATTTACCAATAGATACAGAGCTGGCGCGCATTAATGTGCGACAAACAGACAAAAATTCCCGAAAGTATAAACAAAAAACACCTCAAACCCCTAAATAATATATGTTTTGTTAAACCATTATAGAAAAGATAGGTCTTAATGAGCAGGTTTGGTATTTTTGCTGCATCGGCAAACACTAAGGTGCTTTCCATTTAATTTCTAAAATCATTATTTGTGCAAAAAGTAAAACACATTGCATTATCCGCTTTGCTAACACTATGTGTGTTTAGTTCTGTATTATATACCAGTTGTAAGGACAAATGCGGCAGTACATCCTGCTCAAACGGGGGTACATGTGTGGACGGTGTTTGTGAATGCCCCACCGGGTATTATGGCAATGGCTGTCAGAATTCATGGTCTTCGGTTTTTATTGGCACTTATAATTGTACAAAAACCTGTAACCCTTCTATTTCAGGTTGTACCGCACCATGGCAAAGCTCTATAACTGTAGATGCGACCAATGGTGGCAACACTGTTGATATATCCGATTTTGGCGGATGCACTACACTTATTGCCGTTGCCACAGTTGATACGGCTGTAGATAGCGTTGCTACTATCAATATTGTTCCTTCAACCGTTTCGGAAGTTTCAGCGCATGGTAGTTTAAGAATTTTTCCTGATTCTACCATTATCACAGTTACTTATACAGTAGCCTCGGGCGGAGGCTCCGGAGGCTATACTTGTAGCATGAGAATGGTTAAACAATAAATAATCGCCAAGTTTACGGACCTAAGACAAGCGTAATTTATTCTTTATAAATTTTTATCTCCCCACTCCCATCACTCTTCTTAAAACCCCTGTACATACCCTCACTATTAAAAGGTAAATAAATATTACCTGCTTTATCTATTGCTATCAATCCACCCTCACCACCTATCTTGATGAGTTTGTCATGCACCAACACATCAGAGGCAGCCTGCAAGGAAAGCCCTTTGTACTCCATAAGGCAGGATATATCATGTGCTACAACCGAGCGTATAAATAACTCACCATGCCCTGTGCAGGATATTGCGCAAGTATCATTATTAGCATAAGTGCCGGCGCCGATAATAGGACTGTCCCCTACACGGCCGAATTGTTTATTGGTCATTCCCCCTGTGCTGGTAGAGGCCGCCAGGTTGCCGTCCATGTCTAAAGCCACTGCGCCCACTGTGCCAAACTTCTTCTCTGTATGGTCCATTTGCACCACACCTTCCAAAAGCGCTTCCTGCAGTTGCTGGTACCTGTTTTGATTGAAGAAATAAGCATCATCAGCAAATTCTATATGCCGTGTTTTGGCAAAATCTTCGGCGCCATTACCTGCCATCATCACATGCTGGCTATGTTGCATCACAGCTTTGGCAAGCCTTACAGGGTTTTTTATACTCTTTACGCCAGCTACCGCCCCCGCGGCTTTATTTTTACCCTCCATAATTGCCGCATCCATCTCATGCCCGCCGATATGGTTAAAAACAGAGCCACGTCCCGCATTGAACAATGGGCAATCCTCCAATATCACTACAGCGGCCTCAACAGCATCAAGGCTGCTTCCACCTTTTTCCAATATCGCATATCCTGCCTCTAAAGCATCCTGTAAGCCCTTTTCATATTCCTGTTGCAAAGCAGTCGTCATGCTGCTTTTTAATATAGTTCCTGCGCCCCCATGAACGGCAATGGCAAAATTTTGTTTCATTTCTCGATAATAAGCTGCAAAGGTCGCAAAGATTCACGTACTTTCCCCTCTCCTTCGGAGAGGTAGGGAGAGGTCTCTATTATTTTGCTAAATTTACAATCATTATGCACTCTTTGATCATTTTTGCCTCAGGAACCGGAACAAATACCCGCGCTATAATTGACTACTTCAAAAGGAATGCTATTGCAAAAGTGGCTCTTATCGTGTGCAACAAACCTGATGCAGGTGTATTGGATATTGCCCTGAACGAAGAGATCCCTTTCCTTATAGTTGACAAAAAGACCATCCACGAAACGCTTATTATTGACCAGATGGAAAGCTGTAAACCATCATTGGTAGTATTGGCTGGCTTTCTATGGAAAATTCCTGACAGTATTATTAAGGCTTTCCCAAACAAGATCATAAATATTCACCCTGCACTGCTACCCTTACATGGGGGTAAAGGTATGTACGGACACCACGTACACAATTCAGTAATAAATGCCAAACAAAAGGAATCAGGCATTACCATACACCACGTAAACGAAGTATATGACAGCGGCGATATCATATTACAGGCTCGTTGTAAAGTCTTAGAAAATGATACCCCTGCCAGCCTTGCAGAACGCATCCACCACCTGGAGCATTTTTATTTTCCCAGGGTCATAGAATTTTTGTTGGGCACGCCCACGGTCAGTATCGATGTGTAAAATTATCTCAATAAAACTTAGTCATATACGGATACCGCTCCTGGTACAAAGCCTTCACTTTATCCAAGATCGTTTGGCGCAGTACATTTATATTTGTTCTTTCAGTAGCCGATATAAAAACACACATACCCTCTGTAATATGCTCCCAGCGGTCTTTTAATTGTTGCAGCAGGTCTTGCTTCACTTCAGCATCCAGCCATTCATCAAAAACCTTTTCCTCATAAATATCCATCTTGTTGAAGATGGTGAGTATCGGTTTTTCAAAAGCGCCTATCTCTACCAGCGTTTTATTCACTACCGCCATTTGGTCCTCGTATGCCGGGTGCGATATATCCACAACGTGCAGCAAGCAGTCAGCTTCACGCACTTCATCCAGTGTACTTTTAAAACTCTCCACCAAATGGTGAGGCAGCTTACGTATGAACCCTACCGTATCGCTCAGCAGGAATGGCGTTTGTTCATATACAACCTTCCGCGTGGTAGTGTCGAGAGTTGCGAATAATTTATTTTCGGCAAATACATCGGCTTTGCTCAGCAGGCTCATCAAAGTACTCTTGCCCACATTGGTATAACCCACCAGTGCCACACGAATATAAGTGCCGCGTTCCTGCCGCTGCGTCATGGCCTGCTTGTCTATTTCGGCCAGCCTTTTCCTCAGCAGCGATATTTTGTCCTTTACTATACGCCTGTCTGTTTCTATTTCTGTTTCCCCAGGGCCACGACTTCCTATACCGCCCCCCTGTCTTTCCAGGTGTTTCCACATCCCTTTCAGCCGCGGTAATATATATTGGTATTGTGCCAGCTCCACCTGCACTTTTGCCTGCGCGGTTTTGGCACGGCTTGCAAAGATATCCAGTATCAGGTCGCTGCGGTCAATGGTTTTGGTTTCCAGTGCGTCAGTTATATTACCTATCTGCGATCCCGTTAGTTCATCATCAAATATCACAAGGTTTATGCCCTTTGCCTTTACATATTCCTTTATCTCCTGCAGCTTGCCCTTGCCCACAAAAGTTTTGCTATCTGGGTGCGGCAATTTCTGGGTAAACATTTTTTGCGTTTGCGCACCTGCAGTATCGGCTAAGAAAGCCAGTTCGGTAAGATATTCTTTCACCTGGTCCTCGCCCTGGTCCTTATGCACCAGGCCCACCAGCACAGCCTTTTCATTTTGTAAACTAATCTTTGATTCTATCACAGGCTTATTCTTTATTTACGATTGTATAAAAAAGCCACCTCTTTAATGAGATGGCTTTCTGCATGCAAAAATACGATATTCAAACAACAATTATCTATTTTAGGGGGGTATGTCTAAGTTGTAAATTGGGTCATTTTATTAACTTTATTTCAAATTTCAGTTATGAAGAACTCAAATCGCTTATTGTTGATAGCCGCGTGTGTTTTAGTAGCATATGCCATAATAGCTACCTTGCTGAAGTGGCCCGCAAATAAATTATCTGCTCAACTGGCAGTAATATGTTTCATATTTAGCCTCGTAAGATGGATAGGTGAGATTGCGTCGAACAATAAAAAACAACAGGCAAATTAACCTCTAAGTAAGTTGGATTAACTATCACAACAACCTTTCCTGCTCCCTCAACCACCTCTCGGGAATATCCCCCTTGCTCGCCAGCAGGTAATCATTGTAAGAACATGGAACAAACACCCCGTTTGGCAATTTCATCCACCAGCGGTTAGTGCGCTTGCTTTTCAGAAATATTGTGTCATTGTCCGTAAAAGCCACGTTGAACAGCACAAACTCCTCTCTTTCCACCAGCCTTGCCTCCGTCTTGCGCACTAAGTAGCCATCCACAAAATACCAAATCATTTGCGCAATAAGTATAGCGCTCATGCAGTGCGTATCATCGGCACTGTTATAACCAAATATCCCGAACGAGCTCAGGTTATTGCTCATACCCGCATAACGTGTCAACATGCAGGCTTCATCACCCGTAAAACCATTTGGCGAGCCATGCACATTCGCAGGCGAATCGCTGTAACGAATTGTATTAATGTCGAAACTAAACATATTGCTCGACCGTAGCACAGGCTCCATATCTTCTATATGCTCTCTTGCCTTGCCAAGCCTGAAGAAATCGAAACGCATTTTGTCCAGCGTCTCCAGCATCTTGGGGTGTGCATAATAACTTTGAAAACCTATATGGCTGTAATGCCCCACAAAATTGGGTTGCGAGGTTAGCATGTCCATCAGGTAGCTGCGCGAAGTGATCGTCTCTGTCTCGCCCAGGTCTATGAGCATATCCGCGGCAGCAACCGTTATCATCTGCTCTGCTTTCTTAAACACATCATACTGCTGTAGAGTCAGGTCATGGCTGCCACCTATCACTAAGGCTATCTTGCCTGCCTGGTGTATTTCCTCAAGTACCGCAAGCAACGCGGCCCGAGTATCGCCCAGTGTCGCCCCGCAACGAATATTTCCCGCATCGGCAATTTTCACTGCAAGGTGCCAGTTATATAATTTATATAATTGTTCCCTAACCGCATCGGGGCTCCCGCTATATTCGGCATTTTCCTCTTCACCCCTCCTTTCCCCACATCCCACTATCACAATATCTGCGTCGTCCCAGTCAAAATTATTCCCTGTGGCGCATTTAATATTTGTGCCCAACTGCATCTGCTGGTAAGTTCCCGGCAGCTTAGATTCTATAAAATGTTCCGTCTCAAAAAAGGCCCTAAGATCTTGCATCTGTATTTTTAAAATTGACTAAAAATACTCATTTGCCCCGAATTTGAAATTCAAGAGTTTGAATTTATTAATTCACATTTCCTTCTCTACTATTTTTCATACATTTGAAGCACTAAGTATCGGCAATAATCAATGGCAAACGGAAAAAAAGCAAAACCATCCTATTTCTACGCCATAATGGGTGTGTCCCTTGTGTTGTTCCTCTTGGGCATACTTGGCTGGCTGGTGATAAATGGCAGAGCCCTGAGCTGCGCATTTAAGGAAGACCTCGAGGTGCAGGTAGATTTCCATGATAATACAAAGGACGAAAACGTGCAGCGGATGAAGGCAATACTGGAGAAGCAGCCTTTCGTGCGGGAGAGCAGGATCATAACAAAAGACGAAGCAATTAAAATGGAGAGCCAGGTAGAAGGCGAGAACATACTGGACTTTATGGGTTATAACCCGCTGTTCACGTCTGTTACAATGAAACTGCACGAAGAATATGTGAACAAAGACAGCCTGCAAAAGATCAGGACATTCATCATGCAGAGCAATGTGGTGCGAGATGTTACATGGTCGAAAGTGGTAGTGGACCAAATGGACAGCACTTTTGGCAAAATAGGCATCATTTTGGGTAGTATCTCTTTAGTATTGTTTATTGTCGTTATTTTCCTCATAGATAATACAGTCCGGTTAGCTATGTTCAGCAACCGCTTCCTCATCAAGACCATGCAGATGGTTGGTGCTACCCGCTTTTTCATTTCCCGCCCGTTTGATCAAAGAGCGTTTTTAAATGGCCTGATAAGCGGTCTTATATCGGTGGCCGGCCTTTGGGTGCTTATCTATTTTGCGCAGACCCAGCTGCCGGAACTTCGCCTGCTGCAAAGCACCCCCATGTTTATCATACTTATGATTGGTATGATAGTATTGGGAATTTTAATATCTATGCTTAGCACGCATCGCTCGGTGCTAAAATATCTTAAAATGCATGTTGATGATCTTTATTAAGTAATTAATTTTTGACTTTTTTCCTACATTTGTAATATGGCAACAGCAAATAAAACACAAGCAACACCAATACAAAAAGTAGCTCCGACGCCCAAGCCTCTAAGCAGTCGTCCGGCAGTTATTGCTAAAAGCGGTGAGCCCCGTGGCAACCAAGTTTTTCTTTTTGACAAAGGCAATTATACATGGATGATAGGAGGTGTGGTTTTGATATTGATAGGCTTTATGCTTATGAGCGGAGGCAAGAGCCCCGACCCGCACAAATTTCTGTATGACGAGATATATAGTTTCCGTCGCATCACGCTGGCGCCAATAGTTATTCTGCTTGGCTTTGCAGTAGAAGTATATGCTATTATGAAGAAACCACAGGAAGATGCAAATGCATAAATATTAAGACATTAGAGTCCCAATGTCGGGGATGATACAATTTCAAATAAAGGTTCCGCTTTGCCGGAACCTTTATCACTAAGATAAGCCACAGGCGGCGATTGCAGGAATCTTTCGGGCAAAAAAAATCCCATGCCTGGGCAAGGGATCATAAATATATTTTAGTATAAATTTTAGATCTTCCAATCATCAACACTGCTACCTTCTTCTGCACTGCTGCTTATTGTTTCTGTAACACTTTCAGTTTCCGCCGGTGCTGAAACAGTTGCTCCTTCTTCGCTTTCCTGGTCATGGTT
>Ga0206930_1030_pt1 | contig 34635 bp, 36 predicted proteins | sample Alteio_BWOrgHeat_20_FD_152939 | JGI IMG/M metagenome (GOLD analysis project Ga0206930, IMG submission 152939) | Enriched cells from forest soil in Barre Woods Harvard Forest LTER site, Petersham, Massachusetts, United States -... | ecosystem: Environmental > Terrestrial > Soil > Temperate forest >... | reverse complement strand
AATACGCACCGTATTTTTGCCAACGGCAAAGTGCCTATCAAACAGGCAGCAAAAATAGCCGCTGGCGAGGTGTTCATGCCTGTATTTTCAGGTACCATGACCACCCTGGCGCCATTCGTTCCGCTTGCTTTCTGGAACAGTTTGATCGGGCATTTTATGTTCTTCCTGCCTATAACATTGATTATTACCTTATTGGCATCATTAGTAGTAGCTTATATCATGAACCCGGTTTTTGCGGTTGATTTTATGAAACCTCATCACGATGGCGAACATGATCATCCAAAATTCGACCGCAAGGTTCTCCGCAGTTTACTATTCCTGGGAGCAGCAGCTGTTTTAGCTTATATGATCAACAAGGGCCTGGGTAACTTTGTTGTGTTTGCTGCAGTACTTTACCTGTTAAATCATTTCTTCTTACTGCGGGTAATAGATAGGTTTCAAAAAAATGCCTGGCCGAGATTTCAGTCGTGGTATGCCAGGAGACTTGAAAAAGCGGTGCAATCGCCTTGGTGGGTATTGTTCAGTATTTTTGTATTGTTCATTTTTACCATGGTTTTTGTTGCAGCCCGTAGCCCTAAAGTTGAATTCTTCCCTGCAGCTGACCCGAACTTCACTTATGTATATGTAACTCTGCCTACAGGTACCGATCAGGCATACACTAATCAGGTGATAGGAAAATTAGAAAAGAAGGTAGCTGATGTAGTTGAACCGGATAAGGATATTGTAACCTCCATTATCTCAAACGTTACAGTAGGGGTGACCGACCCTACCGATGGCGACCTTGGTAAATATCCTAATAAAGGTAAGATCACTGTTGCATTTGCTGAATTTGGCAAAAGAAATGGCAAGGATACCAAAAAGATTATGGAACGTATCCGTCAATCAGTGCAGGGTTACCCTGGCGCTAAGATAGCTGTAGCACAGGAAAATGGTGGCCCACCTGTACAAAAAGATATCAGTATTGAAATTGCAGGGGATAACCTGGATACACTGGTAAACACATCCGACAGGCTGACGAAATACATCAATAAGCAAAACATTGCAGGTATTGAAGGATTGGTTCCCGACCTTCAGGCTGATAAGCCTGAGATCGTATTTGATGTGAACAGGGAGCGTGCCAACCGTGAAGGGGTGTCTACAAGTCAAATTAACCAGGCTTTGGGAGCGACGATATTTGGATTTAAGGCTGCAGACTTCAGAAATACCAAAGAGGATAATTATGAAATTGACGTCCGGTCGCAGGAAGATCAGCGTAATAACATCGACGCTATACGCAACCTGAAAATCACTTATCGTGATATAGCAACCGGTGGAACAATCCGCCAGGTGCCTATTTCGGCCTTTACTGATATAAGGTATACTAATACGTATGCCAATATCAATCATAAGCAACAGCGACGCATTATTACCCTGGGTTCAAACGTATTGAAAACAAGTAACGTCAACGAGGTTAATGCTGCCATCCAACAAGCGATCGATAATTTCAAAACACCCGATGGTGTATCCGTAAGGATGGGCGGCGGTCAGGAAGATCAGCAGGAAGCTGCTACCTTCCTGGGTACGGCATTGCTTATATCATTCGGATTAATCCTGATCATATTGGTGGCGCAGTTTAATTCGGTTGGTAAGACCTTTATTATCCTTACTGAAATATTCTTCAGTATCATTGGGGTATTCTTAGGCGTAGCTATATTTAAGATGACCATCTCCATTGTAATGACAGGTGTGGGTATTATAGCCCTTGCGGGTGTGGTCGTCCGGAATGGTATCCTGCTTGTTGAATTTACTGATATGCTGATAGAACAGGGTGGAAGCCTGCACGATGCTGTCGTTGAAGCAGCACGTACACGTATGACTCCTGTATTATTAACCGCTACAGCAGCCATATTGGGTTTGATCCCATTGGCCGTAGGGTTTAATATTGACTTCGGAGGCTTGTTCAGCTCGTTTAAACCGCATATTTATTTTGGTGGTGATAACGTTGCATTCTGGGGGCCATTGTCATGGACCATGATATTCGGTCTGGGCTTTGCAACCGTCATTACCCTGATATTGGTACCATGTATGTATATTATCAGGGTACGTATCAAAACAAGTTTATTTAGGAGTAAGGAAACTGTTGAAATTCCTGAACTTGAAGAAAGTACAGTGGCATAAAATTAAAATTTATATAGATCAGGGCCGCCGGGTATATTCCGGGCGGCCTTTTTTATGCACGGTTTTTGTAGGAAGGGCGAAACAACTTTTTAGGGAAACGGGTTATACCTATATCCATCTAAAACCCCATGTTCATCGTAAGGCAACAAGGGCGAAAGATGAAGTATAATTATGCCAAAATGAAGTTAAAAATATCGCAGCCGGTATGGCAGGTTGTATCCTTAGGCATACTGGCCGGCATGCGAACCGCATCAGCTCCGGCTATAACTAGTCATATTTTAAGTCATCACCACCAATCAGAGCACTTTTCAAATTCGTCATTAGGTTTTATGCGGTCTGATAATGTTGCTACCGCTCTGAAAGTATTTGCATTGAGCGAACTGATTGCTGATAAATTACCATCCACCCCAAACCGTATAAAACCATTTGCTTTATTTGCCAGGTGCCTTTCGGGTGGGCTGGCCGGGGCAAGTGTATATAAGGCAAGCGGGAACAACGCCATAAACGGGGTGCTGCTAGGTACTGCCGCTGCTTTTGTTTCCACCTTTGGAAGTTATCTCCTGCGTAAAAGCATAGTAAGGCAAACACACATTTTTGACCCAATGATCGGTGCCATTGAGGACGCACTCGTTATTGGTGCAGGAGTATATTTGACCGATAATGCCTGATTTTATCATTCTAATCTTATTTTAATCCCTTTACGACTAATAAGTGACTAATTTAATATAGATTTTTTGATAGATTTGTTTAAAAAGTCAGGATTGTAATTTTGACACTTAATACTCCAATTAATTATAAAACTATTTTAATGAATGCGGTAAACGATCAGCAGGATATAAAAAGAGAAAAAATATTAGAAGCAGCTTATCAGCAATTTTTGCATTATGGTTATTCAAAAACAACCATGAACGAAATAGCAGGGACGCTATCAATGTCAAAGGCACTGCTTTATTACTATTTTCCTGATAAAAGTCAGTTATATATTGCAGTTACCCGCAAATTGGCTGAGGATTATTTACAGACGGTTAGAGAGAAATTATCTAAACTGACTGATTTGAGGGAAGCGTTTGTATTCCAGATAAATCATAATCATGATTTTATAGTGAATAATTACAATTTCTTCGATTTTATCAGGCTAAACGAACAAAATCTGCCTGATACGATATGGGAAATTGTGGATCATATACGCCAAACCGAGATAGACCTGCTGGCAAATGCCATAAACGCAGAGTCGGCTAAAGGCAATATAAAACCGGTTGATAATCCCCGTGAAATTGTTGACCTGCTTTTGGATGCATTGCAGGGTGTAAGGGTTAGTGCATCAGGATATAAAAAGAACACTTTCCCCCGTAAGGAACACCTCGAAGAAATTCATAACAAGCGCCTGCTTTTGGTGGATATCTTTATCAACGGTTTAAAGCACTGACCTACTGTCACCTTTGGGTCAAAAAGCAGCCTTATATAGCTAAACAAAATTGTTATTTTTTTATATTTGACTAAATAATTTAGTTAGTCAATAATTATTATCTAAATATATAATTATTAAGGATACTTCTAATTTAGAGGTGATTGTTTTAGAGTGATTGAAGCACCCCGGTTTTAAATCAGGGTGCTTTTTTTTGACTAATCAGGAGAGCTATTTTAAAGCGGTTTCTATCTTAATATTTCCTGTTAGCATTTTATGAATAGGGCAGGCATCTGCTATTTGTACAAGACGTTTCTTTTGATCGTCATTTAATTCACCTTTGAAATTTAGTTGCCGTTCTATTAACGTGCCACCTGGGACATTGAATAATTCAAGGTCGACAGTTATTTCATCCACAGCCCACATTTTACGGTCGATATACATCCGAAGAGTGATGGCAGTACAACTGCCAAGACTGGCTAAAAGCAGGCCCTGCGGGCTTGCACCTTTTTCCATTCCGCCGATTGCGATGGGTTCATCAGAAATTATAATATGATTATCAACCTTTACGATCGTTTGATAGTGTGATCTGTCAATTGTTGCCTGTGCGGTGAGTAATGAGTCCTTTATAATATCCATATCAGGATAAAGATAGGCATGTATAACTGCTTCAGTTGGGAACTATTGTTAATTTTCAGTCAAATTAAGCATCTTCCAATTGTTTTTATTCGTGACAATTCCGCCAATGAACTTTAGCGTGATCTCATAAGTGGTAATATTTTTCTCACCCTTCTGATTTTTTGTTTCGGCGTACGACTTGACAATAAAAACGGAATCGGGCTTTTGAGCGCATTGGAACTCTGTTTCAGGGAAATTGATTTGTGAGGATTTAATAGTTGGTTTTACAAATTCCTTTGCAACAACATAAGCATCTTCACTACCCGGTGGCTTACTGACAAAATCAAGCCGTGAGTCTGAAAATGCAAATCTGAGTAAAATAAGCGTAAAAATAAGGGCCAGTACAATTAATAACCATACACCTTTTAGTGCAAAGCTCTTTTTTACGGCTTTATCTGACAAGTAGGTTTTTGACATATATGTTAGTGGACAAAACTAATAAAATTCATAACAGCGGCGGGCTCCTTCGAACCTCTGCGACTGATCACTTCTGGATGGCAACGTGGTTTCATATCCAATACTGCCTTCCTGTGTGCCGCTCGTTCCGCTATAACTTGGCCCGGATACCGAAGCATCGTGGCTAACGCCCAAACGCAGCTTTTCACCGCCATCCTTATTAATAAACAGGTCGAATATCAGCGATACCACAACCGAACTTGGCCCGGTATTATTACCGCTCCGATACCATAAACCCACATTAATACTCTTGCGTTTATACTGCATACCAATACTGTACGACTCGGCAGTAGTTTGCTTATAAAATACAACCGAAGGTATCAGGTATGACTTCTCATCATCATCCATATTCTCAAACGGATCAAGGTCGGCCCGGTAGCTTAAATGCCCATTTACGCGCATGGGCAACTTATATGGTGTTCCTGTAAATGATTCGTTCGGTTGGTTTATATGCTGCAATGCTGCACCAATGTTGAACTCACCTATCGCAAGGTTAGTGCCAATTCCTGAGTCAAAGTAAAATTTATTATTAAAAGGTAATGAACCAGCGGCCGCAGATGACCCTGAAACGATACCTAATGACGGATCGATCTGGTCTCCAAATACCAATTTGCTGTAATTTAAAGTTTGATTTGTAACCCCTGCCTGTAACCCAAATGAAAGTACAAAGTCCTCTGAACCAATACTATAAGAATATAAACCTGAAATATTTGTTTTATCCAGGTATGCTGTTCCTTCGCTGCTGCGCGTAACCAGCAAACCAATCCCTCCACCAAACTTAGGTACGTTATAATCAATTGATGCTGATAAATAAGATAAATTTCCGGGGACTGTAGTATACTGATTGCGATAGATGAGATTCATGCGCAAATCGCCCTTAAATTGCCCCGTTAATGCGGGATTAAGATATAGAGGCGAATTGAAAAATTGGGAATACATATGGTCCTGTGCAAAGCTTGTAAAGCTTTTCATCAGTACCATTAAAAATAGAAAAGCCTTCGTGGCCAAATTCTTCATCGCCTGCCTTATCTTATTAAAGTTATTGTTCCATTTCTTCTTGGTGTCGAATGATTATATGACATGCCCTTCCATTCCGAACCATTGACAAATGTGGCGGATATCTGCCATATATACACTCCCTGCTGTGCAAGCGCGCCTTTGAATGTGCCATCCCAACCATCAACAGGCGATCCGTTACTGTCAAGTTTGGTTGTTTCCCAAACCAGTTCGCCAAAATTGTTGAATATCTGCATGTGCCACTCTTTTAAACCGGTACCCTTGGCCATGTAGGTCTTTATCGAACTGCTTGAACTTGTCGGCATAAATGCGTTTGGTAAAAATAGTCCCCCCTCAAAATTCACTATAACGGTTTTTGTCTGAACGCCAAGGCAATTGCTTCCCGCATTAGTTGCCGTTAAAGTCACCGTGAACGGAGATCTGGTATAATCATAGAAATGCACCTTCGGCTCATAAGTACTTTCCGTTGCTGAACCATCGCCAAAATCCCATTTATAAGAAAGGGACGAAGCAGGTGTATTACCGTCATCGGGCGTAGTATTGGTAAAGGTTACGTTGTACTTATCATCAAGTGCAAATGTAAAATCAGGATGAGGATCCGGATAAACACTGAATTCCCTCAACGGAGAAACAGGCGCGTCACCGCATCCGCTATTTCCCGCTGTTATGGACACATAATAAGTTCCCGCAGCGGTAGGTGTATAATTCAGATCAGCTAAGCTCCCGGGAATTGTTGTGATCGGGTTCTTATTAGAGTCGTAAAGAGTATAAATAAAATGATCACCACCCGACGAAATATTCTGGAAAGTAACCGCATTGCCTAAACACACCGATTGCACATCGCCTTTTATCTGCATTAATGAGCTGATGAGGGATGGGGAAACTGAAATTGTGATAGGTGTAGAGGTACCTTTGTCACCACATTTATCCGTAGCTACCAGGTACAGGGAGTAATCGGTTGGCTTGTTTGGGTTAATTGGCTGAAATACAGCGTTACTTTTGTCAGTAGTAGTTAAATGCTGCAGGATATTTCCATTGATATCCGCCAGGTAAAAATCATATTGCACATTGTTTCCCGGTGATAAATTTTGGGCCGTCAGGGTAAAGGCGCCGCAGGCAGTAGTCTGGCTCGGGAAGAGCCTGGCTACCGGGATAAGCGGTTCAATGGTTATCTGACTGGTAAAAGGAGTTTTCAATCCGCAATTGCTTATCGGCGTCATTGTAACTGTATAAGTGATCTCCTTACCATCCGGCGAAGGTGTAAATGTATGTGGCGGAGGTGTGATCGAGTTTGAAGGAGTGCTTCCATCACCAAAATCCCATAGGAAAACCCCGGCAGTTGTTGGGGTAGATGTATTGGTAAAGGTGATGGTGGTTGGCCCGCAACCCTGGGTCTTATCCGCAGTAAAACTTGCCGTAATATCTGCCGATGCCACAATATTTACCGATGAATGGCTATCGGCGCAGGGAGGTAAGCCCTTGATAGTCCACATAAAAGTGTATGTATTTCCCCTCACCAGGCCTGTTATCTGACTTTTGGGATTTGCAGGATCCACTATAGTCGCAGCAGGCCCTGCTGTTTGCGTCCATGTACCTTGAAAAGGCGTTGGGTCATTCCCATCCAAAGTTGCAGTGGTCTGGTTACAAATGGGCTGATCGGTACCCGCATTGGATATTACAGTAACCGGATTAACAGTCACCGTAGTTACAGTAGAAGGCATGGTGTTGCACTTGCCGCTTTGTATGATCACCCTGAATTGTGTTGTTTGAGTTAAATTCAGGTATGATTGTGTTGTACTTACGTTTATTATTGGCTGCCATGTATTCCCATTATCCACAGATGATTCCCACCTGATGATATTCCCTTGCTGACCTGCAAGTGTAATTTGGCCCCCGTTGCTGCCAGAGCAAACAGCCCCGTTTCCGGTACCGGTAGTTGTGCCGTCGATGGTTGGTAAATCAATAGTGATATTTACAGCATTGCTGTTTGGCGGACAGGTTGGCGTTGCGGTAATGGTCCATTGGAACTGGTAAAGATTGCCGGGGATCAACCCGCTAACAACCGCATGTGGGTTGGTGGGGTCTGAAAAGGTAGAACCGGCAGGCCCTTTAACCAGGATCCACTTACCTGTTCCAGGGGACGGGTCATTGCCCTGGAGCGTGTATGTTGTGGTATTACAAACCTCGTCATCAGGTCCTGGTATCGATTGCACCGGCAGCGGCTGAACGCTGATCACTGCGGTAACAGGAGGCCCCGGGCAAGTGCCATTGTAGGGAATAATGGTATAAGTAACTGTTCCTATAGTTGAGGCATTGTTGATCAATATATCCTGCACGCCGGTAGTTACCACACTGCTTGCCTGGTTGGTATTACCCGTAATACCTGCTGAGGCTACGCTGGTCCAGGTGTAGCTGGTATTCGGAATATTTGATGTTAAGGTAATATTTGCGGGCTGATCACTGCAAATAGGTGAATTTAGGGGAACGGCGGTAACTTTTGGCAATGGGTTTATGGTAACTGCCAGTGTAAAAATGTTCCCTGTACAAGTGTTGCTTACCGGCGTGATTTTATAAGTAACAACAGATGGCGTATTTAAATTCGTATTGTTTATGATATCATTTATGGTGCTTCCACTGCCCGATGCAGCAAAACCGGTTGCGGAGCCCGAGGTAACAGAGGCTGTCCACGTAAATGTACTGGCAGCATTACTTGCAGTAATATTATAATTAACGGATTGCCCGGTACAAATAGTTGTGGCTGGAGGGCTGGTAATATTATCCAACGGTGTTATAGTGATGGTAATATTACTGCTGATGGTATTACATGGCGCAGGCAGCGAAGTGATCGCTTGTAAGGATAAGGTTACCTGGCCCGCACCTATTTCAGCAGCGGAAGGTGTATAATCAGTAATCTTCGAGTTTCTTCCTGCCGAAAAAGTTCCTGTGCCGCCAACCCATTGAAAACTGGTAACAGCGCCGGTTATTGACCCATTTAGATGAGCAACATTACCCTCGCAAATTGCTTGGGGAGGGCCTGCAACTACTGTAGGTGCCTGCACAAAGGTGATGGTTTGTGTTTTTGTGATCGTACCGCAATTGTTTACCTGGGTAACCTTTATGGTATAAGTAGCAAAATCAGTAAATGCTATGATGGGATATTGGCTGTTAGCCGTGGTGTTATTCTGAAAACTGAAGGCCCCGCCGGTAACCACCCAGGTATAAGTGGTCGGCTGCGCCTGACCGGTTCCGGTTAATACGGTTTGGGTAGGGCCGGGGGTAGGATCGAAAATGAGCGTTTGGTTATTGCCGCATAAAGTAAAGTTTGGCGATAGTGTAGCAACAGGGGTACCATCGACAATAATGCTTTGAGCAGGTGCAGCGACTGTGCCGCAGCTTGCTGTTGTAATAGCCAATTGTACCGAATAAACACCCGGTGTGGTGAATATAAACTGAGGAAGTTGACTGTTTGCATTAGTTCCTCCAGCGTAAGTAACCTGGGCCGGGCCAACTACGGTCCAAACATATTGATTAGTTGCATTGCAACCAGCGTCAATAACTGAAGTGTTGGTTGGGGTTATCGGGCCGCTTGACAAGCAGGCATTAGCCGGTATGGTAAAAATTGGTTTTGGCGGAGCCTGCAGACAGATAGTTTGTGAAACATCCGCCGCCGTACATCCCGTGGCACCATTTTGAAGTTGCAGGGTAATGGTGTGCGATCCCGGGAGCGTTGTAGCAGGTAATATAAATGGGGTGCCTAGCGTATAATTCTGATAGGCTGTTCCGTCAACCAGCCAGGTATATAAGGCCTTAGCATTTGGAAGACATGTGCTAGGATCAATACCGGGATCAGATTGATTATTGATGGTGATGGCAGTGCCCGCGCAGGCAGTTGCAGGTATTGTAAATTTGTTGGTAGGGGGTACAATTACCTGGGCATTATTACTTGGCGCCGAACCAATATTACCGCAAAAAGCATTGCTTGCCTGGAAAACCACCGTATTTCCGCAGGAAGCCTTAGTGAATGTATGCGTTATCTGACCGTTAGCAGCCTTGATCTGGCAATAAGTTAAAACAGTCGCTGCCGATCCATCGCCCCAGGTAATAGTGTAAAGGTTACCAGGATAATTGAACTGTATACCTGTAGATGATGAGATATCGATATTGACGGTCAGGTCGCCATTTCCGTTGACAAGGCATACCGTTAACGAGCCTGTTGAGCCTATAGCCGTATTGATTACATTGTTGAGCAACTGGTAGGCATGCGTTCCCACAGTCCCGTCGGCGGCCTTAGCTTTAACGGTTACTATATAATTGGCTGTATTTGCCTTAAATGTATAACTGCCTGCTGTTATATTTACGTTGCTTGCCTCAGCCGTTTGCGTTTGTTCATTAAAAAAAGTCGCCGTTACGGTAGTCCCGGCAGTTGAAGTATTTGTAAAGGTGGATGGTGCGTTTGCAGTGCCGTTACATTGTCCATATACCTCGGGGTAGGCTCCACTGATGATGGCAGATGATGCTCCAGCAGTTACAGCAGTACTTGCATTTACTGAAAAGGCTGTTGAAGCTGGGCTTGTCAAGACAGGGTCGGTTGATTTCACAATTACCTTATAACCGGCACCAGGAAGTGTGCCCAGAGGAATAATTCCATTGATAAATGGTGTGTAAAAGCCAGTGAAGCTCCCTATTAACTTGCCACCTGCAACAAAGTTACCTGTGGCGTCAGATAAATATAAGTTGAAAACGTTGTCTTGTTTGACGCATCCTGATGCATCATTGATTGTAATAGGTACGGCTATATTTGAGCCAATTGCATAGGGACCCGGATCGACATTACCTATGGTAATGGTTTGTGCAAAAGCACTGGTTAAAGTAAATATGGTGAAAAGGGCTAATAAGTATAAGCGCTTAGTAAAAAGTATATTCATCAATATTACCCGGGGTTGTCAGTAAATCGCTATCCAATCAATTAGGCCGTTTTTACGGAAATTTGAAGGATTTGTTACAAGAATTTGCCCTTTTAGATGCCTTAAACAAAGATTTTTAATAATAATATCATACAGAAAATGAAAGCATTAGAATTGCTTACTTAAATAATATTGATCGAACTCATGATGATTACTTGTTAACAATTGATACTCAGAGAAAAACGTAAATGTGAGGTGTTATGGAAGGTGGTGTTAAATACCTCATCCAAAAAACAAATAACCTACAAATATGGCGGCTATGATGCCTGCGAGGTCGGCAATTAAGCCGAATGGTATAGCATAGCGCGATCTTTTGATCCCTACCGAACCAAAATATAAGGCGACAATATAAAAGGTGGTATCGGCAGAGCCATTAAAAATGCAACCCAAGCGGCCTGCAAAGCTGTCGGGGCCAAAGGTTTGCATGGTGCTGATCATCATGGCTCTTGAACCCGAGCCGCTGAGGGGCTTCATATAGGCTACCGGCATGGCATCAACAAAGCGTGTATCCAAACCAATGGTGTGCACCACCCAGCGCAGGCCCTCATTCATATACCCCAGTGCGCCACAGCTTTTGAAAACGCTGATGCCAACCAGCATAGCCACCAGGTAGGGTATGATTTTTATTGATGTTTCGAAGCCTGATTTAGCGCCATCAATAAATGATTCAAAAACATTTACCTTTTTGATCACCCCACCTACGATGAAGACGACCGGTATAAGGAATAACAAGAGGTTGCTGGCTACTTTTGAAAAAGTGCTTATTTGTTCTTTGGTCAAATGAGTAGTAAAATACCAAACCAATATGGTGATGAAAAGCGTTACGCCACCAATCCAGGCTACAATTACTCTGTCAAACAAGTTGATCTTTTGCTTGATGGCGACTGCGATCATACCCACAACAGCAGAAGCATAGGTGGCAATGATGCAGGGGATAAATATATCGGTCGGGTCGGCGGCATGCAATATGGCGCGCTGTGCGATTATGGTAACAGGTAATAACTGCATACCTGATGTAAGCAAAACCAAAAACATGATCTGCGCATTTGAAGCGGTTTCCTTTTCAGGATTAATCTCCTGCAAACTGTCCATTGCCTTTAAGCCAAGAGGTGTTGCCGCATTTATGAGTCCGAGCAAATTAGCCGAAAAGCTCATCATCACATTTCCAAGAGCGGGATGGTCCTTTGGTATTTCGGGAAATATCCGCCTGAAAAATGGTCCAACCATACGGGAAAGGAAGTTGATTGCCCCCGCCTTTTCACCAATCTTCATGATACCCAGCCAAAAGGTCATGGCCCCAGCGAGTGGCAGGGCGATATCCATTACTGATGACAATGAAGAATTAAATATACCGTCTACAAGTAAACGGAATGCATCCGTATCACCCAAAAAGATCAGCCTGAATAAGGCAAATACAAAGGCTACCACAAAAAATGCTACCCAGATATAATTAAGAGCCATGCTAATAATTCAGGCTTTGAAGATAGGGGTTTTTATAAAAAGTTTTGCCTTTTCAATTTGGAACATTGCTATATTTAATTCAAATATTATCCGGGATATGACCAGGGAACTTACAGATGCAATTGATCATTTTATAGAACAAACTCAGAAACAACCTATTGACTGGGAAAGTAAGCCCGCTCCTGGTAAATGGTCGAACAAAGAGATCATCGGGCATTTATGTGATAGCGCGCAGATCAACCTGCAGCGTTTTGTGCGCTGTACCTTTGAGGAAAACTTTAAGTTGATCTATGAACAGAATGAATGGGTGGCAGCACAGCATTACCAGGACATGAATGTGGATGACCTGCTGCAATTATGGCGATTGCTCAATTTACAAATAACGAGAGTTTTGGATAATTACCCGACCGACAGATGGCAAGCCAAATGTGATACCAGCAAAAAAGAAACTGACCTGCATACAGTAGAATGGCTGGCGCAGGATTATCTGGTACATCTTCAACATCATTTAAACCAAATCAGAATGTAATGAATCCTTTAACCGAAACCTGGCAAATTCACAATAGGATCAATATTTACCTGCTGGAAGCGATCGATGAAGCAAATTTGAAAGATATCTCATCATCAAAAGGCCGCACAGTTGGCGAACATTTTGCCCACATGCACAGCGTGCGTCAGATGTGGCTAAAAGTTGCCGATGTTTCGCTGCTGGACGGTCTTTCCAAAATAGAAAAGGATAATATTACTAAAAGCAGTCTGCTATCAGAATTACAATTAAGCGGAAAAGCGATTGAATATTTGCTTGAAAACTCGAAAGATGGCAAAATAAAGGGCTTCAAACCACATGTTGCAGCATTTTTAGGCTACTTTATCTCGCATGAATCGCATCACCGGGGGCAGATTATGCTCGCCCTTAAACAATCAGGGCATCCTGTGGATCAAAAAACGCAATATGGCATATGGGAGTGGGGGACAAGATGAGCCAACAAACGGTCGGCTACTCCGGCACACCATTAGCAAAAAAATTGGGGATAAAGGATGGTTTTCACATCAGCCTGATTAACGCGCCTGAATATTATATGGATCTTTTTACAGATCTGCCGGCTAACCTTTATTTTGAAGGTAAAAAGGGCGATAAGGCTGACTTTATTCACTTCTTTACCAAAAGCAAAGACGAATACACTGATATCCTTCCTAAATTAAAAGATCAAATCAAATCAAATGGCATGATTTGGATATCATGGCCAAAAAAAGCATCGAGGGTAGTTACTGATATTACAGAAGATATTGTTCGCAACTTCGCCATAAAATCGGGCCTTGTTGATATCAAAGTTTGTGCGGTTGATGAAACCTGGTCCGGGTTGAAATTGGTGATACCGGTTAAAGACAGGAATTAATTTGAAAATGTGACAATTTGAAGATTTGAAAATTGAAACATACTCTGGTTATCATTTTCAAATTTTCAAATCACCAAATTGACTAATTATACGCCGTAAGATGCTTATCCGACATAATATGGATATCATATTCCCGCTTTAGGGGATTGTACGGCACCGTATCATTTACGGTGATATAAATTGTGCCGAGGTTTTTTACCGTATAGGTTTGCACGTCAGTAGCCATTGAATCCTTATTAATGTACTGCGCTATTGAGTTGCGGATGATGTCATATTGATCCAACTCATTGGTTTGTATTTCGATGAACAATCGTTTACCGTCGAGCCGGATATCTACGTCAATATGGGTACCGCCCTCATCCGCTTTGTAACTCCTGTTTTTGGTGTCGTTATCTTTATTTGTGATCTGGTAACCTTTGGCCATCATGAAGGTATCCGCCCGTTGCAGGTTGTTTATCAGTAAAAATTTCAGGTCGTCGTAGGATAATAAATGCTTTTGACCAAAACATATTGAAACCGAACACGTAAAACATATGAATAATAACGACCTCTTCATCGCCATAAATTTAAAGTTTTATTTACCATTAGTCACAATTGTGAGTATAAGGCGGCATTACGCTTTATAATTTTAACTTTGCACCTTTAATATTTTATCATGCCTACTATTCAACTTTCGCGCGTTCATGGTGATTTTGGCTTTGTGGCCACCGATCAGAACGGGCACAGCATTAAAATGGACAGCAGCCCCGAAAGTGGCGGCGAGAACTTTGGCGTACGCCCTATGCAAACCTTATTGATGGGCCTTGCGGGGTGCTCGGCTATTGATGTCATCAGCATATTAAAAAAGCAGCGCCAGGAAGTGGTTGATTATAAGATGACGGTTAGCGGCGAACGTGAGGCCGGTAAGGAACCTTCACTATGGCAATCAATTTCGGTGGAATTTCACTTATACGGCGACATTGATGCTGATAAGGCCAGCCGTGCAGTTGATCTGTCAGTAAATAAATATTGCTCAGTTGCAGCTACTTTAATGGGAAGTGGCACTGAGATAAAAACGCAGACGTTTGTGCATCCTGCTAAATAATACATTCTTCTTACTACGTTTACACATTCACATTTATTATGCCTTCAAAATTAGACCCAATTACCCAGGCTATACGCATTCAAACCCCTAAAACACAACAAAAGGAACACTCAACGCCGCTATACCTCACCAGCAGCTTTATATTTGATGAGGCTGAGGCTATGCGCGCCGCTTTTGCAGATGAAACGGATGATAATATTTACAGCCGCTTCAGTAACCCCAATGTGGATGAGTTTGTAGATAAGATGTGTGCATTGGAAGGGGCAGAAGCTGGTTTTGCAACATCAACAGGGATGAGCGCGATATTTTCATCCATGTTTGCCTTACTGAAACAGGGCGATCACCTGATCTGCTGCAGCTCTGTTTTTGGAAGCACATTTACGATGGTAACCAAATATTTACCGAGGTTCGGGATAACCGCTACATTGGTGCCTGCCGGCGATAATGCCGCATGGGAAGCCGCCGTACAGCCGAATTCCAAAATGATTTACCTGGAAACCCCCACCAATCCGCAATTGGAGATTCTCGACCTGGAATGGATGGGTAAGTTTGCCAAAAAACATGGACTAATCTTAAATGTAGATAATTGCTTTGCCACTCCATTATTGCAAAAACCGATAGATTTTGGGGCTGACCTGGTGGTTCACTCCGCAACAAAATGGATCGACGGGCAGGGCAGGGTACTTGGTGGTGTTATCGTGGGCCGTGCCGATCTGGTTAAAGAGATCTATCTTTTTTGCAGGAACACCGGGCCGTCCATGTCGGCGTTTAATGCATGGGTACTCAGTAAAAGCCTTGAAACCCTGGACGTACGTATGCAGCGCCATTGCGAAAATGCATTGAAAATAGCTGAAACCCTGCAAAGTAATCCAAACGTAACATGGGTTAAATACCCTTTTTTGCCAAATCATCCTCAGCACGAAATCGCCAAAAAGCAAATGAAGCTGGGCGGTGGTGTACTTTGCCTGGAGATAAAGGGTGGATTGGAAGCCGGTCGCCGGTTCCTCGACTCCCTGGAAATGCTTTCGGTAACAGCAAACCTGGGCGATACCCGCAGTATTGCATCCCATCCTGCAAGCACAACTCACTCAAGACTAACCGAAGAGCAACAACTATCAGTAGGGATCACTCCTGGATTGATACGCATTTCAGCCGGTTTGGAAAAGGTTGACGATATTATTGCTGATATTGTACAGGCTTTGGAAAAGAGCGCGAATTGACGACCCGCTATTTTTTAATCCGGGTGGTAATAGTGTTATTTTGCCGCTAAATGAAGATTATTATTTAATGGAGGATAGTTGCGCAAAAATTACACGGTACGGGCATTTTAATTTCCAAAAAAGACATCGATGGCTATTATATCCCGTGTTGCAGAGGGGGTTGAATAGGATTATACCCTTTAATTCACAAATGTGCATCTTCTATGACATTTTTTCTTGCATAAATAAAAATTAATGCGATACTTTGCACCAAATTAAAAAATAACAAAAACACGCGACAAAAATGATCCTGCAAAGCTTAAATAAGTCAGTAATAAGAGCAAAATCTGCTCCGGTTGCCGCTGCTTTGGTTTCAACGGTTTTTGAATTCTCACCTTCACGACGAAGGCTCTATATCCCCCGGGTTTAATTGGTTTTCACTATTATACGCCCAGCATGAGGTTTTTAAACTTCATCTACAAAAATTCATCTAATTACGTACCGGCCGAAAAAGCCAGAATTTAACGTTAATTTCTCTATTTCAATGATACTACAAGATTTTGATATACAGGTTGCTTCTGCCCAGCACGTTGATTATGCACAACAAATATGTGATGAGATGGCCGAATCTGCAAAAGCCCGTGGAACGGGTATTGCACAGCGCTCACCTGAATATGTTGCGAATAAAATGTTAGAAGGAAAAGCAGTGATCGCTTTTCATAAAGATGGTACCTGGGCAGGCTTTTGTTATATCGAAACCTGGAGCCATGGCGATTTCGTAGCCAATTCGGGTTTGGTGGTTAGTCCGCAGTTCAGAAAAGCAGGGTTGGCAAAAGCGATTAAGCAAAAGATATTCGAGTTATCCAGAACAAAATATCCTAATGCAAAAATATTTGGATTGACAACCGGTTTAGCCGTAATGAAGATCAACTCGGAGTTGGGCTATGAGCCGGTTACTTATTCAGAGCTTACACAGGACGAAAACTTCTGGGAGGGCTGCAAAAGCTGCGTTAACTACGATATATTAACCAGCAAGGAGCGCAAGAATTGTATGTGCACTGCTATGTTGTTCGACCCGGCTGAAAAGCAAAAGGAATACGAGGATAAAATGAAAAAGATAACGCATAAAGCTACCTTGCTGGAGCGTATAGAGAATGCGATTAAGAAAAGAATTGGGCAGGATCACGATTAAATTGAGGTGAAAGGATAAAGGTAAAAGGCGAAAGGTTATATGAGAGATTATAAAAAATTAGATATATGGAAAAAATCTCATTTGCTTACTAAGCAGGTGTATAAAGAGATATTACCTCTAATGCCAATTGAAGAACGCTATGCTTTAACCAATCAACTAAGGCGTTCGGTTTATTCCATCCCCTTAAATATTGTTGAAGGATGCGGTAAAAATACAAATAAAGATTTTGCTCATTATTTAGATAATGCATTAGGCTCTGCTCATGAAGTTGAATATACCTGTTACTTGATTTGTGATTTGGAATACATATCTCAAGATCAATATAATTCTATAAACACAGAAATAAACGAAGTTAAAGCGATGTTAATTGCTTTTATTAAATTTTTAAGAGATGAAAAATAACCTTTCACCTTTATCCTTTTACCTTTCACCTAAAAAAAGATGAAGAAAAAAGTAGTATTAGCGTATAGCGGAGGTTTAGACACCTCATTCTGCTGCATATATTTAACACGTGATTTAGGTTTAGAAGTTCATTCAGTGATTGTAAACACCGGTGGTTTCAGTGCCGATGAATTATACCATGTGGAACAAAGGGCTTACCAAATGGGTGTCACCTCGCACCACGTGGTGGATGAAACTGAGAATTTCTACAACACCTGCGTACGCTACCTTATCTATGGTAATGTGCTGAAAAACAACACCTATCCTTTATCAGTAAGTGCCGAACGGGTAAGCCAGGCAACTGCTATTGCCAATTATGCCAAAGAAATTGGTGCCGAATATGTGGCGCATGGCAGCACGGGTGCCGGCAACGACCAGGTGCGTTTTGATATGATCTTTAATATCCTGGTACCGCAGGTGCAGATATTAACACCTATACGTGACCTGAAACTGAGTCGTGAGGAAGAGATAGAATACCTGAAAAAACACGGTGTTGATATGAACTTCGAGAAAGCGAAGTATTCGATCAATAAAGGTATTTGGGGTACATCTGTTGGCGGTAAGGAAACATTGACCTCCAACTTAGGTTTACCTGAAGATGCATGGCCAACACCAATGACCGAAACCGGAACCAGGAATATAGAGCTGGAATTTAAAAAAGGCGAATTAGTTGGTATCGATGGTAAACATTATGATCATCCAACCCAAGCCATACAATATTTACAAGCCATTGCCCAGCCTTACGGGATAGGCAGGGATATCCACGTAGGCGATACCATTATCGGCATCAAGGGCCGTGTTGGTTTTGAGGCGGCAGCGCCTATCGTTATTATTAAGGCACACCACACGCTTGAAAAGCATGTATTGACCAAGTGGCAGCTATCATGGAAGGACCAGCTTTCCACATTCTACGGCAACTGGCTGCACGAAGGGCAGTTTCATGACCCGATTATGCGTAATATTGAGACCTTTTTAACTGATACCCAGCAAAATGTAAGCGGAAAGGTATTTGTGGAATTAAACCCCTACCGCTTCCAGGTTACAGGTATCGAATCAAAGCACGATTTGATGTCGAGCAAATTTGGCAGTTATGGCGAAATGAATAATGCCTGGAGCGGCGAGGATGTAAAAGGATTTTCGAAGATATTTGGTAACCAGGTAATGATCTATCACAAAGTAAACAACTCAGCGAATGAATAATCTCGTATTTTCAAAAAGTGATTGCAGCAGCCACTATAAATGGGGCGACGATTGTTACGGCTGGAATTATATCGACACCGATGCTTTATCAGTAAAGCAGGAATTGATGCCGCCGGATACTTCGGAGCAATTACATTACCACGAAAATGCAACCCAGGTATTCTTTATCCTGAAAGGCAGGGCCACCTTTACCATAGATGGGGTTGAAAGCGTGCTCAAACCCGAACAAGGCATCGAAATAAAACCCGGTCAAAAACATTTCATCAGCAATAAAGAGCAAAGCGACCTGGAATTTATTTTATACTCATCACCCTCAACAAAAAATGACAGGATCAACCTCTAAAATAAATGCGGGCATAATTGGAGGGGCGGGTTATACCGGTGGCGAAATGCTGCGTATATTGCTTAACCATCCCAACGTGGAGATTGCGTTTGTGCAAAGCAGCAGTAACGGTGGTAATTACGTTTATGAGGTGCATACCGACCTGTTTGGTGATACCGATTTAAAATTCAGCAGTGAATTTTCAACTGATATTGATGTATTGTTTTTATGCGTTGGCCATGGGGATGCCAAAAAGTTTTTGGATGTTAATGAGATACCCGATGCAGTTAAAATTATCGACTTAAGCCAGGACTTTAGATTAGCTGAAAGCTCAAAGCATAAAGCCAAAAGCTTTGTTTACGGACTACCGGAGTTAAACCGTGATGCGATAAAGAGTGCTCAAAATATTGCAAATCCCGGCTGCTTTGCCACTTGCCTGCAATTGGGATTATTGCCGCTGGCAGCTAGAGGTCTATTGAATACAGAGGTGCACATTACAGGCACCACCGGCTCAACAGGTGCAGGGCAAAGCCCATCAGCTACCACACATTTTACGTGGAGGAACGATAATTTATCCATTTATAAAGCTTTCGAGCATCAGCATTTAAATGAAGTTGGGGAATCACTCAACCAATTACAACCTGGTTTCGGACAGGCAATAAATTTCATTCCTTATCGCGGTGATTACACCAGAGGCATTATCGCTTCCATTTATTTGGATAGTGAGTTATCAGGTGATGAAGCTTTAAAGTTGTATGAGGAATATTATAACTATCATCCGTTTACGCATGTAACTAGTCGTAACATCGACCTCAAACAGGTGGTAAATACCAATAAATGCTTTATACAAATTGCCAAACACGGCAGCAAACTATTAATAACAAGTATAATTGATAATTTAACAAAGGGAGCATCGGGCCAGGCAGTGCAGAATATGAATCTGATATTCGGCTTCGATGAAACAGCAGGGCTAAAGCTAAAAGCAACAGCTTTTTAATAATACGAACATGAAACTATTTGATGTATATCCGATCAACAACATAAACATCACCCGCGGGGTGGGTAGTTTAGTTTATGACAATCACGGTACTGAGTATCTTGACCTCTACGGAGGCCATGCAGTTATTTCTATTGGCCATACAAACCCGCATTACGTAAAGCGATTGGAGAACCAGTTACACCAAATAGGTTTCTATTCAAACTCAATAGAGATCCCTTTACAAAAGGAACTGGCAGAGAAATTAGGCCATGTATCTGGTAAGGAGGATTACCAGTTATTTTTATGCAACTCAGGCGCTGAAGCTAATGAGAATGCGCTAAAACTGGCTTCATTTTATAATGGAAAGAAGAAGGTGATCGCGTTCCGTAAGTCATTTCACGGACGCACGTCACTGGCGGTTGCCGTTACGGACAATCCGAAAATAGTCGCTCCTGTAAATGAAACAGACAATGTGATATTTCTGCCCTGGTGCAATGAACAGGCTTTGGAACAGGCCTTTGCTGAAAATGAGGTATCATCAGTGATCATCGAGGGCATACAGGGCGTAGGTGGCATACAGGTAGCCAGTGTAAGCTTTTTGCAAAAGATCAGGTCATTGTGTGATCAATATAACGCGGTATTTATTGCTGATTCCATTCAGTGCGGTTATGGGCGGTCTGGAAAGTTCTTCTCGCATGATTTTGCTGGTGTTAACGCGGATATCTACAGTATGGCCAAGGGTATGGGTAATGGCTTTCCTGTAGGCGGCATCATCATTTCGCCAAAAATACAACCCGCTTATGGTATGCTGGGCACTACATTCGGCGGTAATCATTTAGCTTGTGCTGCCGGGTTAGCTGTGCTGGAAGTGATGGAACAGGATAATCTGATGCAAAATGCATCCGAAACAGGTGGCTATTTGATAGAGGAACTAAAGAAATTTGAGCAGGTAAAAGAAGTACGTGGCCGAGGCCTGATGATCGGCATTGAATTACCTGAAGAACTGGCCAATGCGCGCAAGGACTTGCTTTTTAAGCATCATATTTTTACCGGTGAAGCAAAACCGAATGTAATCAGGTTATTACCCGCTTTAAACTTAACTAAGGCTCACGCCGATAGATTTTTGGAGGCATTCGCAACTGTACTTAATCATCAATTCATCTAATGAAACTTTTTTCCTCTGTTCACGATGTTGCCGACATTCAGTCGCTTGTTAAAGAAGCCTTGCAGCTAAAGGCAAACCCGCACGCCCACCAGCATCTGGGAAAGAACAAAACACTTGCACTGGTATTTCTCAACCCAAGTCTGCGCACCCGTATGAGTACCCAAAAGGCCGGTCTTAACCTTGGCATGAATGTGATGGTACTGAACATGGATAAGGAAGGCTGGGCATTAGAGTTACAGGACGGAGCCATCATGAACGGAACTACGGTAGAGCATATCAAAGAGGCTGCTGCAGTATTGGGTCAGTATGCAGATATAATTGGCGTGCGTTCATTTCCCGGTTTGAAGGACCGCGACGAGGATTATAGCGAGAGTATATTTAGCAAATTCGTAAAATACTGCGGTGTGCCGGTAGTGAGTTTGGAATCAGCAACACGCCATCCCTTACAAAGTTTAGCCGACCTGGTAACGATAGAAGAACTAAAAACAAAACCACGCCCTAAAGTGGTATTGACCTGGGCGCCACATGTAAAAGCGCTGCCACAAGCAGTGCCCAACTCCTTTGCTGAATGGATGTGCAAGGCCGATGTTGATTTTACTATTGCCCATCCAAAAGGTTATGAACTTTCTACAGAATTTACGGATGGGGCAACCATCACCCATAACCAGGATGAAGCTTTGGCTGATGCAGATTTTATTTATGTAAAAAACTGGTCGGCATATGAGCCTTATGGTAAAGTTTTTGGAGGACATGAAGACTGGATGCTTACCAATGATAAGCTTGAAGTGACTAACAATGCCAAAGTTATGCATTGCCTCCCTGTTCGCCGTAATCTTGAGTTGTCTGATGAAATACTTGACGGGCCGAGTTCTATAGTGATCCACGAAGCTGGGAACCGGGTTTGGGCAGCGCAAGCGGTGTTGAAGCAGATGTTGGAAACTTTATAATTAGGAACTAAATTTATATCTTGGTTCTTGACTCTTTATTCTTGGTTCTATTCACCGATGTACATCCCCTCCTTTAACTTACTCACCGACAAACAGGAAGCCCTCGCTTTCATGCAACGCTACAGCTTTGCAACCATAGTCACTACAATTGAAGGCAAGCCGGAGGCTACTCATCTCCCCTTTTTGGTAAAGCAAGATGGTGATAAGATTTTTCTTTTGTCTCATTTTGCAAAAGCCAACCCGCAATCGGCACAAATTGTTGAAAATATATCCCTTGTTATTTTTACAGAGCCGCACGCTTACATCTCCCCAAAAAATTACGAAAAGGAAGAGAACGTACCTACATGGAACTATATAGCTATTCATGCTTATGGTAAAGCGGTCATTCTGGATGAAGAAGATAAAAAAGCAGAGTTGCTAAAACACACCATTGAATCCTACGATGCCGGGTATATGCAGCAATGGAACAACTTATCGGATCATTACAAATCAAAAATGATGAAGGGGATTGTGGCCTTTGAAATTGAGGTGACGGACCTGCAGGCTAAAAGCAAATTAAGCCAAAACCGCTCGGAAACAGAACGGGAAAACATCATAAATACCCTTGGCAAAAGCACGGATACCAATGAACGGGAAATTGCCGGATACATGAGAAAGTTACCCAAAACAGAACACTAAAAATCTTTCGGACTTTCTGTCTTCCCGACTTTCGGACTTCTTAAAATTACTTCGAAACCGGCTCAGTCATCCTCGTTTCTGTATTAAAGAAACGCACGATCAGGCGGTTATCTGTATTCCGGGTAAAATATTTTGATGCCCAGCTAACAAAAACGCTTAGCTTATTTGAAAAACCTACCAACGACATTAAGTGCACAAACATCCACAGCAACCAGGCAATATAGCCATGAAAGTGCAGCTTCCAGATATCAGCCACCGCTTTGTTTTGGCCCACAGTGGCTAATGATCCCTTATCCCAATACTTAAACGGAACGGTTGGTTCGCCGTTGATCAGATGCATCAAATTTTTAGCCAGGTGCCGTCCCGTTTGTATAGCGCCTTGCGCCATACCTGGTATCCCGTTTGGCATTTCAGGTGTGATCATAGCCGACACGTCTCCGATGGAAAAAATATTCTGATAGCCCACCACCCGGCTGATCTCATCAACCTGCAAACGTCTGCCTTTGGTGATGGTGCCTTCAGGCATACCACCAGGAACTTCCCCCATTACCCCCGCTGCCCAAAATACATTACGGGTAATTATTGTTTTACCATCGTCTATCTTTAATAAATATCCATCATAGCTTTGCACATGTACGGAGTTGTAAATAACCACTCCCATTTTGAGCAATCCCTCCTTTGCTTTGGCAGACGCTTGTGCCGACATAGCGCCGAGCACTACAGGCTTACCCTCTACCAGGTAAACCTTCATGTCCTCTTCGCAAAGTGAAGGGTAATCCTTGCATAAGACATTATTACGCATTTCTGCTAATGCACCGGATAACTCAACGCCTGTAGGGCCACCACCTACTACTACAAAGGTTAGCAAGGCCTCTCTTTCTGTAAAATCCTTGGTGATAACTGCCTTTTCAAGATTCTGCAGCATAAAGCTGCGTATATTCAGTGCTTCGCTGATATTCTTCATCGGCATGGTAAAATGCTCGATTTCCTTATTGCCGAAAAAATTGGTATTCGCACCGGTTGCTATTACCAGGTAATCATAATCGATCTCACCTATGTCGGCTGTTACCGTATTTTTTTCAGGGTTGATCGTTTTTACTTCGGCCAGGTTAAAGGTAAAATTCTTCTGCCCGGTAAATATCCGTCTTAACGGAAACCCGATGGAATCAGCTTCAATTGCCCCCATTGCAACCTGGTAAAGCAGCGGTTGAAAAGTGTGGTAATTATGCTTATCGAGCATCAGTACCTCAACAGGTTTATTTTTTAATTTCTTTGCGAGGTTGATTCCGGCAAACCCTCCGCCAATAATAACAATGCGTGGCATGCCTGCGGTTTTCTTTAGCTCCATAAGTAAATTTTACCCAAACTTTTCGGGTGCAAAATAACGATAAAGCTGTTTACCGAACAATTTTAAAATCCGATTTGCTCAAACTATGTTTTTAAATTGACATCATTTATAAACGATAAATACTACCGAATTACTATTTTTAGCCTCTCAACCATTTAAGTGTGAAAAACAGTGGCTACTGAAAAACTTTATATCATCAAAATAGGCGGCAATGTAATTGACAATTCTGAAAACTTATATCATTTTCTGAAGGATTTTACTGCACTTGATGGTTATAAGATATTAGTACACGGCGGTGGAAAGGTGGCTACACAACTATCTGAAAAATTGGGCATTGAACCAAAATTGGTCGATGGTCGCCGGATAACTGATATTGAAACCCTGCGCGTAGTGACGATGGTTTATGGGGGATTGATCAATAAAAATATAGTTGCCCAGTTACAACGCTTTGGCAATAATGCTATCGGGCTTACCGGTGCCGACGGCAATTTTATCCGCACAAAAAAACGCCCTGTAAAAACAATTGACTATGGTTTTGTAGGAGATATTGATGAAAAATCAATTGATCCAAAAAATATACAGCGTTTAATGGAGGCCGGCTTCACCCCAGTTTTTTGTGCAATAACGCATGATGGTGAGGGGCAGTTGCTCAATACCAATGCCGATACCATAGCATCGGCCCTGGCAGTCGCCCTATCAAAACTATATGAAACTACGTTGATCTACTGTTTTGAGAAGAAAGGTGTTTTGCAGGATATCAACGACAAGGAATCGCTGATAAGGGAAATAGATCCAAAAAGATACGAAGAATTGAAGGAAAAACAGATCATCCACAGCGGCATGCTGCCCAAGCTGGATAATGCCTTTACTGCGATAAGCTGCGGAGTAAAGGCAGTGATCATCGGCCACTCTGATGATCTTGGGCAATTAAAAAATAAACAAGCATTTGGAACACGGTTATATAAAGCTGAAAGCTAAAAGCAGAAAGGCTAAAGTTGAAAGCCTATCCTAAGAGGATATAAATTCAGGTAAAAATATAAAGGTATTTGACCTTTAGCTTTTACATTTACACTTTATAAAATAATGGAATCAAAGCTTTCGGCTTTCAGCCTTAAGCTTTAAGCTAATAAAAATGAGCAAGCAACAAAGTATAGCCATATTAGGCAGCGGTAATATCGGGCTTTCATTAGCCAGGGGTTTGGTTAAAGCGGGGATTTACCAACCTGAGCAAATTACGCTGACGCGCCGCAATGTTAAGGCATTAGGACTAATGGCTGATAATGGATATCACGTCACAGATAACAACTCAAAGGCAGTAACCAATGCAGATATTGTTGTGTTGGCGGTATTGCCACAACAACTGAACAAGTTGTTGCACGAAGTAAAATCTTCCATCTGGGAGCAAAAGCATTTGCTGATCTCTGTAGTATCAGGTGTAACCTGCAGTGATATTTGCCAGCAATTAGGGTTGGAAGTGCAGGTGGTTCGGGCTATGCCGAACACGGCCATTGCCATCGGTCAGTCCATGACCTGTATTGCAACGGATAATGCATCCGGAGAAAACATGAACCTGGTAAAATCGCTTTTTGATACGGTCGGCGTAACTATACAGATCAATGAAGAACTGATGACCTCGGCCACGGCGCTTTGTGCCTGCGGTATTGCCTTTTTCCTGCGCTCTATCAGAGCCGCATCACAAGGTGGTACAGAAATAGGCTTCCACGCGCATGATGCCCTCAAAATGGCTGCCCAAACCGCAAAAGGAGCCGCCGACCTGCTGCTGCAATTAGCCTCTCACCCTGAACAGGAAATAGATAAAGTTACCTCTCCCAAGGGCTGCACAATAGCCGGGTTGAATGAAATGGAGCATAACGGCTTTAGCTCAGCAATGATAAAAGGCATTAAAACTTCGGCTGAAAAAGCTGCGGTTTTGTATGATAAGGAGAATTGATTTCGGATTTCGAATGTTCAATTTCGGATTTAAATAATGTTTTAAAGTCCTCTCCTTTGGAGAGGACTTAGGTGAGGCTTACTCCAAATAGTAATGCCTTATCCTGTTCAACTGCTCATCCAACTCATACACCAGCGGCACACCCGTAGGCAGGTCGAGTTTAGTTACTTCTTCATCTGTCAGATGATCAATATACTGGATCAAGGCTCTCAAACTATTACCATGACCAGATACAATTACCTTATGATTTAACTTGATATCCGGTACAATGCTTTCATGCCAGAATGGAAGCACCCGGTCCATTGTTTGACTCAGATTTTCAGTTAACGGCAATTCTCTATCCGTAAGAAACTTATAACGCGGGTCATGTCCCGGATACCGTTCATCCTCTTTAGTGATCGCCGGTGGTAACTCACGCGGGTCACGGCGCCATTTGTGTACTTGTTCCTCTCCGTATTGAGTTACTATTTCATCCTTGTTTAAGCCCTGCAATGCACCATAAAAACGCTCATTCAACCGCCATGACTTTTGTACGGGTATCCAAAGCAGATCCATCTCCTCCAATAAAATATCAAGGGTCTTTATCGAACGTTTTAAAACCGAGCAAAAACCAGTATCAAAAGTATAACCGTACTTTTTTAAAAGCTGCCCGGCGTTTTTTGCCTGCTGGTAACCGTTTTCAGACAAATCAACATCGGTCCAGCCGGTAAAGCGGTTTTCCTTGTTCCAGATACTCTCGCCATGGCGGATCAATACGAGTTTTTGCATGTTATAAAGGTAAAGGGTTATTGTTGTAATGTTGAAAGGTTGTAAAGTTAAATCGGTGCAATCCCCAATAAAAATCAGTGCAATCATTTTAAAATCAGTGTAATCATTTTACTATATTGCATTATAAACCAATAAAACCCTAATCATCATGATCCCAACAACTCCTGTTCCCGCAAAGGATGGAACAGCTAACCCTGCACCTTTGGGCCTATGCGCCTTTGGTATGACCACCGTTTTGCTCAATTTGCACAATGCCGGATTCTTTGAACTCAATAGTATGATCTTGGCTATGGGCATCTTTTATGGCGGCCTGGCGCAAGTTATTGCCGGTATTATTGAAGCTAAAAAAAATAATACCTTCGGATTAACAGCATTCACCTCCTATGGTTTCTTCTGGCTTTCGCTGGTCGGATTGATCGTTATGGCCAAGGTAGGCTGGATTGCCGGGCCATCTGATACAGCTATGGCAGCTTACCTGGGAGTATGGGGATTATTTACCTTCTGCCTGTTCTTTGGGACCTTAAGGCTGAATAAAGCGCTGCAATTTGTATTTGGGTCATTAACCATCTTATTTATACTCTTGGCTGCCGGCGACGCAACAGGTAATGCTTCCATTAAGCATCTTGCAGGTTACGAGGGTATCATCTGCGGTTTATCGGCTATATACGCTGGCATTGCTAACGTGTTGAACGAAGTTTATGGAAAAACCGTTTTGCCGATAGGGACACGATTATAGGATTTTCGGGATGTTCAGGATTGTAATTTGTAATTTTACCAATTAATGATGTTATAGCTTTAATCCCGGTAATCTTTTCAATCCAATAATCGTGTTTTATGAAAGATTTTAAAAAATATTATACCATCGCCGCAACTCCGCAGGAGATATACACTGCGTTGACCAACCCACTTACCATTGAATTGTGGACGGGTGAGGAAGCAGTAATGAGCACTGAACCTGGTTCTGAGTTTTCTATGTGGGATGGTAGTATTGTTGGGCGGAATATTGAGTTCGAAGAAGATAAGAAAATTGTACAGCAGTGGTATTTTGATGGTCAGCCTGAAATGTCGATAGTAACCATTAAACTGCATCCGGCTAAAAACAACGAAACCTCAGTCGAGTTAAAACATACCAATATACCTGATGCCGACTATAATAGTTTTGCCGATGGCTGGGACACTTCTTATTTCGGCCCGCTGGCAGAATTCTTCGAGGGCTTCTGAACAAAACAAAAAAAGCCGCCCAGTTTTGGGCGGCTTTATCATTATAAGTTATTGCAGATTAATACAGCGTAAACTCAACACGACGGTTCAATTGACGGCCTTTTGCAGTTTTGTTACTTGCAATTGGCTGTGTTTTACCATAACCGGTTGCCTCAATACGTGAAGCATTAGCCCCCTTGCTTACCAGGTAAGCTTTAATAGATTCTGCACGATCCTTCGATAGCCTCATATTACCATCAGCAGAACCTACGTTATCGGTATGGCCGGCTAATTTCAGGCTAAAGTTCTTATCGATAAGCAATTGTGCCACCTTATCCAAACTTGGTTTTGAATGATCACGAATTGTAGCCTTACCAAAATCAAATTCAAGGTTTTTAATAGCCTCTCTTACCACTCTCCTGTCTTCTTCAGTAACATAAACCTTTACGTCTTTAGCCACTGGAAGTGGACAACCAGAGCCATCAACCTTTGTTCCGGCAGGTGTGTTAGGGCATTTATCATAAAAATCGGGCACACCATCACCATCACTATCAGTAGTGAATTTAGCAAGATTGGTATTGGTTGTGTTCAGGTCATTCCTTAACTGCTCATTTTTTGCCTTTTCAGCATCAATTTGAGCCTGTTGTGCAAGCAATGAGTTTTTCAGCATTTGCTCCTGTGTCAGATATTCAGTTCGCATAGAGTTAACCGGGTTATGTGTTGCCAGTTGTGGTTTTGATTTAGCTCCCAGAGCAAATTCAAGACCTATGTGAGCATAGGAGAACCTGTCGTTGCTTGAACCGAAGTTATATCCATCAAGATTATCAGCATTAACAAAATTCGCGGTATAACCCAGGTCAATATTGATACCTTGCGCCACGTTAAATTTCAAGCCTAAACCAAGCGGGATAAAAAACTCTTTAATATTACCGCTTGCATTATCAGTTTTAAAATTTGTTGTTGAACCATCAGCTAAGGTCAGCACCGGCTTATATCCCATAAAACCAGCACCAAAGGTGAAATAAGGTTGTATAAGGCCCTTTTTGTGCATCCAGTTGATATTAGCTAAAGTGATGTTGCCACTTAAGCTAACTGCATAATTTAGGCTGGTATTAAATTGTTTGAATGGTTCGGTACCTGTAGCATTGGGTTGTGCATGATCGCCCTGCAGCTTACCACCCACATAATCCAGTTGGATACCGAATGATGGTAATATCTGATCCTTAATGTAGCCCCCATAACCAAACTGTGCATTTGGAGAACTAAAATCCCCTTTATTTTTGGGGCTGAAGATTGTGTATGGTGTTAATGCACCTCCATTTACGCCAATTGACCAGGTACGGAATGCATTTGTACCTGAAAATGGTTTTACATAATCTTTGTTGAAGCTAGTAGTATCAGGAGACTGAGCGAATAGTTGGCCGCTCGCTATAATCCCTGAAAGTAGCAGGGCGGCTTTTTTAAAATTAGATTTCATGAATTTAATGTTTAAGTACTGTATGTTTTACATACCACAGCACAAAGTCAACATTAATGCCACAGCAGGCAGAAGAAGTAATTTCTCTTATAGGCTATAACTCCAAAGAATACCCTAACGATAAGACGAATGATGGAAAGACAGGTTTTAAATAATTGAGGAAGAGCCCGGTACATTTGCGCAAGCTTATGTTGCTAAATTGGTATTTAGTAGGGCAATATTAAAATGTGCTGACCTTTTGAATAAAGAAGTAAATGAGTTATAAACTATACAGTTTTGTATGTTAACAGCTAATTTTCCTGAATCGGTAAAAACTTATAATTGAATCTGTAGAACCCATTTAGTAGTCAAGTGTTTGCTTTAGGTTTATTACCGGTAGGTGGGGATTCGACCTGATGATTTTTTTGTTTTTATACGATCTGTTTTTTGATCAGATATTAACTATCGCTTACTCAAAATATCATTAACGATCATCTCCGCATGGATGCGCGAGTTTTCGATGAACCATAAATGTGTATCCATACCACCGCATACCACACCTGCAAGATAAACTCCCTTAAGGTTGGTTTCCATTGTTTGGGGGTTGTAGTGGGGGAGGCATTTTTCGTCTGCTGAAAGTATGATGCCCATTTTCTTCAAGAATTCAAAGTTTGGGCGGTAGCCGGTCATCGCCATTACAAAATCATTGGGGACGGTTATTTTTCCTTCCGGGGTTTGTATATCCACTTCATGCTCGCGAACGGCAATCAGGCTCGAGTTAAAGTAAGCTTTGATACTGTCTTCCTTAATGCGGTTGATAATGTCGGGCCTTACCCAGTATTTTACCCGGTTGCTCACTTCGCTGCCTCGTATCACTAAGGTAACTTCTGCACCCTTGCGGTAAGTTTCCAATGCCACATCAATAGCCGAATTGCTTGAGCCAACCACCACCACCTTTTGCAGGGCATAATAGTGTGGGTCCTTATAGTAATGTTTTACTTTTGGCAGATCCTCGCCGGGTATTTCCAGATTTACCGCAATATCATAAAAGCCTGTTGACACAATCACATTCCTGGCCTCGTAAGTGGTTTTGGCTGTTTTGATAGTATAATGTCCGCCTTTTTTTTCAATGCTGATCACCTCCTCAAATAAATTCACTTTAAGGTTATTTGAAAAGGCTACCCTGCGGTAATATTCCAATGCCTCGGCCCGGTTGGGTTTGTTGCTGATGGTTACAAAGGGTATTCCACCGATCTCCAGTTTTTCGGATGTCGAAAAAAAAGTCATGGTAGAAGGATAGTTGTAAAGCGAGTTTACCAGGCAACCCTTTTCAACTATTACATAATGTAAACCGGCTTTTTGTGCCGCCAGTCCGCAAGCTAAACCTATTGGGCCACCACCTATAATGAATATATCAAGCATTTTTTATTTAATATAAGTCCGACAACACATCGGCATAATCCCTCCTGCGCCCAAATACCGACCGGGCAAAGGTACAGGTTGGCAATATCTTAAAATCATTTTCTCGGGCGAAATTTACCCCGGCCTCCACCAGTTTTTCGCCCATGTGCTGGCCATGTAGTGAGCTGTCGACTCCGGTATGGTAAATGTTCATCACGTCCTTGGTGATCAGAAAATTCATTTCGCCCATGCGCACGCCGTTATCGTCAATATAAAACGAGCCTAAGTTGCTTCTTTTTTGTTCGAGTTTGATCTCCATTTGTCTGAACTTAGATTAATAGGATTAAAGGATTGCGGGATTAATTATTTTCGAGATATAAGTAATCAGCTATTATAAATTATCCCCCCAAATTAAATTGTAATCCCGAACGTCCTTAAATCAGGCGACTCAAGGTTCGGAAAAAAAGGCATAAAAAAAAGGGTAAGCTACTTTTATCGCACCGCTACAACCCTCTACCCTTGCTGCGTTCCCACCCTGGGGGAGTTCAAGAGGAGCTGGTCGTAAAAGACTTACCCCGGCACAAAGATATACAAAAGGTTGAGATTTTAAAAGCAGAAAGCTAAAAGCATAAAGACCAAAGCTCTTTATAAGCTGAGAGCTAACTGTAAATTTAAAAAACCCTTTATTAAAGCTTTCAGCTTTAGTCTTTTAGCTTTCTGCTCAAAATAAACTAATCTGATTTATATCCACCATTTTCTCCTTGTCCCTTTCCTTCCTTTTACTCACCAATTCAGCCCACTCCGGTTTGCCGCGGAAGGGGATCTCTGTAAAGGGCTTCCATTTTTTGCCGTAGCCGTAGGTTTCGCGTTGCAGTATGGTGAGGCGTTTTATTTCAAACTCATCGTTCCAGGGCCTGTCCTTAAACTTGGGCCATAGCTTTTTGGCAAGCTCGTTGGGTACCTGGCGCGCTATGGTGATGTGTGGTACTGCTTTTTTCTCATTAAGGCATTTGCGGAGGCGTTTAAACCAGTCTTCCATAGGCGGGGTTGATTTGATGGCGGCGTAAATGGTAGTGAAATCGGTAGGTAAAAAGGTGGCAAAGCCATTGACTTGCAGCGTAAAAGGTTCTATTAAAGAAAGCTCCTTTTCCAGTTTTTCTACAATAGGCTGCGTGGAAAATGGTTTTTGCCGGATCAGCAGTTTCATGCTAATATGGGCTCTGCTGTGCATCGCCTCAAAATCGCCGATAAGCCTATGACTCGCCTGCTTGAACTTTTTCACCTGCTCATCAATGTACTTTGGCGGCGAGAGGAGGATGAAGTAATCTTTGTATGCTTCCATGGGGGTTGTATTGGTTGTAGATGTTGTAAAGGGTTGTATTAGTTGGGCTGTTGATTTTTGGAACATTAGCAAAGTTCTTTTGCCATGATTATTAACCACTTCAACTAATACAACATCTACAACCAATACAACTGTTAATACTTCAAAATTGCTAAAAATATTAGTAAATCTCCAAATTATTGTTCAAATTTGTGATGTGGCTGCAAAAAAGTATATCATGCATATCGACCTCGATTCATTTTTCGTTTCGGTGGAGCGGCTGGATAACCCTGAGCTGATAGGCAAGGCCATTATTATTGGTGGTAACGCGCAAAGGGGGGTGGTGGCGTCGTGCAGTTACGAGGCGCGTAAATTCGGGGTGCACTCGGGCATGTCCTCGCGTGATGCTTTTAAGCTATGCCCTCATGCCATCAGCGTGCGGGGTAATCATGGGCGTTATTCTGAGGAATCAAAAAAGGTGACCAAGATCATCGATGATATGGTGCCTTTGTATCAAAAAGCCTCGGTTGATGAGTTTTATATCGACCTGACTGGCACCGACCGCTTTCATGATCCTTACAAGCTGGCTACCGAATTGCGGCACAAGATCATCAGGGAAACCAAACTCCCAATTTCGTTTGGCCTGGCGTCAGGCAAAACTATAGCTAAAATGGCTACCAACAAGGCAAAGCCCAACGGACAAATATTCGTACCCCATGGCTGCGAAATGCAATTTTTAGCACCTTTGCCCATAGGAGCCATACCAGGACTTGGCGAAAGCACCTGTCAGAAACTGTATCAGTACGGACTCGAAAAAATCGGCGATCTGCAAAAGGTTGAACTGCGCTTCCTTGAAACTGTTTTTGGTAAAAACGGGCGCTGGATATGGGAGCGGGCCAGGGGAATTGATTATGGCGAGATAGTGCCGCACTCAGACCGTAAATCGATCTCGACAGAAAATACTTTTATGAACAATGTTTCGGACGAACGAATGCTTGAAGGTATATTGGTATCGATGACGGAAGAGCTATCATCCAAACTTCGCCGCGAAAACAAACTGGCATCATGCCTCGCCATTAAAATACGCTATGCCAATTTTGAAACGCATACCCAGCAGGAGAAGATACCGTTGACAGCAGCTGAACACATCCTGATACCTGGCATCAAAAACCTGTTGAAAAAAGCCTGGAATCAGCACCGGCCGGTTAGGTTGATAGGAGTGAGGCTGAGTCAACTGGCTACCGGGAGTTACCAGATCAACCTGTTTGAGGATAATGAGCAGCAGATAAAATTGTACCAGGCGATGGACAGCATCAACTTTAAATTTGGTGATAAAACGATATGCCGAGCGGCCGGGATGGAAATTGGCACGAGGAATTTTAACCCTTTTATGAGGGATTGATTTAGGTGAAAGGGTAAAGGTAAAAGGAGAAAGGTGCAAGGGTAAAAGGATAAAACTGAAAGGTAAAATTATATGAGAGATTATAAAAAATTGGATATCTGGAAAAGATCTCATTTGCTGACAAAGAAGGTATATGCTGAAATATTGCCTTTGATGTCTATAGAGGAGCGCTTTGCCCTAACAAACCAATTACGGAGATCTGCTTACTCGATCCCTTTAAATATTGTGGAGGGATGCGGTAAAAGCACTAATAAAGATTTTGCTCATTATTTGGATAACGCGTTAGGATAAGCTCATGAGGTTGAATATACCTGCTATCTCATTTACGATATTGGGTATATCAACAACAATCTATACATTTTAATTAACAACGAAATAAAAGCTATGTTGATCGTTTTTATTAAATTCTTAAGAGACGAAAAATAACCTTTTACCTTTCGCCTTTGTCCTTTTAACTTAAAAGTTCTTTCTTCATCAAAATATCCGTTTGCTCATCTTTGCCTACCATAAATTTGTGGCTGCTAAACCTGACAAAGCCGCAGCGCTCATAAAACCGAATAGCGTTGGGGTTGTGCTCCCATACACCAAGCCAGATATACTGTAAACCATCCTCAGTGGCTTTATTAATAGCGAAATCAATCATTCGGTTGCCTATTTTTTTACCTTGCTGACTGGCGAGCACATAGATGCGTTCCACTTCTACAGCATTGGAATCTTTAAATTCGGTTTGTGCCGAGGCATAGTTGAGCTTGATATAGCCAACAGGTTCATCATCGATCAACGCAAAATAAAAGGCAGAGTGGGGATTGTTGATCTCAGATAATAGCTTCTCACAGGTAAAGGCTACTGAGGTGTAGGCTTCAAAATCTTCGGGGTTATTGTGATGCTCAAAGGCATCGTAAAATGTTTTTAAACCTAATGTGCGTAGGGTGTCAACATCGGATGGATCTACTTTTTGAATGGTAACCATGGCAATTTGAAAATTATTTAATTTGAAAATTTGAAGATGCAGACAATTTTCAAATTTTCAAATCATCAAATTTTCA